>ERZ1643251.4623-NODE-4623-length-11840-cov-4.154094_pt1 | contig 11840 bp, 9 predicted proteins | sample MGYA00579261_ERZ1643251 | MGnify/ENA primary metagenome ERZ1643251 (study PRJEB29033, sample SAMEA4952267) | chicken gut metagenome | biome: Broiler Chicken; feature: Gastrointestinal Tract; material: Caecum | place: Ireland | collected 2018 | study: Broiler... | reverse complement strand
ACTCCAGCATTTCCAGCCATTCTTCAAAAATTTCCCCATTATCTGCGGACTTTTTTCTCAGATGCTTTTCATATCCCAGGGCCTTACTAATATAACGGATGAACAGCCCGGGGGGAAAATTTTTTCCTTTCCGGATCTTCTCCAAAAGAATTCTTCCCTCCCGCTTTTCAAATGACTCCGCATTTTCTTCCAGAATATCTCTTCCCTCCCAGGGCTCTACAATATTCCAGACACGCAGCCAGTCCTCTCTTTTTCCCGTTCCTTCCGCTATTTTCATAAAGGAGGTCAGGTCTCTGACAATGAAATGGCTATAGGGATTCTGAGTCTTTTCCTTCATTTCATAAGGGATGCCTTCTTTCTTCAGATACAGGGCAAAACGCTGCATCCGAAAATTCGTCCGAAACAATACCGCCAGGGTCTCCTGATTTTGTTTTTCCAGCAAAGCTCCCGTTACTGCCTCATACTGCCTGCATGTGCTCTCACAGGCATAAATGCACACTATCTTTTCCTCTGCAGGATCCTTTCTTGCAGGATCTGCCCTCAGCATTTTTGAAAAACGCTCTCTGTTTTCACCGATCACCAGAAGAGACGCTTTCACAATCTCCTCCCTGCTTCTGTAATTAATATCCAGCAAAAGCTGCTTTGCACCATATTCCAGAGCAAATCTTTTCAGGCAGGCCGGACTTGAGCCTCGGAAGCCGTAAATAGACTGGTCGTCATCTCCCACGGCAAAAATGCTGCATACGTTTCCTGAAAGCAGCTTTACAATCTCGTACTGCACCGGATTAATGTCCTGAAATTCATCTATCAAAATATGAAAAAAACGTTTTCTCCAATACGCCTGCAATTCCCGGTCTCTGCTAAGATGCCAAAGACATAAATAGAGCATATCGTCAAAATCCAACCCTCCTGACCTTTGCCTTGCTATCTCATACTCTCGGCACACGGCCTCAAAGCCTTCCTTCCAACAGGAAGAAAGCCCCTTTACCGCCCTCTCCTGATCCTGGGTATTTTTATAGTAGCTTATAGCGGCCAAGAGCTTCACCGCCGTCTCCTCCCACTCTCTTAAATTTTCCTCTTCTTTTCCCGGGAGCGCCTCCTGCGCCCGATATTTTTTTAAAATTGGAAGCAAAAGCTTCTTTTTATCCTGAAGGGTCAGCAGTCTATGTTGATTTATTATATGGGATTCTCTCAGAATATGATAGAAAAAAGAATGAAAAGTTCCAAAGCTTACGGGGCAGCCTCCCCTGCAATTTCCTAAAAAACGTTTCTGCATGGATTTTGCCGCTTCCCTTGTAAATGTGATTACCAGAATTCTCTCAGGAGGGACTTTTTTCACGGAAAGAAGGTAAAAAATACGCTGTGTAATGGTAAGGGTTTTGCCGGAGCCGGGGCCGGCAAGCACCAAAAGCGGCCCCTCTCCATGCGTCACAGCTTCCCGCTGCGCTTCATTCAGTATGCCTAAGTCAAGCATTTTCCAGCAGCTCAATTCCCCTGCGGATTCTCGCCAGAGATTCCTCCTTACCCAGGATCTCCATGATTTCTGTGGCTCCCGCAGGTGTCATTTGTTTACCCGAAACAGCCGTTCGGATGGGCCACATCACATAACCGTTTTTACAGCCTTTTTCTTCCACGTATGCCAGAAGCCTCTGATACAATCCATCGTTGCTGTAGTCCTGCTGCTCTTCCAGAATCGGCAGCGTTTCTCGCAGAACCTCCAGCGAGGATTCTGCAGTTGTCTTCATTTTCTTATGAGTATACATGGCAGGATCATATTCCGGCAGTTCTTCAAAAAAATCCACATGGGAAGGAATATCCGGAAACACCTCGATTCTTGTTTTCACCATTGCTGCAATTTTCTTAAGATCCAAGGGCTTTGTGATGGCTTCCGTCAGATACGGCAGCGCCATTTCGTAAAAAGCCTCAAAGTCCATGGCCTTTAAGTATTCGCCATTCATCCACCTAAGCTTTACAATATCAAAAACTGCCGGGGATTTGCTGATTCTATGATAATCAAATTCCTTTATCAGTTCATCCAGAGAAAAAATCTCTCTATTATCCTCCGGACTCCACCCAAGCAGCGCCACATAATTTACAACGGCCTGTGTCACAAAGCCCTGCTCCAGAAGATCCTCGAAGGAAGCGTGTCCGCTTCTCTTGCTCAGCTTTTTATGATTTTCATCCGTGATCAAAGGCAGATGAATATATACCGGCACCTGCCACCCGAAAGCCTCGTAAAGTCTCACATATTTGGGTGAAGAGGACAAATATTCATTTCCTCTCACAACATGTGTAATATTCATAGTATGGTCGTCCACCACATTGGCGAAATTATAGGTGGGATATCCATCAGACTTTATCAGAATCATATCATCCAGCTGATCGTTTTCCACGGTAATATCTCCGTACAGCTCGTCATGGAAGGTAGTGGAGCCCTCATTGGGGATATTCTGGCGAATCACATAGGGCTTGCCCTGGGCCAAATTTTCATCAATCTCTTCTTTGGAAAGGGACAGGCAGTGCTTATCATAGATCATGATTTCCTTGCCGTCCACCACTTCGGTTTTCAGCGCGGCCAGTCTTTCCCTGTCGCAGAAGCAGTAATAAGCCTCACCCCTCTCAATCAGCTCCCTGGCATATTTCATATATATTCCGGTCTTCATACGTTCACTCTGGATATAGGGGCCATATCCGCCATCCTTATCCGGTCCCTCATCAGGAGTCAAGCCTGTTTTTTCCAGAGTACGGTAAATAATCTGGGTAGCTCCTTCCACATAGCGCTCCTGATCGGTGTCCTCGATTCGAAGCATAAAATCTCCCCCTGCATGCTTTGCAATCAAATATTCATATAAAGCGGAACGCAGATTGCCCACATGCATTTTGCCGGTGGGACTGGGTGCATATCTTGTTCTGATTTTCATTTTTCCCTCTCATTTCGCCGCCTCAAGCGGCTTTTTGTTCTCCATAATCAAACCTATCCCTCGTCCGCCGAAACGGACATGGATTTCCTTACTCGGCAAGAATCTCATGGTTGTCATCCGGCACTTTTTTCTCCGCGGCATTTTTAAATTTCACCAGCGCCTTAGCTGCTTGGGGAATCGGTATGTTTGTTCCCGCCCCGGCAATGCATCCACCGGGACATGCCATTCCTTCTATCAGGCAGCCATTCAGCTTTCCCGCCTTTGCAAGCATAAGCGTCTTTTTGCATTCCGCAAGGCTTTCTGCATGTTCAATGTGCACCTCCGTCTCCGGATAATAGGTTCTGATGCAGTCCTCGATGGCGCTGGCCACTCCTCCGGCCACACCATATCCCCGCCCTGCCGCAGTTGCGTCATGCAGTTCATCCATCGCCTTGATTTCCTCCAGCAGAATGCCCTTCGCCTCAAACATTCCGGCCAGTTCCTCAAAGGTAATGACAAAATCCACGTCCGAACGGACGGTTCTGCGGCTTGCTTCAAGCTTTTTAGAGGCACAGGGACCAATAAACACTACCAGAGCATCCGGATGCTTCTCCTTAATCACTCGGGCAGTAGCTACCATTGGCGTCAGCTCATTACTGATCTTATCTATCGTTTCCGGGAAAAAGTGCTTGGCCATGACAGCCCAGGAGGGACAGCAGGAGGTGAGGGCAAAGGCTTGCTTGCCGCTGGCTACCTTCTTTACATAGTCTGCCGCTTCAGCCATACATCCCATATCTGCACCGATTGCCGTCTCATAGACTTCCATAAAGCCCAAATCCTTCAAAGCCGTCTTAAACATTTCAGGAGTTACCTTAGGGCCAAACTGACCTACGAAAGATGGGGCAATCTGGGCCACAATCTGTTTTCCCGACTGCATAGCCCGGATCCGAAAGGGCAGCTCACCATACACTGTCCGCAAGAAACGCACATGTCGTTGTCTATCACCGCTCTGCCCAGCTGATCTGATTTAATGGCGTTAATTCCGCAGGCAGCCCTGCAGGGGCGCTCCTTATGACAAATAGCATCATAGGGACACACCTCCCGGCACTTTCCGCATTTGATACATTTATCCTGATCAATCACGGATTTTCCCTTCACCATGGAAATGGCGTCTCTTGGGCAGACGCTATGACAGGGATGCGCCACACAGCCCATGCAGGAATCCGTTATTTCATAACGGTTCTCCGGGCAGGCATTGCAGGCGGATGGAATTACTTGCATCAGAGGAGGCTCATAATATTTCTCATCAATATTGCTTTCCTCCAGCCCTTGCGTCAGATGGCCGGGCCTTTCCCTGTTCTCCGGCCGCAGACTCATACCCATGGCAAGCCGGATACGCTCTCTTACCACAGCCCGATCCCTGTACACATTTTCCCAGAAAGCGGAATCCTCATAGTCTACAATTTTATAGGGCAGAGCCTCCATATCATCCTTCAGATTGCCGGAACAATACGCCAAATTGGCCACTTCCTTAAACACTCTTCTCCTGGTTTGCCTTACTGGGGTGTCAATGCCTCGCATACCACTCATAAGCTTTTCCTCGCTTGATATTTTTTTAACATATACTTTGATTTTTTTATATCATACCTATCAAATAAAATCAATAAAAACTTAAAAAAGGCTTCCGATTTGATATAAAGCTGTGGCCGCTGCCCATGCCAGGATCAGCTGAAACAATATTATTTTCAGTGTAAACCTCCAAGATCCGCTCTCCTTTTTTATGGTGGCAACCGTAGCCACGCAGGGAACATAAAGGAGACAAAAAAGCATCAGGCAGTAAGCATTTAAAGGCCCAAAGTTGGGGTCAACCGCCTGAATATTCTCCACAATGGCCGCCATGCCCGCGGCAGAATTGGCATTCGCCACTCCAAACAAAACCGCAAAGCTGGATACCACTACTTCCTTTGCAGATATACCGGACAAAAGAGCCACTCCGATCTGCCACATTCCCAGTCCCGCAGGTTTAAGCGCCGGCACCAGCAAGCGTCCGATTACGGCGCCAAAGCTGTCGGCAGGACTTTCCACCATTCCTGTCACACCGAAATTTAACAGAAACCATATGGCCACGGAAGCAATAAAAATCGTAGTTCCCGCCTTGGAAAGATAATCCTTCAGCTTATTCCACACATAGATACGGATGGTTCTGGCATTAGGCCGTTTGTATTCAGGCAGCTCAATCAAAAGCGAATCATTGATTCTGCCCTTTTCCAGGCGGTTCATGGCAAGGGCCGTCAATATTGCTGCCGCCATCCCCGCCACATACAGGGAAAAGGCCACCGGCGCGGCAAACTGGGGAAAAAACATTTCCGAAAAAAGGACGTAAATTGGAAGTCTGGCGGAGCAAGACATAAAAGGCGTCACCGTAATGGTCTTTCTTCTGTCCCGCTCCGTCTCCAGAGCTCTGGTAGCCATTACTGCAGGCACTGTGCATCCAAAACCCAGGATCATAGGCAGAAACGCCTTACCGGACAGTCCCACCTTTCCCATTACGGAATCCATGACATAAGCCACTCGTGACATATACCCGCTGTCCTCCAAAACCGCCAAAGCCAAAAACAGAATAAAGATATTTGGAATAAAAGTGAGAATTCCCCCTACTCCGGCTATAATACCGTCCACCAGCAAAGACCGCAGCCACTCCGACACATGTATTCCCGTAAGAACCTCCGACGCCTGTACGGACACCAGAGAAAGCCCTTCCTCAAAAATTCCCTTCAGCGCGTCTCCTACCGTAAAAGTCAGAAAAAACACCAGACACATGATCAGCAAAAACATGGGGATGCCCCAGACAGGATGTGTCAGGACGCTGTCTATTTTATCTGTGAAGGCCGCTTTTTTGCTTTTACGCAAAAGGGTTTCCTCCACAATTTTTTCAATATAGGCATATTTACACTGAATGATCTCTTTTTCATAGCTTCTGTCCGCTATATGAGCAATCTGAATCGGATGCTCCCTGCGAACCTCCTCGTCGTCCTCCAGAAGCTTTATCGCATGCCAGCGCAGGGAGGCGTGGTTGGGATAATGAGCCTGAAGCATTACCTCCAGCTTGGCTATTTTCCCCTCTATCATATCCGGATAATCCAGATGATACTCCTCCATTCCCTCCTCGTAGTGGTGAATCACCGCATGAAGCAGCACATCCAGCCCCGTCCTTTTGGCTGCCGAAACAGGTATTACCGGAATGTGACCCAGCATCTCCGGAAGGCGGTGCAGATCGATTTCCATGCCGCGTTCCTTCACAATATCCATCATATTCAGAGCCAGCACTACGGGCTTGCCCAGCTCCAGCAGCTGCAGAGTAAGATACAGATTACGCTCCAGACAGGACGCATCCACAATATTGATGATTACATCAATCTCATCATCCATCACGCATTTTCTGGTTACTTTTTCTTCTATGGTATAGCAGGTCAGAGAATAAATACCTGGCGTATCGGTAAGGATAATGCGGCTGTCCTCATAAAACGCTTCTCCTTCCACCTTCTCCACCGTCACCCCGGGCCAGTTGGCCACCTTCAGTCTGGAGCCCGTCAGAGCGTTAAAAAGAGTTGTCTTTCCGCAGTTTGGATTTCCCACACAGGCCGCTCTGATGGATCTGCTCTCTGAAGCCTGCGCCGCCTTTCCTCCGCTCATGCCTTTTCCTCCTTTTGCCTGACTTCAATGTTGGAGGAAATATGCCTTCCAAGAGCCAGTCTTGTGCCTCTCACCTGTATGATCATCGCTCCCCGCCGTTTCCTGTTCAGCACCTTTACGAGTGTACCCTCATTCAACCCCAGGGCCTGAAGTCTCCTTGTAACAGCAGGCTCCACATATAATCCGCTGATATAATAGCTCTGCTGCTTCTGTGCCTCATATAAAGTCATCTTACCGTATGGAAAAGCAATATGCCCTTCCTCTCCTTCTAAAGTTGATAATCATTATCATTTATAGGAATGATTATAATACCTTACTCAGAAGAAAGTCAATTCCGAAAGGAGATATGGGGAAAATTCTCACCAGCTTTTCAAAAAGGTGTCCACATAATTGTCAAGGCATTTACGAATCACATTTACAGCCTCGTCCCTGCTTCCCTTCTCGTTCACCGCCGTGGTTTTCTTCTCCAGAGCTTTGTATACCGTAAAGAAATGCTCCATCTCGTCCACCACATGAGGCGGCAGCTCGGAAATATCATGATAGCAGTTGTAATTGGGATCGTTAAAGGGAACCGCGATAATTTTTTCATCATTTTTGCCGTTATCCAGCATGGAAATCACTCCAATCGGATAAGCCCTCACCAAAGTCATTGGCTGCACAGACTCCGAGCACAGCAAAAGTACGTCCAAAGGATCGCCATCGTCCCCATAGGTTCTGGGAATAAAGCCATAGTTTGCCGGATAGTGGGTGGATGTATGTAAAATGCGGTCCAAAATCAGAAGCCCTGTCTCCTTATCCATTTCATATTTGTTTTTGCTCCCTTTTGAAATTTCAATAACACAGATAAAATCTGTTGGCGTCACCCTCTGGGTGCTCATTGTGTGCCAGATGCTTCCGTTCATTTCTTTCATAATTTCCTCCAAAATTTTGTATCGTCATTTACCACGCCATTATCCTACCACATTTTACAGCATCTCTATTCCCGGATCTGTCCCTGACCATGTATGACATATTTGTAAGAAGTCAGTTCCTTCAGTCCCATAGGACCTCTGGCATGGAGCTTCTGAGTACTGATGCCGATTTCTGCGCCAAAGCCAAATTCAAAGCCATCTGTGAAACGGGTGGACGCATTTACATACACACAGGCGGCATCCACCTGGCTTAAAAATCTTTCTCCGGTCTCTTTGTTCTGCGTCACAATGCAGTCGGAATGCTTCGTGTTATATTTGTTGATATGCGCGACTGCCTCCTCCAGGCTGTCGACAGTTTTTAAGGAGAGAATATAGTCCAGGTATTCCCGTCCGAAGTCCTCCTGGGAAGCTGGCGCACAGTCCTTGAGGATTTCCCTTACCCCTTCATCTCCCCGCATTTCCACCCTGGCAGGTTCCAGGGCTTCGGCCAGCAGGGGCAGAAAGGCTTCTCTGACGTCTCTGTGGATTACCAGGGATTCACAGGCATTGCAGACGCCGATACGCTGTGTCTTGGCATTGACAATAATTTTCACGGCCATATCCAGATCTGCGTCCTTATCCACATAGATATGGCAGTTGCCCGTGCCGGTCTCTATCACAGGAACCGTACTGTTTTCCACCACATTTCTGATCAAGCCGGCCCCCCCTCTGGGAATCAGCACATCCACATACTCGTTCATTCTCATAAACTGAGCCGTTACGGCTCTGTCGGTGGATTCGATCAGCTGTATGGCGTCAGGCGTCATGCCGCTTAGCCTGAGCGCTTCTTTCAGCACCGATACAATGGCAATATTTGATTCCAGAGCGTCGCTGCCTCCTTTTAAAATTACTGCGCTCCCCGCTTTAAAGCAAAGTCCGAAGGCATCGGCGGTTACATTTGGACGGGATTCGTAAATAATCCCAATCACCCCCAGAGGGACTCTTCTTTTTTCTATCATCAGCCCGTTGGGACGCTCAAATCTGTCCATAACCTGGCCGATACAGCCGGGAAGCGAAGCGATCTGTGTAAGTCCCTGCGCCATCCCCTCGATACGCTCCTCTGTCAGACGCAATCTGTCTATCATCCCCGGATGCATCCCGTTTTCTTCTCCCCTGCGGATGTCCTTTCCGTTGGCGGCAAGAATCTCGGCGCTCCTCTCTGAAAGCATCCTGGCCGCATGAACCAAAACGCTGTTTTTCTCATCTTCCGATGCCAACTGTACAGCATACTTGGCTGCGACTGCTCTTTCTCCTATCAGCTGTAAATCTGTCATGCAATCCCTTCCTTTCCTTCATGCTTAGAAACAAAGCACCTGACATGGGCGAATGTCCTTCTCCCCGACAGGAATTTCCTCCGTCATCTGACACCGAAAGCCCACAGCCAGGGTGCGAAACTGTAATTCTTCCTTATCTGAAAGATACCTGTCATAAAATCCCCTTCCGTACCCTACTCTGTTTCTCATTCTGTCAAAAGCCACTCCTGGCATCAGCATCATGGTTTTTGCGGCGTTTTCCTGAAAATAGCAATATTTCGGCGCGGTATTCGCAGGCTCCAATATCCCCTTGTACCCTTCTGTGAGCTCCGTAAGAGAATATATTCTGTAAAAATCCATGGCATTTCCTTCCACCCTGGGAAGATATACCTGTTTTCCCATTCTCAGCGCTTCCCTGAGGAGAGGTTCAGTATCAATCTCACTGCCAAATCCTGCAAACCCCAGGAAAATATCCGACCCGTAAAACCATTGATGTCCCAGAATTCGCTCCGTCATAAGCACACAGGCTCTTTCCCGCTCCTGTGTGTCAAGATTTTCCCGAAGCCGGAGCACGCGGCTTCGGATTTCACTTTTTGTCTCCATAATTATCAACCCGTTCCCTTTTCCTCAATGCCAGGGGAATTACCAAATTTTTCGCCAAGATGTTCCATGGAGCCATCCGGTCTCTCAATCGTAATACTGTCAAGCTGAGCCTTCAGATTGCTCCGGATATTCTCCACATATTCTCTGCGGAGCCTTGCCTGCTCTGCCTTTTCCGTCTCCGTAAGCCCTTCTCTCCGGGACTTATGGTATAATTCATTGATTCGTTTAATTCGTTCTGCCATTTTCAAGACGACACCTCCCGCCCGCTCTAAGGGGCAATCATTTGCAGCAGCAGAAAGCCTTTTCAGTGATTATGTAGATTTTCAACAAAGGCAGGCAAATCAAATCCCCTGTCTTCATGGGCTGCAAAAAGCGTTCCCTCGTTTTTTCCTGCCAGAATTCTATGCAGCACACCAATATCTTTGCTGTTTGCAATAATCATATCCACTCGGCAGCTTGTGGCAATTTTAGCGGCGATAAGCTTGGTGTTCATTCCTCCGGTACCCACACTGCTGCCGGTGCTGGCTTTTCCCATTCCCATAAGTTCATCTGTCAGCACATCCACCTGTTCAATGAAACGAGCCTCGGGATTTTTTCTGGGGTCATCCGTGAACAATCCGTCAATGTCCGAAAGCAGGATCAGCAGATCAGCCTGAATTAAGGCTGCCACAATAGCGGACAGAGTGTCATTGTCTCCGATTTCAATTTCATAGGTTGCAACAGTATCATTTTCATTCACAATTGGAATGACACCCATGCGCAGAAGCTCCGAAAAGGTATTATGAGCATTATAGCGGTTTAAATTGTCTACAACTGTGTTTTTGGTCATCAAAATCTGCGCGGCCACCTGATTATATTCCGCAAAAAGCTTCTGGTAGGTCATCATCAGCCTGGCCTGGCCCACAGCGGAACATGCCTGCTTTACAGCCATAGCCTCCGCCTGAGTGGAAGCCTGAATTTCCTTCAAATTTACCGCTTTTTTCCCCACTGCAATGGCTCCTGAGGTTACCAGCACCACCTCCTTGCCCTGATTGCGGATGTCGCACAGCTCCCTCACCAGCTTTTCCAGACGGATATAGTCCAGATCTCCCGCCTCACTGTGCTGAAGAGATGAGGAACCAATTTTTACCACAATGCGTTTTTTATCTTTTAACTTTTCTCTTAAGCTGCTCAAACCTTTCTCCCCATTTCTTTGAGAAATTATTACATTTTCTTGCTATTCTACTGTATTTTCTTTTCTCAGTCAATTCAGAAAGGCCTTCCCGGAGGCGCATATTTTTTTGCGATTGCTTCCGCAATGCGCAGTCCATCCATGGCCGCCGATGTAATACCCCCTGCATATCCGGCTCCCTCACCGCAAGGATACAATCCCCTCACCGCAGACTGATACGAATCATCTCTGTGGATACGCACAGGCGATGAAGTTCTACTCTCGACTCCCATCAAGATGGCTTCCGGGCAGTCAAAACCCTCAATCTGCCTTCCAAAAGCCTCCATACCATCCAGCAGCGCTTCATTGCATTCTTCGGGCAATATAGCGCTGACGTCAGCCCTGCAAAAAGCTCCCTTGCAGAGAGGCTTCATTACGCTTTCCCCACCGTTTTGACAGCCCTTTCCGCTTATTAAGGCAGTTTCCTGTTTATCACCCTTTCTCAATCCTTCCCGATAAGCGCCGAAGCTCTGGACAGGAATTTTTCCCTTTCCCAGCTCATAGGCCCTCTTTTCCAGCATCCGCTGAAATGCAATTCCCGACAGAGGATGTTCCGAACCGTAATCTTTCGGAGTAACGGAAACGATGATGGCGCTGTTTGCTCCCTGAGAATCCCTACCGCTGTAGCTCATTCCGTTTACGGCGAGCATACCCGCCTCCGAGGAAGCGTTTACCACATAGCCTCCCGGGCACATGCAGAAGGAGTAAACTCCCCTTCCATTTTTTGCCTTTGCCGCAACCTTATACGGAGCCGCTCCCAGTTCCCCCGGCTCCTCCCTGCCGTACTGGCTTATATTAATCATTTCCTGTGGATGCTGCACACGAAGCCCTACCGCAAAGGACTTCGCCTCCATGGGAATACCCCTCTCATAAAGCATGGAAAAGGTGTCTCTTGCGCTGTGGCCTATGGCCAGCACCAGATCACTGCATGTAAGCCTTTCCCTTTGGTTGATTACCACGCCGCATATTTTTTCTCCTTCGGTCAGGATATCCGTCACCCTGCTTTGAAAACGCACCTCTCCTCCCAGCCGAAGGATTTCCAGACGCATATTCTTTACAATGTCACAGAGCACATCCGTTCCAATATGGGGCTTCGCTTCATAGAGAATAGAAGACTTTGCTCCAAACTTCACAAGGACTTCCAGTACCACCCTGTTTCTGCCATCCTTGTCCTTCACAAGCGTATTTAATTTTCCATCCGAAAAGGCGCCGGCGCCGCCTTCCCCGAACT
>ERZ1643251.4622-NODE-4622-length-11841-cov-6.628203_pt1 | contig 11841 bp, 12 predicted proteins | sample MGYA00579261_ERZ1643251 | MGnify/ENA primary metagenome ERZ1643251 (study PRJEB29033, sample SAMEA4952267) | chicken gut metagenome | biome: Broiler Chicken; feature: Gastrointestinal Tract; material: Caecum | place: Ireland | collected 2018 | study: Broiler... | reverse complement strand
CTTCCATGATGAAGCGGATAGCCATGCGGGAGTCGTGGTTGGCGCCGCAGAACACGTCCATGACATACAGCTTCTTGTTGGACAGCTCCTTCAGAGCCAGATCCTTGCAGGCAGCCCAAGCTTCCTGGGAAGCGGGCTTGTTGTCGTTCTTGAACTCGTCGGAAGTCCACCACACGGTGTCCTTGGAGGTGTCATCCATGACGATGAACTTGTCCTTAGGAGAACGGCCGGTGTAAATGCCGGTCATGACGTTGACAGCGCCAAGATCAGTGACCTGGCCCTTGTCAAAACCCTCCAGACCGGGCTTGGTTTCTTCCTCAAACAGAGTCTCATAGGAAGGGTTGTAAACAATTTCGGTGGTGCCGGTAATACCGTACTTGCTCAGATCGATAGTAACCATTTCGCATGACCTCTTTTCTGATGTGATCCTCCTGATACAGAAAGCATTCTGCGGCAGGAAGTCCAAAAATACTCACATATACATATAATACACAGCCTGGAGGATAAAGTCAATTGCCGGAATCGTGGGAAGTTGGAGGTGTTCCCCTTGCAATATTGTGAAAAATGTGTCATAGACAAAGAAAGTTGTGGCGGAGAGGGAAAAACTTGGCCAATTGCATAAAAGTGTGACTCATGCTGCGGCTTAGCGGAGAGAAATTGCGTTAGGACCGTCATGGGGGGGAAACCGCTGTTTATAAAAAAGACCGCTGCAGGCAAAGCGCTGCAGCGGTCTCACATTATTGCATTTATGCGGCGGGAACAGTCAGTACCTGACCTGCGTAGATAAGGTTGGGGCTGGCCAAAATATCTTTGTTGGCCTCGTAAAGATCCGACCACTTATAGCCGGTGCCGTAAAGTTTCTGGGCAATGGACCACAGGCAGTCGCCGGCCTTGACGGTATAAGTTTCGGCGGGCTCGGGCTGCGGTTCCGGTTCCGGCTCGGGCTCAGGCTCAGGAGTAGGCTCCGTTTCACCCTCCTCCAGCGGGGGCAGCTTGCCCTCGGCACGAAGGGCAGGGCCATTGAGGGAAGCCACATTGGGCGTCCGGCCGTCCTCAGAGGTGGGGATGGTCAGCTCGCCGCTGCGCACCATATCATAAATAAGATCCTTCTGGGGATCATTCAGATCAGCGCCCACGATCTTCCAGTTGTTGTCGCATACAGGCTCCAGAGGCTTGCCCAGGTTTGCCACATACTCGGTAATCATATCACGGACAGCGCCGCCCTCATAGACCACGTCTTCGGCGTTAATGAGGCCCGCGCTTACCAGGCCGCCGTAACGGTAGTTGTTGAGGGCCAGAACAAGCTCTGTGTCATCAGCCAGCGGCTCGCCCTTGTAGGTGACATTGATGATGCGCTCCCCGGCGGGCTTGGAGATGTCGATTTCGTAGTTGACCCCAGCGAACATATCATAGTTGTACATCCGGATGTCGGGATTGAAGCTGATGGTCACATCGCCGGGCTGGTACTGGTTGAAGAAGTTGCCGGCCTGCTGCTCCATAATGGCCTTCAGCTGTTTGCCGGTGACCTTAACTGCGAAGAGGGTGTTGTCGTATTTGTAGATCTTTACGCTGTCTCTGTGGAGGAAGGGGCCCTTTTCCAGATTGGAATCCTCAGTAAAGAGGGCGGCCAGGGACACATCCGCGCCGGATTCCTCCATCTGTACGATGTTCACCAGGTCGGTAATGGGGTTATCCTGGATGATGGCGGCGGGGATGCCGGGCAGCACATAGACAGGATCCATAAAGGTCTCTGCGACCTCACCGACCTCCTTGGATGCCAGGGCCAGGCTCTTCTCGTGAAGATCCTTCATCTTCTCCATGAAGTCAGCATCCGGCGTGACGGCAGAGCAGTCCAGAAGCTCGGAGGTAGTTTTGTCCTCCTCAATGGTCCACTTGTCGCCTTCCTGCTTCAGGGTGAAGGTCATCTTGCCGACAAAAGCGCCGTTATTGGCGGGCTCCAGAACAGGAACGCCGGCGATTTCCTCATCCACTTGAGCGTGGGCGTGTCCGATGAACAGACCGTCCAGCTGGTCAGCATATTTCTCAGCAATCTGCCGCATACCTTCGGCGCCATATTCACCGTCCAGACCATAGTGGATGGCCCCGATGATCACATCAGCCTTACCTTCCAGCTCGGAGAGGATCTTGCCGGTCTCTTCCATGGGAGTGGTAAAGGTCATGTTGTTATAGTGAGTGGGGTCGGAGGCCTCCCACTGAGGAATATGGGGAGCGTCGATGCCGAAGATGGCAACCTTTACGCCCTCTACCTCAAAGATCGTGTAGGCGTCCTGCCAGCGGGTGCCGTCGGCCTTGTAGATGTTGCCGGCCAGAGTTTTGCCCTCAAAGGCGGCAATGGCTTTTTCCAGACTGGAAAACTCAAAGTTAAACTCATGATTTCCCAGAACCCATGCGTCATAGCCCAGGGTATTCATGGCCTCGATCATGGGGTGGATTTCCTCGTTGCGGAATTCCTGGATGTAGTTGGCCTGCAGGCTGTCGCCTGTGTCGATCAGCAGAAGGTCTGGGTCTGCCGCCCGCTCCTGAGCCACAATGGTGGCAACGTGGGCCATGCTGGTCTTGTTCTCCTTATTGGCGGCATAGTCGAAGGGGTTGACCATGCCATGGAGATCGCTGGTCTGCAGAATGGTGACGGTTACCTCGTCCCCATCCGCTGCGAAGCCGGGTGCAGCCAGTCCCAGAACCATGATCAAGGTCAGGACCAGCGCCAGCGCGCGCCTGCGCATGATGCTCTTCATTGTTAAAACCTCCCAATCAGATTCGATCCGGCACAGGCCAGATTGTGGATAAAGTATACAATAAAAGGGGTGAAAATACAAGATATTATATAAATAATACACAAATCGCATAAAAGTGCAAATCTAACAAATCACAAATATGTACGTTTAAGACCACGGGTATACACCGGAACCTGTAATGAAGCTGAAATAGGGGAATGGCCGTTCAGAATGTTGTAAAATGGCGGTTGTGCTTTTCCCTGCCCAGGGCGTATAATTAGTACATTGTCGTTCTGGAGAAAGAGGCAGTGTCCCGATTATAGGACAGCAGATATGATATGCTGCCGTTGTCCCAAGAATCAGCCCAAGAGAAAGGAAGGAAAAATGATTGCCATCGTCTGCTTGGATGATAAAAATGGTATGAGCTTTAACCATCGCCGGCAGAGCCGGGATGTCTGCCTGCGCACTTGGATGATGGAGATGACAAGGGGAAGCCGCCTGTGGATGTCGGACTACTCAGCGGGGCAGTTTTCTGAGAAAGAAAGAGAGGGAATCTGGGTCAGCAATTCCTTTCTGGAGAAGGCCGGGGAAGGCGACTATGTTTTTGTGGAAGATGATGCGCTGGCTCCCTATGAAAGGAAAGTGGAAAAGCTGGTGGTTTTTCGCTGGAACCGGGTTTATCCTGGGGATCGGTATTTTGACCTGGATTTGACGGGAGGCCAGTGGCACAAAGCAGAAACGAGGGATTTTCCCGGGAAATCCCACAAGAGGATCACAATGGAGGTATACACACGGTGAAGAAAAAGATGATTTCTGGGATGTTGCTTCTGGCGCTCCTGTTGACGCTGGCGGTTGGCTGCGCTGCTGAGATGATGAAAGGACCGTCGGTAACGCTGGAAAGTATCCCGGAGTATAGTGGGGCGGCGTATGTAGCGGTAAATGACAATGAGCCCTATTTTACCCAGGAAGAGATTACTGACGAGGCTTTTGAAACATATAGTGACCTGGACGCATTGGGCCGCTGCGGCGTGACCTGCGCCAGTGTGGGGCCGGAACTGATGCCCACAGAGGAGCGGGGGGATATCGGGTCGGTAAAGCCCACAGGCTGGCACATGGTGAAATACGACTGTGTGGATGGGAAATATCTCTATAACCGCTGCCACCTTATCGGGTACCAGCTCACGGGAGAGAATGCCAACGAGCGGAATCTGATCACCGGCACCCGCTATCTGAATATCGAAGGGATGCTGCCCTTTGAGAACATGGTGGCGGACTATGTGGAGGAGACAGAAAATCATGTGATGTACCGAGTCACTCCCATCTATGACGGGGACAACCTGGTGGCGGGAGGCGTCCTGATGGAGGGGTATTCGGTGGAAGACGAGGGAGCGGGTATCTGCTTTTGCGTGTATGCCTATAATGTGCAGCCCGGGGTGGAGATCGATTATGCCACGGGAGAAAGCTGGCTGGCGGGAGAGGGGAGTACCTCCGGCAGTGAGAGCGATGAAGTTACCTACATATTGAATACCAGCAGCAAAAAATTCCATGATCCCTCCTGCTCCGGAGCGGAAGATATCAAGGAGAGCAACAAGGAGGTATTTACCGGCAGCCGGGAGGAGCTGATTGCCCAGGGCTATACTCCCTGCGGACGGTGCAAGCCGTGATTATAATGATGCTGCGGTGCATAACAAAGAAGGCAGGACTGAGGTCGATTCCTCAGTCCTGCCTGTTATTTTGGGAAAACACCGTGCACACAAGTGCGGGGGATGAAGGTATATGGCAGCTATCGGGAGCTGCCATAGATTTTGCGGGCTATCTTTTGGTATTCCTCCTGGGTAATGATACCTCTTTGGCGGAGAATGCAGTTGAAATAGTTCAGCCACAGCTGTCGTGCCATAGCTTCTCTGGTGGGTATGGTCATGTTATCCCTCCTGAAAGGAGGATAGCCTGTTACGGCAGGTTTTATACAGCAATTGCCCCGTGGGCTGACCATGCCCTTTAAAAAAGAGACACTGGTGGCCGGCGGCGCAGCGGCAAGAGAGGGCTGCCTCATCAGCCTTCAGAAATCCAACTTGGCCGCCTGCTTTGCCTGATCCTGTTTGCCTATCCCTGCTGGCAGATTTTTTCGCTCAGATAGGTGAGATAGCCTAACTCTCTGGAATGAAAATCCATATTTTTTCGCTTGAAATAAATCATCACGAAGCGGCTGGCGTGTCCGGTAAGGGGCCTGCAAATGCAATTGTGACGAATGGCATCCGGCTCGTCCACAGAGAGGATGGTGGAAATAAAACCCTCCAAATAAATGGCGTCATATGTGCTGGCGCGGTCCGAAAGCCTGAGCACTGTGCGGGTATCCTCCAGCAGCAGATCTTCATCGCTGACATCAATATCCGCCACAAATTTATACTTTTTCAGTTCGTCAAAGGGTACGACGTCAAGCTTCGCCAATGGGTGGGACTGGGACATGAGAATGGAGACATCCAGCTCAATATCTGTCACATACAGATCCAGATCCCGCTCCTTTGCCATGCGCCTGAACCGATCCAGCTGGTTCTGCTGAACAACCAAGACACCGATACGCCCTTTGTTCGTAGCAATAGAATCAATTACCCGGTTAATGCCGAATTCCTGAAAGGTATCCCGATAAACGCCCTTGGGCCGGGAGCGAATAAAATCATAAAAGCAGTGCATGGCGTAAGAAAAGCGGGAACTGACAATGGAGAGATTTTCCTCCTCACGCACCTGCCGGCCAATTTCCAGCATGGCTTCATAGTCTGACACCATACGCTCTGCATAGCGGAAAAAGCGAGCGCCTTGAGGCGAAGCCACAATGCCATTTTGCTCCCGCTCGAAAATCGGATATCCCAGTTCTCCTTCCACTGACTTAATGATGCTGCTCAATCCTGACTGGGAGAGATACAAGACTTTGGCGGCGGCATTGATAGAGCCGCAGCGCCAGACCTCCAATATGTAGTTGAGATACTCAATCTTCATGGCCACGCTCCCAATGTAAGAAAAAAGTATATTTATTGATAGTATAACCAGCCGTCACGCCAAATGCAAGGGGCTCACCCGCGGGGGTATCTGGTTTTCTGATATCTCCACGAATTGTGCGATAATCCTCATTTCCCGACGGTATGCTACACTACATACAGAAATCCACAGCGGGAGGTGCTTCGTTTTGGGCGAGTTGGCCATTAAAAAGCGGACCAGAGAAGGAGATGTCTCCATTTTGGAGCATTTGTTTTGGAGCGTGCAGCCGCCGGAAGGACTGATCTGGGGCGACTACTACCGTGCAGAAAATTTCTTTGCGCCCCACTTTCCAGGGGACGAGGGATACCACGGGATCCTGGAGGTAGTGCAAAGAGAGGGTCGCCTGGTTATGGTGGAATACAATGAGATCAATGCCTCGTCGTATTACATCCGCCGCTTCCAGGGTGTATCCAAGCGGCTATCTGACTATGGTTTTTTCCAGGCCGGCAAAGCCAGAACCGCAAAAACCGGCGTTGTGCTGGTCAACGGGCTTACCCACCTGGAAAAGCAGATGCTGGAGGAAAACCGGCTAACAGGAGAATTTGATCTTCTTACCGGCGCTTCCAACAGTATCAAACGATCCATGCTGCCTTTGGCAGAAGAAATTTCCGCCCGTCTGGACAAACCATCCGGGGAAGTATATTATGGACTTTCCAAGCAATTAGAGCCGGGCGTCACCGGCCGGCTTCAGGTTGTTCGCAAAGCGGGGAAGTTTATCCGCTTCCACTACGATGAAATATTTGCCGACCGCCAGGAGGACATCGCCGATCCTGAACTTAAGCCCTATTACCGGCAGTCCAAATACGATGCGCCGGACTACATTTCTACCTCCGGTGCGGGCTTCAACACACTGGTGGATTATCTCCGGCGTTCCGTGCTCCAGTCCCAAAATCTGCTGGATCTCAGTGGACTGCCCTTTACCGAAGGCCCCCGGCGGGCTGAGGAATGGGACCGGTATCTGCTTTTGGCTGAAGAGCTTCAGAAGGGTATCTCCCAGCGGGAGTCCCGGCCATGATTACCCACTGCTTTCCCCTGTATAACACCCTTTGTGATTTGGGCATATGCCTGGAAGGGGCGGCAGGGGATGCCGTTCTGGCAGCCGGAGAAGTGGAAGCCAGGCGCATCGACAGGCTTCTCAACCGGTATTCCCCGGTGTCTGCTTTGTCCCGGCTCAGCCGCGAATATCGCCCCCATGTACCCTATGCTGTTGATGGAGAGCTGTGGGGTGTGCTGGCGGTATGTGAGCGGTTCAGACAGCTTACCGGCGGTGCGTTCCATATGGCCACAGGGAGTATCAGTGACCTGTGGGACTTCGGCGGAACAGCGCCCCGACGTCCCCCGCCGGAACAGCTGAGGGAGCAAGTGGATAAGATAGCGCGCTGCCGGATCGATATGGATCGGGAAGAGAAGACCATTTCCCTGAGCGAGCCCGGTATACTGTTCGATCTGGGTGGCGCAGGCAAAGGGTATGCCGTGGAGCGGGTAGCCGCACTGCTCCAAGGCAGCGGTGCCAGCGCCGGTTATGTGAATTTTGGTGGCAATCTCTTTGCGTGGGGCAATTGCCCTGGCGCAGCGCACTCCGGCTGGGTTACCGGGATCCAGCACCCCGGAAAGCCAAGAGGACACAGCATTTGCCGTGTTCTCCTGAAAAACAGCAGCATTTCCACCTCCGCAGGGTATGATCGCTTCTTTCAGGAGGGGGATCACGTCTGGCACCATATTCTGGATCCACGGCTGGGGCTGCCCGTTCAGACGGACCTGGCCAGCGCCACGGTGATTACCCCTTCCGCGATGGAGGCGGATATCCTCTCCACCTCTTGTTTTCTCCTGGGGAGCAAAAAAGCAGGGGAGCTTCTGGCCGGATTGCCGGAGACGGGAGGAATTTTTGTGCTGCGGGATGGTCATGTGGGAACGGCAGGTTCACTGCAGCCTCAGCTGCTGAAAACGGAATAAGACTGGGAAAGGAAGTAACACTGTGGAAAAAGAAACAATCAAAGTTCACGACACCCGGGTCACCGGCATCTCCCGTCAGGAAGCCGGCGCTCTGGTGACAATTGCGCTGAAAGGAATCTCCTTCCAGCCAGGGCAATTTCTGATGGTCAAAACCTGCGACGGTGAGGTCCGTTGGGGTTACCCCTATCTGATTGAGGAGGCAGGACCGGAGAGCGTTACCGTTCTGGCTCCGGCACGCAGCGACCTCTACCGTCAATTGCCCGACAGCGAGGTTGCCGTATGGGGTCCCCGGGGTCGGGCCCCCTGGCAGATGGTGATGGCACCGTTATTCTGGTGGCGCAGCCTGCTACGGTTGACCGGATCCTGCCCTTCCTTCGCAGCACGTCACACCGCTGCCGTCTCCTGCTGATGGTAGGGGAGAACCCGCAGGGGAACTGCCAGCTTTTCAACGAGCAGATCTCCACGGTATGCATCAATGGTGTGGAACCGCTGTGCGTGGCATTGGAAGGAATGGATGACAGCCAGATCATTGCTGCGCTGAATCCCCGGGAAATGCTGGAATTCAGAAACTTTGCTCCTCGTGAGATCCAGCAGAAAGCCTGGATGTTCATGCCCACTAAGATTGGCTGCGGCATTGGCGCCTGTGTCGGCTGCGTGGTGCACAGCAGCGAAGCCCCCTTTGGCATTAAAATCTGCGAGGAAGGCCCCTTCCTCCGGCTGGACCGGGTGGATCTGGAGGCCGATATCCACAGCTTTGTGACGAGAGTGTAGGTGATACCATGGATCTTCATGTAACCATTCCTACCGCCCATGGCGGTCTCACCCTGAAAAATCCGATTATGCCTGCGGCATCCACCTTCGGCAACATTATTGAGTACGCCAAGGTATTCGACCTCAACAAGCTGGGCGCCCTTATGGGCAATTCCATGTATCTGACCGATGGCACTCCCACAGGCAATCAGAAGTTCCATCGGGCAGAGGACGGCTTTATGAGCGCCTTTGGCCGCAACGCCATTTCCATCCGCCGCTTTGTGGAGGAGATCCTCCCGGAACTGCCCTGGGAAACCACTCCGGTGATCCTCGACCTGAAAGAGGCCGGCATGGAGAAAATGGAGGAGATGGTGGCTTATGTGGCGGATACCGGAAAGGTAGCCGGCGTTGAGATCAACCTCAATTGCCCCTATGCTCCCGGTGTTCCCGAATACTGGCAGGATCCGGAACAGCTGACGGAATTCATTCACCGGGTTCGGAAGGCTGCCGGCACCATGATGGTGGGTGCCAAAGCCCCCACCGGAAATTACAATGTGGCCCAGGTGACCAAAACCCTCCACCAGGCCGGCGCAGATTCCTTTACCTGCTATAACGGACAAATGGGCTGTGCGGTGGATATCTATACCCGCAAATTCTGCTGCGGCGGGGCCTCCGGTACCTCCGCCACCATGGGCTATGGCTATCGGGCCTACGGCCTCTCCCTGACCCGGGAAGCTACCGTGGCCGCCCCCATTCCCATCATTGGTTCCGGCGGCATTATCAACGCCCGCACGGTCATCGAGCAGATTATGGTGGGGGCCTATGCTGTACAGGTGGGTTCTGCCAACTTCATGCGTCCGGACTTTATGCCCCGGCTGGTGGACGAGCTGGCGGAGCTGATGGAGGAGCTTGGCGTACATTCACTGGATGAGATCCGCGGCACGGCTACTCCTAACTAAGGCAGATACAGGACCATGTGCTGTGATGTATTTTAGAAAAAACAAACGGGAGGATACCATGAAAAAGAGAAGATTTTGGAGCGCTTCATTATCACTGATCCTGATTCTGGCCCTCTGTCTGGGCCTGAGCGCCTGCGGGCAGAGCGGTGGCGACACCGCCTCCACCGAGGGACGTACTGACCTGGTGTACTGCCTGGGGGGCGATATCAATTCCCTTGATCCCACCCAGTCCACCAACGGAACCACCACCATCGTTTACCGCCAGCTCTATGATACCCTGCTTGCCACCGGCGCTGACGGCACCCTTGAGCCTCGGCTGGCGGAATCCTGGGAGGTTTCTGACGACGGTATGTCCTATACCTTCCACCTCCGCAGCGACGCTTACTGCCACAACGGGGAAAAGGTTACCGCTGAGGATGTGGCCAATTCCATCAATCTTACCATCCAGTCTGTGGCGGTAGGCCCTACCATGGTCAACATGAAGGACATGGAAGTGGTGGACGAATCCACCGTAAAGCTGAACATGACCGCGCCCTACTCCGCCACTCTGCAGGTTCTGGCAAAGCGCAGTTTCATTTTCAGCAAGGACACCGAGAACTTTGATGAAAATCCCATTGGTACCGGCCCCTACCAGTTTGTATCCCGGTCCTCTGGCGAAAACATCGTGCTGAAGGCTGCTGAGAACTACTACCGCGGTGATCCCGCCATCAAGGACGTTACCTTCAAGATCATCACCGATGCCAATACCCAGCTGGCGGCCCTCCAGAAGGGTGAAGTGGACTTTATCCACAGCGCTGCCCTTACCGGCAAGGATACTGTGGAGGCTGACGCCAACCTGGTGTGGAGCGAGTTCCCTCTGCGGGATACCACCTATATCACCATGTGCGAGCTCACGGCTCCTTTTGACAACGTTCTGGCCCGCAAGGCAGTCCAGGCCTGCGTCAACAAGGAAGCCATGCTCCTGGGCGGCAGTGAGGGCCGGGGCAAGATCCTCAACACCCTCTTCCCCTCCACCCTTACCGCCTCTCCCGAGGACAACTATACGCCTCCTTACACCTATGACCTGGAGCAGGCCAAGGAGTACCTGGAGCAGTACAAAGCGGAAACCGGTGCCACCAGTGTCCCTGTCAAGGTGGTCATGTCTGAAAGCCCCTCCAATCACAATGCCGGCGTTGCTCTGGAGGGTATGCTCCGGGAAGCTGGCTTTGACGTTACCACCGAGGTGGTAGCCAGCCAGGCGTTCTGGGCCTCGCTTATGTCCAGCAATTATCAGGTCGCTGTGGGCGACTGGGGCTTCCCCATTGCCGACTGCGACAGCGTGTTCCCCTTCCTCCACAGCTCCACTGCCGGCGGCAACAACTTCTCCCCCATCATTGACAAGAAGATGACGACCGTACGAACCGCGGGATTTATCCGCGCGGATCGGACGGCGCCGGGACACGAGACGGTACATATCTACCATTCTTGCTTAGTAGTTTGATCTTCCCGACGGGGGAAGCCGGGAAGGACGGGACCGCGCAGTTGTTCAAGCAGCAGTAAGAGATGCTGTAAAAGACAGCTGCGGAATTTGGCGCTGCAGCGGCATACAGAGTTGAAATTTATGCCATGGAAATTACCAGAACTTGACCTGCACAGATGGGATGCGGGATAGTCAGCTGACTGCTGCGGATCATCTCAAAATATGTTACTTTAAGACAAAAACCCGAATTAAAAGAAGAAGCAGCCACATGGTTTCATGATAAATGGGAAGTGCCACAAGAAGCTTATCTTGAATGTATGGAATCCTATCTTAATAATGAAACAGAATATGGCTGGTATCTTTGTTTAGACAGCGGACGCATTGTAGGTGGTCTTGGCGTGATTGAAAATGATTTTCATGACAGAAAGGACCTTACGCCAAATGTATGTGCGGTATATACGGACAAGGAATATCGTTGTCAAGGAATTGCAGGACAATTACTTGATATTGTTGTGAAAGATATGAAGTCCAAAGGAATTACTCCTATCTATTTGATTACAGACCATACAAGTTTTTACGAAAGATATGGATGGGAATTTTTGTGTATGGTTCAAGGAGATAATGAGCCTCATATGACAAGAATGTATATCCATAGATAAATTCTTATTTATTGAGCCGACAAGGAGGGAGAGCATGGAACTATCCATACAAGAACGATTGAAAGACCTGCGTGTGGAACGCGGTCTGACGCTGGAACAGCTTGCGGAGAAAACCCACCTCTCCAAGTCCGCTTTAGGGAGTTATGAGGGGGATAATCTCAAGGACATCAGCCATTATGCCCTTATTGAGTTGGCAAAGTTTTATGAAGTGACTGTTGATTATCTGCTGGGCCGTTCTCAAACAAAAAATCACCCAAACGCCGATCTTGCAGACCTGCGTTTGAGCGACGATA
>ERZ1643251.4621-NODE-4621-length-11845-cov-6.123494_pt1 | contig 11845 bp, 10 predicted proteins | sample MGYA00579261_ERZ1643251 | MGnify/ENA primary metagenome ERZ1643251 (study PRJEB29033, sample SAMEA4952267) | chicken gut metagenome | biome: Broiler Chicken; feature: Gastrointestinal Tract; material: Caecum | place: Ireland | collected 2018 | study: Broiler... | reverse complement strand
TTCCATGTTACTATTATATCATTCTTTCGGTAAAAAGTAAATGCTTTTGCCGTGATTTTTTTGCGAATAACTATTGACAAAGCTTCAATATGGTGATATAATAAAAATATAAAAGCTGTGACCGGGAACCGGATTTGTCCGGATATACTCGCACGCGATACCACAGAGAGCCGCCGGTTGGTGAGAGGCGCGGAGCATCGCAGAGTAATATTACATCCCGAGAGCTGTACTGCGAACGGAAGGGCTCATTTGCCTGTACAATTAAGCGGTAACGGAACGCCGCCGTTATCTGGCGCCGAGTATATGGACGCGTGCGCACGTCTGTCCAGTACTTTCTGAGGTCTGTCTCGTGAGGGGCAGGCGAACTGAGGTGGTAACACGATTTATTCGTCCTCTGTAATTACGATTACGGAAGGGCGTTTTCTTTTGCCCTTTCGAAAATATCTCGAAAGGAATGTTCGTATGTTTGCAAAAATCCTGATGATACTGATATTTGTAGCCATGACGGTAGCGGTCGGCATATACTGCCGTAGGCGCGCGACCAGTGTCAACAGCTTTGTGCTTGGCGGACGCTCAGTCGGACCTTGGCTGACCGCGTTCGCGTACGGCACCTCATACTTCTCGGCCGTCATTTTCGTCGGCTATTCGGGACAGTTCGGCTGGAAGTACGGCATCGCTTCTACCTTTATCGGCGTCGGCAACGCGCTCATCGGCAGTCTGCTTGCCTGGGTCATCCTCGGCAGACGCACGCGGGTAATGACTCATCACCTCGACGCCAGCACTATGCCTGAATTCTTCGAAAAACGCTTCGACTCAAAGCCGCTCAAAATCGCGGCGGCGATAATCACGTTCGTGTTCCTCATTCCCTATACCGCGTCGGTTTACAACGGACTCTCGCGTCTGTTCGGCATGGCGTTCGACATCGACTATACCTGGTGTGTGCTCGCGATGGCGGCGCTGACCGCGGTGTACGTAATTCTTGGCGGCTACACAGCCACGGCTATAAACGACTTCCTTCAGGGAATAATAATGCTTGTCGGCATCTGCGCGGTGATCGGCGCGGTGCTTTCGGGCAAGGGCGGCTTCATGGAGGCTATGACTTCGCTTTCGCAGATACCGTCCGAGGCGACCGGCACAGCCGCGAATATGCAGGGCGCGTACGCATCCTTCTTCGGTCCCGACCCGCTTGGACTGCTCGGCGTCGTGATATTGACGTCGCTCGGCACATGGGGACTGCCGCAGATGGTGCAGAAATTCTACTCGATAAAGCATGAAAACGACATCAAAAAGGGCGCGATCATCTCGACGCTGTTCGCGTTCGTGGTCGCCGGCGGCAGCTACTTCCTCGGCGGCTTCGGCAGACTGTTCGGCGACGTTGTCGAATACAATAACGGCGCGCCGGTCTACGACTCGATCATCCCGTCCATGCTCGAGACCCTGCCGGATATACTCATAGGCATTGTCATAATCCTTGTGCTTTCGGCTTCGATGTCGACGCTTTCGTCGCTCGTTTTGACCTCGAGCTCGACGCTGACGCTCGACCTGCTGCGCGGCAGCATTATAAAGAACATGAGTGAAAAGAAGCAGCTCTTGTCGATTCGTATACTTGTCGCGGTGTTTATAGTCATATCCGCGGTCATCGCGATTATGCAGTACCACTCGGCGAACGCGTTCATAGCGCAGCTGATGGGTATCTCGTGGGGCGCGCTCGCCGGAGCTTTCCTCGCGCCGTTCCTGTACGGTCTGTACATGAAGCGCGTCACGAAAGCCGCGGTCTGGGTCTGCTTTATAACCGGCGTCGGACTGACCGTTTCGAATATGTTCCTCGGCTTCATAGACTCGCCGATAAACGCCGGCGCAATCGCAATGGCACTCGGTCTTATCATTGTACCGATAGTCAGCTACCTGACGCCGAAGCCTAAAAACGACGTCGACTCGATATTCTCCTGCTACGAGCAGAAGGTGCTCGTCCGCTCCAAGACCTCGATCGACGACGACGAATAATAATATCTACGGGGAGAGCCGCGCTCTCCCTACTTCTATTTTTACGTTAATATTATCACATCGAAAATTCTTGTTGTAATCCCGAGCGAAATGTGGTACAATAGTACTATGAACCGTCACAGCAAGCAAATATACGATAATACAAAATTTATGTCGAGGGGGTGAGTCTCATTTGAGCAAATATCTATTCAGTCACAGCATCGCGAGCTGGAGCGACTGGGGGCGCGTGTTTAACTCGCCCGACGCGTTCGCGCCGCTCTGCGAATATATCTTCGACCGCGAACGGCTCGCCTTTTGCCCGCCCGTAAAGCTGACGCCCGGCACGAACGCCGTGTTCAGAATCGGCAGGTATGTCGTCAAATTCTACGCGCCGATTGAGAGCGGCATCGACTGCGTGTCCGATATGTCGACCGAGCTGTTCGCCGAACGCTTCGCGCGCGAGCATGACGTGCAGACTCCGCGTATCGTCGCGAGCGGCGAGGTCAACGACCGCTACCGTTTCGTGTATATCGTCAGCGAATATATCGACGGAATCGACTTCGACAGCTATATTCATGACCACCCCGAAAAAAAGCGCGCGCTCGCCGCGTCACTGCGAGAGCTCACCGACCGCATGAACCAGCCCGTGCCCGACTTCAACTCGGTCGACATCATTAACGACCCCGAGCGCTCGCGCCGCTGGGACTGCTACACCGAGAGCTTCCGTGCCGACCGCCGCGCGTACATCGACCGGCTCGACACCTCGGCGCGCGTGTTCGTCCACGGCGACCTCAACGCCGACAACATTCTCGTCGACCGAGACGGGAGCCTCCGCGTTATCGACTTCGCCGACGCGGTCAAAGCCCCGAAATTCTACGAGCAGGCGTTGATTGCCGCCGAGCTGTTCAAGTTCGACCCTGACCTCATCAGCGGCTATTTCGGCGATATACCGCCCGATTCGCTCGCACAAATGATTGTCGACGGACTGCTGGTACACGACTTCGGCGGAGATATCGTCAGACAGCGTATCGTGCCGCAAAGTGAGCTTGAATCGGTCGACGATTTGTATACACATATACTATCAAAGCTAAAACAGCCGTAATATATAAGGAGAAACTGCCGGCAGCTGCCGGAAACCATACAATGAACGAAACCAAAATTGCCAAAGGCAAAGCCTTTGCTAAAGGCGAAGCCTTTACTAAAGACACAGCCTTTACTAAAGACACAGCCTTTACTAAAGACACAGCCTTTGCTAAGACCTTCGCCGCACTGCGCAGACGCAGCGGTATCACACAGCGCGAGCTCGGCGAGCGGCTCGGCGTCAGCAACCGCGCCGTCTCGAAATGGGAGACCGGACTCGCGCTGCCGTCAACCGAAAATGTGTATAAGCTCGCGAAGATATTCAATGTTCCGGTCGACTACTTTTTTTCAAGCGAGCCTGCAAGCGAGGTCGGCGACGAGCCCTCTCCCACCGGAATGAAATCGCTGACCGAGCTGTATCTCGTCGGGCGCGGACCCTCGAGCTCGCACACGATAGCGCCCGAGCGCGCGTCACATATGTTCCGCGAAAAGAATCCGACCGCCGACCGCTTCAAGGTGATACTCTACGGCTCGCTCGCCAAGACCGGAATCGGTCACGGCACCGACCGCGTCATCAAAGCCACATTGGCGCCGGTCGAGTGCGACATCATATTCAACACGACAAATCTCGAAATTCCGCATCCAAATACAATGGACATGATAGCGTACCGACAGGGCGTCGAGGTCGACCGTATCCGCGTCATCAGCACTGGCGGCGGCAGATATGAGAACGACAAGTATGTGCTTCCCGAACCGCCCGACGTCTATCCGGTATCGTCGTTCGAGAAGATAGCGAAGGAGTGCCGCGCGAACAATCTGCGGCTCTGGCAGTATGTAGAGCGCGCCGAGGGAAGCGGGATCTGGGACTATCTCTCCGAAATCTGGCGCGGCATGAAAGCGAGCATTGAGCGCGGACTCGCCGACGAGGGCATACTCCCGGGCGGACTCGGCGTGCAGAAAAAGGCAAAGCAGCTACTCTGCCGCGAGCATATCGACGAGAGCGCCGAGACGCGCGAGAACCGCATGGTCTGCGCGTACGCGTTCGCGGTCAGCGAGCAGAACGCCTGCGCCGAGACAATAGTCACCGCGCCGACCTGCGGCTCGTCGGGAGTCCTGCCGGCGGTTTTATACTATCAGCAGAAGAAGCGCGACTATACCGACATGGAGATACTGCGCGCGCTCGCGGCGGGCGGTGTCGTCGGCAACCTCATCAAGACGAACGCGTCGATATCGGGCAGCGAGTGCGGCTGTCAGGCGGAGATCGGCTCAGCCTGCGCGATGGCCGCGGCGTCGCTCGCCGAGCTGTTCGGACTCGATCTCGACAAAATCGAATACGCCGCCGAAATCGCCATCGAGCACCACCTCGGTCTGACCTGCGACCCGATATGCGGGCTTGTGCAGATCCCCTGCATCGAGCGCAACGCGGTCGCGGCAATGCGCGCGATAAACGCGGTCAGCCTTGCGAGCTTTCTCGTCGACTCGCGCAAAATTTCGCTCGACAAGGTCATACACGTGATGAAGGAGACCGGACTCGATATCTCGCGTCAATACAAGGAAACCGCCGAGGGAGGTCTCGCAAAACTCAAGTTCGGGCAGTGAAGAACCGCAGCCGCCGCGATACCGCCTGCCAAAATCGGCTCGGACGCAATCTGACCGGATATTTTCACCGCGCCGCTTCAATTCAACACATATCGCCGTTTGTGTCAACACATATCGCCGTTTGTGTCAACACAAATCATGATTTGTGTCAACACAAATTATAATTTGTGTTGTTCAGTCCGACTTTATTTTGTGGTATACTGTAATCACAAAATAACAGGAGGCAAACAAACATGAACACAGATAAGATTTACGCGGAACATCTCGCGAACGAATACGCGCCTAAGAACGACTCAAAAATCGTTGCGCTGCGCAAGCTCGACGCAAAGGCTAAGCTGCCGTCGACAATATTCAGCTACACGTTCGGAATTGTTTCGTCACTCGTCACCGGAGTCGGAATGTGCCTTGCGATGGAGGTTATCGGCGACGGAAGCGCGGCAATGTTTATCCTCGGCGTAATAATCGGACTTATCGGCTTCGCGGGCATGGGCTTCAACTATCCGATCTACAAGCGGTTGCTCGAAAAAGGCAAGCGCAAATACGCGTTTGATATAATGGAGCTGGCAAAGGAAATCAGCGAGGAGTGACGCAATGCGAGGAGCGAACAGGCTTCTACACGACCTTCTATTTCCTCCAAAGTGGGTTTTGATACTGCTTTCGAGCGTATCATTTCCCCTGCTTGTCGTAATTTTCGTCGGCGGCTTGGAGGAAAGCGTCATTTCCTATCCGATTTATCTGTCGTCAGCCTATTCGCTCACGATAATTTCAATCCGACTGCCTGTGCTTATCAGGTGGATCAAACGAATGAAAAGCGCGCTGGTCACTTATGACCCACAGCAAAAATCAAGGCTGATCACATTTGCGAAAAAATATTCAACCGATTATTTTTACCGCGGCAGTGTCGGCATATATCAAGGCTTGACGGTCAATTTCGCGTATATGCTATACCGGTATATCACCGCTTTGTGGTATGGCTCGGTATGGTTTTTCACGGTCGCGGTGTTTTACATGGTGCTCATCATCATGCGCGCGCATCTGGCGAGGGGCTACCGGCGGCGGGAAACGCGAGGCAGGGACTACGAGCTGCGCTGCTACCGCCGCACGGCGGTAATGCTGCTCGTCCTCATCATACCTATGTCCGGAATGGTAGTGCTGATGGTAAAGAGCGCACCCGATATCGTTTATCCGGGCAACCTCATTTATATGACCGCGTTTTATACATTCTACATTATGGTATTGTCGATAATCAATATTGTAAAATTCCGCAAAATGGGCAGCCCGATACTTTCAGCCGCGGAAGCCATCAATCTTGTGTGCGCGATGCTGTCTATACTCACTTTGCAATCCGCGTTGATATCAAGGTTTTCACCGCATGACACCGATTACCGCCGCTTAATGGACACGATAACCGGTTCGGCGGTAGTTATTGGAGTTATAGCCATAGCTTTATTTATGTTAATACGCGCGTTTTGCCAAGACAAGGGTGATAAGCTTGAATAGATCCGAAAGTAAATATTACAGCACCGCGGCTCGTATGGATAAGGCGTTTCTCGAACTGCTCGAAAAAAAGGATATCGAGTATATCACGGTAAAGGAGCTGTGCGCCGCCGCCGGAGTCAACCGCTCCACGTTTTATCTGCACTACGAGTCGATAGGCGACCTGCTCGAGGAAAGCGTGCGGTATTTTGTCAGCGACTTTTTTTCGCATATGAAGCCGACGTCGGACGACCTTGCAAATAGAATACGCACTTGTCCGCTCGAGGAGCTGTATCTGATAACGCCCGAATATCTGCTGCCCTACCTTTCCTACATCGCCGGACACAAACGCTTGTTTCGCACCGTGCTCAAAAATTCCGAGTCGCTCCGGCTATATAAAACCTACCACCATATATTTGAGCATATATTCAGACCGATATTGGAGCGATTTCAGGTTCCCGAGCAGGAACAGGGCTATATGATGACCTTTTACATGAACGGACTCATGGCGATAATTTCCGAGTGGCTGAAACGCGACTGCGCCGACTCAATCGAGCAGATATGCGAGATAATGGAGCACTGCGTCATGGGTAGGCGCGGCTTCGACAGTTTACAGCCTTTCTCGCCGCCTGTAACAGATACCTGACCGCTCACACCCCCGCCTTGCGGTAGTCGCGAGGCGATGCCTGAAACAGCCGATGAAACTGCCGGCTGAAATAGAGCGGGTCGGTATACCCGACCGACGACGCGACCTCGGCTATCGTGAGATCTGTTCTGGTCAACAGCACCGACGCCGCCGACAGACGATAGCGGTTCAGATAGGCCATCGGCGACATACCGAAGTTGCGCCGGAACACCGCGTAGAAGTTCGACTCGGACATATGCGCCCTCGCGGCGAGCTCGGCGACGCTGATGTCACGGCTGTAGTTGTCGGCTATGTATCCGGCGACATCGAGCATATTTCCGGCGAGCATCACCGACCTCGGCGACGCGATGCCGAGCAGAATGTCGATTATCCGGTAGTAAATACTCATCCGCTCGCAGAGAGTACGCGACGCGAACATCTCATCGAACAGCCGGTTCAACTGCGCCGACGCCTCCCCGCCGACCACCACCGGAAAATCGTAGAGATGCTCAAGCTTGTAGCCGCCGTTCACCTCTATCTCGATGAACAGCCAGCGCGCGTTCATCGTCCCCGACATGGGGTCGACGTGGTGGACGATGTCCTGCGTCACCTGCGACGGCGCGATGAAGAATCCGCCGGTCGGGATCTCGTATGTCTCGCTGCCGCCGAGCCGCAGAGAATAGCGTCCGGTCTCCGCCTGCACGACCGACAGCCAGGGCAGCGACTTGATGTTGCGCACGTTGTCGCAGTGATTGTCGCGAAACCGCCCGTAGAAATGGTATTTTATGTCTATCGTCTCGATTTTCATATTATCCCTCATATTTTTAGCAAAAACCGCGAATCCATAATTTATATATTTCCGCTGCCGTGCGACTGAAACGCCGGACAGCGGTTTTTTTATTAATAGTATTATACATATTTATCATAGTTTTGTCAATACAAATCGGGCGCGATATATGGTATAATTAAATCACACATCAATTCTTGTGAGGGGAGATGCCGCAATGGAATTCTTCACAGTATCAAAAGAAAAGCGTCCGGTGCGTCTTTCGGACGCGACGCGACGCTTCGCGTATGAATCGCTGTATGACCACCGCTATGGACTTGACACCCGACGCGTGATGTCGGTGCCGCTCGACGATATCGACGGCATATCGGAGCTGTCCGACCTAAAAAAATACAACGCCGCGATCCGCCGTATCGCCGAGAGCGCGCCGATACGGATCTGCGACGGCGAGCTTATATCCGGCGCGGCGACGCTCGGACTCGCGATATCGCACGTCGTTCCGGCGACAATTGCCGACCGTCCGGTATTCGGCAGCGTCAGCCACCTGACGCTCGACTTTGAGTCGGTGCTGAGAGACGGAGTCGTAGGTCTTTACGACAAAATAGAAAAATCCATGTCGGAGATAATATTTAACAGCGACCTGTATTCGACCCGGCGACTTAAGTTTCTCGCAAGCTGTAAAAGCTGCCTTGACTCAATGCTAATCTGGCGCGACCGCTATATCAACGCGCTTGAAGCGGGCGGATATCATGAGAACGCCGACATACTCCGCCGCGTGCCGTTCGAGCCGGCGGCGAATTTCCGCGAGGCTTTGCAGAGCCTGTGGTTCACGTTCGCGTTCGTCCGGCTCTGCGGAAACTGGCCCGGCATCGGACGGATCGATATGCTGCTCGGCGAGTATCTTGAGCGCGACCTCGCCGACGGAAAAATCACGCTCGACGAAGCGCGCGAGTTGCTCGCGCACTTCTTCATCAAGGGCTGCGAGTGGGTCAGAGGCGGCGACTACGGCAGCGGCGACGCGCAGCACTATCAGAATATCCTGCTCGGCGGAATCGACGAGAACAACAGCTCGGTCGAGTGCAGTCTCACCTACCTTGTCCTCGACATAATCGACGAGCTGAGTATCAGCGACTTCCCGATAACCGTCCGCATCTCGCCCGACTCGAGCGACGAGCTTCTCTACCGCGTCGCGAACACTATCCGCTACGGCGGCGGTATAATCGCGCTGTACAACGAGCCGCTGATCATCGACGCCTTGACCGGGTTCGGCTACGACGAGCGCGAGGCGAAAAGGTTCGCGAACGACGGCTGCTGGGAGGTGCAGATTCCGGGCAAGACCTATTTCATATACACGCCGTTCGACTCGCTCGCGATTTTGCAGCACACGACGCTCGCCGACTACAAGAATCGAGATTTCGCCGACTTCGACGCGCTGTACGACGCGTATGTCCGCGACCTCAAGGCATACGTCGAGGGAATCGGACGCGGTCAGCTCGGACGCTTCGAGACAGAGCGCGGCTCTGACGGCAGGCTCGTCTGGCGTCCGACCGCGCCCTGCACGGTAGTGTCGCTGTTCGAGCAGGGCTGTATCGAGAGGGGATATTCCTACTTCGAGGGCGGACCGGTCTACAACGTCATCTCGCCGCACATCGGCGGACTCGCCGACACGGTGAACAGCCTGTACGCGATTAAGAAAGCCGTGTTTGACGAAAAGCGGCTGGGACTCGGCGAATTCTTCGACATTCTTGCCGCGAACTGGGAAGATAATGAGCCGTTCCGACAGCATATGCTGACCGCGTACCGCTATTTCGGCAACGACAACCCCGAGGTAGATTCAATTTATTCACAGCTGCTGTCCGACTTCTCGGATATCTGCGCCGACATGGAGAATGAGCTCGGCGAGAATTGCGGGTATCGCTTCCCGAGCGGAGTCAGCACGTTCGGTCGTCAGCTCGAGTGGGCGCCCAACCGGCTCGCATCGCCGCACGGACATCGCGCGCATGAGGTGCTCGCTCCGAACTGCTCGCCGACCCCCGGCAGTGACCGCGAGGGCGCGACCGCGATCATCCGGTCTTACGCCGCCGCCGACCTCACAAAGCAGGTGACCGGCGCGGCGCTCGACATCAAGCTATTGCCCGACAGCGTCGACGGCGACGAGGGGCTCGACGCCATAGTCGGACTGATGCGCGGCTTCGTTTTGCTCGGCGGCTTCTTCATGCAGCCGGACGTCGCCGACGCGAGCATACTGCGCGACGCGCAGGCTCACCCCGAGAATTATCAGGCGCTGTCGGTGCGCGTGTCGGGCTGGAACGCGCGCTTCATAACGCTGAACTGCGACTGGCAGAACATGATAATCGCCGAGCTTGAGGGCAAAGTTTGAAAAATAAATTTTTCAAACCACGAGTTTTGTGACTTCGCGGTCACAGACCGCGATTTGCTTCGCAAAACCGTCACAAAACATCGACAAGGAAAGGAGGTCATAGGAATGCAGATACCGGTAACAAATATTCAACGCTTCTGTATGCACGACGGACCGGGCGTGCGGACGGTAGTGTTTTTCGCCGGCTGCCCGCTGTCCTGCCGGTGGTGTCACAACCCCGAGACGCAGAGCCGCGAAGCGCAGCTATTATATTATGAAAAGAAGTGCATCGGCTGCGGCGAGTGCGCCAAGGCTTGCCCGAGCCGCGCGCATATATTCGAAGCTGTTCACACTGACGTACCCACTCCCACCAATATCCCCATCTCGCATACAATCTACCGCGCGCGCTGCAAATCCTGCTTTGCCTGCGTCGACGCCTGTCCGACCGGTGCGCTCGAGGCATCGTACCGGCTCATGTCGATATCCGAAATCGCTGACCTTGTCGAGCGCGACCGCGTGTTCATGGGAACAAAGGGCGGAATCACGCTGTCGGGCGGCGAGCCGATGTACAGTCGTGACGCCGCGCTCGAGCTGCTCGCCGAGTGCCGCCGACGCGGTATCGGAACGGCGGTCGAGACCTGCGGCTGCTTTGACCCGAAATACATACCTCGGCTGGTCGAGCTTTGCGGTCTGCTTCTCTGGGACTACAAGGACTCGGACGACGCGCGGCATCGCGCGAACACCGGAGCCGCGTTGAAACCGATAGTCGACAATCTGCTCGCGGTCGACTCGCTCGGCGCGCCGACACAGCTGCGGTGTATCTTAATAAAGGGCGTTAACCTCGACGAGCGGCACCTCGACAATATTGCCTCGCTATATCACAGACTGAAGCACTGCGGCGGCGTAAAGCTGCTGCCCTATCACTCCTGGGGCAACTCGAAGCTGTCCGCGCTCGGACGCAGTGTTCGCGACAGCGATTGTCAGCCGCCGACGCGCGACGAGCTGCACAGGGCGGGCGAATATCTGACCACTCACGGAGTAAAGCTGTTGTGAGAAACGAACATATTTCTTACTATGACATCAAATCGAAGTCGAACACAATCGGAGTATTAAAAGCATATTGACAGCTCGCCTCGCAATTTGCACAAATTGCACCCGCATTTTTGTAGCATTTATAGAATATCGTCAGGTTGCGCGGCAGCTATTGACATGGCAGAAGCCGTGTGGTAGTATGGTAGTACCATAATCGAACGCTTAGCATCCGATGGCGTTCGGCAATATAAAGCTAAGGAGTCACACGATGGAAATTAAGCGAATCTATAAACAATCCCTGCCCGCGACCCGCTTTATCGGCAAAAAATACTCGGACGACGACCGCGTCGACGGCAGCTTCGGCGCAAAATGGGGCGAAGCGTTCGAGACCGGACTATTCGAGCGGCTCGAAGCAATCGCCGGAGAGCAGTTTTTCGAGGACAGCGGCGCGTATATCGGACTTATGCGCCACCTCGACGGCGAGCCGTTCGAATATTGGATCGGAATGTTCATGAAGCCGGGCACGACCGTTCCCGAGGGACTCGACTATCATGATTTCCCCGCCGAGCCAATCGGCGTCGCTTGGGTCTACGGCAATGAGTCAAACGGCGAGCTGTACTGCCATGAGGACGTGATCTGTCCGCGCCTTGCCGACGAGGGACTCGAGCTTGCTTCTGTTGACGGTGCGTTCTGGTTCTTCGAGCGCTACCAGTGCCCACGCTTCACCACCCCCGATGAAAAAGGCAACGTCATCCTCGATATGTGCTATTTTGTCAAGGAATGATGATATAGGAGTGTCTTAATACAAATATCAATCATAAATCCCCACCCACTGCTAAAACTCCGCAACCCGCCCGTGGAGAGCCCAATCTATACTCTCTCAAAACCACCCGCGGGGAGACCA
>ERZ1643251.4619-NODE-4619-length-11850-cov-5.857058_pt1 | contig 11850 bp, 13 predicted proteins | sample MGYA00579261_ERZ1643251 | MGnify/ENA primary metagenome ERZ1643251 (study PRJEB29033, sample SAMEA4952267) | chicken gut metagenome | biome: Broiler Chicken; feature: Gastrointestinal Tract; material: Caecum | place: Ireland | collected 2018 | study: Broiler... | reverse complement strand
TTGAATTTATTAGGAAAAACGATGTTTTTTTACATCTTGAAGTGCAAAACTCGGGATTTGAACGATAGTTCTTCACTTTGTTTCTTTTATTATAAAATGATAAATAAGAATAAACCTTTATTCTATTAATAATATATCATATATTTATCATTATTATACGAATAATATAAAAAAAATTTTAATATTATACGAACTTGTACAGTTAACATAAATTAATTTTAATCTGAATAAAATATTTATTATTAATCCTATAATATTATTCTATTATAATTATAAGTGAATGATATAAAAGAAATCATATTGACAATGTATAATCCTCCTACTCTATTTTTGAAAAAAGGCGGTAGGGGAAGGGAAATAAAAAAATAGGGGAAGTGTATTCTTTTTTTTATCTAAAAGTGTATAGGATATAACTTTTGTTTATATTAAATGGTTTTATAATTATAATATTTAATTATCATCATAGGAACTATACATTATAATCATATTAAACGAAAGATGAATCATGACTGGCAAATGTTTTATAATAAAATGGTACAAAAAAGAGAAGACTACTCTTCCCTACTCGTTGGTTACTTTACGTGATTGAATTTCAGCTATTTTTTCTAATACTTCAGATGCATTTTTTTCATTAATTTCTGTATAGCCTAATTCTTTTAATGCTTGTACTTTATATGTATTTAATTCTAAGGTACGACTCATTTTTTCTTCACGTTTATGTTCGATTTGATTTACGAAACGCTTATGAGCTTCGGCAATTTTAGTTTTACTCGTAGACTCTTTATTTTCATATAAAACCATCGCGGTATATAGAATACTTTCGAAAACGAATTGATCTTCTTCTTCAAATACAAATTCTTCTGGTTTTACAAATCCAGCAGCTTTTGAAACATATCCTAACATGTATTTTAATTCTTTATTCGTATCCATTGCTTGTAAGAAGTGATACAAATACTTAAAGATATAATAAGATTGTTGATCTTTATCATCTTCTAATTTTTCCTTCATGATTTCAATAATATCATGCATGACTTCTTTATTTTGTTTGGATAATCCATTATAAAGCGCATTTGTTTCTGTCATCACACTCATTTTTTCATTGTTTTCAAATAATGTATTAATACGTGATTCTACACTTAAAATATAATCGGTATCTACTTTAATTTTCTTTAATTCTTCCCCTGATTTTATTCCTAATAAATTAAGTAATAATACTTTTTTATCTTTTGGCCATTTATTAATATCATCTAATTCTAAATAGTTATAAATCATTTGTCTTGACACACCTAAATATTTTGCAAGTTTAACTTTTGAAATGCCAAGTTCGTGTAATATTTCGTTTAGTCTTTCCATTACTAACTACCCTCCTATTAACATTTTACCACTTCAATGTCAAATGTCAAGTGTAAACAAAAAGTATAATAAAAAAGCTATGAAAAATCATAACTTTATCTTCTTTTTACGATGTAGAATCGTATGAATCAAGTAGTATAATAAAATGAGAAGAATTCCAATTCCTAATGCAATTCCCCCACTCCACTGTAAAGTATGTACGGGGATCGCTACTGCTTTTCCTAATAAGTCTGTCGATAAGATCTCTTCAATCATTTGGATAAACAAAGGAAAGACAAATAATACTATTAATCCTGCAAGTGTACTTGCGATTCCGATGGGACGCAGTGGATGATATGCGGACTTATAAACGATTCCAATGATCATCGCACAAACAAGAATGATTATAGAAACAACAATCTTTAAGGTATTTGTATTCATGTTCGCATATAAATTTAACATGGTTTGTTGTTCTTTGGGAAGAGTTACCGTTTTATTAGTAATGACTTGTTCGATCTTTTGGGTAATCTCTTCACTATGACTTGTTACTTTATCACGCAACATTTGTTCTTGTTCAGGTGTTAAAGTTTGCCCTAGTTCCTGGGCAACAAGATCAATATTTGCATCGAAAAAGCTTCCTAATTCTTCTTTTAATTTTTCTTGATCCATTTGTGATTGATCTTGTAAATGGGTCGCAAATTCATTTAAATACGTTGTAGATAATTCATTTAATGCTTCACTTTGAATGATTTGATCTTCAATGGTAGACAATGTTTCATCATCTACTTCCGGAATAATATCACGAACGACGTTGGTTACTTCTTGTACGTTGATTTCGTTTAAAACGACATTGGTTACGACTTTTGAAGTGATTTCTTGGATGGAAAAGCTAACACATAGTAAAACAATACAGGCAAATGCAATGACACTACATATAAAAGTAATTAATTTTTTCATGACTCCTCCTATATGTACCACAATTTCTTTCCATTTTTACGTACTTCTTTAATTATTCCACTACCGATACATTGTTCCCCCATATAAAGAACACAGGCTTGTCCTGGTGTTACTGATTTGACTCCTTCAGGATAATTCACTAGAATTTCACCATTTTCTAAATATTCTAGTTGGACATCGTGATCGGGTTGACGATAACGGAACTTCGCCGTACATGTGGTTGGTCTTTCGTCACCGTTAAATACAACTGTATCAATCACACAAGCATCGCTGACTAAATAATTGGTATTTCCATAAGAAATATAGAGAATATTGTGTTCTAAATCTTTTCCAACCACAAACATTCTTTCTTTCGAACCACCAATATTTAATCCACGTCGTTGACCAATGGTATAGTACATTAATCCAATGTGCTTTCCAACTATTTTTTTTGAGTCAATATCTACCACATCTCCAGGCTGGTTTGGTAAATAGTTTTCTAAGAATTTTGTAAAATTACGTTCACCAATAAAACAAATTCCTGTAGAATCTTTCTTTTTGGCGGTGATTAAACCATATTCTTCGGCAATGGCACGTACTTTTGGTTTTTCTAATTCACCAATCGGAAATAAAACATTTTCTAATTGTTCGTGAGACAGTTGAGCAAGAAAATAAGTTTGATCTTTATTCTGATCAACCGCACGTAATAATTTTCCATCTTTCATTCGTGCATAATGTCCGGTTGCGATATAATCCGCACCGAGTTTACGAGCTTCTTTTACGAACATATCAAATTTAATATACTTGTTGCACATTAAATCTGGATTCGGTGTACGTCCTTTTTTTAATTCATCTAAAAAATAAGTAAAAACATAATCCCAATATTCTTTGACGAAATCTACACGGTGAAGAGGAATATCTAGTTTTTCGCACACTTTTTTCGCATCGTTATAATCTTCTTCTTGAGGACAGATATCATGATTCTTTAAATCGGGATTTCCTAAGATATCATTATTTAACATACTATCCCAATTACGCATAAATAAACCAATCACTTGATATCCTTGTTGTTTTAAAAGAATGGCTGCGACACTACTATCGACTCCTCCACTCATTCCTAATACGACTGTTTTCACTATATTCCTCCTCTCAAACAACTCTATTATACTATAAGCGTTAAGAAAAAACAACTAATGTTAGTTGTTTAAAAAAGGGTTAAAAGATAAGAAATCATCGTAGGCATGACAAACATTTCTAAGAGACAAGTAATAATAATTCCAAGGAGAGTTAAGATTAAAATAAATAAGTATTTGTTTAAAATAAAGCGAAAATCTAAACGTTTTTTGTGAAAGAGAGCGTCAAAAAGTTTTAAAGATAAACTTAAGGAGTAAATGGTTAAAATGGTATAAAGAAAAAAGTTGATGATTTGATGAGGAAAGATATATCCAAACGAAAGGAGAATTCCTTTGGATTGGTAATGAAAAAGTAAACTACCAATTGAAAATCCGAGCGTAAAAGCTTTCGAAAAGTATAAAATTAAAACAATGGGTAATCCTAATATCGAGATACCTAATAACCAAACAGCTAAAACATAAATGATTTGACTAAATAAACTAGGTAATAAGGTTTGTTCGATATTTAATTGGTGTTTACTGACAGAAGTCATAAAATTACTTAATGAATCTTTTACTAATGATTGATCACTTTCATTTAAAATAATTGTGAATAAAGAACCTGCTAGTAATCCAACAATAAATAGTACGAATAAAAATAGAAATAATTTACGATTAATTGTTACTCTTTTTTTGAGTTTGTCCCATAACTTGTTCATAATTCACCTCTACTTAAGTGTATTAGAACTTTAAAAAAATATTCCTTTTTTTCTAAAATTAGTTTATAATGGTACTGAGGTGTTAAAGATGGCAAAAAATAAAAAGAAAAAAACATTTTTAAAATTAAATGCGAATCAATGGGTCGCAATATTTGCCCTTATTGTGATGATTTTCATGGTTATTGGACAAATGATTGCCTATTTTTAAAACGAGTGACTACTCGTTTTTATTTTTTAATAAATCGCGAATTTCTTCTAATAGTTGAACTTCTTCTGATTTTTCAGGTTGTTTTTCTTCTTCTGTCCTTTTGGTAAGATGAGAAATTATTTTTATAAAGATAAAAATACACAAAGCAACAATTAAAAAGTCAACAACGCTTTGAATAAAATTACCAATTTGAATGGATGCGTCACCAACTTTAAATTTGATATTTGAAAAATCAAGACCACCAATAATAATTCCAATTACGGGCATTAATAGATCATCGACAACAGAACTTACAATTTTACTAAAAGCCGTTCCCATTAAAACACCAATCGATAAATCAACGACGTTTCCTCGATCGATAAACTTTTTAAATTCACTGACTTCTTTTTTGATTAACTTTTTTGATTTTGTTTGTTTTTTCATGGTCATCACCTACTCATTATTATATCAAAATTTGTTAAATTTTACTAGATTTTATCAAGCCTTGTCGTTCAACTGAAAAGTGAGATTGGAAAGAATTTGTTGTGATAAAAAGAATGCTTTTTCTCATAATAATAATGTAGTCTGTGAGAAAGGAGAATTTGATGTTTTTTAAAAATTTTAAAATTAAAAAAACGATTCTTTTTCTTCTTCTATTACTTATTATGCCAATAACGGTCCATGCTTATTCTGATTATATTATTCCTGGTGGGGAAAATATTGGAATTGAATTAGAAGCATCTGGCGTAATGGTTGTTGGGACTTACGAAGTAGGATCCCAAAATCCTGCTTCAGAAGCAGGTCTTAAAGTGGGTGATAAGATTACGGCCGTTAATGAAACCGCAGTAACTACCATTAATGAAATGGTTCAAGCGATCGATCAAAATAAGAGTAAAGGTGAAGTCGAAATTACCTTTGTCCGTGGTAAAGATACGAAAAAAACAACCTTGAAATTATATCAAGATAAAGATCAAGTTTATAAGACTGGTCTTTATGTGAAAGATCGTATTACAGGGATTGGTACACTTAGTTTTATTGATCCCAATACAAAATTATTTGGTGCATTAGGTCATGAGATTATTGAAAAATCAACCGGACAAATGCTCGAAATCAAAGATGGAAAAATCTTTGAATCGACAGTTACTGACATTGTTCCCAGTGAAAATGGAACACCTGGTGAAAAAAACGCAAAATACAATTATAATCAAGTTTATGGTTCTGTAAGTGAAAATACAGAAAAAGGTATTTTTGGTACCTACTCTTCTTCCCTTCCCGATAAAAAACAATATAAAGTTGCTGTTCCATCCTCCATTAAACTTGGAAAGGCTACCATTCGCACCGTCATTAGTGGAAATACGGCAGAAGAATTTGAGATTAATATTTTAAAAGTAAATGAAAATGATAAGACCAAAAATATATTATTTGAAATTACAGATGATCGTTTATTACAAGCAACAGGCGGAATTGTGGCCGGCATGAGTGGATCCCCAATTTTGCAAGGAGACAACATGATTGGATGTATTACTCATGTGGTAATTGACGACCCCAAACGTGGCTACGGGATCTTTATCACAAACATGTTAGAAGAAGCCGAAAATTAGGAACGTATCCTACAAAAAAAGTTCTGTTTTTTACAGAACTTTTATGTTTAGGAAATCTTTATTCCATTTCAAAATCTTGGATTTCTCCTTCTTCAGTGACTAATTTACTAACTTGTTCTTCGACACTTTTTAGTTTTTCGTCACATTCTTTTACTAATTTCATCGCACGTGTATATTTTTCAATGGATTGATCTAAATCGATCTCTCCATTTTCTAAATCGGCAATAATACTTTCTAATTCTTTTAATTTTTCTTCAAACTTTGCTTCTTGTTTTGCCATGGTTATTTCTCCTCTTCTATTTGGTCAACGGTTGTATAAACCCAACCATCAATAAAACGTAATTTTAATTGTGAATCTTCAATATCGGATACTTGCTTGATCATTTTATCACCTTGATAAGCAACATGATATCCTTTACTTAAAATGTGAAGCGGATTCACAACTTCTAATTTTTCCATTTTATATTTTAAATTTTGTTTTAGATCTTTCATTTTTAATTGAATCTCACGATCTAATGTTTCTTTTACGACTTGTATTTGTTGATGATACGGATCGAATAAAACACTTGGATTTTTCAATACATAAGTATCTTTGATGTGATCGAGGTGTAAGCGTTCAATGGTAACTTTCTTTTGGATCGCTTCATTCATTTTTTCTTCTAAGATCATGAGATGTTGTTTTTGGTTGTCAAACATCATCGTTGGATTCTTTAAGATATAAGTATCTTTGATATGATCTAATCGTAGTTGAACATGACGGACTTGGTTATGAATGGCTTCGTTTAAACGGATTTGTAGTTGTGATAAATGATTGATTAAGTCCTTCATATTTGGTACAGCCATTTCGGCTGCTCCTGTTGGTGTAGGTGCCCGTAAATCAGCAACAAAATCGGCAATGGTAAAATCAATTTCGTGTCCTACCGCACTAATAATAGGGATTGGACAATCAAAGATCGCACGAGCCACGATTTCTTCATTAAATGGCCACATGTCTTCAATTGATCCACCACCACGTCCCACGATTAAAACATCTAAATCATAGGTACTTGCTTGTTTGATCTTTTTAACAATATCTTCTTTCGCATATTCTCCTTGAACTAGACAAGGAAATAAATAGGTTTCTGCGTATGGAAATCGTCTACGAATGGTCGATATAATATCACGAATCGCTGCGCCAGTAGATGCGGTGATAATACCAATACGTTCGGGAATTTTAGGGATTGGTTTCTTATACTTGGGATCGAATAATCCTTCCTGAGCCAATTCTTTTTTTAGTTTTTCAAACGCAATATATAGATTACCAACACCATCTTCCATCATTTCATCGACATAGATTTGATAACTACCTGTCGCTTCATAAACACTTACACGTCCGGTTACTAATACTTTAGAACCATCCATGGGTGTAAAGGGAACCATACGCGCTTTTGAAGCAAACATAATCGCATTAATTTTACTCGTTTCATCTTTTAATGAAAAATAAAAGTGCCCAGAAGTATGCGATTTAAAGTTTGAAATTTCACCCTTTAAAAAGACCGTGCGTAAATTCGCATCGCCATCAAATTTTGCTTTTAAATAACGAGTTAAGGCACCAATGCTAAGATATTTATCTTCGTTCATCTTCCTCACCTATTTTCTTATGATATACACGATCTAGGACACTATTGATCATTTTTCGCACATCATCATCACTATAGTCTTTTGCAAGCTCGATGGCTTCGTTGATGCACACAATTTCAGGTGTATCCGTATACATTAATTCATAGATACCCATACGTAAAATCGCTTGATCGGTGTTACCTAATCGATCAATGGTCCAATCTTTCATATATTCATTCGCAAGTTCATCAATTTCATTTTGATAAGTAAGAACACCAAAAACGATTTCTTTTACAAATTCGTTTTCAACCGGAAGAACTTCTTTCATCACTTCTTCTACGTCGTATTCCATCTTATTTTTTTTATAGACATTCACTTGATATAGAATGGTCATAATTTTTTTTCTTAATTCTGAACGGTTTCGTTGTTCCATATAAATCACCTAGAAATATTATAACAAAACTTCTTCAAAAATGAAATATGTTTGTTTTACTCTACGTGTACAATTTTATTGTATCACAAGAACATTTGTTCGTCAACGATAAAAAGAAAAAAATAGTAAAAACTATTTTATTCCGTAATAAACTTTTCTCCTTTTCCTTGATAGATACTAATAATACACCAAATATTTAAATATAGTAAGAGAATCGCAAATAAAGTCCAACCTAGAATCGGAACGATTAAACATAGTATCCAACTATAGGGAGAGGTATAGATTTCCTTCCCAGGAACTTCTAGTTTGTCCGCTGCCATACATAAACTTTGAATGACAAAAATGGCAAACATAATCGATACAGGAAAGAAACAACAAATAACACCTAGTACCCAATAGATGACATTCGCATACCATGCATCTCTACGATAGTTATTTAATAAAGCCGATAGAATAATACCAATGAGACTGTTTCCTACTAAGAAGATCAGTGCCCATATCCACCAATTTTTTCGTTTTAATAAATCCATATTCATCCTCCTCTTTCTAGTATAGACTTTTTTTATCATTTTATCAATATTATTTATTTTCTTTGATGATTTCTTTTAATTCAAATAAAGTATTTAAAGCATCCATAGGTGTCATTTCTAGAGGATTTAATTCTTCTATTTTTTGTTCGAGTTTCGATGGTTCTTGATTCATTAAAGCATCTAATGGAAGGGCTTCTTGAATCTTAATATCTCTCTTAAATTCTTTATTTTCATATACTTCTAAGATTTCATTAGCTCGTTTAATTAAAGCATCTGGCATATTGGCTAGTTTTGCGACATGAATTCCATAACTCTTATCTACACTACCCTCTTTGATTTTATGTAAGAAAATAATATTGCCATTTTCTTCTAAGGCCGATACATGAATATTTTTAACACCCGTTAAGGTTTGTTCCAAATCTGTTAATTCGTGATAGTGGGTGGAAAAGAACGTTTTGGCTTTTATTTTATGATGAATGTATTCGATAATGGCTTGAGCAAGGGCCATTCCATCAAAGGTTGCGGTTCCACGACCTAATTCATCAAAGAGAATTAAACTCTTATCAGTCGCATTACTAATAGCGTAATTGGCTTCCATCATTTCGACCATAAAGGTAGATTCTCCACTCACTAAATCATCACTCGCACCAATACGGGTAAAGATATGATCAAAGATTGGTAAAACAGCTTCTTTTGCAGGGACAAAACATCCCATTTGGGCCATAATAACGGTAATCGCCACTTGTCGCATATAGGTTGATTTACCAGCCATATTGGGACCTGTAATGAGTAAAATATCCGTTCCTGCATCCATTTTAATATCATTCGGTACAAATTCTCCTTGAATCACTTTTTCCACTACCGGATGACGATCTTCTATGATTTTTAAAGTGCGTTCTTCGGTAATCGTTGGTCTTACATAGTTGTTTTCTTCTGTAACGGTCGCAAAAGATTGTAACACATCAATCTCACTAATTACTTTAGCGACTTCTTGTAAACGAGGAATATATTCTTTAATTTGTTCACGAATACCTGTAAATAATTCATATTCTAAATCAATAATACGTTCTTCCGCATTTAAGATTAAAGCTTCTTTTTCTTTTAATACGGGACTAATATAACGTTCACAATTACTTAGTGTTTGTTTTCTTTCATAACCATATTCTTCTTTAACTAAATTAGTTTGTCCCTTAGAAACTTCAATGTAATAACCAAAGACACGATTATATCCGACTTTTAAGTTTTTAATTCCTGTCTTTTCACGTTCGGTTGCTTCAAACTGAGCAACAAAGTCTTTTCCGCCTTTACGAAGCGATTTTAATTCATCTAATTCCGCATTGTATCCTTCTTTAATTAAATATCCTTCTTTTACCGATACTGGCGGATTTTCATAAATACTTTGTTCGAGTAAATTGTACAAATCATCCAACGTTTCAATCGTTTGATAGTAATGAATACTTTCTAATAGTTCTTTCATATGGGGTAATACTTTTAAAGAATTTTTCAATTGAATTAAATCACGAGCATTCGCATTTCCAAAGGCAATACGACCACTTAAACGTTCCAAGTCATAGACTTCAAATAAGTCATTTTGTAATTCTTCTTTTTTGATAAATTCATTTAATAATGTTTCGACCATGTCATAACGTTTATTAATTTCAACCGGATCAATTAATGGATTTTCAATGAAGTTTTTTAAACGACGGGATCCCATTGCGGTTTTCGTTTTATCTAATAACCAAATTAAGGAATAATTACGTTGTTTTAAACGTAGGGTTTCGGTTAATTCTAAGTTTCTTTTAGTGTGAACATCCATCTTTAAGTAAGCTTTTTGTTCACGAATAATGGCTTTTTGAAAATGGGATAAAGAACGTTTTTGTGTATTATTAATATAAGTTAGTAAATGTTTAATGGTTTCAATATAACGGGCATCGCAGATACTGTGATTTTAAATTGATTCTTTAACATATTATAAATATTTTTATCTACTTTAGAAGTTACAATCACTTCTTTAATACCAAGACTTACGATCTCACTTACGACTTTAGAAATATTGTGTTCACTTAAGAAAACGGTAATTTCTCCTGTAGAAATATCCGCATAGCTAACGCCATAGGCATGATTAAAATCAACAATATTCCCAATATAGTTGTTTTCTTTTTCATTAAGTGCGTCTCCGTCAATTAATGTTCCTTTAGAAATAATTTGAATAATATCTCGTTTGACAATTCCTTTTGTCGTTCTCGGGTCTTCTAATTGTTCACAAATACCAATTTTATACCCTCGGTCAACCAGTTTTTCAATATAAATATTGGCTGCGTGATGAGGGATTCCACACATAGGAATTCTCTCATCCAACCCTGCATTTTTTCCTGTTAACGTTAATTCCAATTCACGAGATACGGTAATCGCATCTTCGAAGAACATCTCATAAAAATCACCTAAACGGAAAAAGAGAATAATATCCTCATTTTTATTCTTAATTTCTAAATATTGACGCATCATTGGCGTAACTTTATTGATATCGACATCTTTTCGGTTCATACTTCTCACCTATACCTATTTTAACAAAAAAAAGAAAAGAAGTCACGTTGTAAAATACGTTTCTTTGTATTTTATTTGTTAACAAACATCACTTTTTCTTTTCCTTGATTTCTTTTATTTTCCTAGAGTTTGATTCATATTCCTCTTGATAGCAACAGAGGAGTTCTTTTAAGTGTTCATAGGCTTCTCGAGTACGAATTCGACTTTGTTTAAACTTTTGAATCAGTTCAAACTCCTCTTTTAACTCTTTTCGGTATTCCATATAACTTTTTAAAAAATAACCTTCCAAAAAAGAAGTCCCGACCAAAGTAGCCGTATTACCTAAACTGACGAGTTCCCCACCACTTCGCATCATACTCTCTCTAATAGCTTCACTCCCACTTAAACCAAATAGTAAATGAGTAACTGCCAAACCAGATGGCTTCACAAACGCTCTATGACAACATTCATAAGCTTTCGTTACTTCAATTAATTCTTTCTCACTCATCGTAGAAGGCCCATAGGTTGCGAGTAATTGAATCAACGCATATAAATCTTGATTTCTCTTTTCCAAATCCATACCATCACCTAGTACAGTATATGAAAAAACTTACGTACAAGACCTAAGTTTTTTATTTTATAAAGTTATAAATTCTTGATTTCTTCGATAGATAATCCTGTCATTTCTTGAATAAATTCTAAGGATTGCCCTTTATCTTTCATCTTTTTGGCAATCATGAGCTGTCCTTCCTTAAATCCAGACTCATGTCCTTCTTTAAGGCCTTTTTCACGCCCTATTTTTTCCGCATACCTTGTTCTATCATATAGTTCTCTTCGGTCCGCTTCCTCTTTGTCGTATAATCCTATAAAGTTCGCAT
>ERZ1643251.4618-NODE-4618-length-11854-cov-4.683872_pt1 | contig 11854 bp, 5 predicted proteins | sample MGYA00579261_ERZ1643251 | MGnify/ENA primary metagenome ERZ1643251 (study PRJEB29033, sample SAMEA4952267) | chicken gut metagenome | biome: Broiler Chicken; feature: Gastrointestinal Tract; material: Caecum | place: Ireland | collected 2018 | study: Broiler... | reverse complement strand
AGCACCAGAGAAATGTCTACATATAAACTGGACCTGCGTGGAGATTCAAGAATTAATCGCATAGAAGAGTTAAATATTAAGGTAACGCTTTCCTTAAATGGGCGCACACCTATTGAGTTAAAAAATCATAGAGATAGAGGGGCAGCGTATTCTCTTGAGCCTGATGGAACAACACCATATAAAAAAGTTCTAAAGATTAATTTTGGGCGTGCTCTTCGAATAAACGATACATTTCATTTAATTGTTAAATATAAGTGACCGAAGACATATGAGAATCTGGGAGACCGATTTACTATAAATCCAGGAGCATTGTATGATTATGAGTGCGTAAATCTTAAAGTAACGGTGCATTCGAAAGAAAAATGTTTTGAATGTGCCAGATTATCTTCGGCTGAACAAGGAGCTATACAGGATAAATATGTTGAGTGTTTAGAGGACGAATGGGGAGTTACGTTTACTGAATTTAGTGATATAGCCAAGAACTTATATTCTATCGAGACATACCAGCAATGATATTACGTGAATACATTGCTTCAATGCTTTACGGGAGATAAATAAAGATGAAAGAAGCTTTAGTCAATGAGGCTGATTGTGACAAGACTGATATGCCAGGTAAAAGGCATGGATATTACAGAACAATGAATCGTAATATGTAAATATTTTCGCTGGTATTTGTGTGAGGAAAATAATAGTTTGGAGTGGATTACTATTAGTCAAGTATACGGAATAATTATATTTTAAGTATGGTTATGGCAGACTTTCAGAGTCACTGAATTTATTACCGGTACCGTGCTTCAGACAGCAGGCACATGTAAAGGAGAGCTTTATGGACAATAAGCAGTATCTTATTTATCTTATTTCCTGTGTACTCCATGACAGGAAACCTGAGCTTCCAGCTTCGAATATCAGCATAAAGTCTATCTATACTCTCGCCCGCTTCTATGGCGTCGAGAATCTGGCATTGCGTGCAGTGGAGCGTATGGGATGTTTTTCGGATGAAGATCTGCAGGAGTGGCGAGTGCTGTGCGAGAAGCTGCAATATCAGAATATTATCCAGAAGATGGAATACCATAATATTCTGAAAGAATTTACAGCGTCAGGAATAAAAGTCCTGCCTCTGAAAGGATGTGTCTTAAAACCAATGTATCCCTTGGAAGCGGATCGGAAGATGGGGGATATAGATCTGCTGATCGGGGTCGGCACATGGGATCAGGCGCGTTCTGTTATGGAGAAGATGGGATATACATGCAAAGCATTTGGCGTGACAAATCATGATTTTTATGAGAAAAAGCCGTGGATGAATGTAGAGCTTCACAGATCGCTTTTTTCTGAGAAGAATGAATTTTGCTGGTATTTTCAAAACGTATGGGATTATGCGGCGCCGGCGGACGAAAATACATATGTTTATACACTTCCGTGGGATGAGTTTTATATTTATCTCATGGCGCATTTTGCAAAGCACTGCAGAATAAGCGGAAGCGGAATCCGATCGATCGTTGATATATACATTTTTTTGCAGAAGCATGGGAGCGAACTGGACAGGGAGTATATCGGAGAACGGCTGCGCGAGATGGGAATATGGGAATTTGCCTGTGATGTAGAGAAGATTGCGGACAAATGGTTTTCTGGTGCTTTGTATGCAGAGAGAGACTGTGACTATGGTTCCCTGGAAGCGCTCATCCTTCGTTCAGGTATATATGGAAGCGGTCGTCAGGAGATGATGAATCGTATAGACCAGGCCGCAAGGGAAAAGGATTCTCTGAAAACAGCAAAATGGAGATATACGCTGACCTGTATATTCGCGGGCTATGACGATATGAAGTATCGGTATCCGGTTCTGGAGCGGTTCCCATTTTTGCTTCCGGTATTATGGATATCAAGAGGTTTCAGAATTGTACTGTTTGACAGAAAGAAGATCAGAGATTTCAGAAAAGGCTTGAATGAAGTGAAGGGCAGGCAGACATGGATAAATGAAGGAAAAGGAGGAGGGCATCGATGAAAATAAAAGAAGGATATGTCGCAAATAAACTGGGAGACCGGACGGTTGTTGTTGCTGTCGGAAAAGAATCATTGAACTTTTCAGGAATCATCCGTCTGAATGGAACAGGAGATTTTATCTGGAATCTGCTGCAGCAGGAGTGCGAAGAAAAGCAGATTGTTGAAGAGTTAATGGGAAAATACGGTATCGAGCAGGCGAGAGCAGAGGAAGATGTGAGACGTTTTCTTGGAATATTGAGAAATGCGGGGGTGCTGGATGAGGAATAGAGGAATATACCGCATTGCGGAACGGATAATCTCGATCGATACACAATATTCATATACACATAAGATCTGTGAGGGATATAGAATCAGTGCGTCCTTCACAGATTTTTCTGTATATACGGAAGATAGTGATATAGATAAAGAGGATACGCAGACTCGCGGCAGTTCACGTCCTTATCTGGAATCGCTTGCAGTGTACCGAAAGATATGTGAGAAAATGCCGGACTATGACACATTTCTGATCCATGGGTCGGCACTGGCGCTGGATGGACAGGCGTATTTGTTTACCGCGCCGAGCGGAACCGGGAAGTCGACGCATGCTGCGTTGTGGAGAGAGTGCTTCGGCAGCAGGGTCACAATGATTAATGATGATAAACCATTGATAAAGGTAGAAAATGAAGATATCAGAGTCTGCGGCACTCCGTGGAGTGGAAAAGATGACCTGAATACAAATATCACATGTCCTCTGCATGCAGTCTGTGTCCTGGAAAGAGGGGAGACGCCTCATATCAGCAGGATGGATCCGGCGGATGCGTATGTTGCATTGTATAGACAGACCTATCGTCCGCAGTCGGAGCACAGGATGATAAAGACATTTGATATGCTGGCACATATTGTGAATGTATGCCCTGTCTACAAATTGAAGTGCAATATATCACTGGAATCAGCCCGGGAGGCATACTTTGGTATAGCACCACTTTAACTCTCTAAAATAGTAGATTGAAAAAGCTTGACAAAAAATAGTTCAGCAGTGAAAATAATAGATAACTGGGGAAATATTGGGGGGTGTAACAGGAAGAAGAGTTTTGAGGCGAGGAGGGAAATGAAGGTGAGAAAAAGTTTATTTACCAGAATCTCAGCAGGTATTTTAACCGCGGCAATGCTGCTCACATCTGTCAATTGGGGACCGATTGTCGTTTCAGCAGAGGAGACGGCGGACAGTGAAGGCGGAGATTCAGCCGTTCAGGAAGAATCCGGTGAAGTCAGCACAGCATCAGTAGCCGGTTCGATTCTTTATAATGACTATATAGGTGTGAATTCCGATGGCCGTAATTTTTCCATAGGGACTTATATGGGAGATCCGGACAGCACTACAGATGATGATCAGAAGCTTTTGTATGGCTGGAATGGATCAGGAACGTCGTTTGTATTATATTATGTTGACGGTGACATAAACGATGATTTTGATAATATATATGGACAGGATTATATTGTCGGATATGGATACCCGCCTACGGACGATATAGTGGTGGAGCGTGAATTCCGGATCGTGCGGGGGAGCAGCACAGGGAATGAAGACGTCATTGAGATTTCCACTGTGATGACGAACAATGGCGATACGTCTCATGAGGTGGGGCTTCGGTATGCGATGGACACTATGGTCGGAGACAACGACTATGCGCCGTTTTATATTCCGGGAATCGGCAGTACAACGACGCAGACATTTCTGTCCGGGGATGAGATCCCTCAGTATTGGCAGGCCTTTGATGACATTACGAATCCTACGGTGATCGCGCAGGGAACACTGTACCGGTCGATCGATGAGCGCCCGGATGAGGTGATTTTCGGGAATTATGGCGAGTTGTCTTCATATGACTGGGACGTATATTATTCCGAGGGCAGCGAGAATAACGACAGCGCGGTTTCGCTTCGATGGAATCCGGTTACTCTGGAGCCGGGCGAGTCCAGAGTATATAAAACATGGTACGGCATCGGCGCGATGGAACAGGATTTTACAGCAGATCTGGGACTGAGTGTCACCGCGGATCAAGAAGCCGCAGTGAACAGTGCCGGAGATGGATATAACGATATCACGATCACAGCTTATGTTAATAATCAGAGTAATACATCAAGAAATGCAGAGGTATCCCTTGCGTCTATAGTTCCTGAGGGCAGCATTACACTAAAGGAACCATCTGAGTGGACATATCAGCTGGATAATATCGCACCCGGGGATACTCAGATGGTATCCTGGATTGTAAACTGCAGTATATCGGAAGTGGACACGGTTTATAATTACGAAGTTCAGCTTTCAGCAGAAGACATGGAGCCGGTAAGTCTGGAGCAGAAGATAACCATTCCTGCTCTGGATCTGAATCCGCCGATATTCCGTGACGGTTCGGTTGCAGCCAATGTGTACGGAAGCGCTGTTGAGCTGAGCTGGCCGGAGGCGGATGATACGAACGGTATTGCCAGATATGTGGTTTGGCGCGATGGCGAAGAGATTGGAGAAAGCCAGTCTGCATCATATATTGATAAGGACCTGGAAACGAATAGGGAATATGCATATGAGATCACGGCGGAGGATCCTTCCGGCAACGTCAGCGCTCCATTGGAAGCAGCGTTTACTACTGCGCTTCCGAGCATAGCGGGTCCGGAAAATACCGGATATGGCGGAAAAGAGGATATTGATCTTGAATTTCTTATAAAATATCCATCGTCTAACAGCGAAGGGCAGGCCGAGGTGGAAGCCAGACCCGAGGGATCAGATGAAGAATGGACAGCTCTGGAATCTGAGATTCAGACGCTTTCAGAGACTGAATCTGCAGTAAAGGCTGTATGGGATGTGTCTGAGCTTGCATCCGGAGAGTATGAGATCAGAGTTACGGCAGGAGATAAATATGGAGCGGAGCATTCGGAGATATTTATTTTTGATCTGGATACAGATGCACCGCAGAAGCTGGATGGGGTTTCCGCAGCAGGCGAGATCAACAGTATTACAGTTTCGTGGCTGATGGCCGTTGAAAGAGATACGGCTGGGTATCATGTATACCGCAGATCAGAAGAAGGGACAGAGTGGCTCAGGATTGCCTCTGTAGACGGAAGAGCGGAACTGTCCTATACAGATAAAGATATTACCAATGGCATTGAATATGAATATTATGTGACAGCTGTAGATGAATATGGGCTGGAGAGTCAGCCTTCAGATATCGTTACAGCACAGGGGCGCGATGATGATGAACTTCCCGTTGTGCAGACGATGCAGCCGGCGAGGAATACGGTGCTTGCGGGGGAGGTGCAGATCAGTGCATCAGCCTCGGATAATATTGGTGTAGAAAAGATCCTTTATTCTTTTTCGGTTGGTGCCTCAAACAACTGGTATCAATTCGGAGAATCTTCCGGCAGTACCGGTAGTGTCGTCCTGAATACACGTTCTTTTCCAGACGGAACCATACGGATTCAACCGATTGCGGTGGACGGCAGCGGTAATATGAGCGACGGTGCGCTGGTTTATACATATTATGTTGACAATACAGCGCCGTCTAAAGTAGCCGGACTCAGGGGAACCGGTGTGTCAACAGTCGTGACTCTGAACTGGGAAGATGTCCCGGAAGATGATCTCCAATATTTTCTTGTAGAGCAGCTGGTGAACGGCGTTTATCAGGAAGCGGCGACAGTCAGTGATGCGAGAGGAGTCAATATCAGAGGGCTGCTCCCGGACACGGAGTATACATTCCGTGTCTGTGCAGTTGACAATGTTGGAAACAGGGGAGAATATTCAGATCCTGTGTCGGTTTCAACAAAATCTGACACCACTGGCCCGGTTATTACCAGAATTACTCCGGGAGCCGGATACTATACTCAGAATATACCGGTTTCAGTTACAGCAGATGATGATTTCCGAGTTGCATCTTTGAATGTGCAGATCTCAACGGATCTGAAAACCTGGACGACGGTATCTGAGCAGGCATTTTCTGGTGAGAATAAAACAGAGACGTATGACTGCACGATCGATATCAGCGGGCTGGAAGACGGCACTGTCTACGTGCGTGCAGTGGCGTTGGATCAGGCCGGGAATCAAGGGGATGATTCTGCTTCTGCCCCATATGTTCAGTATGTGATCGACAGGCAGGCGCCGGATACTGTGAAGAATGTGGAAGCAGTGCAGGATGGAAGCGTTATCAGGATCTCCTGGGATCAGGGGGATGACTCTGATACGGCAGGATTTAGGGTATACCGCTCCTCTTCAGAAAATGGGGAATATGAGCCGATAGCTTCTGAATGGCAGAATATAAGCTTTTACGACCGCTCAATTGAGTTCAATACAGAGTATTTTTATACAGTAACGGCTTATGACCATGCCGGTAACGAAAGTGCCAGAAGTGTTGTTGTGTCAGCAGCGGCGGCTCTTTCAGAAGATGTCACAGAACCTGAGATTGGAAGTATATCTCCGGCTGATCAGAGCGTCATGGGACCGTATAATGCAGATATATCTGTCCTTGCCAGCGATGATTATGTGATAGACAAGATCGTAATCAGGTATGGCGTGAAAGGTTTGTTTGGCCTCATGCAGGATCCGGAAGCGGTGGAGATACAAAACAGTGAAAGCGGTTATTATTTTATAGGAACAACAAATATTCCGATCGAGAATTATGAAACAGGGGATGTCCTGGCAGTAGAAGCAGAAACATATGACGCCGCGGGCAATGTCAGTAAAACCGTGAAAGCGGAGTACAGGATAGACAGGGATGCTCCGGAAATAGCGGATGTTTCCGTGACATATGAGGCGGATAAGGCTGTGATTGAGTGGTCTGGCGGCGAAGAAGAAGATTTGAGCAGCTTTTATATATACCGCAGTTTAGACGGCGGAAACTTTACGAAGATCGGCCAGAGAGCTGCGAACGGCAGGGATTACAGCTTTACAGACTCTGCGATATCGACGGGACATACATATCAGTACAGGATCAGTGCTTTTGATAAAACAGGCAATACAAAATCTGTGGAATCAACGGAGCTTGTGATACCAGAGGAAACGTTACTGGAAGCGGCTTTCCAGAGCGATACGTTTATTCAGGCCGGAGCAGAATGCTTTTTTGACGGGACAGTATCCAGATCAGATCTGAAGATTGTTTCCTGGCTGTTTGACTTTGGTGACGGGACAACTTCGACAGAATCGAAGCCTGTTCATATTTATCAGGAAAACGGAACATACAATGTATCTCTTACGGTTACTGATGTCGAGGGTAATACGGATGTCTATGAGCAGACTGTATCGGTTCAGGAACGCCGTACAATGGGGATCTTAAAGGTACAGGTTCTTGACGACAGCGGCAATGTGCTGCAGGGCGTGCCGGTTTATTTTGATATGGAAGGCGAAAATACGGTCAAGGCTACCGATGGAAAAGGATATGTTGAATTTACGGCTCTTTCGGGAATGTATAAAGTAGGAGCGTATCGCGATGGAAGCCTTCCGGCGGCGAAAGACGTATCTCTTGCGGGCGGAAGTTATCGGGAAATCCAGCTTGTCCTTGTTCAGCAGCCGATCGTAACCGGAAACTTTGAAGTACACAGAATGACGCTGGATGAGATCGTGGCAGCGGGAATTGATATTTCTGATCCTGCAAACCAGCAGATCATGAAGTTTAATCTTCATCTTACATATGGTGAACAGCTTAAGGATTTTACTTTTGGAGCTAATCTGAACGGAGATATTGTATGGGGTGACAACACCTTTATAATCGAGAATGATGACGATGATGAGGACGACAGAAAAGCGACTATCAATGTGGTCCCGGTTCCGAATCCAACCGGCGGCGGAGGTCTTTCTGAGGAAAACGTTATTATCGCTATTATGGATATTCCGGTAAGCGCCAGCTTTTTGAAAGAGTTTTTTGATGTCAAGCTTCATATTATCAATAATGCGGCAGAAGAGTTTACCCTCACGGATAATCTTGTCCATCTGAATGTACCAGAGGGAATGACGATCATGGCTGAAGGGGAGAACCCGACGGCAGATGTGGCGTTTGGAGACCTGAAGGGACAGGAGGAGAAGACGCTCAGCTGGATCCTTCGCGGGGATACGGAAGGCGATTATGAACTGACAGCAGACTACAGCTCCACCCTGGATATGTTCGATGCCAGTGTAAACGCAGTATTCAAGTCGGATAATATCCATGTATATGGAACATCTGCAGTGAACATCAATGTAAACATCAACAGAAGTATCCGTTATCAGACAATGTATTTTGATATCGGAATGGAAAATGTGGGAGACATTGATCTTTACATGCCGTCGATGACAGTGATGGAAGCGGCAATACAGGATTTCCTTCTTGATCAGGAAGAAATGATGCAGACAAGAGAGGTGACGCTTCTCGGGATCCGGCTGGAAAACAGCGATGGGTATGTACAGTATATTGGAGAAGATCCGCGGAAGCTTTCATCGGGAGAAACGCTGTATCATGAATATGCGATATACAATGCTGTATCCGACACGGATGTATCGTGGCTGCGGGAGGCCATCGCAGCAAATCTCGAGAATATTGATATTGATCAGATCAATATCACTGTGACGGATATGGATCTGTACGAGATCGGTGATGAAGAGGATGCCGCCCAGAAGATAGAGGCGATGTACAAGGAAAATTATTCTGCATATCAGACGATTTATTATGACAGCAACTATGCTTACTTTACTTATGCGGAAGAACGGTATAATAATTTTGGCCATAACCTGGGACAGAATGTATACAGCCTGGCAGACGTGGTATTCTCACTTGATTTCAGTCTGTTTACGAACGAAGACAAGAAAGAATTTATGCAGAATTTCGTTGGAGAGATGGTGTCGGATGAAACGGTAACGGCTCAGATGCTGGAGCGGCTGGATGGTTTCTATCTCGATGCGTCAAATAATATTCTGTCGGGACTGTCGCAGCTTGCGCAGACGACCTTGTCTCCTTCGCAGTATAACGAGTATGGAATTGGCGAGATCATGAATGTCCTTAAGCGCCGGGAAAATGTTGAAAAGCTGTCTAATACGATCAAGCAGGACGGCGTTACTGACAGTTTTGGAGACAGGCTGATCGACCTTGCCGGATCGGCTGTTACGGCAGGATTCATTGAATGGCTGAATTATGTCGGCGGGAATGAACTGGATAACCCGATCATGTTTGCGAAGAATACATTGTCGGAGTGCATATCGGAGACACTGGGCACGCCTTTGCAGGTACTTGGGGCTGTGTCCGAGGTTATACAGACATGGAATGATTCAATAGATACGGCAAATGTTCTGATGCAGATGAAGGCGGCGGAAGAAGAATCAAAGTTCCTGCTGGAATCTATCGCAGTCAAAGCAGCAGAGAATTCTAAGACCGGGTGGATGGAAGATGAAGCCAGGGAATTGATTGAAAAGCTGGAAGAAGAATGTGAAACAAGCCGGCAGGCATTCATTAGTGCCCTGAATGAGAATATTAGAGATTATGTGCTCGGCGCTGTCGGCAAACAGGCAGTCAAACTTGCTGTATCAAAGAGCGTAAAATACGTTTTCGGTGCCGCTGCTCCTGGAATCGGGGTTATATATGCGGTCCTTCAGACGGCATTCGGTATTATCGACGGCGTTGCAGGCTGGGGAACCTATTATGACAATTTCGATAAATTATCTACGGTAATGCTTATTTCCGTATTTATGCGTGAGAGGTATGATCAGTTTTACTATAACGCTGATTATTATAATGCACTTCGAAGCCTGAAATATCTGATCAAGACAAGGCTGATCGGTGAGAGGGCTTATGCGGAATTTATCGGATCGAATCCGGATCAAAGCGATGATCTGCCTGCAAGAACAGGGTATGATGAGCCGGACAAATTCCTCAGCGCGAAAAATGAGCTGATCATCCGCTGCCGTGATCAAATATTCCAGACAACCGGCAGGGTTCTTGACATACCGGATGCTCCGGAGGTAAGCTTTAACTACAGGACTGAAAAGACAAACGAATCTTTCAGCGATGTATATGAATACTCAATTGACGGAGGCGAAAACTGGATTACCTGTGACGGAGGACCAATCAGTGTAAATGAAAAAGAAACAGCACAGATACTCTATGTACGCGTAAGAGGATCAGAAGATAGTCTCAGCGGCAATATTGCTTATGTCAGTATCGCCGGAAAACAGAGATTTACGGAGAGCGTGGAAGTAAAATACACCGGTGGTATATATGAGATCACAGGTCTGACTCCGGGGACGGTATATGATATCTGTACCGCAGCAAACGCGCAGACAGAGAATGATGATTGGCAGATAGAAGCGGTTACTGCAGACAGCAGTGGCAGAGCTTCTTTCCAGGGAGAGCGTGCGAACTATCTCCATATCCGCAGATCAGCTTCGACAGATGCCTTTGCAAGTACGGCAGCCGCTGTCAGATGTACCTTTGGTACACTCTATACGATCAGCGCAGAACCGGGCGAAGCGGGCGCGGGAACAGTGACCGGAGGCGGCGCTTATTCAGAGGGAACAAAAGTCAGCCTGTTTGCAGAGGCGAATACGGGATACCGCTTCTGCGGATGGTATGAAAATGGAGAACTGATTACCACAGCCAGCTATTATATGTTTGATGCGGCCGGAGACAGGACGATCACAGCGGAATTTGAGCCGGTTCGCACAGAGAGCGTGCTTCAGGTGACGTTCGACGGCTGTGTTGTAGAATATACTTCCGGCAGTACAAGCGAGACCTGGGAAAGCGGACATGAAGAGAAGACACTGTTCCAGAATACGGCTGTGACATTGAAAGCGGAGCCGCAGAACGGGTATGAGTTCCTGTACTGGAAAAATGCGGGAGAAGACAAGATACTAAGTGAAGAGCCGGAATATCAGTTCACAGTAAGAAGTGATATGCAGCTGGAAGCAGTATGCAGACCGGTTCAGGAAGATCAGGTGACGATTGTATTCAAGACGAGCGCTGCGTTTTCGGACAAAGAGATCGCATCTGTGACAGTGGAAAAGGGAGAAGAAATCCAGATACCTGCTCCGATTGCATTCGAAGGATACAACTTTATCGGATGGGATGCTGACGGGGATGGGAAAGCAGACGTGGATGCATCTGAATCGAAGGTGACGGCAGATGAAAACCTGACTTTCACTGCAGTTTACGAGGTGAATGTAGAATACAGCATTGCAGTGGCTGGCGGAAAGATCATCCGAATCAATGGAATCAGAACATTTGACCCGGAAAGATCCTATGCGAAGGATACGATGATTGAAATCATCGCCGATGAACCTGAGGCAGGAATGTTCTTCATTGGATGGTCGGCAGATGGCGGAAAGACAATATTCAGCCAGAAAGAAGACTATACATTCTTCCTGCAGCAGGATATGGAACTGACTGCCATTTACGGTGAGGAAGAAACCGAAGCCCGGCCGATTGTAAACTTTGCGATCCAGACGAGAACGAGGAGTCCACAGACAGGAAAAGATACTGTGAGGATGGGAATCTCCTGGAGTACGGACAATGACTATACGATACTCGAAGAAGGAATCCTGCGTACATATGAAGAGACTTCAAGTGATAATCTGTACGTGGGAACATCAGACTCGGATGTGAAGCACCATATCTGCACAAACGTTTCCCAGTCAGGAAGTTATACATATAATCTGACGATCGGGAATACAAGCGCAAATCTTAATAAGAGTGTGTATGCAGTGGGATATATAACATACCGGGATAAACAGGGAGACGTACATACCGTTTATACAGAAGTCGTTGAAATGGCGCCTGTAACAAACTGACAGATCAACTTGTTATATAGACCAGCAGAAAAGGAGGTGTGAGAAATGGAAATGAAATACGAAATGCCTGAGGCAGAAATTATTGAAGTA
>ERZ1643251.4615-NODE-4615-length-11859-cov-4.762284_pt1 | contig 11859 bp, 11 predicted proteins | sample MGYA00579261_ERZ1643251 | MGnify/ENA primary metagenome ERZ1643251 (study PRJEB29033, sample SAMEA4952267) | chicken gut metagenome | biome: Broiler Chicken; feature: Gastrointestinal Tract; material: Caecum | place: Ireland | collected 2018 | study: Broiler... | reverse complement strand
TGATTACCATCCATGGTCTTCATTTTTCTTGCCATTTTCTTGTTCCTCCTTAGATTTTACATAGAAAAAATATTCACATGTGATTTAATTATATCCCCAAAAATAGCAAAAGTCCATAGAGGGCAGTCGGATTTTTGTATCTTTTGGGGAACAGCCTATATAAAAAGAGCCCGCATTCAGCGGGTCTTTTTGTGAATTTCTTAACAATATTTACATTATCTTACCGACCATTCCATCTCAGCCTCTTTTCCTCTATGTCCCAGGCCGATGCACACTACTTCTCCCTGCAGTCCCGCCGCATAGTCTTTCCGCTCGATCTGCTCCAGCGCCTCTTCCGCCAGTTCCCGCAGATCTTTCTTCTCGTCCCGTATATACTTGAATTCCATAACGATATTCGGCTTCTCCCCTGTCTTTGCCTTAAGGATGATATCGCTTCTGCCCTTGCCGCTCTCCCGGTTGCTTTCGACGTCATAATCCCCGGTCAGGAAGGTGCACATCCCGAGCATCATCATATGATAGCTGTTCTCTTCTTTCAGATCATAATACGACGGCAGCGTCCGCAGGAGGCGTTTATATTCTCCGGCAAAGGCTTCCAGATCCTTCTCCATCAGCCTTCGGAACATCTGCGCCATGCTCCCCTCCGCTGCCCCTATTTAAAGAGCGGTCAGCTCCCGGAATGCGCGCATCACTTCCCTGTTCGGCACCCGCAGCGTACATATTCCATCCTCTGATACCTCCTCCGCGATCAGCCTCGTCTTGTCCACATAATAATTCTGCTTTTCCCGCATTTCCCTGAAATTATCAATTCCTATCGCCATTTTAACTTTTGTCGGCTGTTCCCTCACGCTCATCCTGACACCCCACCTTTTTGTCTGTTATACAAAAATCGGTTATTCCCCTTATAACCTGTATAAGGAGTATAACCGATTTTTAACTCTTTCTCAATAAATTGCTCAGCACCCTAGAACTTAAATATCTTATCTTTCTTCTTCGGAGGCTTCTTTCCCACGACCTTGTCCGGCATGGGCTCATACTGCTTCCTGCTCTTCATCATCGGGATTTTCTTATGGTTCTTACGCAAATACAGAAGAGCCGCTCCCGCAAAGATAACGACACATCCTGCGATCACCTGGGAGACAGGGAGTCCGATCCCGGGGATCAGGAGCTGGTCTGTGCGGAGCCCCTCGATCCAGACTCTCCCGAGGCCGTACCCGAAGATATACATGAGGAACAGCTCACCCTCGTATTTCTTATGCTTCCGGTACAGAACAAGGATGATGAGCAGGGCGCAGCACCACAGTGACTCGTAGAGGAATGTGGGGTGTACCTGGATATAGCTCACTCCGTCGATCCGCTCCATGTGCTCCCGCATCAGCTCCGTCACATCGCCGGAGCGCACCGCATCGAGCGGCAGGCGCATGGCAAACAGGCTGTCCGTATATTCTCCGAACGCCTCCCTGTTGAAGAAGTTGCCCCACCTTCCGAGCATCTGCCCGTTCAGGATCGCCATCGCCACTGTGTCCAGGATCTGAAACGGAGACAGATGCTTCACTCTCGCCATAATGAACACCGCGATCACCGCTGCGATCACACCGCCGTAAATGGCAAGCCCTCCTTCCCGGAGATTAAAGATATCCAGCAGATTATCCTTGTACATATCCCAGGAAAATACCACATAGAAGATCCTGGCGCCGGCGATTCCCGCGATCACGCCGATGATTCCCATGTCCAGATAATCCTCCGGGTTCTGTCTGGTCCGCTTCGCCTCTGAAGTAGCGATCAGAAAACCGATCAGGATTGCCAGTCCGATGATGATTCCATAGTAAGCGATCTCAAATCCGAAAACACTGATACTCTTCCCCACATGATCGAGGTAGATACCAAGATTCGGGAAACTGATATTATAATGCATGGTCCTGCTCCCTTCTGCCGTTCATGCGCCCCTCATAAAATCAAGCATGTGCCGCACAGTTCTTATACATTAAACCGGAAGAGCATGATATCTCCGTCCTGGACCACGTAGTCCTTTCCCTCCAGACAGATCAGCCCCTTCTCTTTCGCCGCCGTATGTGATCCGCATGCGATCAGGTCGTCATAGCTTACCACTTCCGCACGGATAAATCCGCGTTCAAAATCCGAATGGATCTTTCCTGCCGCCTGAGGAGCCTTTGTCCCTCTCTTGATCGTCCATGCGCGCACCTCCGGCTCACCCGCCGTAAGGTAGCTGATCAGGCCGAGAAGATGATAACTTGCCCTGATGAGTTTTTCCAGGCCGGATTCTTTCAGTCCGAGATCGTCGAGGAACATCTTCTTCTCATCGTCGTCAAGCTGTGAGATCTCTTCCTCGATCTCCGCGCATACAACGAACACCTCACAGTCTTCCTTCGCAGCGTACTCGCGGACCGCCTGCACGCCTGCATTATTGGCGCCGTCGTCTGCGAGATCATCCTCAGATACATTTGCCGCGAAAATGACCGGCTTCGCAGTCAGGAGATTATATCCTGCAAGCCATTCCTGCTCGTCCTCATCATCCGTGACAAAGCTCTTCGCCAGCTTGTTTTCCTCGAGATGCGCCTTCACGCGCTCCAGGAGCGCCAGTTCCTTCGCCGCTGTCTTATCATTGCGGGACAGCTTCACAGTCTTGGCGATCCTGCGCTCGAGGATCTCAAGATCGGAGAAGATCAGCTCAAGATTGATCGTCTCAATATCTCTCATCGGGTCAATGCTGCCGTCCACATGTACGATATTCGTGTTTTCAAAACATCTCACCACATGTACGATCGCATCCACCTCACGAATATTTGCAAGAAACTGGTTTCCCAGGCCCTCTCCCTTCGAAGCGCCCTTCACCAGTCCGGCAATGTCAACGAACTCGATCGTCGCCGGAATGATCTTCTTCGTATGATACATTTCTCCCAGCACATTCAGCCTCTCATCCGGAACGGCCACAACGCCTACGTTCGGATCGATCGTACAGAAGGGATAGTTGGCGGATTCCGCCCCCGCCTTCGTCAGGGAGTTAAACAGTGTACTCTTTCCCACATTGGGCAATCCTACGATTCCTAATTTCATATCTTTCTCCTTTTAAGTTTCTCTGTTATTTCAGGCGTCTATCTCCATCCTGCGCCTGCGTCTCAGTCCCTTGTCTCCATCAGGATGACCACGCCGAATGAAAATGTGATCAACACCGTATCCTCCGCGTACTCATTGCTCACGCAGAGGCTTCCGTAAGGCTTAAGGACATGATTTTTAAGGGGGTATTTCGCCCCGGTGATATTGAAGTCATCCACGGGAAATTCCAGTGGAAATACGGAGAAGAAGGGGCCGAATGCCTCTTCTATCTTCAGAGTGATCCCGTGGCTCAGGAGCCTGATCTGATTGTGGCTGTCCACGATCCGCGCATCCGCTCCCGCGTCCAGCGCCACCTTGAGGCTCTGAACATTCGCCCACAGATGATCCGCCCTCTTCCCGGTTCCGCCCAGGATCCAGATCTCATGGCGGCGAAGATCAAGGCACAGCCTCAGCGCGATCTCCGTATCGGAGGCATCCTTCACAGGATTGAACTCCCGGATCGGCACATTCGTCTCTTCTCTATAATATGTCACTACATCGTCCGGAGCGCTGTCAAAGTCGCCCACGATATAATCCGGTTTAATGTCATGGTCGTGGAGGAACACAAGCCCTCTGTCCACACCGATGATAAACTCCGTATCTTCACTTTGCAGAATCGGCAGGACAAACTCTTCTTCAAGCAGTCCTCCGCTGACTATCACAGTCCGTTTACTCATAGCTTCTCAATATCTCCATAAATTTCTCTGTATTGTCTCTGATCTCATTCTTGAACACGCCGGAACCTGAGACGATCACATTCGCCCCTGCCTCCAGCACCTCCGCCACATTGGACGGATAGATCCCGCCGTCAACCTCAAGGTCCGCCGGCAGATTTCTCTCATCCAGAAGCTTTTTCAGCTTCCTGATCTTATCCAGAGACTCCGGAACGAACGCCTGACCGCCGAATCCCGGCTCCACACTCATGACCAGGAACATCTCCGCCCGGTCAAGATACGGGAGCAGTGCCTCAACCGGCGTAGCCGGTTTGATGGATATCCCTGCTTTCACACCGCAGGCATGGATCTTATCCAGAGTCTCGGAGAGATCCCGGCAGGCTTCCAGATGGACGGTGATAATATCCGCGCCGCATTTTGCAAATTCTTCTACATACCGCACCGGCTCTTCGATCATCAGATGGACATCCATCACCTGTCCGGTCACTCCGCGGATGGAAGCAAGGACCGGCATCCCGAAAGAGATGCTCGGAACGAACATCCCGTCCATCACATCAAAGTGGATGTACTGTGCTCCCGCTTCTTCCGTAATCTTAAGCTGCTCTCCCAGGCACTTGAAATCTCCTGAAAGTATGGATGGCGCTAAAATCCTGTTCATCCTCTAATACCTTTTCCTTTCCTGAAGCTCCCGGTACATTTCCACATAGTTCTCGTACCGGATCCTGTGTATCTTTCCCTGTTCCACGGCCTCTTTCACCGCGCATCCCGGCTCATGGATATGGCCGCATCCGTTAAAACGGCACTTTCCTTCATACGGCTCAAACTCGGGGAAGCAGTATTTCAGCTCCTCCTTTTCAAAATCGTTTACATACAGCGAGCTGAATCCCGGTGTATCCATGATATAAGAGTCCTCATTGATGACCAGCAGCTCAGAATGCCGGGTCGTATGCTTTCCTCTGGCGATCTTCCGGCTGATGGTCCCTGTCTCCATCTTCACCTGTGACTGAAGCAGATTGATCAGGGACGACTTCCCCACGCCGGAGGGTCCGGCGATGGCAGTGGTCTTTTCCTTGAGAAATGTCTTCAGTCTTTCAATATTCTCCTGTTCCCTCGCACTTGTAAATACAAGAGGACATCCGCATCCCCTGTAGATTTCCGCCAATTTCTCTATCTCCGGTCCTCCCGCAATATCTGTCTTGTTAAAGCACAGCACTGTCGGAATTTCCTTTCTCTCCATCATGACCAGAAATCTGTCCAGGAGATTAAAATGGGGCTCCGGCTCTGTCACCGCGAACACCACAAGAGCCTGATCGATATTTGCCACTGCCGGGCGGATCAGCTCATTCTTTCTCGGAAGGATCTCTGTGATATTTCCTTCCATATCCTTTTCGTCAAGGATCTCAATCTCGACGTCATCCCCCACGAGAGGTTTGATCCCCTCCTTCCGGAACGCGCCTTTTGCCTTACACTCATAAACACCGGATCCTGCTGCGTGAACGTAGTAGAATCCGGCGATACCTTTTACAATTTTTCCCTTCATGATATTACTGCTTCTCATGATCAGTTTGTATTTTCTGTCTCCGAATCACCGTCGGAAGTATCCCCTCCCGGCGTCTCCGGCCCGAGGCTGACGGTAAATCCTACGGAAGTACCTTCCGCCACTTCACTGCCCGGGCTGATCGTCTGGTTCATGACATACCCCGGTGTGATACTGCTGCTGTAGTCCTGCGTGACCTGTCCCACGCTGAGCCCGGCATCCTTCAATGCCTGCTCCGCCTGCTCCTGGGTCATTCCTGCCGTAAGGTTTGGCACTGAAACAGTCTTTGTCTCTGGTCCGAGACTCACCACATAGCTTACCGTGCTTCCCTGCGCCACCTCACCGCTTTCGGGAGACTGAGAGATAACCTCCCCTGCCGGCTTATCGCTGTACTGTTCTGAAGCGCTTCCGACCAAACCTGCACTTCTAAGGGCTGCTTCTGCATCTGAAGCCTGTTTGCCGACAATCTGAGGCACCGATACTTTCTTCTGCTCCGGTCCGAGACTGATCACGATCGTTACTTCTGTTCCTTCTTCTACCTCGGAACCTTCGTCCGGACTGACGGACATGACACGTCCTTCTTCTATATCATCGCTGAAGTCTGAATCTTTCTTGACTACCAGTTTTGCATCTTCGATCGCCTTCTCAGCTGCCGCCTCTTCCATATTGACCACCTCAGGAACGATCGTTGTCTTTGTCTCCGGACCTGTGCTGACGACGACTTCGATCGTCGTATGTTCATCAACCATCTCTCCATCGCCCGGATCCTGGCTTATGATCTCTCCCTCGTCATATTTATCAGACGCTTCTCTCCCTGAGACGCGCATTCCGAGATTCTTGTCATTCAGCTCGTCCTTTGCTTCCTCTTCCGTCATTCCCCGCACATCCGGAACCTCAACCTTTTCTTCCTTTGTGGCTGTGATGCCGGGACCGCTGAAGATGCCGACTGCATTCCCCACAAGAAAGATTACGAGAAGCGCAACGATCACTCCCGCCACGATCAGCAGGATACGCATGATCTTCTTCGTATCAGGATTTACATCCTTCTTCTTCCTCCGCTCCTCCTGATAATCATCCTCATCCTCGTCGTCCTCGTCCTCGTCGTCATACTCATCTTCATCATATTCATCATCGTCATATTCATCATCGTCGTCATCATATCTCTGCTTCTGAAGCTGTTCCAGTTCCTCCGTTGACATGACGACTGTCCGGTCGTTATCCGGCGCTGCCGCGCCGATGCTCCCCGTGATGACAAAATCTCCGTCCGGATCCACAAGCGAACGCTTCAGATCCAGAAGCAGCGACTCGCAGTCATGATATCTGCGCTCCGGATTCTTCTGGGTACATTTCATGATGATGCACTCCAGACTGTACGGAATATCCGGCACCTCTTTGGACGGCGCAGTAATCTCCTCCTGAAGATGCTTCAGCGCCACGCTGACAGTGGAATCTCCGTCAAACGGAACGTGCCCGGTCACCATCTCATACATGGTGATCCCGGCGGAGTAGATATCGCTCTTCTCATCCACATGTCCGCCCCGCGCCTGCTCCGGCGATGTATAATGAACCGACCCCATGACGCTCGCACTGATCGTCTGAGTAGACGTAGTCGCCCGGGCGATACCGAAATCGGTTACCTTCACTTTTCCTTCTTTTGATATAATGATATTCTGCGGTTTGATATCCCGATGGATAATGTGACGGTTGTGGGCTGCCTGTATACCCGTAACCATCTGAATTGAAATGCTGATGGTCTCCTTGGCCGAAAGCCTCCCCTTCTTCTGGATATAATCCTTCAGAGTGATCCCTTCAACCAGCTCCATGACCATATAGTAAAGCCCGCGGTCCTGGCCCACATCATAGACGTTGACCACATTCGGATGCATCAGCCCCGCCGCCGCCTGTGCCTCACTCAAAAACTTCTGGATAAATACCTGATCTGAACGATAGTCGCTTTTTAAAACCTTGATCGCCACGTACCGGTTCAGCTTGTGATCCTTGCCTTTGTATACGTCCGCCATGCCGCCGGACCCGATCCGGCCGAGGATCTCATACCTTTTCCCTAAAAAAACGCCTTCTTTGATCATACACTCACCTCATCTGCAAACGGCTCAACCAGTACTACCCCTATATTATCCGTACCGCCGTTCTCTTTTGCCGCTTCAACCAGAGACTGGCCTGCCTCAACGATGTCGCGGCCCCCCTGCACGATATGGAAGAGTTCCTCATCCTCTACCATATTGCTCAGGCCGTCTGTGCACATCAGAATGATGTCTCCCCTTTTCAGACGGTGCTCATAAAAGTCAACATCCACGTCGGCCTTGGCGCCGATCGCTCTGGTGATAATATTCTTATCCGGGTGATGCTTCGCCTCCTCCGGCTTGATCCCGCCGAGCCTTACCATCTCTTCCACAAGAGAATGGTCCTTGGTAAGCTGCTGTATTCCCTGATTGATCAGGTACAGCCGGCTGTCGCCCACATTTGCGAAATACATCATCTGGTTTACAATGGTCGCTGCCACGACAGTCGTCCCCATGCCCTTTAAGTGTGCGTCGCGGGACGCCTCCTTTATGATCTCCCGGTTCGCCGTCTTGATCGCGCCCACAAGGACTCTCTCAATGTCCTCGCCCTCGCTTCTCTCAAGCTCGCGCTTCAACACTTCTACCGTATACTTGGAGGCATAGTCGCCTGCCTGATGGCCGCCCATACCGTCCGCCACAACGAACAGATTGCGGAGAATACCCAGCGGTCTGTCTGTTGCATAGACATAATCCTGATTCACCTGTCGTACCATTCCAACGTCTGTAATTGAAAATGTCCTCATAATTTTCTCCTTATTCTCTGTCAGTTTTCACATAGCGGCGTCTGAGCTGACCGCAGGCCCCGTCGATATCAGAGCCCATTTCCCTTCTTATAGTAACATTTATTCCGCTTTTTTCAAGTTTATTTTTGAAATTCAGGGCATTTTCCCTGCTCGGGCGCACAAAATCCCGCTCCTTCACCGGATTGACCGGGATCAGATTAAGATGACAGTTTCTCGGCCGCAGCAGCGCCGTCAGTTCCCGCGCATCTTCCTCCGTATCGTTCACTCCATGGACCAGGCTGTACTCGAACGTCACCCGCCTGCCGGTCTTTTGGAAATATTCATCGCACGCATCCAGCACTTCCGAGAGGTCATACTTGTTCGCCACCGGCATGAGCCTCCTGCGCTTCTCCTGGGTCGAGCCGTGCAGGGAGAGCGCGAGCGTGATCTGGAGATCCTCGTCCGCCAGCTTCCGTATGCCGGGCACGATCCCGCAGGTGGATACTGTTACACTCCGCTGGCTGATGTTCAGCCCGTGTTCATCCGTCAGGAGCCGGATAAACTTAACGAAATTATCATAGTTGTCCAGCGGTTCGCCCGTACCCATAACGACCACATTGGACACTCTCTCCCCGGTGATCTTCTGGATCTGGTAGACCTGCCCCAGCATCTCGGAAGCGGAAAGATTTCTCTGAAGTCCGCCGATGGTAGACGCGCAGAACGCGCACCCCATCCTGCACCCCGCCTGAGACGAAATGCAGACTGAATTGCCGTGCTTATACCGCATCAGTACACTCTCCACCACATTGCCGTCATACAGCCGGAAAAGGAATTTGTTGGTGCCGTCCAGCCTGGACACCTGCCGTTCAAGCATCTCCACCGGGAGGATAACATACTCTTCTTTCAGCCTCTCCCGAAGCTTTTTCGACAGATTGGTCATCTCGTCAAAGCTGTCCGCAAGCTTCACATGCAGCCATTCATAGATCTGTCCGGCGCGGAACGCCTTCTCTCCCATTTCCTCCACTTCAGCTTTCATCTCATCATATCCAAATGCGCGGATATCCTTTTTCATTGTGTTTCCTTCCCCTGTCTCTGTTGTTCTTCCTCCTGTGGCGCACGCTTCACCAGCCTGGCGATGAAGAATCCGTCGCATCTATGTACTCCCGGGAGAAGCTGGAGGCATCCCTTCTCCCGGACGCTGTCCCTCAGTTCCGGGCACAGGCGGTCTCTGATGCCGTCCTGTTCAAACCCGGGGTATTCTTCCAGGAACCAGTGTACATTGTCGATATTCTCCGCCGGGTTCACCGTGCAGGTGCTGTACAGGAGCACCCCGCCGGGCTTCACATACCTCTGTACACAGCTTAAGATCTGCCGCTGCAGCTTCACCAGCGCTTCCGTTCCCTCCGGGGACGCCTTATATCTGAGGTCCGCCTTTTTCCCCAGGACGCCCAGTCCGGAACAGGGGAGATCCGCGATCACAAGATCCGCTTTCTCCTCGAATTCCTCGTCGAACACCGCAGCGTCCCACACTTCTGCATCAATATTTTCAAGCTCCGCCTGCTCGATGTTCTCGCGGATCAGATCAACCTTCTTCTCCGTCAGATCTCTTGCCTGCACATGTCCGGTTCCTTCCATCCGTTCTGCCGCATGGAGCGCTTTTCCGCCCGGCGCGGCACACACATCGAGCACCTCCGCCCCCTTAGGCGGGTCCGCAAGCTCCCCCGCCAGCATGGAGCTGACGTCCTGCACTGCAAAAAGGCCGTCCCGGAATGTCTCAAGCCCGTCCAGATAATCATACCCTGCAATCTCAAAGGCATAAGGCAGGTATGGATGAGGCGTCACCCGGACGCCTTCTTCCTCCAGACGTTTCTTCAGCTCCTCCGGGGAAATGCGGTCCAGACGGCAGCGGATCGTCAGCGGCTTTTCCTTCTGAAAATCTTGCAGCATCGTCTCGATCACTTCCCTGCTGTAGCTCTTCTTCCAGAGCTCCAGGATCCACTCCGGGCAGGAATACCGGATTGAAAGCGCCTTCAGGCCTCTGGACGGGTATTCCACCTGTTCCAGGCCTCTTGCCGTGCTCCTGAGCACGCCGTTGACATACCCCTTCAGTCCGGAGAACCCCTTTCTCACCGCCAGGTTCACAGCCTCGCTGCACACCGCACGGTCAGGGACAGAGTCCATATATTTCAGCTGATACACCGCACTTCTTAAGATATTGCGGATGACCGGCTTCATCTTCTTTACTTTTACTTTGGAAAACTGATCAAGGATGTAGTCGATCTCGATCATGTGCTCCAGCGTGCCCTCTGTCACCCGGGTGATAAAGGCTCTCTCCCGCTTCTCGAGATACTGATATTTCTCCAGCACTTCTCTGAGCACCACATGGCTGTATGCACCGTTCTCCGTCACTTCCATGAGGACCGCAAGCACGATCTCCCGTTCATTCACCGGTTTAGTCATTCCTTCTTCTTCCTCCTATGATGATCAGACGCAGGAACTGCAGGATCATGGATGCCGCGCCTGCCACATAGGTGAGTGCAGCCGCCCTGAGGACCTTCTTTACATCCCCCACTTCCTCCGGATATAGCATTCCCGATGATTCGAGCACTCTGACCGCCCGGCTCGAGGCGTTGAACTCCACCGGAAGCGTTACGATCTGAAAAAGCACCGCCGCCGAGAAGAGCAGGATCCCCAGATTGATGAGCAGGCCCGACATCTGGCTGTTCATGAGCAGGCCGATCAGGATCAGCGGCCAGGACAGCGCCGAGCCGAAATTCGCCACAGGGACAAGGGCTCCTCTGATCGAGAGCGGCGCATATCCAGCCGCATGCTGCACCGCGTGCCCGCACTCATGCGCGGCAACGCCGATCGCCGCGACAGAGGACGAGTTATATACGGTGTCGGAAAGCCCCAGCGTCTTCTTTCCCGGATTGTAATGGTCCGTCAGGTTTCCCGGGATATGGATCACCTGCACATCGTAAATCCCGTTCCGCCGCAGGATCCTCCCCGCCGCCTCCTTCCCGGTCATGCCCGAGTGGCTCCTGACCCGCGAATAACGCGAAAACACGCTGTTCACCCGGCCGGATGCGGCCATACAGATGACCACGCCGATCAGAACAAGTAAATACGTCCAGTCATAGTAATAGTAAAACATAGCATCCTCCTCCTGAGATCTTCAAATCCTGCGCTGAAGCTCCTGTCACTGCGCGCGTTCTTCCCGCGTAAAAACAGTTCCTTCTTCCAGCGCATACCCCCTCAGGAATGCACCTGTCTCCATCCTTTTCTTTCCCGGGATCTGCAGCTCATATACCCGCAGGATCCCGCTTCCGGTCTGTACTGTGAAATCATTTTTCCCGACAGAGATCACAGTTCCCGGCTCTTTCTCACCCGCGCCTTCTCCTTCTGCCTTAGCCCGCCAGATCTTCACCACTTTTCCGTTCCAGTGGGTGTAGGCGCTGGGCCAGGAATTCAGTCCACGCACAAGGCGCTCGATGCGGACTGCCGGCTGACTCCAGTCGATATCTCCCATCTTCTTGTCCAGCATCTTCGCATACGCGGTCGGGCTCTCTCCCTGTTTCTCGAAAACCGCAGTCCCATTCTCAACTGCCTCAAGCGTCCTGACGCAGAGCGCTGCACCTGCCGCCGCCAGCTTATCGTGGAGCGTCTCTCCGGTCTCATCCTCATCCACCGGTACTTCTGTCTTCATAATCATATCGCCGGTATCCAGTCCTTCG
>ERZ1643251.4614-NODE-4614-length-11859-cov-6.303795_pt1 | contig 11859 bp, 9 predicted proteins | sample MGYA00579261_ERZ1643251 | MGnify/ENA primary metagenome ERZ1643251 (study PRJEB29033, sample SAMEA4952267) | chicken gut metagenome | biome: Broiler Chicken; feature: Gastrointestinal Tract; material: Caecum | place: Ireland | collected 2018 | study: Broiler... | reverse complement strand
AAGCGCGTGCTGGTTACCGAGAAGAAGACGAAAGAGAACAAAATGATCAAGTCCGCGCTCAAGACGAGTATCAAGAAGTTCCTTGCCGCTGTCGAAGCCGGCGACAAAGAGACGGCAAACGCGCTGTATCCCGAGACGGTCTCGGCGATCGATTCCGCAGCCAGCAAGGGCGTTCTGCATAAGAACAACGCCGCAAACAAGAAGGCAAGACTCGCAAAGAAGCTCGCCTCTATTTCCGCGTAACGAAAATTTCTGAAAATGACCCGCCTCACGGCGGGTTTTTTCATGCCCTTTTTTCCTAAAAACAAGGTTTGCTATGCCCCCCCCGTTGAGCCTTGCCCATGCGCCCCTTGCGCGTTGTTTCCCGCCGCCCCGCCGCACGGCGGGGTTTTTGTTTTTCTCGCCGCGCATGCGTCCGTAAGCGAGGCGCTTTTTCTTCGCCCCATCCGACGCAGGAAGCGGGCAGTTTTCGGCATTGTATTTTTCCGTTTCCCGCCTTGCGGCCGCAATTCGCTCCCGTGTGAAAAAAATTTGTCGGATTTGCGAAAAAAGTTGATTCAAACAGTTGACATTCTTCTGCGATTATATTATCATAAACGGCGTTGGTTTATTAAAAGTAAACTTTTCGTTTAATTTTACGAAAGTTCCGTAAAAAATGACGAAAAGTTTACAAATACCAAACAAAGGAGTTTTTTATGCAGCTCGGCAGAAAGATCCGAGACCTACGACAACAGTACAACCTCACACAGGAGGAACTTGCCGACCGATGCGAGCTGACCAAGGGGTATATCTCGCAGCTGGAAAACGATCTGACAAGCCCCTCCATTGCCACGCTGACCGACATCCTCAACGCTCTCGGGAGCAATCTGTCCGATTTCTTCCGTGAGGACACCGAAGAAAAGCTCGTCTTTTCGCAGGACGAGTACATTGAAAAACAGGCCGACGGCATGATCTGGAACTGGCTCATCCCCAATGCCCAGAAAAACATGATGGAGCCCGTGCTCGTCGAGCTCGAGCCCAATGCCTCCGCGCCCGTCGATTTCCCCCATGACGGCGAAGAATTCGGATACGTCCTTGAAGGGCGCATCGCCATTCTCGTGGGCGGAAAAGCGCACATCGCCAAAAAAGGCGAGAGCTTCTACTACACCGCAAACCGCGAGCACAGCATCCTCAACAAGGGCAAGGGCCGCGCAAAATTCCTGTGGATCTCCACTCCTCCCAATTTTTAGGACAAAATAATATTTTATTATAGAAAAAGGAAACACTATGGCCGAACACATCATCGAACTTCAGAACGTCACCAAGTACTTCGACGATACCCTCGTCATCGACAACGTGAGTTTCTACGTCAACAAGGGAGAGTTCATCACCTTCCTCGGCCCGTCGGGCTGCGGCAAGACGACGACGCTCCGCATGATCGCAGGGTTCGATCTGCCCACCAGCGGCAAGATCCTCCTGAGCGGAAAGGACATCTCCGCCCTTCCCCCCAACAAACGTCCCGTCAATACCGTGTTCCAGCGGTATGCCCTCTTTCCCCATCTCAACGTGTTTGAGAATGTGGCGTTCGGCCTGAAGTGCAAGCGAGTGCTCAATACATATCGCAACGACCAGGGCGCAGAATATTCCAAAAAAGAAAAGCTCTCCAAAAAGGAGATCCGCGAAAAAGTGGAAAAGGCCCTCGAACTGGTCGACCTCGAGGGCTTTGAAAAGCGCTCCATTTCCACCCTCTCGGGCGGACAGCAGCAGCGCGTCGCCATCGCCCGCGCCATCGTCAACGAGCCGGAAATCCTCCTTCTCGACGAGCCCCTCGGCGCCCTCGACCTCAAAATGCGCAAGGAAATGCAGATCGAGCTCAAAGAGATGCATAAGCGCCTCGGCATCACCTTCATCTACGTCACGCACGACCAGGAAGAGGCGCTCACCATGTCGGATACCATCGTCGTCATGGCCGACGGCGTCGTCCAGCAGATCGGCACCCCCATCGACATCTACAACGAGCCCGCCAACACCTTCGTCGCCGACTTCATCGGCGAGAGCAACATCTTCAACGGCACGGTCGTCGGCGAGCGCAAGGTCAAGTTCTGCGGAAAGACCTTCGACTGCGTGGACGACTTCGACCGCAATGAGCCCGTCGACGTCGTTGTGCGCCCCGAGGACGTCCAGATGGTCGCCCCCGCGGACGGAACCCTGACCGGTACGGTCATCTCCGTCGTCTTCAAGGGCATCCACTACGAGATCACCGTGCAGGTCGGCAAATACGAAGTCGTCGTCCAGAGCACGGAGAGCCGCCGCGAGGGAGACATCATCGGCATGAAGATCGCCCCCGACGGCATCCACCTCATGAAGCCCAAGTACACTTCCAACGTCTTTGACGGCGTCATCACCAAGCGCAATACCGTCGAATTTGCCGACGGCGAGTTTGAATGCGACGTCACGCAGCTCTACCCCGGAAGCCACATCGACGAGGAGGAGTACCTCGTCACGGCGGCAGGCGAAAAACTCGACCTCACCGGCACCGAAGTGAAGGTGGAGATCGGCCTCGACGACATCGAGATCAGCGACGACGAGAATGCGGGCGGCACGACCGGTCACATCATCTCCATGATCTACAAGGGCGACCACTACCGCCTCATCGTGCGCACCGACGGCGAGGACGAGGAGGACTTCGTCTTCTCCACCGACGATCTGTGGAACGAGAATGACCGCGTCTCCGTCATCGTCCCCAAGGACAAGATCAAACTCACGCTCAAGCGCCCGGAGGACAAGAAGAAATGAGATTGCACTTTTCCAGAAAGATGCTGGGCATCCCCTATGCCGTCTTTCTCCTCTTCTTCGTCATTCTCCCGATGCTGGTCATCCTCTTCTACGCCTTCACGGACAAACAGATGCACCTCTCGTTCGGGAACTTCATCCGGTTCTTCTCCGACCCGACCAAGCTGAGCACCATCGTCTATTCGCTCGTCATTGCGTTCATCACGACTGCGGTCAGCCTGCTCATCGCCTATCCCGTCGCCTATATCCTCGCGCGCAGCAAGATGAAGAAAAAGTTCGTCATCCTTCTGCTCTTCGTCACGCCCATGTGGATCAACTTCGTCCTGCGCATCAACGCCATCCGCGAATTGCTCGGCTGGGTCGGCCTGCTCGGCGAGGCAAATTACTTCAATACCATCCTCGGCATGGTCTACGACTTCCTTCCCTTCATGATTCTCCCCCTCTATACGACCATGCTCAAAATCGACGAGAGCCTCTACGAGGCAAGCTCTGACCTCGGCGCAAGCGCCTTCACCACCTTTACCCGCGTGACCCTTCCGCTCTCCATGCCCGGCGTCGCAAGCGGCATCACGATGGTCTTTTTGCCGTCTATGACCAACTACGTCGTCTCCGATATGCTCGGAAATTCCAAAGTCACCATCATCGGTAAATTTATCTACGAGTACTTCGGCACCAACTGGCATATGGGCTCGATGGTCGCTCTCATCCTGCTCATCGTCGTGTTCCTCTCCACCTGGCTGACCGGCGGCCTCAAAGAAGACGAAACCGTAAGGGGGGCAAACCTGTGAACAAGAAAGCGATCCTTCTCAAATGCGTCAAAGCGGCGTTCATCGGAATCATCCTTCTCCTCCTGTACGCCCCCATTCTCCTGCTCGCCGTCTACAGCTTCATCGACACCGACGTCATCGGCACTACGGGAGGGTTTACCTTCGACCACTACACCGACCTCTTCACCGACGCACAGGTCATGACCATGATCGGCAATACCGTCGGCCTCGCCTTTGCATCCGCCGCCCTCTCCACCGTGCTCGGCACGCTGGGCGCCATCGGCATGTATTACAGCAGAAAACATATGAAGACCGCGATCGGCGCCGTCTCCCGCATCCCCATCATCAATGCGGAGATCGTCACGGCGCTCTCCCTCGCCATCCTCTTCGTCACCTTCGGCCTGCCCAAGTCCTACTTCACTCTGCTCATGGGCCATATGGTCATCTGCACTCCCTTTGTCGTCCTCTCCGTCATGCCAAAGCTCAAACAGATGGACAACTCCCTCTATGAGGCCGCCCTCGATCTCGGCGCTTCGCCCGCAAAGGCGCTCTTCCGCGTCATCCTGCCCCAGATCGTCCCCGGCATCATCTCCGGGTTCATGCTCGCCATCACGCTCTCGCTCGACGACTACATCGTGACCGTCTATACCCGCCCCGCCGGCTTCGACACCATCTCGACCTACGTCTTTAATGCGACCATCCGCGGCAACGCGCATACGGCGGAAACGCTCTCCTCCTTCTGGGCGCTGACGACCATCATCTTCCTCATCATTCTCATCGTCGTCATCTGCGCGAACCTCGCAGGGCGCAAAAAGGAGGTCAACAAATGAAATTGAAACGGTTCGGCGCGCTTGCCCTTGCAACGCTTGCCGCCATCCCGACCCTCATGTTTACCGCCGGCTGTTCCAACGACAAGACCGTCACCCTGCGTATCTTCAACTGGGAAGAGTACATCGACGAAGGCGGCGAGGACTCCTGGGACGGCACCGAGGACGCCCCTGCCATGATCCAGCGCTTCGAGACCTGGTACGAGGAAACGTACGGCACTCCCATCCGCGTGGAATATTCCACCTTCGGCACCAACGAGGACATGTACAACCAGCTCCAGCTCGGCGACGAATACGACCTCCTCTGCCCCTCGGAATACATGATCATGAAGCTCGCGGCGGAAGGCTATCTGCAGCCCTATGACGCGTCCTTCCACGACCCCTCCATCGAGGGAAACTACTACGCGCAAAACGTATCTCCCTATATCCGGAATATGTTTGAGAGCAACCGCATCAACAAGGAAGACGCCTCCGACCCCTCCACCTGGGCGGACTATGCGGCCGGCTACATGTGGGGCGTGACGGGATTCACCTACAACCCCGCTTACGTCGAAGGGAGCGAGCTCTCCGAACTCGGCTGGGATATCATGATCGACCCGCAGTTCAAAAACAAGGTGACGACCAAGGACAACGTGCGCGATTCCTACTTCGTCGCGCTCGCCATCTGCTACAAAGACGAGATCGAGGCGCTCGATCCCACGTCTGCGGACTACAACGCTCGTCTCACCGAGATCCTCAACCGCACGGATGCCGAGACCATCGAAAAGGTGGAGGCCGTCATGCGCGAGATGGACGAAAACATCTACGGCTATGAGACGGACACCGGGAAGGCCGACATCGTGAGCGGCAAGATCTGGCTCAACTTCGCATGGAGCGGCGACGCCGTGTACGCCATGGACCTGGCAGAGGCCGGCGAGGACGAGGACGGCAACGAGACCGAAAGCACCCTGCTCAACTTCTACATCCCCGAAAGCTGCGCCAATCTCTGGTTTGACGGCTGGGTCATGCCCAAAGGCGCCAACAAGCAGGCCGCTCAGGCTTTCGTCAACTTCTTGTCCATGCCCGAAAATGCCGTCCGCAATATGTACTACATCGGCTATGCAGGCGTCATCGCAGGCGAGGAAGTGCTCGACTACGTCAAGGAATGCTACGAGGTCGACCCCGCCGAGTACGAAAACCCCGATGAGGAAGTCGTCGACTACGACCTCTCCTACTTCTTCGGCGATACCGTGGAAGAAGGCAGCGCCATATTCTCCGCCGACCGCGTTCAGGCGGAAGAACGCCAGCTCCACGCGCATTACCCCACCTATGAGGTGACGCGCCACTGTGCCGTCATGGATTACTACGGCGAAGAGGCAAACGAGGCGATCAACGAGCTCTGGTCGCGCATCAAGAGCGAAACCCTCGATACCTGGGCGATCGTCGTCATCTGCGTCGGCATCGTGCTCGTCGCGGCGGCCGTCCTCTACGTCAAGTTCGGCGGAAAACTCGACCTCTTCCGCAGCCGCCCGAAAAAAGGCTATCATCGCATCCGTCAGGAGAACTGTCGTTAAATCCCCGCGCGGGTACGCTTTTTTCCGAATGTACCGCTCCGCACGCCTGCCCTTTTTCCAAGAAAGCGACATCGCATAAAGTGCCGTTTTCCGCAAAACATCGCCTGCGCGATCGAATGACGGAATGCGCTTTGCGGAGCCCCAACGGACAAAGCAAGGTTCGCACACGAAAAAGGGTCGCGTTCGACGGACGACGATCTTTCTACGGACACAAAACATAAAACCCGCCCCTTCGGAAAACCGAAGGGGCGGGTTTTTCATTTTTTTCTTTTATACAGAGCCGCCGATCGACAGAATCAATAGAACGTGGCGAGTTCCTGTTCGGGCGGTGCAGTGTATTCGATCTCGGAGGCGGTGAGCACCGGCCCCTTCTGCCCGTAAATGGAGTGATAGCGGATGTCGATGCGCGCCGTGACCATCACCCAGTCGCGCGTCTTGAAGGGAAGATCGGAATGATGCAGGCACACCAACCCGCTGTATGCGATATCCGCTTCACAGCAGGTCATGATATGACGTCCGACGACGATCGTCCCCTGCTTCATGCTCTTGTCCACGGCGACGAGCCCCTTAAACCGTACGGTCTTGCCGCGGTACTTGTCCGTTTCCTCCACAAGATCGCGGTAGAAAAAGGCATAATCCCGATCGGCAATTTCAATGACGGGCGCATCGATGTCATAGGGAAGCGGATCGACGATCTCGTCATACTCCGCTTTTCCGCCGAGGTATTCATAGACGATCCCAGGCCGACGCGTCATCGCACGGATGATTTTGTGAAACTCTTCCTTGGAATATTCGCCGCGGAAACGGTTGAACACCACCATATCCGCATACTGCACTTTATCGTACACGAGTTGGCGCATGTTCTTGTTGTAGGTCAAAAACGTGGTTGCGTCGAAAAACGTCATCACCTGCGCGATCGACCAGCCGTCCGGCATGGCGTCGAAGAACCTCTGCAGCTCCCACATGCCGTTGTATTCGACAAGCACTCGCTCGGCGGAATACTTCTTCACGAGCGCGGAGAGGTTTTTCTCCGTCATCTCGTCTGCCTCCAGATGCTCTACCGCATAGGAGGGATTGGCAAAACGCGAGACGTCGTACTCCTCTTCTCCCTCTTCCAGGACAAGAAGAAGCGTGTGCTCGCCCGAATCGAAACGCTCGTCTTCAAGCGTCTCCTGGATGAATTTTGTCTTGCCCGACTCGAGAAAGCCGAGAAACAGATAGACGGGAATTTCCTGCGGCATGGTTTACCCCAAAAAGAGCGCCTTCAGCTTGTCTTCGTCCAGCTTACAGCCGATGACACACAGTCTGCCCGTCACGCCGGCCGCACCGTCGCGGATATCCGGCTCCCCGGGAACATAGTCGAAGTACAGCCACTTTCCGTCTCCTTCCACAATCCCCTTCGCGCGCAGAACCTGTCCGTATTCGCCCGAAGCAAGTGCCTCCAGCTTTTCCTCCAGATCTTCGGCGGAGAACTTCTTGCTCGTCTCCACCCCCCAACTGGAAAATACTTCATCGGCATGGTGATGATGATGGTGTTCGTGATGACAGCATTCGTCATCGTCATCATGGTGGTGCTCGTGGTGGCAGCATTCGTCATCGTCGTCATCATGGTGGTGCTCGTGGTGGCAGCATTCGTCATCGTCGTCATCATGGTGATGCTCATGGTGACAGCATTCGTCATCATCGTCATCGTGGTGATGATGCCCGTGCTCTGCGGCCTCTTTGGCAAGTTTTTCAAGCTCGGCGGCAAGCGTGTCCTTGCGCTCGATGGCGGCAAGGAGTTCCTTTCCGGGGAGTTCTTTCCAATCCGTCGTGACGATGGTCACGTTCGTGTGCTGTCTGAGCAGTTCGACCGCCTCGGCGACCTTCTGCGCGTTTCCCGTGTGCGAAAGAACGATACAGCCCGCATTTTCCACCTGATCGAGGAAAAATTCGCCGAAATTCTTGAGATACATCTTGCACTTATTCGCATCGACGACAGTGCAGAAGGCGTTGAGCTGCGCGCCCTCTACGCCTGCACCCTGAACGGCGCGGATGACGTCCGAGAGCTTGCCGACGCCCGAGGGCTCGATGACGATACGGTCGGGCGAGTACTTCGCCGCGACCTCACGAAGCGCCTTTGCAAAGTCGCCCACCAGCGTACAGCAAATACAGCCGGAGTTCATCTCGGTGATCTCGATGCCGGCATCCTTCAAAAATCCGCCGTCGACGCCGATCTCGCCGAATTCGTTTTCAATGAGCACGACCTGCTCACCCTTGTACGCTTCCTGGATGAGCTTTCGGATGAGCGTCGTCTTGCCTGCGCCCAGAAATCCTGAAAAAATATCGATCTTGATCATGTCTACACCTCACCCTACATATATACCACGCAGGGAGAAGTTCAAAACGCCCAGTTTCCGTCCCGGAAAATCGGTACCCGCTCTCCGTTCTTGGTGATTCCGGTGATGGAGAGATCTTTGCTCCCGATCATGAAATCGACGTGGATCATGCTGTCGTTGATCCCGTATTCCTTGAGCTGTTCGTTCGTCATGTCCTCGTACCCGCGGACACAGTTGCCGAATCCGCGTCCGAGCGCCAGATGGCAGCTTGCGTTCTCGTCAAACAGCGTGTTGTAGAAGAGAATCCCGAGGTTGTTGATGGGCGAATCGTATGCGATGAGCGCGCACTCTCCGAGCTTTGCCGCACCTTCATCCATGGAGACCATCTTTTCGAGCAGTTCACGGTTCTTTTCGGCGTTTACCTCCACAACCTTGCCCTTCTCAAAGCGCACGGAGAAATTCTCGATGAGCTGTCCCTGATAGGAAAGCGGCTTCGTCGCGTAGACGATCCCGTCCGCATCTCCCGCACGCGGCGTGGTGAAGATCTCCTCCGACGGAATGTTGGGATTGTAATAATGCCCCTTCAGATCGCTCTCGCCGCCTCCCATGAAATCGGTATTGGGCAGGAGCCCGACACGAAGATCCGTCCCGTTCGAGGACTTGTATTCAAGCGCCGTAAGGCCGAGCCGATTGAGATAGTCGCAGCGCTTTGCCAGGTTGTCGTTGTGGCGCGCCCACTCGCGCACGGGATCGGGCCCGTCCGCACGCGACGCCTTCAGAATGGCGTCCCAGAGCGCATCGACGGCACGGTTGACCTGCAATGCGGGGAATACCTTCTTCGCCCACGCCTTCCCGGGAACGGCCGCAATGCACCAGGGGTAGTTGTTCTCCATCTTGTCGCGGTACGGCTTGATGATCTTCATGCGGCCGATCGTCACCGCGCGCATCTTCTCCTGATCGATCCCCGCAAGTCCGTCGGGATCCTCCGAGAGAATATGCAGCATGGCGGGGAGCTCCTTCGTATAGAGCGCCAGCTTCTCCTGTTCCCAGACGGGAACGTTGGCAAGCGTCTCCTCTTTCTCATACTTATATTTGAGCTTTGCAAGCGGCTGGTGCGACCACTCCACGGTCACCTTGCCCGCGCCTGCACGATAGAGCTCTTCCACGACCCACTCCACAAATTCAGGCTGATCGAGTCCGGCATTGACAATGACCCATTGTCCGCGCTTGACGTTGATCCCCGTCTTGGCAAGCAGTTTTGCATAGCGTTTGAGTTGCAGTTTATTCATTTCATCCTCCGATTTGCTTTTTTATCATTATACCGCATCTGCGGCCGTTCGTCAATTTTTTGCCTGTCTTGCACAAAAAATGCGGGAAAAACTCCCGCATAAAGAGTATTATGTCAGATATAGTACTACGCTTCCGCTCTCTTTTGTCTTTTTAATGTCGATCACACGCTGGTTGGAAGACCCGCGGAATACAAGACGTATGTCCTTTAATTCCTCAATAAACCGCCCGTCCACCAGCACATCGAAGAGCGAAATCAGCTCTCGCGTCACTTCACAGTTGTTTTGTTCCTCTTCCAGCACCCCGTCTTTGTAGGTATAGCCCGTATAGCACCATATCGTCTTTTTGGGAAGCTCCTTTCGGACGCGCTTGACAAAGGGAAGAAGCGCACGCTGGTTCTCCGGCTCCATCGGATCCCCTCCCAACAGCGTAAGCCCCGCGATGTAGTCGGGCGCAAGCGCCTGAAGAAGTTCCTCCTGCGTCTCCTCCGTGAACGGCTTCCCGTAATCAAAGTCCCAGGTCACTTTGTTGAAGCAATTCTTGCAGTGACGCCTGCAACCGGAAACGAAGAGGGAGACTCGTACCCCCTCTCCGTCCGCAATGTCCGTCTTTTTGATTTCGCCGTAATTCATGGATTACAGATGCAGGACACGGTCCTTGATTTCCTGCGTTCTGCCCTGGTTCCAGAACTGCGTTCCGATATAGCCGCAGGTACGACGCGCAACGTTCATCTTCGTCTGATCGCGGTTGTGGCAGTGCGGGCATTCCCATACAAGTTTTCCGTCCGCGTCTTCCACGATCTGGATCTCGCCGTCATAGCCGCACACCTGGCAATAGTCGCTCTTGGTGTTCAGCTCGGCATACATGATGTTGTCGTAGATATACTGCATGACCGCGAGCACGGCGGGAATGTTGTTCTGCATGTTGGGAACCTCCACATAGGAGATCGCCCCGCCCGGCGAGAGCTGCTGGAACTCGCTCTCAAATTTGAGCTTGGTGAACGCGTCGATGCGCTCGCTGACATGCACATGATAGCTGTTCGTGATATAGTTCTTGTCCGTGACGCCCGGAATGATGCCGAACCGCTTCTGCAGGCACTTCGCGAACTTGTACGTCGTGCTCTCGAGCGGCGTGCCGTACAGCGAGAAATCGATGTTCTCCTTCGCCTTCCACTCCTTGCACTTGTCGTTCATGTGCTGCATGACCGCAAGCGCGAAGGGCTTTGCCTCTTCGTCCGTGTGGCTCTTGCCCGTCATATACTTGACGCACTCGTAGAGCCCCGCATAGCCCAGCGAAATGGTGGAATATCCGCCATAGAGCAACTTGTCGATCGTCTCGCCCTTCTGCAGACGCGCCAGCGCGCCGTACTGCCAGAGAATGGGCGCCGCATCCGAGAGCGTCCCCTTCAGACGGTTGTGACGGCACATGAGCGCGCGATAGCAAAGGTCGAGGCGCTCATCGAAGATCTTCCAGAAGTTCTCCTCGTTTCCGCCGGAAGAGAGCGCGACATCGACCAGGTTGATCGTAACGACGCCCTGATTGAATCTGCCGTAATACTTGGGCTTTCCGTTTTCGTCGACATAGGGCGTGAGGAAGCTGCGGCAGCCCATGCAGGTGTAGCAATGCCCCTCTCCGTTCTTGTCGACTTTGTATTTGAGCATCATCTTCTCGGAGATGTAATCGGGCACCATGCGCTTTGCCGTGCATTTCGCCGCAAGCTGCGTCAGATACCAGTATTTGCTCCCTTCGCGGATGTTGTCCTCTTCCAGAACATAGATGAGCTTGGGGAAGGCAGGCGTCACCCAGACACCCGACTCGTTCTTGACCCCGCGGATCCGCTGATTGAGCGTCTCCTCGATGATGAGCGCAAGATCCGCGCGCTCCTGCTCGTTGCGCGCCTCGCCCAGATACATGAACACCGTCACGAAAGGCGCCTGCCCGTTCGTCGTCAGAAGCGTGACCACCTGATACTGAATGGTCTGAATGCCCTTCGCGATCTCCGCCTTCAGGCGCTTCTCCGCGATCTTGGCGATCTTCTCTTCATCGGTGATGCCCAGCTCGCGCAGCTCGTCCGCAACGTCCGCACGGATCTTCTGACGGCTGACGTCCACAAAGGGCGCAAGATGCGTGAGCGAAATGCTCTGCCCGCCGTACTGGTTGGAGGCAACCTGCGCAATGATCTGCGTGGCAATGTTGCACGCCGTCGAGAACGAATGCGGCTTCTCAATGAACGTACCCGAAATGACCGTGCCGTTCTGCAGCATGTCCTCAAGATTGACCAGGTCGCAGTTGTGCATGTGCTGCGCAAAATAGTCGGCATCATGGAAATGAATGA
>ERZ1643251.4611-NODE-4611-length-11868-cov-5.625836_pt1 | contig 11868 bp, 20 predicted proteins | sample MGYA00579261_ERZ1643251 | MGnify/ENA primary metagenome ERZ1643251 (study PRJEB29033, sample SAMEA4952267) | chicken gut metagenome | biome: Broiler Chicken; feature: Gastrointestinal Tract; material: Caecum | place: Ireland | collected 2018 | study: Broiler... | reverse complement strand
CCTTCCGTTTCATGTCCTGCCGCACCCGGTCTTTATAGACCTTGGTACGGGACAGGGATGCGATGAGCCTCCCTGCCTTGTCAAGGGGCAGCTCCTCCCATTCCTCCTCCGCCGTGGCGACTTTGTTCAAAAGCCCGTGCATCGTCATGAGGATGGCCGCCTCCGTATAATCCGTGTCCGGGTTCTCCTTGACCGCCTGGATCAGGCGGTCCGTCTGCGCCTGGGCCTCCAGGATTCTCTGCGCTGCCTTGTTGGTCCGGTTTGCATACCGCCCGACGCTGGACCGGGATATGGCATATCCCTGCTTTTTCAGGACCCCGCTGATCTCCTCGTAGGTATTCGAGACATCAGAGAGCAGGACGTCCACCTGCCGCCTTACCTCCTCCGGCAGCTCATCAATCTTGGAGGCGACGCGGGTTTTCGTACGTTTTTCCCCGCTCAAATGTCCACCCCGTTGTCTTCGGTCGTCCCTTCCGCAAGGTCAACCCCTTCTTTGGTCAGCTTGACCACCGCATCCCTCGCGTAGGCCGTATAGGCTGTGACGCGGTCATCCGTAAACTCGATGTACCCGGCATCTTCCAGGTAATCCAGGTACTTGCTGATGTCCGGGGACACGATAAGCCCCGCCGCGATCATGGCATTGGAGAGCTGCCGGGTGAGCGCCGTATTGTTGTATCCCTTGACCAGGCAACGGATGATATAGCCCCGGATGGCCTTGTTCTGCCTGATCTCTGCCTGTTCTAATTCATTCACTGTTCGTTACCTCTACTTTCCGTTCTGCAGGAGGAGCTTGTCGATCTTCCCGTCCACACTTTTTAAGCGGTCCTCCACCCCGTTCATGCTCCGGAAAAAATCCTCCCGGAGGACAAACGTGGTGGCAAAATCCCCCTTGATGTTGTTGATCTCCTGCCTGATATCCGCAATATCACGGTCCGTCTCCTCCTCCAGTTTTTCAATCCTCTTATTTATTTTTTCGTCGTTTTCCTTGATCTGCTTTTCAATCTTATCCAGTGTGCTTTTCTGTGAGCCAAACCAGCCCTTGATAAAAAAAGTAAGTACCCCGATTCCTAACGTGATGACCCCTGCCATCACGTCGGCAAAAGTGATCGCGTACTCCATGCGCTACTGCTTTTTCATCAGCCGCCCGGCAAGCTCTGTCACGCGTTCCCAGCCGTCCATGGACACCAGGGCCACAATAAAAGCCGCCAGGAAGGAGGCGAACACCTCAAACCAGGTAATCGGCATTTCGTAATAAGCCGCCAGCCCCAGGAGGCAGAGCGGGCAGAGGACCAGGGATAACAGGATGACGGTCAGCTCCGTTGGGACCTTCTCATCAAACCATTTCCACTTCTTTAGCGCCTCCGTCACCACAGAGACCAAAAAGGCCATCACGCCGATCATAAAAACAATCTGTGTCACATCCAGTTCCATAACACCACTCCTTTCCCATTTTTCTTTGACATTTTTCTTGATAATTTCCTGGATAAAACAACGAAAAAATGAGCATGTACCGTTGTACATGCTCATTCTACCTGTCTGTCTTGGAAACCTTTAGGGGAAATATTTCCCGAAACTATTTTCGCCTGTTCATCCCAAAAAGTCGTAAATGCTCATCTGGCCGGGAAGCTGCTCGTCCTTCAGGATGTTTTGGATCTGTTTGTCAGTCAGGTTATACCGTTCTGCCAGCTTCCTGGTGTTATAGCCGTCCCATTCCTTCCTGATCCGGCGGTTCCGTGCCGGGGCCAGGGCGCTCTCAAGTTTCGGGAAGTAAAGCTCATCCCCCTTCGCGTAGTCACAGAGGAGCAGGAAGTTCTGTACCCCGATGATCTCCGCCACCGGCCGGTAGGCCTCAGCGATGTCCTTCAGGCTGGTTTCTTCCACAAGCTCCTGTACCTTCCGTTCTGCTTCCGTCATCCTGACCCCTTCTTTCTACCTCATGCCCGTTTCGTGTATCTCAGGGAGATCCAGCCAGCGCCGGATTTCAGGCGGCCCCATCCGCCTCTTTCCTCCACGATGGTATAATCCTTTTTACGGCTGGACGGCTCACTGATCGTCCCAACCACAGAGTAGCCGGTACTCGGGCCGGAGCGGATGTTCAGGACGTCGCAGGTCGTATTTACCAGATAGGGGACGTCCCCCTCCCCATCCACCCGCCTGGTGTAGCTTAAGGAGATCCAGCCAGCGCCGGATTTCAGGCGACCCCATCCGCCCTTCTCTTCCACGATGGTATAATCCTTTTTGCGGCCGGACGGTTCACTGATCGTCCCGACCACAGGGTAGACGGTACCCGGGCCGGAACGGATGTTCAGGACGTCGCAGGTCGTATTCACCAGGTACCCTTCCTGTCCTGGTTCCTCCGGCTTTGCAGGCTTGTCCGGTTCCCCCGGTTTCCCGTCCGGCTGTTCCCCTGCCCCATCAGCGTTATATTTGGTCAGCTCCCATTTTTCAATGATGCCCTCCAATTTCTTATCGTACTTCACATCCGTCGCATATCCGCCATCCTTGATGATCTTGACAGCCTTTTTGTAGTCCTTTTCCCCGGCAAGCCCTTCATAACGCTGTTCCTTCCCTTTGGCTGCGTTAAGGAGATAGGCAGAATGGTCGGCAATGGAATCCTCGATACAAGGATAGCACCGGAAATCCGATTCCTTCATGGTCTCATTGCCTGCCGGGTCCTGTTCCGGCGACATCTTGGTATACTTGTCCCCGTTCCAGGTCGTACCCGCCCATGTATTTCCGGAGAGGCTGCACTTCATACCATGGAGGTTGTTGGCCTTCTGCGCCAGGTCTGTCTGCCCGTAGCCGCTTTCCAGGATGCTCTGCGCCAGGGAGACGCAGGCCAGGATCCCGGTCTTTTTCTCCTCCTCGGTGTAAAGGGCGGCGACCCTCTGAATGTACTCCGCCTCAGAGACGCCCTTAAAGGAGGAGGCCAGCGTCCCTGTGGATTCATTGGTATAGATACATTTCCCCTTCGGGTCGTACACGCTGTAACCCGGAAGGGTCTTGCAGAGCGCCAGGGCGTTTTTCTTCGTCCCGGCGAACTTCTGACTTTTCTCGTCTTCCCAGGACTTTCTCACCCGGTAGTACTCCTGTTCTTCCGGATCCTCCGCGGTCGCCTTGCTCCCTAAGCCTTCCAGGAGGCCCTGGGCGATGGCCTTGGCAACCCTGCCCTTATTGGCAGAATAAAAGTTCATGTCGTCTCCGTCGTCGATGAACGCGGTCTCCAGGAGGAAATACCTTGCCCCCTGTCCCTGCGCCCGGTTTAGGTTTAAAAGCCCGGTGCTGTTGTCAATGAGCCACTCTTTAAAGCCTAACGCCACCACCTTGTCCACGATCAGCCGTGCGATGGAAGCCGCCCCGTTGTCCGGGTGCTTGTAGCCTCCGACACCCGTGAAGCTGCCATCCCCATAAGGGTCTTTTTTGGCTTTTGCATTAAAGTGGATCTCTAAGGTCATGTCATAGGCCGCATAGTTAGGGACGTTTCCCTTCTTGCTTTGGGCGTAACAGTTTTTCTCCTGTGGATACATGGTAACGTCCGCCTTGCTCCCTAAGGATTTTTGTACCAGGGTCGCAAGCTCCCTGGTATAGTCTGCCTCCTGCCCCCAGACGCTGCACGCGCCCGGGTCGCCCTCGCCGTGCCCGGCGATCAGTAAGATCTTTTTCTTTGCCATGGTTTCCTCACTCCTTGTCATTGTCATAATCTATTGTGATGGACGTCCTGCCTTCCACCAGGATGCTCTCCCGGATCGCGGCAAGTGTCCCATCCAGCATCTCCTCCGGCAAAAATGCCTTGATCAGCTCCGCGTTCTTGATCTTGTAGATGTAATAAAGCTCCACTTCAAAGTCCTGCCTGTTCCCGCCTTCTGGAACCAGGACAGCGTTCAGGGTTTCCTTGTCTTTTTCAAAATCCCCTTTCAGCTTCTTCAGGAGGAGCCTCTTCTGGCGGTTGTCCGGCTTGATGCTCATTTCATCCAAAAATTCTTCCAGGGTCATCTCAAAAGTATAGTCTTTGGTAAAGACCGCTTTCAGCATCCGCTCAAACTTTGGGTCGCACTTATATTTTGTCTCCTGGATCATTTTTACCTTGGCGTCCCATACCCCTTCCCCAACGCAGCCTTTCAGTTTTGCCGGGTTCAGGATGTCCAGCGTCAGGCTGTCCGCCACGCATGCCGTTCCTTCCGAACAATAGTATTTCACAAATTTTGTATTGTGGTCATCCATCTCGGCGCTGCCCCTTGCCTGGAGCTCCGCCTTGTAGCTGTTCAAAAGCTCCATGGTTTTCCGCCGTTCCTTATCCAGCCACACACACGCCACCACAAGCTGGGCGTCCGTCATCTCTTTTACATTTCCAAACACGACGTTCATCCTTCTTCTCCTTTCAGGTGTGCCTTTAATTTTCCCCGGCAGGATCTGCAGATCCCCTTCCCCTCAAAAAACTCCACCCCTTCCGTGCCCTTGCAGAACACGCAGCGGGGCTGGTAGGGGGCAAGGATGATCTTCCCATCCTTTTCCTCGACCTCCATAGGGTCCCTTGGTTCCAGCCCCAGCTCCCGGCGCATCGCCACCGGGATGCTGATGGAGCCGTGGCTCGTTAATTTCTTGTATGCCATCTCTTCCTCCCTTCCTATGCGTCCAGGATGCCCTGGAGCACGTCAAACTGGTTCCCGTAGGTAACGGGTTCCCCATCTGCCTGCTTCTTCTTATGGAGCCCACGGAGCGCCAGGGCAGCCTTCAAGGCCTTTGCCACCCCGACCGCCTCCTGGGTAGCCCGGTCCCCGGTCCCTACCCGTGCAGTCATGTAGGCGAAAGCCATCCCTAAATAGACCGTTTCCTCCATCGGACGCATGTCCCGGTGGCTCCATTCCTCCCAGGCCTCCTCCACGAATTTCTTCCGGTTCAGGCGGGGCTTGTCCGGCGGCAGCTTCCCCTCCGCCTGGAGCTTCTTCTTCAGCTGTGTCCTCAGCTTCTTCTCACAGGCCGAAAGTTTCTTTCCCGCCATGGCTTTCCTCCTCCCTTCCCTGCTCTTTTGGGAGCAGGAAAGCGATCTCATCTGTCAGCCCCCGACCCATCCGCTGGACTTTTTCAAGGGTTTCCCCTGCTTCCAGGAGCTCCTTGCCTCCCAGGGCAATCAGGGAGGCCCCAGCCGCGACCAGCTGGACTGTATCCATGTTTCTCCCTTCAATCTCGGCATTTCCGCCTTCTATCCTGATGATAATTTTACCGGTTTTCATCCTGTCCCTCCTTCCTCTGCACCATTGCCTTTAAGGCCTCGATCAGCTTGGAACACTGCTGGTAGTCCAGCCAGCAGACGTTATCAACCCCAAACATCCTCCGGCAGAACCCGTTGAGCCTTGCAGGCTTGTCCCACCCAAGCTCCCCGGCAAGCTTAAAGATCTTCGCCCGCTGGTTTTCCGTCCCCGGGTTCCCCCTGCCGGCCCGTTTCCCCGCCGGTACCCGCTCCCCTGCATCCCGCCTGACGGATTCCTTCATCCGCCCCAGGACCCGGATCACCGTCTGGGTCTCCCTTAAGTTCAGCTCCTTCATGCTGGTTTTCCCGGTATGGGTTTCCACCAGCATGTGCAGCTCTTCATCCGTCAGCTTCAGCTCGGGGCTTTTTGCAAGCCCCCAGACCGTTTTCAACGTGATCTTTCCCATCGCGCCCCTCCTTTACTGCACTTCCCTGCAGGGCAGCACCCGGATAAATCCCGGGATGTCAAGCTCTGCCTGGAGCTCCTTTGCCTTCTCCATGACCGTTTCCGTGCTGATCGAAATATCTGCATACTGGTTTCTCTTGGCCGCGCCATAGATCCCTTTCATGATCGCCCGTGCCGCAGCCTCTTCCCTTGTTTCATTCCCGTTCCCTTTGATCAGGATCTCGATTTTCTTCATATCCTTTTACCTTCCTTCCCTATGCTTCCCTATCTTCTCAGAGCATCATCATGCTGGATGCTTCCCTCACGACCTTCATCGTGATTTTCGTTTCCCCGCTTTCCTTCATGACGCGGATCACGTTGCTGAGCGTCCTGTCCAGTAACCGGAAACACCCTGTCTGGGCGTTGGTCGCCCGGCTCACCATCTCGCCCATGGCTGCCTGGTCAACGTCAAAGCCTTTCAGGTACCCTTCCACTTCCCGGCTGGACAGCCCTTTCAGCTTATAGTAAAAGTCCATCCGGTTCGCAAAGCGTGTCAGGTGGCCCTTAAGCTCGCTCTCCAGGCGCGGCTCCCCCGCGATCACTACCCCGACGTCAGACTGGTCGTAGATCCCGCGGAGGATCTCCATTTTCTTCTGGGTATATTTATTGATCAGCTTGTCCGCTTCGTCGATGATCAGGAGGAACCCTTCGTTTGTGTTAAAGAAATCCCGGATCCGGTTGACCCGGCTCCAGATCGTCCCGCCGTACCCCTTCGGCAGCCCGATCCCGTCCTCGATGGCCTCCACCAGGTCCCTGCAGGCCATCGTGTCGTCACACTCAATATAGGCGACCCGCGGGGAATCCGCATAATATTTCAGGGTATGGGTCTTCCCCTGCCCGGATTTCCCGACCACGATCCCCAGCCCCTGGTAGTCCTGGCAGGCCTTGCAGACGCCGATGGTCTGCACAAAGTCCTGGCTTTCAAAGTATTTCACCTTACTGAGCGTCACCGGCCGGAAGGCCGCTTCCTGCCCTTCCGGTACCTCCACGCCCCCGGTCGCTTCCAAAAACTCCACGATCTTCTTTTCGATCTCGGTCGGGTCGCTTGCGTACTTCCCGTTGAGGTACTGGCTTAAAGCCGACCTGGAATACTGCATCCGCATGGCCGCCTCCGCCTTGTTCATCTTCAGTTCCGCCAGGCGGCTCACCATCTGCTCCGCCAGCGTTTTTTCCCTCTGGTATGTCTGTAATGCTTCCATCCTTTCCTTTACCTTCCTTTCCTTATCCCTTTACTGTCCGATCGCTTTTAATTTTTTCAGCGCGCTCTCACCCTTTTTGCGGATGTAGTCGCTTTCTTCCCGTCTTTCTCCCCGGAACCCCTGCTGGTACGTCCGGTCGTTCGGGAGGCTTACCACCTTCCCACGCTTGGCTGGCTCTTTCCCGACCATCAGGTCGATGCCGCCCACAACACCGTTCCCGGCACTGCCGCTTTCCAGCCCTTCAAAAGGCGTGGCCGCTTCTTCCAGCCTTTCACGGTCTTTTTTCATCTGCCGTTTCTGCATTTTTAAATGGTCTTCCAATGCTTTCTGCGATACCTTAGGTGCTACCTGTAAGAGCTCCTGGCAGTAGGCTTCACAGATCCGTTTCCCGTTACGGTCAAAAACATATAAAACCGCCAGGTCTTCCGGGTCATACTTAATGCTTACTTTCTGCCCGATGTAATCGCACAGTTCATCAGACCGGTATTCATGGTTCCACTTCTGGATGCCGATGTTACGCACCAGCACGCTGTCCGATTTCATCATCAGCATGGTACAGTAGCTCTTCGGCGGGACTGCTTTTACATAACGTTCCCCGTTCTGGAAGCAGGAAAGCGGCGTCCGGTAAGTTTCCCCGGCTTTCTTTAACCCCCCATGCTCCTTTTTCATGTAAACATCCACCAGCCATTCATGCCATTTTTCATAAGCAGCTCCCCGCGCTCCAGCATCCCCTTGATGTCCTTCTCCACCTTGGCGTCCGTCCGGGATCCGGTCAGGGTCCCGGTATAGGATTTCATCCAGCGGGTGAACTGATTGCATACCGTCCGGAAGAACCGTTCGATCTGCCCTTTGCTCCATGGTTCGTAAGGCAGCGCCCGGTGGTCGTCCTTGATGCCGATGCTCTTGTAAAACCCTTTTGTTTCATTGTCAAAGTCCATCCCTCCCCGGTCATTCCGGTCCCTTCCCGTCATTGTCTTGGCGGTGTAGTCCTTGCCATTGTCAATGTAAAGGTATTCCGGGACCCCTCCGGGATCTGAAAACAGCATCTTGAGGAGGCTCTGCTTTAGGATGTCTGAATTGGCGTCTTTGCAGATCACATCCCCCATGATCGCCCGGCTCCTCATATCCACCCATGCCGCCAGGTGCGGCTTGATGGCAATGACCTTGCCGTTTGGCTGCCGGTAGCTGACCCAGCAGTCAAAGGTATGTTCGTCGCCCATGACAATCTCCATGACCTTCAGGCTCCTGGTATCCCGGCTCCCTTTGACCATGGCTTTATTTTTGTATTCCCTGGTCCCTTTGGATGCCAGGAACCAGGCGTTCCGCATCCCTCCGTCATCCATCAGGTAGGCGATATACCTCGCCACCGTCGGGTAGGACGGGATCTTTTCCCAGCCGTTCAGGGCTGCAATGGCGCCCAGCTTTTCATAGAGCATTTCCCGGGTACCCTGGTTCCGGGCAAAGTCCTTATTGAACCAGATGTTCTTGATCACCTGCTTGACCGCCGGGGGGATCCCCGGGAACTGCCCCGCTTCCTTGGGCTTCCGGCACAGGCTCAATACCTTGATGTGCTCGTAACCGACGCCGTCCTGTTTCTCCAGCCGGTCTGCCCAGGCGCAGGCTTCCTGGTACGCCTTCACGTAACGGTAAAGCGTCCTGCTCCCTTTCCCAAGATATTTTTCCGCGAACTCCTCCGCGTACCGTGTCCGGTCCCGGTCAGTGTACTGCAGGAACTTCCTGACCACATTCCCCAGCTCCACGCCCTTGTAATACTGCTTTTTGTAGTTGTCAATGTACCAGTCCAGGTCAGCGGTCACATACCAGGGGGCTTCCTGCCCTGGCGTCCCTGTTTCCTCTTCCCCGCCCATTTCCGTATATGCCGCAAGCTCCATCCGGCGCTTCCAGGCGTTCCGGGCTGGCTTGGAAAGGGAGGAGACGGCCACCAGCACAATATTTCTTCCGCCTATATCTGATTTTTCATTTTTTATTTTGTAAGCTTCTGGATTTCTCTGTGTTCTTCTAGCCATAGTGCTATATTGTATACCCTCTAACTCCGCGGCTTCGCTTAAGGTTATGTATTCCTCAGCCAACTCCTCACCCCCTTATGCCGCACTGTCCATCCCCAGGATCCGGATGATGTCCTGCTTATATTTTTCCCCTTTCCGCAGGCCGAAAAGGATCTTCGTGATATACTGTTTATTACACCCCAGCAAAGCAGCAAGCTCCACCTGGGTCATGTCCTTCTCGATCAGCCGCTTTTTCACCTCTTCCCCGAACGGGGTCAGTTTCTGCTTTGCCCTCATGTAATTCACCCCTTTCTTTTTTGTTTCCTTTGTGTTATGATATTGGTATGTTTCATTTTCTAGTGGACGGATTTCTGACAATTATCTTGAGAATGTCCCTCACTTAAACCTGGGAGCTGTTGGCGCAGCTCTCTTTTTTTATCCTTTGTAGACCGTCCGGTATTTCGGTTTCCCGCCGACCTTTTTCAGGGACATCCGGCTCACCACCTGGATCCGGTCCGGCAGGTTCTTTACCACCAGCCAGTTCTCCGGGACAAGCCCGCTTGCCCTTAAAAGTATCTTCTGTTCCCGCGTTGGGGCTTTTCCGTGTTTGATCTTCTTCACCTCCTTCTATTGACTTTCCTCTTTTTTTCTCCTATCCTGTTAATACAGGCACTGCCATGCCTAGTATCAAGAAAGGAGAACCTAACAATGGACGATTACCATTTATCTCCAAAAGAGAAACATCAACTTGCCAAAGAGTTTACAGTCACTGCTATACAAAATGGCTTATTGGACAAACACTCTGGCGTTTATGCTGCCAAAAAAGTAACTGAATTTTACAATACTCTTTTAGCAGACCTTGACAAACCATCTTCTCCGCAAAAGCCTAAGGAAACCAATGAGTAGATTTTCCCTGACTGGCCGCTATCAATGCGGCCAGGGCTGATACCATATCGGTAACATTTCCTATAGATGTCTCTTCTTTTTCCAGTTCCCTGTCAATCCACTGGCATATCTTTTTAATTGTGTTATCGACTTCCATTGCCCCTCCTATAAAATCAGAAATAGCAATCTGACAATCGTCACTAAAACTTCCGCTAAGATCCAGCCAAAAAGAAATCCCGCGATATAGCTGACTTTCCTTAGAGATCTTTTCATTTTCTCAGTCTCAGCCTGCTCCATTTTTCTTTCCGGGTAATCCCATGGTTCCATCCTGGAAGCTTTTTCTGCCCTTGGGAGCATGTCATAAAAGACTGTCATCCCAAAGCTCTTGTAAAGCCCTGCCACTTCTTCTTTCCCGCATGTCTCACTGATTGCCGGATGGAATTGGTAGACCTTTTCAATTACTTTGTAATCCTGATCGGAGATTTTCCCCTGGATCAGTTCTTCAAACTCTGTTTTCCACATGTCTAAGCCTCTCTAAGTATTATGGTATCCTACTGGGCTTTCTCCCCGGTGATAAAGCTCCAGCCTCAGAGCTTCCACAGATACGTTCCCCGGGATCGGCTGCCCGAATGATGCCAAGAAAATGTAGTTCTTGATCGTACTGGTAGACCACCCCTTGGCTTTCTGCAGTTCCCATTCGTATACCATTTCATCCCTTCCTTTCCTGTTTATTTTTCTTCCATTCCATGCCTGAGAACCAGGACTTTTTTCGTTTTCGGAGATTTCCGACCTTGTGAATTTTCCTTAGAATTGCTATACTGTAAGAGTTATTAATAACTCATTGCATATATAGTATATCTTTCAATTAGAAGAATGTCAAGTGTTTTTTCTTCTTTTTAGTTAAGATATATTTCATTTGATAGAAACGGAGGAAAATATGGACATAGATATGATTAGCATAGGCCAAAGAATTAAAAAGAGAAGAAATGAACTGAATCTCACGCAAATGGATGTATATCGCCAATGCGGCATTGCTTCTGGAGCCCTTAGTTTGATAGAAAACGGTTCCAGAACCCCATCTATTTTAGTATTTCATAGACTTTCACAAGTTTTAAACTGTTCTATGGATTGGCTGCTTTCCGGAGATTCTTTCGATAAAGAGCCTAAAATTTCTAAAGAGAAGAATGAAGATTCACAATTAAAAGAAAATGATTATTCAGAATTAGAAGAAGAACTCATTTCCGGTTTTCGCAAATTATCGGAAATAGATCAAGATGAAATTTTAGACATCATAGAAATTAAGCTCAGAAAAAACCGTAGGACAAAAAGGGCAGAAACAAAATCATCCTATTCCGACGATGAACCTGAAAACCATGATATGGTTGGTTGATTTTTCCCTGGTTTGGGTTACTAATAACTCTTTTCATGTTACTTTGATAATCAAATAATTTTAAGCTTGAAAATGCAGATTTCCCTAGGAAATAAGCCAAAGTAACAACATTTTTTCTATGTGATAATTTGTTACTTTACTTCAAATCCAACATGAGCAACTTTTTATTATTGGAGTAACGCACTGTAACGCTTAGTAACGCCACTCGTTACAAGTGAAAATCCACGTGTTTATGCGGATTTCTGGGCTTTCTATATCGCTCTTTCCGCTGAAAAAAGTAACGCTGTAACGCCGCGTTACACCGCTTCACCCCCTTTTCATTTCACAAATTAAATGTTATAATAGGTTCATACCTTGAAAGGACGGTGGAATCCTCGGAAATCCAGTAAAATCAATGCTTCCAGGCTTTCCGTCCATCGTCCCCTTTCCTAAGACATAAAAAAAGCATCTAAAACAGCTTTTCTCAAAATCGCTGTCAAAGATGCTTTATTTTTTCTCTTTCCAAATCGCCAAAACCCACGTTTTTCCGTTGTTTCCCGGGATTTCCCGCCTTCTCTTTTGTAATCCTATCACAACTCGTCTTTTTGACATTAATTCTGATAGAGTACACCCAGTTACTGATCGCATAGGGATATTTCTTCCCCCATTTTTCCTTAATCATTTCCAGTTCCGAAAGAGCCGCAGATTCATTGGGC
>ERZ1643251.4610-NODE-4610-length-11873-cov-4.357759_pt1 | contig 11873 bp, 12 predicted proteins | sample MGYA00579261_ERZ1643251 | MGnify/ENA primary metagenome ERZ1643251 (study PRJEB29033, sample SAMEA4952267) | chicken gut metagenome | biome: Broiler Chicken; feature: Gastrointestinal Tract; material: Caecum | place: Ireland | collected 2018 | study: Broiler... | reverse complement strand
GCGTGATATTTTGTGAACTCCTTTCATGTTATTATGTACATCGTAATCAAGAGAAAAACAGAGAATTGAAAATGAAAAATGGAGGAGCACTATTATGAAAAACAGACGTAGCAGAGTGTTGGCTCTTGCGGGAGCATGTATTCTGGCAGTGGGCGGACTCGCCGCCTGCGGAGCAGAGGAGACGAGCGCGCCTTCCACCGGCGCGGCCCAGACTTCTTCTGCGGCGGAGAGCGGCGCAGATCAGACATCTTCCGTGGCAGGCAGCGCTGAAGCGGCGGCTTTATCCGGATCTATTCAAATGGTGGGAAGCACATCTATGGAAAGGTTTGCGAATGCTTTGATTGAGGCGTTTGCAGTGACCTATCCTGATGTCAATGTAACCGCTGAGTTTGTAGGATCGGGAGCTGGTATTGAGGCTGTTATCAACGGAACGGCGGATGTTGGAAATTCTTCCAGAAACCTGGAGGCAGAGGAGCTCGAAGCAGGCGCAGTAGAAAACATCGTGGCCATTGATGGAATTGCGGTCTGTGTTGACCCGGCGAACACCGTAACGGGACTGACCAAGGATCAGCTTACCAATATTTACAACGGAACCATTACCAACTGGAGCGAGGTAGGAGGCTCTGACACCCCGATCATTGTGATTGGACGCGAGGCGGGAAGCGGAACCAGAGGAGCCTTTGAAGAGCTGCTTGGTCTTGAGGATGCCTGCGTATATGCCAATGAGCTGGACAGCACAGGGGCTGTTATGGCAAGAGTGGCGTCCACTCCTGGAGCCATAGGCTATGTGTCTCTGGATGTATTGGATGACAGCGTTGTGGCGCTTGCTCTTGACGGCGTGGAGCCCACTGTTGACAATATCAAGTCCGGAAGCTATTTCCTCAGCAGACCTTTTGTAATGGCTACCAACGGAGAGATCTCCCAACAGAGCGATTTGGTTCAGGCATGGTTTGATTTTGTGCTTGGCGCAGAGGGACAGGAAATTGCCACAAGTGTAGGATTAATTACTGTAGAATAATAAAAAGGATAATGCGATGAATAGTCAGACACACGCTTCTGTAAGGGAATCCACAATTCTCGGAAACAGAAAGAATAAAGCGGTGGTGGAAACTGCGGCACAAATAATCTTTACTATTTGTGCCTTCTTCGCTGTCCTGGCAGTGGTTTCCATTACTCTGTATATGATTATCAGCGGCACCCCTGCGATTTTTGAGGTGGGGCTGACGGAAATTCTGTTCGGCACAGTCTGGAGACCTGCCGCTGAAGATCCCCAATTCGGTATTTTATACGTTATATTGACCTCCATCATTGGTACTTCCATGGCTATTTTAATCGGCGTGCCCATCGGTGTGCTGACAGCAGTATTTCTGGCTGAGGTGGCGCCGAAAAAACTTGCCATGATCGTAAAGCCTGCAGTGGAGCTTCTTGCCGGAATTCCTTCCGTTATTTACGGTCTGCTGGGCGTTTATCTGCTGAATCCGTTGATGTATAAAATAGAGCTTGCGGTGTTTGAAGGCTCTGCCACGCATCAATTTACAGGAGGAGCGAATCTTCTGTCGGCCGTGATTGTTCTGGCAATTATGATTCTGCCCACTGTGATTAATATTTCGGAAACCTCCATAAAAGCCGTTCATCCCAGCTTAAAGGCCGCTTCTCTTGCGCTGGGAGCTTCCCATATTCAGACCATATTCAAGACAATGCTGCCAGCTGCAAAATCCGGTATCGTGACGGCTATTGTCCTTGGGGTGGGCAGAGCCATTGGCGAGGCTATGGCAATCACACTGGTGTCCGGCAGCAGCGTGAATATCCCGCTTCCATTTAATTCAGTGCGGTTCCTCACCACGGCCATTGTAAGTGAAATGGGATATTCCTCCGGAACCCACAGACAAGTGCTCTTTACCATTGGACTTGTATTATTTGTGTTTATTATGATTATCAATGTGGTGCTGAACAAGATACTGAAAAAAGGAGCGAATGAAAATGAACGATAATACGCTTATGCGGAAGAGGAAGCGACCTCTGGATATGATATTAAGGGCGGCTATATGCATATCGGCGTCTGTTTCAGTGCTTCTTTTATTAGGAATGATAGGATATGTTTTTGTGAAGGGAATCCAAACGGTAAATCTGTCCTTTTTGACCTCTGTTACAAGCACTCTGGAGGGAACGGTGGGAGTTGCCGGAAATCTTTTGAATACGGCGTATATTATCATCATAACGCTGCTGATCGCCACTCCCCTGGGAGTAGGATCTGCAATTTATCTGAATGAATATGCCAGGCCGGGAAGAATCGTATCCATGATCGAGTTTACAACGGAGACGCTCTCGGGCATTCCTTCCATTATATTTGGTCTGTTTGGAATGGTTTTCTTCGGTGAGTCCCTGGGCTTGGGGTATTCTCTGCTGACAGGCTCCTTCACCCTGACTCTGATGGTGCTTCCTTTGATTACCAGAAATACCCAGGAAGCCTTAAGGACAGTGCCGGAAAGCTATAGAAGCGGTGCGCTTGGAATGGGATCGACAAAATGGCATATGATACGCACCATACTTCTACCTTCTTCTATGCCGGGGATCGTGACGGGCATTATTTTGGCGCTGGGACGAATTGTTGGAGAATCCGCGGCACTCCTGTTTACCGCAGGCTTCCCCGTTTCAGCGGCGGATTTGCGGATAATGTGGAAAGACTGCTTACAAAAACCACGGAGTCCGGGGGTACCCTCACCATTGAGCTTTACCTTCAGATGCAGAAGGGCCAGTATGAGACGGCGTTTGGAATTGGCTGTGTACTGATCATTATTGTACTGATATTGAATCTGCTCACAAAGCTTGCGGCAAATAAGCTCAGGCCCGTGTAAGCATGGCAAGAATAGAAGAGGATTGTGAAAAACATGGAAAAGAGTAAAATTTCGGTGAAGAATCTGAATCTCCATTACGGAGATAATCATGCGCTTAAAGATGTGAATATGGAGATAAAAGACCATGCCATAACGGCGTTTATCGGTCCCAGCGGATGCGGGAAATCAACCTTTCTGAAATGTCTCAACCGCATGAATGATCTTGTGGAGAGCGCCCGGATAGAGGGCCAGGTTCTCCTGGACGGGGAGGATATTTATGATAAGCGGGTGGACACCACGCTGCTTCGCAAAAAGGTGGGCATGGTATTCCAGCAACCTAATCCCTTTCCCATGTCCATTTATGATAATATCGCATATGGTCCCAGGCTTCACGGCGTCAAACAAAAAGCAAGACTGGATGAAATTGTGGAAAACGCTCTGCGGGGAGCCGCTATTTTTGAAGAGGTAAAGGATCGTCTGAAAAAGTCAGCTCTGGGGTTATCCGGCGGACAGCAGCAGAGACTCTGCATTGCAAGAGCGCTTGCAGTGGAACCGGAGGTGCTGCTTATGGATGAACCCACCTCCGCTTTAGATCCCATATCCACACTGAAGATAGAAGAGCTGATGGAATCTCTGAAAAAAACGTATACGGTTGCCATAGTGACGCATAATATGCAGCAGGCAGCCCGCGTATCGGATGATACGGCGTTCTTTCTGGTGGGGGAAGTGGTTGAATTTGATTCTACCGAAAATATTTTTTCCAGACCGAAGGATAAACGGACAGAGGATTATATTACGGGCCGATTTGGCTGAAGTATTTTTTATAAACTGTATGTGCCGCTTCAGGCGGCATGACCGGAAAGGTAGGAGAATTATGGCGCCCAGAATATATTTTGAGCAGGAACTGGATTTATTGAAGAATAAAGTGACAGAAATGGGAGAGAGGGCGGAAATCAGCTATGACCGTCTGGTGTATGCAGTCAAAGGCAATGATCGTGAAACGCTGAAGCTGCTTTTGGATAACGACCGCCAGATGATTGACATGCAGAGAAGCATTGAGGCCAAATGCCTGACCCTTCTTACCAGGCAGCAGCCTGTGGCCAGAGATCTGCGTCTGGTTTCCTCCGCGCTCAAGGTGGTGACGGATATAGAGCGGGTGGGGGATCATGTATCCGACATTGCGGAGCTCTGCCTGCGGACCCAGGAATTTAATCAGGAGGGAACCTGTGAAAGTAAGTTGATTGTCATGATGGAAGAGGCCAAGAATATGCTGCATGAGGCGGTGGAGGCTTTTGTGGATGGAAATGAAAAAGCCGCCCGTAAGGTAATTGAGAGCGATGATACCGTGGATGATCTTTTTAACCAGATCAAGGGAGAGCTTATGGGCTCCATTCGGGGACAGGATCTGGATGCGGATAAGGTAGTGGATTACCTGATGATTGCAAAATATCTTGAAAAAATAGGAGATCATGCGGTAAACATCGGCGAATGGGCCATTTTCCAGGTGACCGGCGATATGCAGGGAGTAAAGCTCTATTAAAGACTGCCCTGCCTGTGGTGCGATTCCCTGCATTGGGCTGAGTCTGCAAGAGACGGTGCACAAAAGCAAATGCTTTGTTTTCCTTTCTTGATAATTTACATAAATTTTACATAAAATAACTATAAATTTTACCTGAGCCGTTTACGATGGAAAAAACAGTGTTATAATGTAAAAAATGTAAAAGAGAGGACAAAGCATGAGCTTTTTTGATTTTCTGACAATGGCGGGGGGACTGGCCCTCTTTTTGTATGGTATGAATCTGCTTGGAGAGGGTCTGTCAAAGGCTTCAGGAGGTAGACTGGAGCGGATCCTGGAAAAGCTTACCAGCAGTCCTCTGAAAGCGGTTTTGGTGGGGGCAGGCGTAACTGCAGTGATTCAGTCCTCTTCCGCTGCTACGGTCATGGTAGTTGGTTTTGTCAATTCCGGCATTATGAGGCTGGAGCAGGCGGTTGGGATTATAATGGGAGCCAATATCGGTACCACGATTACCTCCTGGATCCTGGGAATGACGGGAATTGACAGCTCTTCCTTCCTGATCAGGATGCTGAAGCCCACATCATTTTCTCCGATTCTGGCCATTGTGGGCGTGGCCATTCTAATGTTTTCTCACAAAGAAGCCCGAAGAAATACTGCGTCCATTCTGATCGGATTTTCGGTGCTTATGTTTGGCATGGATACCATGAGCAGCGCGGTGGATCCTCTGGCGGAGGTTCCGGAGTTTACAGGGATTCTCACCAGATTTTCCCAGCCCCTTCTTGGGATGCTGGCCGGACTTGTACTGACTGCCGTCATACAGTCTTCTTCCGCCTCGGTGGGTATTCTGCAGGCTCTGTGCGCTACAGGAGCCGTAAGCTACGGCGCGGCGGTCCCCATAATTATGGGACAGAATATCGGCACATGCGTAACGGCTATGATTTCAGGAATAGGTGCGTCGAAGAATGCCAGAAGAGCAGCCTTGATACACCTTTATTTCAATGTAATCGGAACATTTTTGTTTATGATTATTTTTTACGCTGCAGATTCTGCCTTTTCCTTTGACTTTTTGAAGGATTCTGCCACGCCCTTTGGCATTGCGGCGGTCCACAGCATTTTTAATATTACGGCAACGCTCTGCCTGCTTCCCTTTTCAAAAGGACTGGTGAGACTCGCCTGTCTGACGATAAAGGATGGGGAAAAACAGGAGGAGGTCAGCTCGGGAGACAGGATTCTGCATTTGCTGGATCCCCGTTTTCTTGAAATGCCTTCCTATGCGGTGGAGCAGAGCCGCAGTGTGGCGGCCGCCATGGCCGGCATGGCTGAGGAAGCCATGAATATTTCCATGAGCCTTCTTTTTGACTACGATCAGAAAAAAGCTGAAAGAGTGGCGGAACTGGAAAGAGAGTCGGATCGGTTTGAGGATGAGCTGGGCAGCTATCTGGTGAAGCTGAGCGCGAAAGATCTGGCGGAAAGGGACAGTCGCACGCTCTCTGATATTTTGCACTGTATTGGGGACTTTGAAAGGATCTCCGATCATGCGCTCAACGTCAAGGAGGCTGCCGAAAGACTGTATGGGGGAAAGCTGAAATTTTCCGGCAGCGCTCAGGATGAGCTTAGAGTTATGGAACGGGCCATACACGATATTCTGAAAATCTCAATGCTTAGTTTTTCGGAGGAAGATCTGAGCCTGGCCAGGCAGGTGGAACCTCTGGAAGAGGTTATTGATGGGCTGCACCTGGAAATGAAGCAGAGACATATAGAGCGGCTGCGCAGGGGAGAGTGTACGGTTGAGCTGGGCTTCATATTGTCCGATGTACTCACGGACTTCGAGCGTGTTTCTGATCATTGCTCCAATATTGCCCTGTGTCTTCTGCAGGCGTCTTCGAATGAATTTGACACTCACGCCTGTCTGCGAAAAATTAAGGACAACGATGACTTTAGAAGCAGGGTGTCAGCCTACAGAGAGAGGTACAGACTTCAGGAAACATCCGTACAGGGATGATTGGATCCGGAAGGTATATAAATAAAAGGAGGAGAGAAGCAGATTATGGCGCTGATATATGTGGTGGAAGACGACAAAAGCATACAGGAGATAGAGACTTTTGCGCTGACCAACGTGGGCTATCGGGTGGAAGGCTTTCTCTGCGCATCGGAGTTTTATGAGGCGATTGACAGAGAGCTGCCTGATTTGATTCTGATGGATGTGATGCTTCCGGATGAGGACGGGCTGAGTATTGTAAAAAAGCTGCGTATGCGTAGGGACACGGTTACGGTTCCGGTCATTATGGTTACTGCAAAAACAACGGAGCTTGACAAGGTCAAAGGACTGGACATCGGGGCGGATGATTATATCACAAAGCCTTTTGGAGTAATGGAGCTGATTTCCCGGGTGAAGGCCATGCTCAGAAGGAGCGCCCGCCCGGAGGAAAAAGAGAAAATACTTCGTCTGGGAAATGTGGTTTTGGACAGTGAGAAGCATGCGGTTTACGTAAATGATGCGCCCTGCGAGCTGACCTACAAGGAATATGAGCTGTTAAAGTTATTGATGACAAATGCGGGAATTGTCACTACACGGGAAGTGATTTTGGACCGGATTTGGGGAATTGATTTTGAAGGAGAATCCAGAACACTGGATATGCACATAAAAACCCTGCGCCAAAAGCTGAAGGAAGAGGGAAGCCTGATAAAAACAGTGAGAAACGTGGGATATATTATGAATACTTAAAAGGGGTACGGGACTGGAAAGCATGAAAAGAAAAATCAACAGAAAGCTGGTGCTGATCGCAACGCTTGCCATTTTTCTCACGATGCTGCTGATTACGGCGGTATATTACGACCTGTTCCGCCGTCAGGTCTTTGAGGATCTGCGGGCGTACACCATGATGTTTAAGGAGGGCTGGGAGCCTTCGCAAATTCAGGAAATCAGCGGGGAGCTGGAAGAATACAATATGAGGGTCACTCTCATCGGAGAGGATGGAGAAGTAAAGTTTGACAGCGAGGCTGACAGCTCCGATATGGAGAATCACAGTGAGAGACCGGAGGTGGCGGAGGCTCTGGAACAGGGAGAGGGTCAGGCGGTGAGACGTTCCGAGACTCTGTCCGAAAATACATTTTATTATGCCGTGCTTTTGGAGGACGGGGACGTGCTGCGCATAGCCAAGGATGCGGGAAGCATTTACAGCATTTTTTTCAAGGCGTTGCCCAGCCTGGGGCTGGTGCTGGCCATGCTGATTGTTCTGTGCATGGTGATTGCTCACTACCTGACGGCCAGGATCATTGCTCCTATAGAGCGTCTGGCGGAAAATCTTGACGAGAACGGGGAGAGAACGGATTACGAAGAGCTGACTCCTTTTATCAGTATGATAAAGAAGCAGCATGACGATATTATCAAAAATGCCAGGATGCGTCAGGAGTTTACAGCCAATGTGACTCATGAGCTGAAAACTCCCCTGACCTCCATATCGGGATATGCAGAGCTGATTGAGACGGGTATGGCGTCGGAAACAGATGTGGTGCGGTTTGCGCATGGAATTCACAGCAGCGCGAACCGTCTTTTGATTTTAATCAACGACATTATCAGATTGTCGGAGCTGGACGGAACGGAAGAGGAGATTTCCTTTGAACGGCTGAATCTGTACCAGTTGGCAGGAAATTGTGTGGAGATGCTGGCAATGAATGCGGAAAAGCATGGAGTGACCATCCGGCTGACAGGTATGGAATGCTATATCACAGGCAATAGACAGATGATTGAAGAGTTGCTCTTTAATCTGTGCGATAACGCCATACGGTACAATAATGAAGGCGGCAGTGTGCAGGTGGAGGTTTATCCAAAGCAAGGACAGACGGTTCTAACGGTAAAGGATACGGGAATCGGCATTCCAAAGGAGCACCAGGAAAGAATATTCGAGCGGTTTTACAGAGTGGATAAAAGCCGGTCCAAATCCACCGGCGGAACGGGACTTGGACTTGCCATAGTAAAGCATATTATTGCACAGCACAACGCCGGGATGGAGCTTGACAGCGAGTTGGGAAAGGGAACGTCCATTCAGGTGATTTTTAAAGAATAAATAAAAGAAGAAAGCCGGCTGTTGTCTGTTTTTGTCGGCATGAACATAAAAAGCCCTGAAACAGCCGGGATATGGCCGTTTCAGGGCAAATTGTCTATTTGACGGAGGTTCCTGATGCTGGTTTAAATGGATTCCTTTTTGTTTTTGGGAATGAGGAAAAAGCTGATAAACAGCGCTATGATATACAGGATGAAGGTAAAATACAAAACATTCTGATAGCCCACGGGATTGATGCTGTTGCCGTGAGCGTCCGTTACGAAGCTTCCTGTATGGTTTACAATATAGGTTGCGATCTGATTGCCTGTAAGTCCGGCGAAAGCCCAGGCGGACAGGCAGAGTCCGTGTATCCGGCTTATGGACTTCATTCCGAAATGATCGGACAAAAGCGCAGGAACATTGCTGAAGCCGCCGCCGTAGCAGGCATTGATTACGAACAAAAGGGGAATGACAAGAAAAGCATAGCCGTTGCCGATTCCATCCGTAAGAATCGTCAGTCCGGTAAATATAATGGACAATACGAAAATCATTTTATAAACGGTATTTCTGTCCTTCATATGATCGGCCCAGGCTGAAAAGCCAAGACGTCCTCCCGCATTGAAAACAGCAGTAATGGAGCTGACAATGCCGGCAAAGGCCACAAGCCCGATGGCTTTCACAATGCTTTTCTCCTGAGAGATCAAGGCAAGCCCGCAGGTGATATTGATGTAGAACATCAGCCAGATACCGATAAAGGTTTTGTTTTTCAGAATGCTGAGCACGCTCTCCGAGCTTTTTTCATGAGGCTCGGACCAGCCCTCAGGCTTTGCCAAAAGCAGATGCCCGGTGAACATCAGCAGGAAATAAAATGCTGCAAGCATGTAGAACATGGCTACGATTCCGAACTGATTCTGAAGAAATTCGATCAAAGGGCTTGCGATTACCTTGGCGAGACCGAAGCCTGCAATTGCCAGGCCTGTGGCCAGTCCCTTCTGGTCACTGAACCACAGCATCAGAGTCTTGACGGGAGATAAATATCCCGTTCCCAGTCCAATGCCCATTATGACCCCGTAAAATAGAAAAATACCGACCACCGATCTATGCTGTATGGAAAAGCCTGTGCCTGCCATGCCTGCCGCAAAGCAGATTGCCGCCACCAGAGAAGATCTGTGAATGTCTCTTTCCACGAAGGGTCCAAGGAAGGCGGCGGACATGCCCAAAAAGAAAATAGCCAGGCTGAAAGCCCATTCAATGGTTCCCTTGGAAACGCTTCCGCCGAAATGCTCTACGATGGTTTCGCTAACAAGCGACCAGCAGTATACAGTGCCGATACTGCAATGAATCAATAATGCCGGAATAGCGGCGCGTACCCATTTGTTTTGACACTTTTTCATCTCTAGACCTCGATTCTCTTGTATTTTTATGAAATTTGTCTGACATACTTAAATATAATACTCCAAAAAGCAACAGAATGCAAGGTTACGTACAGGAAAGATGAAGGAAAGTACAATCTGCTTGAAAAGAACTCATAAATATGCTATTCTCAATTCAGAACAAATGTTTGTGGGATGACGGAAAGAGGAAGTGAAAATGAAAAATGATGACAAGCTGGTGGAAGAAATACTGAAGCATCTGGACAGCGAACTGGAAAAGGGAGCGGTGCGCATGAGTGTCACCGTTGATGAGAGCTGTGGAGTGGAGAAAACGGTCTCACATAAATGCTGCAACAGCTATGGAAGACCGGCTGTGGAAACAGTAGGGCTTCTCGACATGTATACGGATTTGAATTCCGGCAGGCCGGACAGAGACCATGAACTTCTTTAAGAGTCTGCATCCGGCAAAAAGGAATGGCAAACAGGAGGAAAAATGAAAATACTGGTAATTGGCGGCAGCTATTTTTATGGAAGAGTGTTTGTGATGAAGTATGCAGGGGAACATAATATCACGGTAGCGAATCGTGGGACTTATTCCATGAGTCAATTCGGCGTCAGACAGATTACCGGAGACCGAAGGGATGAGGCTTTGTGGAAACAGTGTGTGGGGGATTATGATGTGATCGTGGATTTCTGCGCCTATGAGAAGGGAGACGTTCAAGGCGTGCTGAATCGTATGAAGGGCAGGACCGGGCAGTATATTTTGATCAGCACAGTGGATGTATATCGAAGAGGAACGGGGGAAATGAAAAAGGAGGATGCTCCTTTTGAGAAGCGCAGCTTCCCCGGAGACGCGGGAAAATATATCCAGGGCAAGGTGGCGTTGGAGGAGGAATTAAAAGAGGCTTTTGCACGGACAGACGTTCATTATACGGCGCTTCGTCCGGCTATACTTTACGGACCCTACAATTACGCCCCGCGGGAAGCTCTTTTTATACGTCTGGCGGTGCAAAACCGTCTTCTGCCCCGTATTGCGGATGCGGAAGGAGGCTTCCAGCTTGTCTATGTAGAGGATGCGGCGCGGGCCATAGAGAAATGTCTGTTGAATGAAAAAGCCTACGGGCAGGCGTATAATCTCTGTGAGGAAACCATATGGAATTATGGGCTGTTTGCGGATATGCTGAATAAGGCTGCCGGGGAAGAGCTTCAGGAAATTCCCCTGACTGTGTCCCAAGCGCAGGAGCGCGGCTTTCCCCTGCCGTTTCCCGTATACCGTGAGGAGACAGAGTTATATTCCAATGAGAAAAGTGTCCGGGATCTGGGAGTGATTTATACCAAGCCGGCGGAAGGTATGGCTAAAACCTATGCTGCTTTTGAGGGGGTTTACAAAGGCTGACGCCGGAGCATCAGCCTTTTTTCGTTTATTTCTATGGAAAAGCCGGTGTCACAGTGTCAAGTTTTTGGCTTATGAGGAATACAATAGTAACAGATGATTGTAATTCCGCAACGGGACACAGGAGGGATGGAATGGAACGAGTTTCGACACCGAAAAAGATACCGGTTATTTTTTTATTGAAATGCCTGCTTTTTTCTTACATATTGACTGCAGCGCTGCTGCTTTTGCTGGCATTTCTCCTTTATAAGGCGGGGCTTACGGAAAAAATTGTATCCATTGCAATAATAGCTATTTATGTAGGGGCAACTTTTTTTGCCGGGCTTCTGGCAGGGAAAAGCCGCAGATTTTTGTGGGGGCTTTTGATGGGAAGCGCCTATTTTCTTGTACTGGTGTTGGTATCCCTGGCAGTCAATCATTCTGTGGGAGAATTTACGGATTCCTTTCTTACCACATTGGTTTTATGCGCCGCGGGAGGAATGCTTGGGGGAATGATGAGCTAGCGCGGTGGCCTTTTGTGCCATTATGGCATTATTTTGCAAAAACCCCTTTTACAAATTTCATATTTGTGATATACTACTAAAAGTTTATTAGTCCATTGTTTATTTATTGCATAAGGAGGATGTTTTAAAAATGAAGCATATAAAGACATTGACGACAAGAGATCTGAAGGAGTCCATGAAAAAGGGAGGCTGCGGAGAATGCCAGACTTCC
>ERZ1643251.4608-NODE-4608-length-11878-cov-7.444388_pt1 | contig 11878 bp, 1 predicted proteins | sample MGYA00579261_ERZ1643251 | MGnify/ENA primary metagenome ERZ1643251 (study PRJEB29033, sample SAMEA4952267) | chicken gut metagenome | biome: Broiler Chicken; feature: Gastrointestinal Tract; material: Caecum | place: Ireland | collected 2018 | study: Broiler... | reverse complement strand
CTCTTTTCATAAAAAAAATTACCATAGCTTCGCTATAGTAATTTTATCACAATAACCCCCCCCCCATGTCAATATCTAATTAACGGGAAGTTTATAATTTTTTATAAAAAAAGTTTAACTTATTACTTTTTCTATAATATTTTTTAATTCAATTTCTATTTCTTCTTGTTCACTTGTTGTTAAAGCTTCGTTACTAAACTTTTTGCTTTCGTAATACCCAACTATTTGACCATTTTTAACACCGATGATTGTAGGGGCTAAAAGTCTTTTTTCATTCGAACTTATTTCTTTACCACTTTTATTAGTTAGTGTATAATCTGGTAAATATTTATCCAATAATTTTAATATTTTATAATAACCATTGCTACCCTCTGTTTGGGTTACAATTTTATCATTTTCATCTAATTCAAGTTTATCCCTAATATTATAAATATCTAAATAATAAATCTTTTCAATGCTTAATTCTTCACCAGCCTTATTTAATAATGGGACAATGCTTCGACAATTATAACAATTAGCATAACCAAAATAAATAACTCCTGTACCATTTTCTAATAAACTAATTATTTCATCTTCACTTGAATAAACAAATAAATTTTCAGCATTTAAATTAACATTTTGATAAATAATATTTCCTTCTTCATCTACTTTATCATTTAATAACTCGTATTCTTCTTTGAATTTTATTGCGTCAGTTTTTACTGTTTTACTTTCTTCTTTTTCAAAAGCTAAAAAACTTAAACTTAAAGCTAAAATAATTATTAAAAATAATAACACAATTAAATAAATATTATCTTTTTTCAAAAAAACCACTCTTTTCAAAATAATTATAAAGGTTAATTTTAAAAAAAACAATAACCAATATATATTTATTAATATTGAAAGACAATTTTTAATAATAAAACCTCTATTTTCTTTTAATAGAGGTTTCATTTTTTTACTTATTATCCGATGTTTGACTTTGGTTTAATGATGTAATTTTATTTAAAATGTAATTTTTAATTAAAGTTGTATCTGCTACAGTATGATAGGTATCATTATTAATATCACCAGCAGCAAGTTCTATATCATCAGGAGTTGTTTTACCTAATATAGAATTTTTAACTTTAGTCATGTCAGCTACAGTAACATAACCGTCGCCATTAACATCTCCTTTTACAACAAGTGTTAATGAGTCATAAACAATTTGATTAATTTCTAGTTTGATAACGTATTTTGTAGCAACGATATCATCCATTTCTATAAGTTCTTTTTCACTTGCATCATAAACTTTTAAAGTCTCAGGATCGTTTTTAAAATGAGTAATAAATTCTTGAATAGTGTCTTCAATTTCCATACCTGTAACATAAGATTTATCACGATTAATTATATAATCATCACTTTCAATAGTTGGGTTAATTACATGGACTAAAACTTGTTTTGTCAAAGAAGAATTTCTCTTAGAAGTAATAGTTATTGTCGTATCACCTAGTTTTACAGGCGTGATTACTCCATTTTCGTTAACAGTTAATATTCCACTATCGTAGCCACTATAAGTCATCTCTTTATAATCAGTATCTTCTGGATTATAATCAATTTTAATATTATAGTCCGATCCAATTGGAATTGTAATTTCTTCTTCAGTGTCAAATGAGATAATATCTTGTTTTTTAGTTATTTCTATTGTTACTGTTTTTGTATGAATTTTATCTTCGGCTGTTACGGTAATCGTAATAATATTTTTTCCGGCAAACAAGAAAGTTTCTTCATTTCCTGTAACAGTAGCGTCACTAGAAGCTGTAGTTACATCAAAGTGAATACTTTTGACATCTCCTTCAACTGTCATTTGATAATTTTCTTCATCTGGATTAAATTTAGGATTTAAAGTAGATACACTTGGTACAATATTTGTAATTGTAGTGTCAGTAGAAGCTTCTTTTTCAAAAGTAATTTGATAACGATTTACTTTGCCACTTTCACTAGTAACTGTAATAAAATGAATTGATGTTCCAATTTTTACTGAATAAGTTTCTAAGCCCGTTACACTAGCTCCTTCACTTACTGTACCACTTAAAGTAACTTCTTTAGTTCCAACAGGTAATGTCAAAACATAAGTGTTTATGTCACTTTGGAAATTAGGACTTAAACTTCCTACATTAGCATTTAAAGTTAATAATAAATTTTCATCAGATTGAGCACGATTAATTCTAACTTTATATATTCTTTCTACGCCACTTGGACTTTCTACTTTAATGTAGTATATGTTTGCACCTTTTAAAACATCAATTGCGGTAGAATCTATTAATTCTACATAATCATTATTATTGCTTTTAACATAAACTTTATTTGTTGATATTTCGCTCGTTGCTTTTAATGTCAAAGTTTCAATATTACTTGGCACATCTAATGAATACTCTTGAATTTCTTTTTGAAATTCTGGTGTTAAAGTGTAACCTACTATTTCTAAATTACTTAAATAAGTATTACTTGCTTCTTGAACGACAGCGTCAATATGATAAACTGTTGTCTTTTCTTGATAAGAAACTGTTACAGTAATTTCATTATGACCGACTACTAAATTTTCATTTCCTGAGATTTCAACTGAAGCATCAAGATTATGTGTTTCATAGTGAACTGTCGCGGTTGTAACTTCATTTGGTAATAATACAACGTAATCTAAAACATCTTTTTCAAATTTAGGATTTAATTCTCCTTCTTCAATCCATAAATTATCTAGTTTAGATTGATCTTCTTGTTTCTCTTCTCTTGTAACGTTAATTATATAATTCCTGATTGAATCATCTTCTGCGGTAACAGTTATAACGATTTTATTTTCGCCTACTTCTAGATCATATTCCTTATTACCAGTTACAGTAGCATTTGGATTATTTGGTGTGCCATGTACTACTATTTGTTCTATCTCGTATGGAAGTGTAACTTCATAGTCTGTAATTTCTTTATCAAAGTCTGGAACTAAAGTACCATTATTGATTGTTAATGAAGCTAAGTAATTATCACTACTACTTCTTTTAACTACTGTTACTCGATAAACTTTAGTATTTCCATTTTCAGCAGTTACAGTTAAATTTATTTCTAATTTATTTTCATTTAAAGTATATATGCCATTTCCTGCAACTGTAGCTTTACTAGATTCTGGAGTACCAATAATTTGAATACTATTAACATCACTATCAACATAGAAAATATAATTATATTGGTCTTTTTGGAAAGTAAAATCTTTAGTAGGATATGTGACTATATCTTTTAGAAAAGCATTGTTTTCTGATTTTTTAGTAACTAAAACACGATATTCTAAGCTAGTTACTTTATCAGGTGCTAATGTTGTTATAACAATCTCATTTTCACCTTTTTGCAAATCTTTGTTACCTGTAATTGTATAAGTTGCATCTTTATTTACCATTGTAATGGTTTCTTTTAACTCTGTAATATCAGAATCAACTTCTAAAGTATAATCATAACGATTTTTGTCAAATGTTGGATCTAATGTTCCATGGTCAAAAGCTAAATTAGAAATTCTTGCTTCACTATCATAAGCTCTGTTAATGTCTACTTGATAATTTCTTATTTTGCCTTCTTTATTTACCACTCGAACCACTATGATATTTCTACCTTCATTTATAGCTAAACTAATTTTTGGATCATTATCTAATGGATCTAATTTGTATACTTTAGAAGTACCTAAAAGATAAACTTCAATAGTTGTTGACATTGGATTATCAGCTTTAGCGTGAACTGTTACTCTTTTTAAATCTTTTGGGACATTAGCTTGATAATTTAATATACCTTTGTCAAATTCTGGTGTTAATTGTTCTTCATCGATATACAAGTCTTTTAACCAGTTACTTGTTGCCGGTTCTTCTTCTCTGGTTACATGAATAATGTAATCTCTTGTACTACCATTTTCAGCTGTAACTCTTACTGTAACATCTTTTACTACTCCAACTTCAAAATTTTCGTTTCCTAAAATATCAACAGTTGCGGCTTCATCACTTTTTACATAATTAATAGTTGCATATGTATAATCATATGGAATAGAAACACTATATTCAAAAGTTTCTTTTTCAAATGTTGGTGTAATTAAACCTTCAACAACTCGTAAGTCTTCTAAATAATTGTCATCATTTTTTTCTCTGTTAATATGTATTTTATACTCTTGATTTGCTAAGCCATTATATGAAACATTAACTAAAATAATATTTTCTCCAGTTTCCAAAGAGAAACGTCCTAAACCTGTAACTTCGGCAAGATCTTCTTTTGGTAAGCCTGATATAATTACTTCATCTGTTTCATATGGAACATTTACTTGATATTCGTAAACGCCATCTGTTAATAAAGGATCTAGTGGATAGGTAACATCATCTTTTTTTACTTCAAGTGTCTCTAAATTTAATTCGTATTCTCGGTGAACTACTACTTGATATAGATTTAAGCGGCCACTTTCACTTGTAACTTGGATATCTATAGTTGTATCACCATAATCTAGATAATAATCACCGGTACCTGTAACACTTTGATTAATATTTCCTTTTAAAACATCAACTGATATGTTATTAATATCTTTACTAACATTTACTTCATATTGATTTGTTTCTTTATTAAATACTGGAATTAGTTCTTGAGTTATAATTTCAGCATTTTTGGTTGAAGTAAGAATGATATTTTCTAAGAAATTATTATCCGAAGGAGAACGATAAGCATGAATCATATATGTTTTTCCTCTTGTTTTGTTTTCCGATAGAACTATAACTCTGATTATATTTTCACCAGTAACAAAATTATTATTGCCACTTATGTAAACAATACTATTTTCTTCTTCTTTTTCATAAGTGATTTCTAGAGAATTTACTTCACTATCTATCGTAACATAATAGTCTAAAACATCTTTGTCAAACTCCGGTGTCATTGTATGACCAACAACATTTAAGTTTTTCAAATTAACATTTTCACTACTACTTCTTATAATTTGTAAAGTATATGTAGCACTTTCGCCCTCATCAGGTGTAACCGTGATTAAGAAAGTATTTAAACCTATTTTTAAATCAAATTCTCCTGTACCATCAATTTGGTTGTGAGCTTCATCTACCGCAACTGCAGCAAGTTCTATTTTTGTTGTTTCACTATCTACTTCTAAAACATAATCAAAGCGGTAGCGATTAAATTCTTGCAATAAATTGCCCGAGTCACCTGTTGAAACAGATATACTTTCCAATAAATTACTATAGTATTCATTTCTATAAGCATGAATAATATAGTTACTTTCATTACAGCCATATCTTGTTTTAATGTCACTGTGACAACTTTCACTTTTGCTATGAACAATGATATCATTTCGGCCATAATATAAAACTTTGGCACCAGTAATCATAACTGTCTGACTTTCATTTTTCTTGACTATATCTAATTCAAAACGACCACTTTCGATGCCATTAAATTCAGTATTATATTCATATACATCTTCTTGAAATGGAATTGTTTGTTCCGGTTCTTTAAAAGATATATTAGCCAAATTTGGATCAGATGAAGGTTCTTTTATTACTGTTAAATGGTATTCTTTTGTTTCATTTAAAGAATTTTTTACCGTTATTGTAACAATATTTTCACCAGTTTGGAAAGAAGAATTTCCGCTTATTTCATAAGTTTGGAATTCATTTTTTAAAATAACTTGTAAATCTTTTAAGTAAGTCATTTCACTAGGTATATACATTTCATATTCAGTAACACTTGGATCAAACGTATTGTTGAATTGACAAATTGTATCACAATCATCTGTTTCTAAGAAATTAACTATTATGTTTTGTAAATCTAATTCTTTAGTTTTATCTTGAACTAAATGGATTTGATATACACCTACGGTTCCATCTTCAGCAACTACGGTAAATTCATAGTCTTCAGTTAATGATAAAGTAACAGGGGTTACTACGGCTGTGTAAGCATATTCATTATTTAATATAATTTCATCTAAACTAGCGCTATCTTCGTCATCAAATATTCCGTAAGTATAAACATTATTTTCATCAGGTGTTACGACTTCACCATTAATTTTTAAACTTGATATTGAAGTATCTGAAGACAATTTAGGTAATATATTAATAAGATATGTTCTTTTGGTTACCCCGTCAGAAGCTGTAACATCAATACTAAAGACGTTACTTGGTTTTGTAAAATCTATACTAATTTCTTGATCCATAGAAATGGTAGCTTCCTCATCATTTAAAACATAATTAATTTCGTTTCTATTTAATGTTTGCTTATCTCTATCAACCCGTAAAGTATAGCTTAAATTATTTGGACTAAAATCATTTTCAAAAGCATAATTATCAACACTCAAAGATTTTAAAGTTGCATCTGTTCCTTTTTCTCTTGCAACATATATTGTATATGTTTTAGTTGTGACTTTATCTTCAGCTGTAGTTCGTATTTCGTAAATATTTACAGTTTTTGAACTTAATTTTAAAACTGGGAAATTTACGGTTGTGTCTTGATCAATTGTGGCGTATTCAAAATTGTCTATCGATAATTCTTTTACGCTATTAGGAACAGTGACATGATATTCATATGTATCTGAAGAAAATAATTCATCAAATTGATAATCTTTTAAGCTTAAATTATTTAATCTTGCTTCATTAGAAATTGGTCGACGAACTTTTACATGATAAACTCTTTCTTCTAATACTTGTGAAGTAACTGTAATATCAAAATTTATTTCTTTTTCATCAGCTGGAAATTGGAATGTACCTGTACCACTTACATTAGAACTAATTGCTTCTGGAGTTGCTAAGATTGTAACTTCTGTACAATCTAATGGTGCATAAACAATGTAATCATACACATCTCTTTGGAAATTTGGCTCTAAGTCACCACAAGAAACATTTAAAGTTGATAAATAATTATTTAAATATTGATCACTTAATATTTCCAATCTATATTCACTAGTAGTATTATCTTCTGCCGTGACTGTTACAGTCAAAATTCGATTTTCATTACTACTTGGAATGACTATTTCTTCTTCATAATTAGCTACTGGCCCAGTTAATAATTCTTCATCATTCATTTTAATGCTAGTAATTTGACTAACTGTTTTATTTGGAGTTAGTTTTAAAATGCCTTTATTTACTTCATCTGGAATATAAACTTTATATTCTTTAGTATCAGGATTGAATACTGGCGTAAATTGATAATCATCTAATGTAAATTCCTTTAAGGTATTATCATGAGATAAAAGTTTAGTAACGTTTATTGTATAAGTGTTTTTAGTTGTTCCATCCTCAGCTGTAACAATAATTTCTACTGTATTGACTATGTTATTTTGGAAATTTTCATTTCCAATAAATTCTATTGAAGAATAAGGATCAGTTAAAGTAAACATTGTTTCATCTAATTTTATATCATCAATAGTAAGTTCATAATCAAAGTGATCTTTGGCAAAAGTTGGCGATAATTGATATCCCGTACTTTCAATTGTTGCGATACTTTTTGGAGTACGATGAATTGTTATTTGATAATTTGTTATACTACCATCTTCAGCTTTTACAACAACATAATAAATATTATCTCCTGTCTCTAAAGGAACAGTATTACTTTGCATAACTTCATGATTATTATTTTGAATTTCATAACTGGCATAATTATCTCTTAAAGTTGGCGTGATTGTAATACTATGTTCTTCTGTATCGACAGTATATTCTAAAACATCTGGATCAAAAGTTTCATTTAAAGGACTATCTGTTACTAAATTAGAAAGTTTAGAATCCGTATTTAAAAATCTTTCAATATTAAGGACATAAGTTGTTGTACTACTATCTTCAGCTGTTACTTTAATTTGAATTACATTATTTCCTACTTCTAATGAATATGGAAAACTAGTTATTTCTACACCTTCACTATTTAAAATTTGATAAGTTGCATAAATATTTCTTGTTTTTGCACTTAAAGTTATACTACTTTCATGAGCCTCGGCATGATATTCTAATAAATCTGAAGCAAATTCTTCTTCAAACGGAATACTAGAATTTAATTCTTCTAAATAAGAATCATGAGAAAGTTCTCTTGTAACAGTAATTGTATAAGTATTTACTCTTCCTGTTTCAGCAGTAACTTTAATTTCAACAAGATTTACACCAACATTTAAATTATTAGCATTATCACTGATTTCTACTTTGGCAAATTTGTTATTAGGAATAGCATTTATATTTATTCCATGTTCATTTGTTAATAAAGAATATTCAAAGTTTTGACTATTAAAATCTGGTGTAAATTGATGATTTTCAACACTTAAAGTTTGTAAAGTTGCATCATCACTTTTTTCTCTAGTTATATTTAGGTTATAAACTCTAGTAGTTCCATCTTCGGCTGTTACTGTTATTGATTCTGTAACCGGATTTTCTACTAATAAATCAACATTTCTTGTATATGAATTTTGACCATTGATATTAGCTCTTTTATCGACATTTGGTGTAGCACTTATGGTTATATTTGTAATTTCATTTGGTAATGTAAGATTGTATTCTTGAAGTAATGGATCAAATTCTGGATCTAAACGGAAATATTCATTACCACTATTAACCGTTAGATTAGCTAAATAATTATCATCATAACCAGTACGATTAATATAAATTTGATAATCACTGCTAGATCCATCTTCAGCTGTAACTCTTACAGTTAAAATGTTTTTACCAATTGCCAAAGTTGTATTACCTATTACTTGATATGAAGATGTGTCAACCATTGGTGTTGCTTCAATAGTAGCTGTTTCTACATCACCGTTAACATACATGTAATAAATAAATTTATCACTTTTGAATTCCTCAGTAAATTCATGTTCTTTAACTTTTAAATTACTTAAAAGACTATTACTGTTGGCATCTTTTTTAATAACGACATTATACACTAATTGTGAGCCATCTTGAGCTGTTACGGTTACTGGGAATGTATTTATACCAACATGTAATTCTTTTTCACCAGTGCCATCAACACTTGCAAATTCCGTTTGTTCAGCTGTAGCATCAATTCTAATTTTATTAACATCATTGCTTACATTAATTTCATATGATTGATTCATTTTATTAAATTCAGGTGTTAATAAAAGAGGTTTTTCATCTGTTGTAATATCAGTAACTGTTAAAGAATTTAAAAATCCATTATTACTTTTTAAGCGAGTTACAAATAAATTATAATATTTCTTTTTTTGATTTCTACTTGTAACTTCAATACTAATTAAATTTTGACCATATTCTAAAACTTCAGGGTTATCTATTTTTACGCTTGCTTCTTCATCATCAGGTAAAGCTTCAATTTCAATATGTTCTACTTCATTTGGAACAGTAATATAGTAATCAGTAATGTTATATGAATAATTAAGAGTATATTCAGGATCAATAATTTTTAATGATTTTAAATCTGCATTATTATTCATATCTCTATAAATATGATATGTATATGTCGTTTCATTTGTTTTGTCTTCGCTAGTAACAGTTACAATCATATCATTATTTCCACCGTTTAATTCATAAATACCATCACCAGTTACTGTTTGAAATTCATGGCCTTTATCTACATAAAGTTCGATTTCACGAATATTGTATGGAACTGTTACGTTATATTCATTAGTATTTTTGTCAAATTGATATTCACAGGCACCTTCTAATCCTTGACAAAGAGATTCAATTAAACCATTAATGCTAATATTATCAGGATATCCATTACTATCAGCTGGACGATGAACTACAACTGTATAATTTTTAATATATCCATTTTCTGCCATAACTGTAAATGGTATTTCAGTTGTTCCGGCTTCAATTGTATATTCACCATTGCCAGTAACTATTGCGTTATTATCTTCAGGAATAGCTTCAAGAGTAATTTTTGTCTCATTAGAAGGTAATTCTAAATAATAGGTATCAACATTATAATCCCAATCAGGTGTCATAACACCTTTATTGGAAATTATTCCTTTTAAGAAATTATTTTCACTAGGGCTATAAGGGATTGATACTCTTACAAATCCATTACCTGTATGACCTGTTTCATTTTGGCCAGCAGGGGAAGTAAATGTATCAGAACCCATTAATGTTTCTGCATTTTCTAAATAATAGGAACTATCTAACAACCATGATCTATTGCCTTCAATTGATGAAGCATATTCGGCAGTATAGATAAATCCTGAACCACCGCCGCCGCCGTTACTCCAACCGGAAGTTGAACCAGAGCCGCCGCCATACCAGCCGCCGCCGCCGCCGCCGCCGTAGTAAGATCCACCGACAGTAGCTGCTGAAGCACCTATACCAAAATCACCAACTCGACCTATAGCACTACCATAGATACCTCCGTTACCACCTTCGGTTTGTGTTCCAGAGCCAGCTTGTGTTCCACATGATCCAGAATTAACGCCGCCGCCGCCACGTAAGCCACCACCTACGCCGCCAACAGCACAGCCATCAGAACCATGACCGCCTCCGCCGCCAGCAACAATGACACGACTGTATAATGAATCAGTACCTATTCTAATATCACTAGCGCCTCCACCATATCCAATTTTAGAAGAACCGCCACCATTAAATCCACCGCTAGTGCCTGAACCACCAGCGTATAAATAAAGTTTTGTTCCAGCTTCTAAATAAATTGTTCCATAAGAGTAGCCACCTTTGCCACCGTTATTACCACCTTGGGCTCCCCATACTTCTAATAAATAATCATGGGAATATGGTACAACCAATGTTTCAACTCTTCCACTATATTGAACATCTTTATCATAACCGCCAACATTTATTCTTTTAATATGTACTTCATAATTCGTTTCTTCACTATGTGGCTCGCTAACACGAATAGAAATTGTATAATCATCATTTTCAATATAACCGTCACCTGTAACAATCGCAGTTGCTTCGGGATCATAAAGTATAGGATTTGCATCAACTGCTACTATGTGACTTTCAAGTTCTAATTCTAAATTTGTCTGGCCATCTTCAATTGGAAATTCTAGAACAGTCCCACCACTACTAGTTAAAACCAATTTTTTTATTTTACTAGAATGCGGATAAGTAATGTTTAAGGTGTATGTTTTTGTACTTGTTCCTAATTCATTAGTTACCGAAATAATAATTTGATAGCTATTTGCATTATTTTGAATGTGACCGATGTTTGTAATTATTTGATCGGCCGATCCTTTATCAACGGTTAAATCATATTCATCCATATTGTATGGTAAGTTGATATTATATTCATAAACATCTTTTTGAAAAGCTTGATCAGAAAATTCAGCTAGTTCCTTACCATCAAAATAGATATTATTTAAATAATCAATATCATTGGCCTCTCTAGATATATGATATGTATAAACTTCTACAGCACCATTAATATAAGTAATTGCTATATCATAAGTGTTGTCTCCAACATGTATTTCATTTGTTCCATCTCCAGAAACTTCTAAAATAGAATCGCTATCGGTTACTGTAAATGTTACTAATGAAGATTTGTCATGTAATGTTCCAACATAATCTTTAATTTCATAATCAAATTCATTATCTAAAGTAACGTTATCACTAACAATAATTTCATAATCGTAAGCCAAATCAAAGGAAATTCTAACATAACCATCACCGGTATTACCTGTTATAGTACCATCTTTTACAGTAGGAGATGGCATTGATGCATTACCGCTTATCATTGATGCTTCTGTCAAATAATAATTTGATGATACAGCATAGTCACTTGGAATGTAACCTACATTTGTTTCAGTCCAAATAAAACCTGAACCACCGCCGCCACTTCTATCATCGTCGCCGCTACCATCTGGAGTAACGCCGCCGCCGCCATACCAGCCGCCGCCGCCGGCTCCACCATAGCCACCACTTGCAACTACACCGTTACCACCAGTTCCAAA
>ERZ1643251.4606-NODE-4606-length-11880-cov-5.394419_pt1 | contig 11880 bp, 10 predicted proteins | sample MGYA00579261_ERZ1643251 | MGnify/ENA primary metagenome ERZ1643251 (study PRJEB29033, sample SAMEA4952267) | chicken gut metagenome | biome: Broiler Chicken; feature: Gastrointestinal Tract; material: Caecum | place: Ireland | collected 2018 | study: Broiler... | reverse complement strand
GGCAAGCGCGCGCAGCGGTTTTCTTCGGATGATTGCGGACGCCGAGGCAGGCCGGTTTGATATGATCGTCGTCAAGGATGTGGCCCGGTTTGCGCGCAATATAAAGGAATGCCTTGTTTATAAGGACCGGCTCAAGGCCTGCGGGGTTATGGTCTGGTTCTTCAAAGAAAACCTCAACACGTTCCGCGCCAGTGATGAATTGATGCTGCAGTTTATGGCGCTCGGCGCTCAGCTTGAAGCCGAAAGCGCCCGCGCCCGCACCAAGATCGTGTTTGAGCAGGGAATCCAGAACGGGCGGATCTATGGAAATTCCAGCCTGCTCGGCTACCGCAAGCGGGGCGGGCGGCTGTATGTGGAACCAGCCGAAGCCGAAACCGTGCGGCGGATTTTCCACCTGTATGTGGAAAACGGGTACGGCCTGCGCCGGATCGCCGCCGCCCTGGCGGCCGAAGGCCTCGGCCGTGCCGACGGCCGGCCGGTGCCGCCGCGCACGGTCAAGGCGGTGCTTGAAAACCCAAAATACAAAGGCTTTTTCTGCGGCGGCAAGACGGAGACGATCGATGTCGGCGAGCGGTATATCCGCCGCCCGCGCCCGCCCGAAACCTGGGCCTCCTGGCGGGACCCGGCGGTGCCGGCCATTGTGAGCGAGGCGCTCTGGGACGCTGCCGCCGCCCAGCGCGCCGCCCGCGCCGCCCAGTACCGCGCCGCCGGCCACCCGGTCAGCCGCGCCGTCTGCGGCGCCGAACAGCCGGGGTAATGGCCCCTTGTGCCGTCAACCTACATCTATGTCAGCGTCAAGCGGCTTGCGCAGCTCACAAGCGAAGGCGAATCCCTGGGCGGGGTGCAGACAGGCGGCAGCTGGCCGGGGGTTACGCTGCGGCGCGGGGACACCGGGCTGTATGTCGAACTCGTCCAATTCTGGCTCGGCGGCCTGGCCCTGTATGAGGAATCTCTGCCCGCCGTCACGGTGGACGGCAACTTCGGCGCCGGCACCGAAGCGGCCGTGCGCGCGTTCCAGAGCCAGGCCGGCCTTGCGGTGGACGGCGTTGTCGGCCGGGCAACCTGGCAGGCGCTGTTTGAAGCCTGGGCGGCCGTGCAGAGCGACGCCGGCGGCACCGCCTACCCCGGCAGCCCGCTGCGCGCCGGCGCGCGCGGTGATGCGGTGCGGCTCATCCAGCTCTGGCTGCTTGTTGCGGCCAGCCAGTATGACCTGCCCACCGTCACGCCGGACGGTATCTTCGGCGCCGGCACGACGGCCGGCGTGCGCGCGTTCCAGGATCTGACCGGCCTTGCGGTGGATGGCGTCGTCGGCCGGGAAACCTGGGCCCTCCTGCAGCAGGTGGCCCTGGCCGTTCTGAACAATCTTGTCGAACCCGGTGTGCTGCCCGGCGTATTCCCCGGCACGCTGCGCCCCGGAGATACCGGCACCCCGGTGCGGGCCGTGCAGTATTATCTGCGGCTGCTGGCGGCCTATTACGCCGGGCTGCCCGCGCTGGCTGTGGACGGCGTCTTCGGCCCGGCAACGCAGGATGCCGTCGAAGCCTGGCAGGAGGAAGCGGGCCTTGCGGTGGACGGCATTGTCGGCCCGCGCACCTGGCGAAGCATCTATGACAACGCCATGCGGCTTTCTGCCAGCGGGCCGGTGGCGCGGCTTTCCCCGCTGCCGGCGCCGGCTTCGGTGCTGCAGCCCGGCGAAAGCGGCGCAAGCGTGGCCGTGCTGCGCCAGCTGCTGGATTTCCTGGCCCAGTGGCTGCCCGACCTGCGCGCTGCCGGCGCCGGCGAAACCTTTGACGCCGAAACCGAAACTGCCCTGCGCGCGGCCCAGGCCGCGTTTGGGCTGCCGGTGACCGGTGTGGTGGACACCGCCGACTGGCAGGCGTTTACCCGGGCCGCTGCGGCGTTGTTTGCGGTCACGCCGGGCACGGCCACCCCGCGGCCGGCAGGCGTCTGGCCCGGCAACGCGCTTGCGGCCGGCAGCGCCGGCCCGGCCGTGCACACGCTGCAAAGCTGGCTCAACGCGGTTGCGGCAAGCTGGCCCGGCGCGGCTTTTGTGGCGGAAACCGGCTTTCTTGACGCCGCCACCGTCCAAGCGCTGGATGCGTTCCAGCTTGCGGTGGATCTGCGCCCGCTCGGCCTGGTGGACGACGCCACCTGGGAGGCTCTGGCCGCCGCGGCGCAAACCTGAAACCCATCGATCTTTTCAGCGAGGAGGCCCACCATGCCAAAGCTCTTCGTCTATGACGCCTACAACCGGCAGTTCCTGGTTTACCCGGACCTTGCCCTTTCCGACCCGATGCCGTATGCGACCGGCACCACGCTGACCGTGCGGGAATTCCGCGGCGCCAGCCGGGCCAGCGTGCTTTGGACCACAACCGCCGCCATGGAAGCCTGGAACCTGACCCGCCGCCGTTACGGCGCCGGCATCCCGGTCGGCTACGCCTTCAGGCGCATCTGGGAAGGCGGCCACGGCACCACCAGCCAGCACTATGCCGGCGTTGCGTTTGATGTCGGCCAAAGTTCGGGCGCGGCGGCCCGGCGGCGCATTCACGCGGCGGCTGCCGCCACCGGCGCCTGGGGATATGTCGAACCGCTTTCCATGACCCCGACCTGGGTGCACTTTGACCGACGCTACGGCACGCCGGCCTGCCCGAACACAACGGCCGGGTACCCCACCTGCCGCCGCGGCGACCGCAACACCTATGTATTGATTTTGCAGGACGCCCTCAACGCGCTGGGGTATTCGGCCGGCGGGCTGGACGGTATCTTCGGCGCCGCCACCCAGCGCGCGCTCAAAGCCTGCCAGCAAAGCTTCGGCCTGACGGCCGACGGCATCTGCGGCTGCGCAAGCTGGCGGCAGATCGCTTCGGCCGCGGTCGGCATCGGCCGAACCCGGACGGTGGTTGATTCCTGAAACAGGGAACGGTATAATAAAAGAAAGCAAAAAGGGGCGCTCCGCCCGGAAGCTCTGCGCCGGCGCGCAGAACTCGGGCGCCCCGCGCAATCAACAAGGAGGTTTCCCCATGCAAGACGTGTTGGAATTTTTGCGCACCAGGCGCACCTACCGCCGTTTCTGGCCTAAACCCGTGCCGGAAGCCGTGCTGCGCGCCTGCATCGAAGCCGCGCGGATTGTCAGCTGCGGCGCGAACCGCCAGACCCTTAAATATGCGGTGATCGAAACCCCGGCCGCGGTGGCTGCGGTCAACCAGCTGGTGCGCTGGGCGGCGTATCTGCCGCCGGACCAGGGCCGCCCCGCCCCCGATGAAACCCCCACCGCCTTCCTTGCTGTCTTTCAGGATGAAAGCCTGCCCGGCGTCAACGATACCGACGCAGGGCTCGCGCTCGGCAGCATCACGGCGGCAGCCTGGGGGTATGGCGTTGGCAGCTGCATTATGGGGGCGATTGACCGCGAACAGATCAAGGCGCTGCTTGGCCTGGCCGACCAGGACCGGCTGCGGCTGCACAGCGTTGTCGCGCTCGGCTACCCCAAGCACGAAAGCCGCGTTGTGCCGATGGAAAACGGCAGCGTCCGCTACTATCTGGACGAAAACCGCGATTACTGCGTGCCCAAACGCCCGGAGGAAGAAATCCTGCTCACCACCGTATAATCCCCGGCCGGCCCGGCCCCTGTGTCTGGCCGGTCTTTTGTATGCTGTATCGTCTGCGGCGGGGCGGCGGCCGCTTCCGGGGGCGCCGTTCTGCAGGGCCGCAGACCATTGCGAAGGAGTTTGCGCCATGCGCACCGAAATTCTTGACAACGGCACCCGGGTGCTGACCGCGCCGGGGGCGCAGTTTGGCAGCGATGCGCTGCTGCTTGCCCGGTTCTGCACGCCGCGCCCGCAGGAGACCGCCGCCGACCTTGGCAGCGGCTGCGGCATTGTTGCGCTGTGCTGGCATGACGCCGGCCACCGCGGCCGGTGCACGGCGGTTGAAGTGGACCCGGCGGCAAGCGCTCTGTGCGCGAAGGCCGTGCGGGAAAACGGCCCCGCCGCCGCCCACATCGAGCCGCGCTGCGCCGACCTGCGCGGTTTCTGCACCGCCGGCCCGGCCCGCGGGCAGTACGACCTTGTCGCCTGCAACCCGCCCTATTTTACGGCCGGCCAAAAAAGCCCCGACCCGCGCCGCGCCGCCGCCCGGCACGAAGGCGGCTGCACGCTTGAGGATGTGGCGGCCGCGGCAGCCCGGGCGCTGCGGTACGGCGGGCGGTTTGCGCTCTGCCATCGGCCCGACCAGCTGGCCCGGGTGTTTGCGGTGCTCGCCGCGGCCGGGCTGGAGCCCAAGCGGCTTGCCTTTGCCAAAAATGCGCCCGGCGGCCGCCCCTGGCTCTTCCTGCTCGAAGCCCGCCGCGGCGGCAAACCGGGGCTTGTGGTGGAGGAGGATCGCCTGCCGGGGGACACGGTTTTCGGCGCGGCAGGCCCGGACGCAGAACCCAAAGAGAAAAAAGAAGCGCCTGCTGCGAAATGAGGCTGCAGCAGGTGCACAGAGAAGCAGATGCAGCAAGGCAAACCCCCTCAAAGGAAGCGTTTCCTTTGAGGGGGAAATTTTTGCCATATTTTGGGGGACTGTTTTGCAACAGGCCGCATCTTTTGCATCACAGTACGCTTTTTTCCAGCCATTTGCCGCGCAGCAGCCGGGCCAGGAAAAGCAGGCCGCGCACGCAGAGCTCAAAGCACATGGCAAACCAGACGCCGGGCAGCCCAAAGCGCGGGGCCAGCGCGGCGGACAGCGTAATCCGCACGCCCCACATGCTCACAAGGTTCAGCACGCTGGGGCCCAGGGTGTCGCCGGCGCCGCGCAGCGCGCCCGCCGCCACAATGCTGACCGCAAACAGCGGTTCGGCAAAGGCTTCAATCCGCAGCACCTGGGTGCCAAGCGCCCGTACCTCGGCGTCAGGGGTCAGGACATGGAACAGCGCGCCTGCCCCGGCAAACAGCAGCACCGCCATGCCGGCCATCACCGCGGCGCCAAGCGCGGTGGCCAGCCGCGCATACCGCCTGGCCAGCGCTTTGTCTTTGGCGCCAAGGCTCTGGCCCACCAGCGTGGTGGCAGCCGCCGCAATGCCGTACCCCGGCATATAGCACATGCTCTCGGCCGTTACGGCCAGTGAATTGGCCGCCACCGCCACCGTGCCCAGCGGCGCGACAATCCGGGTGGCGGCGATCTGGGCCGCGCTCAGGGTAACGCGCTCGGCGGCGGCCGGCACCGCAATCCGCGCGGCGGTGCGCAGGCATTCGCCGTCCGGCCGCCAACTGCCGCCCAGGTGCCGCAGCCGCGGGCTGCGCACCAGCACGGCCCAAAGCATCAGCACCGCCACAACGGCCTGGGCCAGCGCGGTGCCCAGCGCGGCCCCCGCCACCCCCATGCCGGCCCCCGGCAGAACCACCGGCCCCAGCACAACCTGCGGGAAGATCAAAAACGCGTTAAACACAACGTCCAGCAGGCACATCAGAACATTGAGCAGGCTGGGGGTGCGCATATCGCCGCTGCACTGCAGGATGGAGCCGAACATCTGCTGCACAAGCAGCGCCGGCAGCGCGGCGGAATAAATCAGGAAGTAGGCCGCCGCATCGGGGCAGATGGCGGCAGCGCCGCCCAGCCAGACCGGCAGCGGCCCGCTGACCGCCGCGCCGATGCAGGCCAGCAGCACCCCGAACCAGGCCGCAAACACCACGGCCTGCCGCACCACGGCGCGGGCGCGGTCATCCTGCCCGGCGCCGATGCGGTGGGCCACCTGCACCGCAAAGCCGGTGGCGGCGGCCGAACACAGCCCGCCCAGCAGCCAGGTGGAACTGGATACCAGCCCGATGGCGGCCGAAGCGTTGGCGCCAAGGCTGCCGACCATCGTTGCATCGATGTATTGCATGGCGGTGGCCGAAACTTGGGCCAGCACGGCGGGGATGCTCAGCTGCACAACGGTGCGCAGCTGGTCGCGCAGCGCCGGCGCAAGGGTGGTTGCGGTGGACATGGAAACCTCCGATATAACAGAAATGCAAGGCGCAGGCAGCGCAAAGCGCGCGCCCACACCCCATATTACATCCTACCGCGCGGGCCGGCGGGTGTCAATCCCCGCGGTGCGGGCCGGCGGCGGTACTTTCATAAAAAAATCATGAATTTTTTTCAGATTCCCCGCAGCCAGATGCTTTTGTGGCTTTGCTTTCATGGGGCGAATGTGGTATATTGGGATAGCGCATCAAAAAACCGCCCGCAGCAGTGCGACCCTGCGGCCCGGTCATACCAAAAGGAGGCCGCTGTGTTTGAACGAATATCTCTATGAGGTGTGGATCTGTTTCCTCGCGGGGGCGGGGGCGGGCATCGGCACCGGCTTTGCCGGCATGAGCGCCGCCACCGTCATCACCCCGATGCTGGTGACCTTCCTTGGCGTTGACGCATACAACGCTATCGGCATTGCGCTGGCAAGCGATGTGCTGGCCAGCGCGGCCAGCGCGTATACCTATGCCAAGAACCGCACCATCGACATCCGCAACGGCCTGGTCATGATGGTCAGCGTGCTGATTATGACCGCCTTCGGCAGTTTCCTTTCCAGCCTGGTACCCAGCGCGGCGCTGGGCAACACCTCGGTGCTGATGGTGCTGTTTCTGGGGTTGAAATTCCTGATCTTCCCGGTTACCTCCACCCGCCGCACGCTGGAAGGCGAATCCACCGCCGTCAAGGTGCTCAAAGGGGTGCTCGGCGGCAGTGCGATCGGGTTGGTCTGCGGTTTCTTCGGCGCGGGCGGCGGCATGATGATGCTGATGGTGCTCACAATGGTGCTGGGCTATGAGCTGAAAACCGCCGTCGGCACCAGCGTTTTCATCATGACCTTTTCCGCCCTGACCGGCGCGGTCAGCCACTTTGCGCTGGGCAGCGCGCCGCGCCTTGATCTTTTGCTTCTTTGCGTTGTTTTCACCCTGGGGTGGGCACAGTTTGCGGCGCGCATTGCAACCCGCGCCACCACGCTGCTGCTCAACCGGCTGACCGGCGCGGTGCTCACCGTGCTGGGGATTATTCTGATCGCCGTCAACTACTGGCCGCTGTAACGCCTTGAAAGGAGTGCGTTCACCATGGAAAATGAAAAACCGAAACGCCGCCTGAAAAAACGCTTTGTGATCCCGGTTGCCGTTGTGCTGCTGTTGCTGGTGGCGGCGCCCTTCATCGTGCTGGCTGTTTCCAAGGCGTTCACCGCCCAGGAGACGGTTGTCCGCTCCGACTGGGAGATCGATACCGGCGAGGTGCTTGGCAGCGATGCCTCGCTCGGCATCGAATTTGCCGAAGCCGACCTCAACAGCGACCAGCTCCGGGTCATCCGGCTTGTGCCCACCGATATTGAGGAGGACGGTTTCACTTTCTATGACAGCGCGGTGCAGGACCGGCTGGACCAGGCGCTTGAATCCCTCAAGGGGATGGGCATGGCCTGGACCGCCACCAACCCGCTTGCGGTGCTCAACCCCTACGGCACGGGGGCGAACGGGCTCTACCTTTATTTTGAAACCGATGTTGCGTCCCATGTGACCTACACCGTCCATGTGGAAGACGAGGACATCCCCGATTTCACGGCCACGGCGGCCGAAGCCGATGGCCAGCCCAACACCCGCACCCACGAAATCCAGATCATCGGCCTTGTTCCGGGCGAAACCAACACCGTCACGCTTGAAATTGTCGGTTCCTGGGGCAACCTGCGCCAGAACGTCAGCTTCACGATCGAAATGCCGGAAACGGAATCCGGCTATGACACCACCCTGGAAGTTACCGACGGCCCCGCCGCCGAGGAAGCCCAGGCCGAAGGCCTGTTCACCATGATGCGGGTCAACGGGTACCTGGGCTACGGCTTCCTGTACGACGATGCCGGCGTGCTGCGGTATGAGATGGTGCTGGAGGGCTACGGCCTGGACCGGGTGCTGTTTGTGGATAACGATATCATCACCTGCGTGTCGGCCACCAAGCTGGCGCGGATCAACGGCCTTGGCCGGGTGGAGCAGGTCTATGACCTTGGCGAGTGGGCGCTGCACCATGACATCGGTTTCGGTACGGACGGCGAAATCCTCGCGCTGGCCGAACGCACCGGCGCCGAGACGGTGGAGGACCAGATGCTTTCGATCGACATCGAAACCGGCGAGGTGACCCACCTCATCGATTTTACCGAGACGCTGGCCGATTACTATGCGATGACCCGCCCGATCAATGCGACCGACCCGTTCTTCTGGCAGGCCGGCGAGTGGGACTGGATTCACCTGAACAGCCTGCAGTACCTGCCGGAGGAGGACAGCGTGATCGTCTCCTCCCGCGAGACTTCGACCATCATGAAGTTTACCGACATCCACGGCACCCCGACGCTGGATTGGCTGGCGGGCGACACGGATTTCTGGGCGGATACGCCGTATGCCTCTTACTGCCTGGCGCAGGACGGTGAGTTTGTGCCGCAGTACGGGCAGCACTGCGTGGAATACCTTGCCGCCGGCGATACCGAGGGCGTCTACTATCTGGCGGTGTACAACAACAACTACTGGGCGCTGAGCAGCCGCGACGACTATGAGCCGGACCTGGCCGATACCGTCGGCACCGACCTGTACGGCCTTGGCCATGAGGAAAGCCAGGTCTATGTCTACAAGATTGATGAAAACGCCCGGACCTTCTCGCTCGAGCAGAGCTTTGACGTGCCGTATTCGAGCATTGTCTCGAACGGCTCCCAGATCGGTGATTCGGGACACTGGGCGGTCAACAGCGGCATCTCGATGGTCTTTGGCGAATACAACGCCGACGGCGAGCTGATCCGTGAATATGCTTACGACTGCACGATGCAGAACTACCGCACCTTTAAATACGATTACAGCGGCTTCTGGTTTGCATAAAGCCTGAAAACCAAAACATCCCCGCCCGGGGCTGCCCCGGGCGGGGATGCTGCGTAATAGGGCGGCTCAATAGACAAACCGCTTCTGGACAAGGTAGTTGGCAAAAAACAGCAGGCAGTCAACCGGGATTTTGATCGCAAGCTCCGGCACGGCGGCTGGCAGGAGCCTGGCAAGCGCCGCGACAAACACCGCGCTGCAGGCTGTTTTGATGACGGTGACGGTGGTGTACAGCGTGGCCGAACGCCCGTGCGCGGTGTGGGCGTGAAAGACCAGGAAATAGTTGATCAGGTAGTTGCACAGCGAGGAAAGCACCCGCGCGGCGACGGTAGCGGCCAGGATCGCGGCCGTTTCGCCAAGGGGGCCTTCCAGCACGGCGCAGAACACCGCAAACGCAGCCAGGTCAACCAGGCTGGAAGAAAGGCTGGAAGCCAAAAACCGAACAAACGGCCCGCCGGCCGCTTCGGTGCTGGGGTGGGACATGACAAAAGCCTCCTGTCAAGCCGAAAAAGGGGAAACGGGTCAGCTTTCAGTATACGCGGCGGGGAAAGGGTTGTCAATCCGGCCGGGGCGCCCTTGCAGGGGGCTGCTCACCCTTTCAGCCCCATCTCCCGCAAAATGTCGTCCCGGGTTTCCAGCGCCAGGGCGCTGATGCGGCGGATGCGGTCGGCGGTCATGTAGGGGGCCAGGCCGCTGATGGAAAACGCGCTTTCGGCCCGGCCGCCCGGGCCGGGGATCGCAAGCGCAACGCAGCGCACCCCGAGTTCGTTCTCCTCATCGTCGATCGCATAGCCGCTGCGGCGCACATCGGCCAGCTGGGCCGTCAGGGCGTCCAGGCTTGCCACGGTGCGGCCGGTCAGCTTCTGCGGGCGGCTGTGCCGCCAGATTTCGGCCACTTCGTCGTCGGGCAGCGTGGCCAGGATCGCCTTGCCCACGCCGGTGCAGTACAAAGGGCTGCGCAGCCCCACCCGGCTTGCCATCCGCATCGGGCTGCTTTCGGTTTTGTAGATATAGACAACGTCCGCCCCGTCCCGGATCACAAGGTGGACGGCCTCGGCCGTGCGCTGGCTCAGCCGTTCCAGGTGCAGCCGCGCGACCGCCATAATGTCCATGTTGTTGACAATGCCGGAAGAAATTTCAAACATCTTCAGCGTCAACCGGTAGTACCCGGTGGCGGGGTCCTGCGCGGCATAGCCCAGCGCAACCAGGCTGCCCAGCAGCCGGTGGGCGGTGCTTTTGGCCAGGTTTGCCTCGCCGGCAATCCGCTGCAGGCCGGCCCCGCCTGGGTGGGAGGCCAGCACTTCGATCAGGGTGAAAATCCGCGCGACGCTCTGCACGCCGCCTTCCTGCTGTTTGGGTGGCTGCATGGTTTTCCTTTCCAATTCCGGCAAAACGCCCGGAATTTACAAAAAATTCACATTTATCCGCCCCGGGTCCCAGCCCGGGAAAGTTCCGTATTATGGAACCAAGTATACCAGCAAGCCGCCATTTCCGCAAGTGGATGCCGGATGGCGGAACGCGCGCGATCTTGCCAAAATTCACCGACACAGGAATGAGCAATTTGACCGATTGACGAGCAGCCACCGAATTTGTATAATAAAACTAGCAAATTGCGGAATGCTGTTCCGAACCGCGGAATGACCCCGCCAATTTCGCGTTCAAAGCCGCGCCGAGGGCGGCGGCAAATCTATGCAGTAAGGAGAATGTGCTATGAATCCTATTGTAGAGCGCGTGTATGAGATCGGCATCATCCCGGTCATTGCTTTCAACAGCGTGGACGAGGCTGTGCCCCTGTGCAAGGCGTTGGTGGCCGGCGGCCTGCCTGCCGCGGAAGTGACCTTCCGCACGGCCTGCGCCGAAGATTGCATCAAGAAAATCCATGAGGAAGTGCCGGAAATGCTGCTGGGCGCCGGCACCGTGCTGACCATCGACCAGGCGGACCGCGCAATGGCGGCCGGCGCATCCTTCATCGTCAGCCCGGGCTTCGACCCCAACGTCACCAAGCATGTCATCGAAAAGGGCGGCATCATGATGCCCGGCACCTGCTCGCCCGGCGAGATGCAGCAGGCGATGAACCTTGGCTGCGAGGCGATCAAGTTCTTCCCGGCAGAGGCCAACGGCGGCGTTGCGATGCTCAAGAACATCGGCGGCGCGCTCAAGACCGCCAAGTGGATGTGCACCGGCGGCATCAACGCCAAGAACGTCAACGATTACCTGGCATACGACCAGATCTTCGCCGTGGGCGGCACCTGGATGTGCAAGAGCGACAAGATCAAGGCCGGCGCGTGGGATGAGATCACCGCCATGTGCAAGGAAGCCGTTGACACCATGCTGGGCCTGGAGCTGGGCCACATCGGCATCAACTGCGCCGACGACACCGAGGCCATGAAGACCGCCGAGCTGCTGGGCAGCCTGCTGAACATGGCTGTCAAGCCGGGCAACTCCAGCATCTTTGTTGGCAAGAAGGAATTTGAGATCATGAAGAAGCCCGGCCGCGGCACCCATGGTCACATTGCCATCAAGACCAACAACGTGGACCGTGCCATCTATCACCTGGGCCTGCGTGGCGTCAAGTTCGATATGGATTCCAAGGTCGTCAAGAACGGCAAGACCACTGCCATCTACATGGCGGACGAAGTCGCCGGCTTTGCCATCCATCTGGTCCAGAAATAAGCCGGACCCCCTGAATCGGTACCCGAACTGAAAAAGTCTTTGATAAAAGGAGAAAATACCCATGAATGTCGTTACTTTTGGCGAACTGATGGTCCGTCTGCAGCCGTACAACTACGAGCGTTTTGTGCAGGCTGATCACCTGGAATTCACCTTCGGCGGCGGCGAGGCCAACGTTGCGGTCTCTCTGGCCAACTATGGCGCCCATGCCATCTACGTCACCAAGCTGCCCGCCCATGCCATCGGCCAGGCCGCTGTGAACAGCCTGCGCCGTTACGGCGTTGACACCACCAAGATCGTCCGCGGCGGCGACCGCGTGGGCATCTACTACAACGAGAAGGGCGCTTCCCAGCGCGGCTCGGTCTGCATC
>ERZ1643251.4605-NODE-4605-length-11881-cov-5.272704_pt1 | contig 11881 bp, 10 predicted proteins | sample MGYA00579261_ERZ1643251 | MGnify/ENA primary metagenome ERZ1643251 (study PRJEB29033, sample SAMEA4952267) | chicken gut metagenome | biome: Broiler Chicken; feature: Gastrointestinal Tract; material: Caecum | place: Ireland | collected 2018 | study: Broiler... | reverse complement strand
ACTTCGATTTGTTACCTTTTTGAAAACTATTGCAACTTGCTATTGCAATTTGCGCTATTTATTACTTTGTCTTTTCGTTATAATCCGGTACACAACCGTCGCAGAGGCGGCTATCAGGCAGGAGGCGATACACGAGCCGATGAACATCGGCGACAACGGGTCGGTCAGCGACATTCCGATAAAGGTCGCGGCGAGAATGCCGAACAGCGCGCCTACCAGACTTCCGGTGAAGTAGGTGAGGTAGGGAAATCTCGCCGAGCCGAGATACATACTGACAAGATCCATCGGCAGCATATTAACCGCGCGCAGAATATACGAGATGAACCATTTGTTGCCGTCTCCGTCGACAAAGCCGCGTATTTTCGGGAAACGCGCGAACAGCTTGTCCGCCGAGCCGAAGCCGAGCTTGTAACCGATGAAATATGGGATGTTGAGTTCGACCACCATGCCGACGATATTGATTATAATCGCAAGCCATGTGGGAAAATACAACCCGACCGCGATCTGTATGACCATGAGCGGCAGGAAAAAGACTATAGACTTTATTGCGTACAATGCCAGGATGAACGCGATTGCCGCGGGAATATTCGACGGAGTATAGGACAAAACCGCCTCGACCGAAAATTTATTGCCCGATGCGAAATAGTATATTGCGGCAGCGATGAGGAATACTACCAATGCCGCGCGCGTCAGATTTAGAAGCAGCGTGGCGCGTTTTGAGATCGTCCGATTCAAGCTGTATCCTCGGCGCCAATCAGAGCAGAACCTGTTCGTTCGTGCCGTAGAAGATGTCGTCGCGACCAGCCATGAATTCGCAGAAGCGTTCGATCACATCCCAGTTGTTGTCAGCGGCGAATTCATACGAGTGTCCCCAGACGTAGAAAATTTTCGGCGTCTCGGGCTTGAGCGCGACGAAGTCGCGCGCGAGGTCCATCAGGTTTTCAACTTTATGGTGGCAGGTCGGTCTGAAGCGCAGGAGGTCGGTCTGTATATCGAAGCTGAAGTTGGCGTTCGTGCCGCGCGCGTATTTAAGCCCGGACTCGCCGACGAGTCTGACTACAGTGTCGTTGTACGAGCCGTATGGATATGCCATGCCGACCGGCTTTTTTCCGAAAATCTTCTCGATGTTGGCGATATCGTCGACGAGCTCGCGGCGGCAGTCGTCTTCACTTATCGCCTCGAGGTGCGGGTGGGTCAGCGAATGTACCGCGACCTCATGCCCCTTGTATATCTCGTCAAGCTCGCCGACGAGAAAGCGGCCGATTGTAGCGTCCTTGACCTTCCAGCTCGGTCGTTCGCCCGACGCGGGATGCCGGCCGGTATTTAGATTGAACGTGCATTTCATGCCGTAGCGATTGAATATCTCAATCAGACGTTCGTCGGTCGTGACGCCGTCGTCATAGCTGAATGTGAGCGCTTTCATGAACTGTGACATAATAATTACCATAGCTTTCGCATTGCGATAGCTTCCTTTTCAATACTATTGTCCGAACCAACAGAATGGACTTTAATCCGTTCCGACGGTACGGAATTTCAATATAACAAGTATAACATATCAAGAGATATTTGTCAACTTCCATAAAGCTGATTTTTCATAAATTTGCTGATAAAACGATAGAATAAAAGTAATAATCAGCTGTTGCCGTATCAGAGGTCGATTTATGAATTATTGACGAAATTTTACCGTGACGGAGATTATTTGAGAATATTCCTTGAAAACAACAGCGATTTGGTGTATAATATATATCAGATATTATCCGTGGTAAATCGACTGCCTCGGAAATAATTACAAGGCATGGTGTCAAATGGAAGCTTTATACGAAAATATTTTCAACCTGCAATGGCAGCAGGTTGTCATGTGGATTTTCGGCGGACTGCTGATCTTCCTCGCTATCAAGAAGGAGATGGAGCCGACCCTGCTCCTGCCGCTCGGATTCGGTGCTATTATGGTCAACCTTCCGATGTCCGGCGCGGTCGCTCAAATGGTGAACGGGGCTCTCGAGGAGGGACCGCTGAGTACATTATATAACGCCGGAATCGCGAACGAGCTGTTTCCGCTGATATTGTTCATAGGTATCGGCGCGATGATCGACTTCGGACCGATACTCTCGAACCCGAAGCTGATGGTGTTCGGCGCGGCGGCGCAATTCGGTATCTTCTTCACGCTCTGCGTGGCGTCGATGTTCTTCCCGCAGAACGACGCGGCGTCGATTGCGATTATCGGAGCGGCCGACGGTCCTACGTCGATTGTCGTCGCGCAGAAACTGAAAAGCCAGTATATCGGTGCTATCATGGTCGCCGCGTATTCATATATGGCGCTTGTGCCGATAATTCAGCCGCCGGTAATCAAGCTGCTTACAACTAAAAAAGAGCGTCTTATCAGGATGCCTTATCATCCGGCGCAGATATCCAAGACCACGCGTATTCTGTTCCCGATAATAATCACGATAATCACCGGTATAGTCGCTCCGTCGAGCGTATCGCTGGTCGGATTCCTTATGTTCGGAAATCTTATTCGTGAATGCGGCGTGCTCGATTCGCTGTCCGAAACCGCGCAGAAGGTGCTGGCAAATCTTGTCACCATCTTCCTCGGCATAACGATAGCGTCGCAGATGCAGGCCGAGCAGTTCCTGAAGCCCGAAACTCTGCTGATACTCGGACTCGGACTCTTCGCGTTTGTATTCGATACCGCGGGCGGCGTTATCTTCGCGAAAATCCTCAACCTTTTCCTTAAGGAGAAGATCAACCCGATGATCGGAGCCGCGGGTATATCCGCGTTCCCGATGTCCGGACGTATCGTTCACACACTGGGAAGAAAAGAGGATCCCGAGAACTTCCTGCTTATGCATTCGATCGGCGTAAACGTATCCGGTCAGATCGCGTCGGTAATCGCGGGCGGACTTATACTCAACTTCTTTATGTGAGCGAAACAAGGTAAGGTGATAGCATGAATTTTCAACCTATTGAATTTGTAAATAATCTCAAATGGTTAGGGCTCGGAATGCTCGGCATTCTCATTGTCATGGGCGTGATTATCGGCGTGACGCTGCTGCTCAACTATTTAACGTCCGGCAAAAATGATGAATCCGGAGACGACAACGACTGAAATTATAAAGAGGCATAAACCAAGAGAGGTATATGCCTCTCTTTTTTATCGAAAAAAATCGTGAGAAAATTTATATAAACCTATTGACAAAATACATAAACCGTGATATAATATATATGTAATCTAAAGAAGAAAGTTGATGAGAATGAAAAAAACACTGTATAGCCTGATGCTGTCTGAAGAAGTGATACGCGAAATCGATATCCTAGCCCATCGACTCGGTACAAACCGCTCAAATCTTGTCAACACGATTTTAGCCGAACACGTGCAGCTGCGCACCCCCGAACAGCGCGTCGGCGATATTTTCGCCGCGATAGAGGAACTCATGTCCGACTCGCGCGAGCTTATCTGTCAGCTTACGCCGAACGCGCCGTCGATGGAACTGCGCTCCTGCCTTGAATATAAATACCGCCCCACTGTAAGATATGAGGTAGAGCTATTCACCGGAGGGGCGAACGAATCGGATTTTATCGGACGGCTGTCTGTCATATTCAGAACGCAGTCGACCGGACTTATCGAAGCGCTGCAAAGCTTCTTTGGCAGCTTTAAGCAAATTGAGGACGAATATCTGCCCTCGGTCGCGCGTCGATATCTGTTTGAGGATGGCAAGCTCACACGCTCGATTGCGTATCCGGTGATGAATCCTTACCGCAAGTCTAAGACTGATGGCAACCGGCTTGAACTTGACGCACAGGAGCTTGCCGGAGTGATTTCCGAATATATACAGCTGTTTGACCGGCTGATGAAAGCATATATTTGCGGCGGTATGACAAAAAAGGAGCTCGCCGATGAATACCGAAGCGAGCTTATGAAAACTGAAATATTGATATAAATCGAATGCCTGAATAAAGGAGGATAAATTATATGAACGTAGAAAAATTCACACAAAAATCTATTGAAACTATAAACGACGCGCAGAATTTGGCGCGCGAACATAATAACCAAATGATAACGCCGGAGCATTTGCTTCACGCGCTGCTCTCGCAGGAGGGCGGACTCATAGGCACGCTCTTGTATCGGCTCGGAGCCGATACCGGCGCGATGCTCGGTGAGCTTGATTCGATAATCGCGCGTATGCCGCAGGTCTCGGGTACGAGCGAACTCTATCCGTCGGGCGAGGTATCGGCTGTGCTGCGTTTTGCCGACAAGGTCGCGCACGAGCTGCACGACGAGTATATCTCGGTCGAGCATATCCTGCTCGGACTGCTTGCCGAGGGCGGCAGAACGGTAAAGGAACTGCTGAAAAAGTACGGCGTCACAAAAGAAAAATTTACCGCCGAGCTTGCCAAAGTCAAGACTTCGCCGGTCACGAGCGACAACCCCGAGGACACCTACGATGTCCTCAAAAAATACGGCACCGACCTTGTCGAGCGTGCGCGCGAGCAGAAGCTCGACCCGGTCATCGGACGTGATTCCGAAATACGCAGCGTCATTCGTATACTTTCACGTAAGACGAAAAACAACCCGGTGCTGATAGGCGAGCCGGGCGTCGGTAAAACCGCGATCGCCGAAGGTCTCGCGCAGCGTATCGTGCGCGGAGATGTGCCGGACGGTCTACGTGACAAGATCGTGTTCTCGCTTGATATGGGCGCGCTGGTCGCGGGCGCGAAATACCGCGGCGAGTTCGAGGAGCGTCTGAAAGCGGTGCTCAACGAAGTCAAGAAGTCCGAGGGCAAGATACTCCTGTTCATAGATGAGCTGCACACCATCGTCGGCGCGGGCAAGACCGAGGGCTCGATGGACGCCGGAAACCTGTTGAAGCCTATGCTGGCGCGCGGCGAGCTGCACTGCATCGGTGCGACTACGCTTGATGAATACCGCAAGTATATCGAGAAGGACGCGGCGCTCGAACGTCGTTTCCAGCCTGTAATGGTAGACGAGCCGAGCGTTGAGGATACTATCTCGATCCTGCGTGGACTCAAGGAGAGATACGAAATTTATCACGGCGTGCGCATTCACGACAACGCGCTCGTCGCCGCCGCGACATTGTCGCACCGATATATAACCGACCGTTTCCTGCCGGATAAAGCGATCGACCTTGTCGACGAAGCCTGCGCGATGATTCGTACCGAAATCGACTCGATGCCGAGCGAGCTCGACGATCTGCGCCGTCGTATCATGCAGCTTGAGATCGAGGAGATGGCGCTGAAAAAAGAGGACGACCGTCTCAGCAAAGACCGACTCGCCAAACTGACCGCCGAGCTTGCCGACGAAAAGGACAAATTCAACGAGATGAAAGCGCGCTGGGAGTCCGAAAAACAGAGCGCCGAATCGGTCAAGAGCCTTAAGTCGGATATCGAGCATATGACCGGCGAGATCGAGCAGGCGCAGCTCCGCGGCGAATATGAAAAAGCCGCGCGTCTGAAATATTCCGAGCTGCCGGCACTACAGAAGAAGCTCGAAGAAGCCGAAGCCGCCACCGAGCGTCAGAACGAGAACCTGCTTGTGCGCTCGACTGTCACCGACGAGGAGATTGCCGAGATTGTCGCGCGTTGGACGGGCATACCCGTGTCAAAGCTGGTCGAGGGCGAACGCGAGAAGCTCCTGCACCTTGAGGATATCCTCCACAAGCGTGTTATCGGTCAGGACGAGGCGGTAAGACTGGTCAGCGAAGCAATACAGCGCAGCCGTGCCGGCATCTCCGACCCGAATCGACCGATAGGCAGCTTCATGTTCTTAGGTCCGACCGGCGTCGGCAAGACCGAGCTTGCAAAGACTCTCGCCGAGTGTCTGTTCGATGACGAGCACAATCTCGTGCGTATAGACATGACCGAGTATATGGAAAAATTCAGCGTATCGCGTCTGATCGGAGCGCCTCCCGGATATGTCGGCTACGATGAGGGTGGTCAGCTGACCGAAGCGGTGCGCCGTCATCCGTACAGCGTAGTCCTGTTCGATGAGGTCGAGAAGGCTCATCCGGATGTATTCAACCTGCTTCTGCAAATACTCGACGACGGCCGTATCACCGACAGCCAAGGTCGAACGGTCGACTTCAAGAACACGATTATCATACTGACGTCAAACCTCGGCAGCACCTATCTGCTTGACGGTATCACCGAAAACGGCGAGATCTCCGATACCGCGCGCTCGCAGGTCATGAACGAGCTCCGCGCTTCGTTCCGCCCCGAGTTTTTGAACCGTCTCGACGAGATAATCATGTTCAAGCCGCTGACCAAGGAAAACCTCGGCGGTATCATCGACAACCTGCTTGACGGTCTCAGACGTCGTCTCGCCGAGCGTTCGGCGGACGGCGGCATAAAGCTCGATGTAACCGAAGCCGCAAAGTCTCTGATCATCGAAAAGGGCTACGATCCGGTCTACGGCGCACGTCCACTCAAGAGATATCTCCAGAGCGCGGCCGAGACTCTGATCGCAAAGGAAATCCTGCGCGGCAACCTCGACTCCGGCTCGACGCTGGTACTCGACGCCGAGAACGGCAATCTTGTCTGCCATCCGGTCTACGAAGCGGAGATTGTTGAATAACCGAAGCGGTGCGGTGTGACAGCCGATAAGCAGTGGTCAGAAGCATAAAATGCCGATGAAGCAATGACCAGAAGCAATAAAATATAGAAAGCCGGACAGCTCCAAGGTGAGCTGTCCGGCTTCTATTTGTATGCGGTTATATTTTGTGAGAGATTAAATCGTCTGAAAGAATCCGGTAATTTGTACTTGCTTTATTCGATTATCTGTCCGGAATTCTGTCGCACCACCTCGAACGCCGCGACCGCGGTCGCCGACGCTGCCGATAAAGCGACGTTGCAGCTGCGTCCGTAGTCGATGCGTACAATCGCGTCCGCGCGGTCGAGAAGCCCTCGTGACAGTCCGCGCTTTTCGCCGCCTACCGCCAGAAAGAGCGGCTTTGTGAGGTCGGCTTCATATATCGACACAGAATTCTTGATGTCGCAGCAGACCACCTTCACACCGAGCTTATGCATTATGTCAGCCGCTTCGATGTTGTCGGCGATGAATATCCGGCAGAGCTCGGACGCGCCCGCCGACGCGCGGCAGACTACACCAGCCGCACTTAGCCAGTTGCGCTCGTCGAGTATCAGCGCGGAGATTCCGGCGGCGTACAACGAACGTATCGCGTAGCCGAAATTGTACGGGTCCTCGATTCCCTCAATCATCGCGAAAAATTGTGTCGCGGGGTCGGGGAACTGCTCGGATATCGCCGCTTCGGAAAGCCGCGGATAGCTGCGCGGCGTCGTCTCGCAGAGGATGCCGCCGTGCGTCGTACCGATTGCGAGAGACGATATCTCGTCGCCCAACACGACCGCGAGCTCGTAGCCGAGCTTGTACGACATCGCTTTCAGATACGAAAGCTCGCCCGAGCGTGAACGGCGTTTGCTCTCGTCGAACAGTATGCGTGTGATTCTGCGGTCGGAGCTGCCGTCCTCGATTGATTTTATCACCGCGCGTATCGACGTCATGCCCTCGAACAGGTTCTCGGGTTGCTGTTTGTCCGACTCAGTCAGCTTGGCACCGGACAGATTTTGCTTGACCTGTGCTTTCGGCTTGTCACTTGGCTTACCTCGTTCGCTCATCGCAGCTCCTGTCTAACCTCGCTCGCCTTGCCGCAGGAATACGCGCCCTCCGAGCAGCTGCCGTACAGACAGGAGGGACCGGCTTTCGCGAACAGCAGCGGGCAGACGGCTCGAACCTCGCGCAGCATCTCAACAGCGAGCGCGCGTATCTCCCACTGCGCGCGCCGACAGCAGCGCAGGCGGAAGAAATTGTGCAGTGACCGTGCGTTCATAGTCATTATGATTCGGGTGTCGCAGGCGTTCGGCAGGACGAATCGCGCGTCCTCGTTCGCTTTCTTTTCGGCGGCGCGGCGCGCTTCGGCTTCACTCATGCCGGCGGCGAGATTGGTTTTCAGGTGGTGCTCGATAAGCTTCTGACGTATCGACTCGTAGTGCGCGGCGTCCTCAGCCATCGCGGCTTCGTATTCGGCTTTGGCTTCGGGGATCGCGGCGATTTCGGGCGGCGTGATGTAGTCAAAGCCGCTCTTGTCGACATAGCGCTGGCTCTGTACCGAGAACGAGGCTATGCGGTGGCGCGTCAGCTGCGCGAGCAGCGAGCGCGAGACTCCCTCAATTCCGAACGTGAACGACGCGTGCTCGATCGGCGACTCGTGACCGAGGTCGCCGAGCAGCTTTAGAAACGATTCGACCTTATCGGGCGTCAGGTTCTCGGACAGCGTGTCGATGTCGCTTTTCGCGTAGCAGAGCTTGGCGGCTTCGGCGACGAGCTTCTCGGCGTCGGGTGTGTAGGTGATGAGTTTGCATTTTAACATGTTTCTTCGCTGCCGATAGCTCCGACAGCTTCAGCTCCTTTCAATCGTGCGTCAATCGTCATACAATCTGCGGCGGTGTACCCGTAGCCGCACAAGCACGGCGCGGTGTGTTTGCGGCCGCATATTCTATTCAGTTCATTTGCCGCCGCGCATACGATGGAATCGTATACGGTAGAATATCGTGCCGAATAAGAATTTCGGCAGCTTCATCATTCTTCCTATGCGGCGAGGTTCTTTTACAAGTCTGTAAAACCATTCGAGTCCCAATTTTATGAATATCTTCGGCGCGCGTTTGACATTGCCGGAATAACCGTCGAGACTGCCGCCGAGCGCGAGACAGAGCTTTACAGTTGTAAATTTATCGCGGTTCGCGGCAATCCACTTCTCCTGTACAGGGACGCCGAGACAGACGTACAAAACATCAGGCTGCAAGGCGTTGATCTCGGCGATGACCGCGTCCGACTCCTCGCCCTCTTTTTTGAAATAGCCGTGGTGAGCGCCGACAATCTGTGCCGACGGGTATTTTTCGAGCAGCTTTTCTTTTGCCAGCTCGGCGATATCGGGCGCGCCGTCCTTGCCCTTGCCGCCGCCGAGAAAATAGAGACGGCAGCCGGTTTCACTCGAAAGCTTCACAATTTCAAGTCCCAGCTCGTAGCCGGCGGTTTTCGCTTTCAATGGACGCTTCAGTATCCGCGACGCGTATACAACGCCGATTCCGTCGGGTATGATGAGGTCGGCTGAATTTATGAGTTCGGTCATCGCGGGGTCCTCGACGCAGCTCTGGATTATCTCCGAGTTCGGCGTGAACACCGCGCGGACGCGGTCGCCGCGAATGAATCCGGCGCAGATTTCGGTCGCCTCGGCGAGGTCCACGTTGTCGACCAGCACTCCGCGTATGTTGATTTTTTCTGCCATTATCGACATATTCCTTTCAGACCGCACGGCGCGACTATACGAACAGAGCGCCGACGCGAGTAGTGATAATTTTAGCTTATATCCGGTTCATCACAAAAGATAAAGTCTTCAATCTATTATATCACACAAGGTCGGAGATTGCAATATGAAATATTCACAGTCATTACAGAAAAATTAAAAAAGTACGCTTATTCCGAAAACCCGAACAAACGAAAATAATTTACTCAAAATATCCCAATCATTGTAGACAAACACAGCGCGATGTGGTATAATGTCTATAGCACAATATTTTCCACAGGAGCTTAATTTATTCCTGTGAAGCGAAAGGGATGATTGCTATGAAATTTGACAAAGCCGTGTGGATTTGGCACAATGACTACAACACAACAAACGTATATGTCGATTTTGACGACAGCTTCACGCTTGATGAGGTCGGAGAATGCCGTATACTTATAAGCTGCGACCGCAACTATTCGCTGTCAATAAACGACAGATTTGTCAACTGCGGGCAGTATTCGGACTATGAGGATCTCAAATACTACGCCGAGCTTGATATAACGCCATTTGTAAAAGCCGGCGAGAATCGCCTGCATATAACCGTGTTCCATCAGCATCAGAGCAGCTCTACATATAGGCAGGGCAAGCCGGGGCTTATCTTCGAGGTGTTCTCGGGCGAGAGCTCGATACTCGCGTCGTCGGATAAGACTATAGCCTACAAGAACAGCTGCTTTGAGGACGGCGAGGGCGTCGAGCACGTATCGGGTCAACTTGGCTTCAGCTTCCACTACGACAGCCGTAACGAGGGTCTGCGAGCAGGCGAAAAGGGCGCGGATATAGTCGACAAGACGTACGACCTTCTCCCGCGACCGATAAAGAAGCTCGAAATACACGACCCCGAGCCGGCGTCGATCATCTGTACCGGCGGCTTCACCGATACAAAAAGCGACGGCACTCCGGCAATGCGTATGCAGTCGGCGAAGCTCGATACCGATTATGTCTGCGGCGGGATCAGAATTCCGTCGGAGGAGGGTGTGAAGCTTTTGCGTAAGGTCGATTCGGACGACGGCATACTTGTACTCGTCGACCTTGGCAGAGAGAGCACCGGATTTTTATCGCTTGACATTGAGCTTTCAAGCGACGCGATGATATATATCGGCTGGGGCGAGCATCTCGCCGACCTGCGCGTCCGCACCTATATCGGCGGCCGCAATTTCGCCGCGTCTTACTACGCGAAGTCCGGACGCAATCGTTTTGAGAACCCGCTGCTGCGCTGCGGAGCGAGATACATTCAGCTGCACATCTACGCGCCCGAGGCTACTATCTACTACGCCGGTATGCGCCAGACGCTCTACCCGCTCGATAACCGTAATATGTTCGTGTCGGCGGACTGTCTGCACAACAAGATTTACGAAGTCTCGCTGCGCACGCTGCACCTCTGTATGCACGAGCATTACGAGGACTGCCCGTGGCGCGAGCAGGCACTGTATACGATGGATTCGCGCAATCAGATGCTCTGCGGCTACTACGCGTTTGGCGAGACCGAATTCGCGCGCGCGTCGCTCGAGCTGATGGCGCACTCGCTGCGCGACGACAATATGCTCGAGCTTTGCTCGCCGGCAGAGGTGGCGATAACAATACCCTCGTTCTCGGCGATATATCTGGTGCAGCTGTATGAATACCTCGAACACAGCGGCGACAACAAATTTGTATCGCGTATGCTGCCGGTCGCCGAGGCGATAGCGCAGGAGTTCATTCGCCGTATTGACCCGGAGGTCGGGCTCATCAAGTGCTTCGGCGAATCGAAATACTGGAACTTCTACGAATGGCAGTCGGGGCTCGAGGGCTCGATTTCGGGCTCGGTAGACGACAGCGAGCGGACATATGACGCGCCGCTGAACGCGTTCGTATCGATAGCGTTGATGTCGCTGTCGAAGATATACACAATCCTCGGCGACGGCGAGCGCTCGGTATACTACTACGAGCAGAGATGCGCGCTCAACGCCGCCTGCGACTCGGTGTTCTTTGTACCCGAGCGCGGCTGCTACGCCTCATATATGAAAAAGGGAGAGCTCAGCCATTTCGCCGAGCTGACGAACTCGCTGCTCGCGTACGCCGGAGCCGTGCCAGACGAGCGCATAGACACGACGCTCGCCGCGCTGGCAGGCGGCGAGCTGCTGCCGGTTACATTGAGCCACAGCATATTCAAATACGAGGCGCTGATGCTTGACAAGGAGAAATACGCGCGGTACGTATTCAGCGACATCGCGAAGCTGTGGGGACATATGCTCTCGAAGGACGCGACGACCTTCTGGGAGACTATCGACGGTAAAGACGCGTTCGGCAACGCGGGCAGCCTCTGTCACGGCTGGTCGGCGATACCCGTATACATATATTTCCGCTACGCGCTGGGCGAGGATCCGAAGCTCACCGGCATATACGAGGCACACATCGAAAGCTAAGATATCCGCAAAGCAGGAATTATCGGGGGGAGTATGGCCAAACGCAGAACAACCAACAGCACGAATGATATAATCACATCGCCCGCCGTAGCTGACAATATGGAC
>ERZ1643251.4603-NODE-4603-length-11884-cov-8.419900_pt1 | contig 11884 bp, 14 predicted proteins | sample MGYA00579261_ERZ1643251 | MGnify/ENA primary metagenome ERZ1643251 (study PRJEB29033, sample SAMEA4952267) | chicken gut metagenome | biome: Broiler Chicken; feature: Gastrointestinal Tract; material: Caecum | place: Ireland | collected 2018 | study: Broiler... | reverse complement strand
AATTTGGTATATTTTGAAGTTATAATCATATTATAGTCTTTCATTATTTTAAATCGGACGATCAATTATACGTCTTTTTTTTATTTCGATTCATTTTAGAGCGTTTCTACATTTTTAATCATTGCCTCTTCTCTATTTTTTTAACATGTGAATAGGGGAAGAGGACTAATTTTCCAACATCACTTATTTCTTTATATGATTCAGAAATCATATGCATTTTGATTTCCATCTATTTTTATGATGCCCCAATCTTGTTATATTATTAATTTATTTGGGTCAAAGAGGAGGAAACGTAAAAGTTAAAATTTATATTGGTTTATGTTGTTTAATGAAGTTCGATTTTGACTCAATCTCTCCCCTGTTTGTTATGTCCGGATTTCAGACTTTTTTGGAAATTATTGGAAGAATTTGAGATAATCACTGTAGAGGGATGTTATATGATTGGGCAAATTTTAAGATACATGAGAAAGCAAAGTGGATTTAATCAATGTGAAATTGGTAAAAAAACCGGAATCGCTCGTAATACGATTTCACAATATGAAACTGGAACGATTCAGCCTGTTTTTGAAACAATCGAAAAAATTGCCGAAACTTGTAATTACGAAATTTTGTTTCAAAATAAAAAAACCAAGCAATATATTACAAGCAAAAGCATCCGACGCAAAGATATATAGTAAGGGGGTATATTAGCAATGGGAGACGATTATTTTAAAATGGGGTTTCTTTTTACAATTGGAGCTTTTTTTGCAGGCTTATTGATTAGTGTTATTGTATTTATTATAACAAGTGTGTTTGGCTTAGGGTCATTGTTATAACATTATAAAAAGGATAGAACGTTGCTTCTATCCTTTTTTATATCGATGATATAAATTTTTCATTTCTAATCGCTTTTGATATTCCTTCTCTACCCTATCTTCATAACTATTAATAAATTCTAAAATTTCTCTACCAAGTTCTGATAAATCCATTCCATCATCTCCACCAAAATCTTCTAATAATTGATAATATACTTGAATCTGTTCTTTTGGTGAAAAAATATTTATGTAATCAGATACAGGACATTTTACAGATATAATTGTATGCGGCTTTTGGCTTTTAAATTTTTTTCTATATCTTTTAATATTTTCTTGTGCTACGACAATAGAACTGATAGGAACATGTGTAGCCAAGCGTTTATTTTCTCCGTATCCTGTGAGAATATAATCATCTATAGTAGGAGATCCATCACCATAATCTACTAATGGGCACCGTGCTATTTGAACTTGGTCCGCCCAGTCATTCTGATTTGTTAATCTCTCACCTTGAGCCAATGAAACGAACGTTGTGACGTGAGTATATGGGCTATTTTTCATAAAAGATCTTGTTTTTAAGTCTATTTTGTCAAATGGAAGTAATTCATAACACGTAGGATTTAAAAATTGTTGATCTACGATGTGTTTTCTTTTAGTTTGTTCTTCGATAATATACTGAGAACGATCAAAATCATTAATAATCTTATAAAGAATATCGATAGCGCTATCTGTATGTTTCAAATTCAATATAGACATTGTTTCCGGATTAGATAAAATTTGTTGTTTGGTAATACCTAATATGTGCGGCAAATTATGTTCGAAAAATTGCACTTTTATTTTCTTCTTATCGGAAAGTTCTAACTCTATTTTTTTCTTATTATAGACGTTATAATACAACAATACACATCGTTTTAAACGATCTAAAATTTCTAATAGTCGGTCTTCTCTTGATTGATTATTTATAAAACTGATATTTTCTTTCTTATATAAGCGGTTTGAAGGAAGTTTTGACTTTTTAATTAACATATGTAAAATTTGTCGGTCTACTAATAATAATGCTTTGTTGTAAAAATTTACTATGTCCTGCATGTATAGAAATAAAAATTTTTTCTGATATGGATCTTCTCTAACTATTTCATAATAAGTTCTAGAATATGTCTCCAATAGATCTAAAACATCATCTATTTTATAATAAAGAAGTAATATATCGATACTATACTGCCCATTTTGCATCAATTCGTCATCTATCTGCTTCTTTATGGTATACAATTTGATCGATTCTGATCTTCTATAAAAGTCCATGTTACTCTCCCCTTTTGACGCGTTATTTTAACACAGGGAATGGGCATTGTCAAATCAAATAAAAAAGATAGGTTAATTCCCTACCTTTCTAGATTGTATCTCTGCAATCCGTTCGAATACTTCTGCAGCATTCTTTTCGTTGATTTCATTATATCCTAATTCTTTTAAAGCTTGTACTTTAATCGTATTTAATTCTAATGTACGACTCATTTTTTCTTCGATCTTGTGCTCAATTTGATTTACAAATCTGCGGTGAGATTCAGCAATCTTAGAGCGAGATGCACCACCATTATTGTATAAAGTCATCGCAGAGAACATAATACTTTCAAAAATGAATTGTTGTTCTTCATCAAAAGCAAATTCAAGAGGTTTTACAAAACCAGTTGCCTTTGATATATATCCCAGCATATATTTTAATTCAGGCGCTGTATCCATTGATTGTAATAGATGGTATACATATTTAATTGCCATGTACGATTGTTCATCTTTGTCATCTTCTAATTTTTCGTGAATTAATTCAATGACATTATGCATTAATTCCTTTTGTTTTTTTCCTAATCCACGATATACACTCGTGTTGACTCCATCTTCGTTATCGTCGTGATTTTCAAATAAACTATTGATTCTCGTCTCAACGTTCATAATATAATCAGTATCGACTTTTAAATGATTAATTTCGTCTGCTGACTTTACTCCTAATAAATTTAATAATAATACTTTTTTATCTTTTGGCCATTTATTGATGTCATCTAGTTCCAAATAATTATAAATCATTTGTCTTGATACACCTAAATATTTTGCTAATTTTACTTTTGAAATTCCTAATTCATGTAATATTTCGTTCAAGCGATCCATCTTAAAACCTCCTATTATCATTTTACCATGTCTATGTCAAATGTCAAGTGTAAAGTAAAAGTATAATATAAGGTCATGCTTTATAAATACCACAATTTCTTTTGATTTTTGTATACCTCTTTAATAATGCCTCCTCCGAGACATTGTTCTCCTAAATAGAGAACACAAGCTTGTCCAGGTGTTACAGCAGATACACCTTGCGGATACTTTACCAGTATGTTTCCATCTTCTAAATATTCCAATGTCACATTATTATCCGGTTGACGATATCGAAACTTCGCTGTACACTCTGTTGGACGTTCATCACAATTGAAATTGACACTTTCTATGAGACAAGCATCACTTACTAAATACTCTGTCTTACCGTAAGAAATATAAAGTATGTTTTTCTTTAAGTCTTTCCCTACGACAAACATTCTCTCTTTGCCTCCACCGATGTTTAAACCACGACGTTGTCCAATTGTGTAATACATTAAACCAATGTGCTCGCCAACTTTTTTTCCAGATTCGATGTCGATGACATCCCCAGGCTGATTTGGTAAATAATTTTCTAAGAAATGTGTAAAATTTCTCTCTCCGATGAAACAAATACCCGTAGAATCTTTCTTTTTGGCTGTAACTAAACCATATTCTTCTGCAATTTTACGAACTTCTGGCTTTTCCATTTCACCGATCGGGAATAATACATTTTTTAATTGCTCTTTTGAGACTTGGGATAAGAAGTAAGTCTGATCCTTATTGGTGTCGACTCCACGTAATAATTTTCCATCTTTCATACGAGCGTAATGACCTGTCGCAATATAGTCTGCTCCTAATTTTTCAGCTTCCTTTGCGAACATATCGAATTTGATATATTTATTACACATAATATCTGGATTTGGTGTTCTTCCTTGTTTTAACTCATCTAAAAAGTAAGTAAACACATAATCCCAATATTCTTTTACAAAATCGACACGGTGTAATGGTATATCAATCTTCTCACATACTTTTTTCGCATCGTTATAATCTTGTTCCTGTGGGCAGATATTTCCTTGATTGAGATCTGGATTTCCTAAAATATCATTGTTTAAAGCACTATCCCAGTTTCTCATAAATAGTCCAATTACTTCATATCCTTGCTTTTTTAATTCAATGGCAGCGACGCTACTATCGACTCCGCCACTCATTCCGATTACTACTTTTTTCATTGTATCACCAACTTCTTTTATTATACTATATCTTCTTTCTTTTTACAATTTTCAAGATAAAAAAGCAACCGAAGTTGCTTTTCTTATGCAGCACGTATCTGAGAAACATATGCGTTAACTTTGCTTGCCCATGTAGGACTCGCAGCATATTTAGAATTCATTAATTCTGGGGTCGTTAACCCTACCGCATAATAATTTCTAGATAGGTTTTCAATATATCCTCTGATTCCTGCATCTAACGTTGGGAATGCCTTGTAAGCTCCTCCTCCACAAGAAGGACCACCTTTCATACCACCAACATTGTTACATTGTTTTACAAGTGTACTACAGTTCCACTTACATCCTGTTTCGTGAAGTGCGATTGCAACTGCAACATATGGATCTACACCTAACTCTAATGAGTAAGCTGCAAAAGCATATCCTTGTCCTGCCAATGTAGAGTTTAACGAACGATTTAATTTAGCGACTAACTGATCCATCGTCATCCCATCGTAGACAATTGCTGGTGCTAATTGTTCTACTTGTTCATTTGTAGCAACAACTGTACTAGCATCAGTTTCGCTTACGTTTTCTTCTACTTGCTCAGTACCCGAGGCTGGTTCCTCCTCTTCTTTCACACTTGTATCCTCTGTTTTATTCTTCTTCTCTTCCGAGTCATTTTTCATTGATAATTCTTTCGTGTTTTTGGTTTTTTGTGCAGCAACTAATTCAACTGTATCTTTCTTGTTTGCTGTCAAATATGTATATCCTCCAATTGCAGTTACACCTGCAGTTAAGGCTAACATACCTAAAACACTAATAACTAACCGTTTTGTTTTCACTTTTTTCACCTCATTGTTTTTCCGGAAAACATGTTCAATTTTATCATAACATGTCCGCCCTGTCAAATTGACGATGATTACTTCTGTTTATAACATGGCGTTTCCCCTTGAAAAATATACGGTTTTACGTGATTGAACGATCGACAAAACTCAACACATTATACGACGAAATTCATTAAAAAAGGCATCAAAAATACTTCGGATAACGACATAACCAACGCACATACTAGGCATAATCCTAAGACAAATAGATATTTATTTATCACTTTTTTAAAGTCTAGCGTCTTCTTTTTAGTAAATGCTTTAATCAATGTCATCGATAGTGTCATAGCATATATCATTAAAATCGTATATACGATCATTCCTAATATTTGATGCGGAAAAGTATAAAAAAGTGCTAGTACAATTCCCTTCCAAGAAAAATTTTGTATCATACTAGCGATTGTAAACCCTAAAATAAACGCTTTGCTAAAGTACATAAAAATCATAATCGGTATCCCGATGACCGATACTCCAAGGAGCCAAATTCCTAAGATGAATAATGTATTTGAAAGAATACTTTGTACAAATGCTGAACCATAGTTAAGATCGTTTCCTTTCAATTGTGTAAAAAATTGATTGAGGTAATCTGTTACAAGTGTTTGATCCTCTACTTTCATCATAACTGTCAGTAACGCTCCAAAACCAATTCCAATGATAAATAATCCGAGCAAAAAATATAGTATTTTCTTGTTTCTTCCTGCTTTGTTTTTTAGTTTGTCTGTTCCTAGTTTCATATTTCACCTCAATAAAAGATATGTTTTTGCCTACTCTGATATTCCAATTTTAAAAAAAATATATTATAATGTTATCGAGGTGTGAACATGGAAAAGAAAAAACGAACACATAAAAAAAGAAAAATCAATGGACAACAAATTGTTGCGATTCTTCTTTTAATTGCAATGATTGGATCATTTATTGCATCTGTCATTTATATCTAAGTTATGATTTCATAACTTTTTTATTTGCCTTACACTTGATCACTGCTTGAAATAAAAAGAGGCAAAGGAAACCAATTTTTGCATAAATCCTTTATATTTTCTGGTAATTTATCATATGGATACTCTCCCAAGAATAACATGTTTGCTTCTTTTTTTGTCAATTGCACATCTACTGTTGTAGTTGCATCTTCTAAAATTTTCACTTGACCTTTTGTAACAACGCAAGTAAAAAGGGATTCATCTCCTATTTTCAATGTCAAACGGCCTTCGTTTAACTCTTTTCTTTTCATTTGTGCTTTTAAAAGTACTTCCAACACATGCTCATAAGATAAAATTTGAAACAATTCTACATATCGATTAGATACAAAATATGCGAATTCTTCTAATATTCGATTTTTTTCGTCATATAGCGACAATTCGATATGAATAGAGTCTTTGCCTACATAAGATAAAAAACTGCTTAAAATTGCGTTTATATGCGAAATATCGGATAGTTCAATTTCGGTAATTGCTTGATGTTTGTCTGAATAAATCAGATAACCACACCATTCATCATTTTTGTAATACGAATATAACTTATTTTTCCATGTTGTTGCGATATCGTAAAAACGTTCCAGTGTCCGTTCACAGCGGATCTTTTTCTTTGTATATAATTCGTTACACAATGTAATATCTGCAACATCTTCCTTCCGAAGTTGTTTAAATTGATAGCTTTGATCACTTGTTTTTAATTTCCATTCATAAATATTTGCTTCTACACAAGGATAAAATCCAAAATGGGCATATCGAGTTTCAGCCCCACCTAAAAAAACGAAATCGAATTGCTGTTCTTTTAAGTGTTTATTTATTTCATTTAATATATATGTCATACAGCCTTGATTTCGATACTTCGGATGCACACAAACAGTACCTATACCTGCATAGTTTAGAGTGTCATTAAAAGCGTAATATTTAGAAGGGAAAACTCCTGCCATCCCAACATAACAATCATCGTCTTTTAGAATAATATGATTGTTAGTCGTATCTACATCTGGTCCATACAATTTTGGCATGATATGTGAAAATCCGGTTTGTGCTCCGTAAAAATCAAAGCAAAAGTCACCAAACGAGATGATCCACTCTTTTTCACTAGAATCAACATGTACGCTTTGATATTTCATTGTCTCACCTACTCTAGCTTCAGTATAGCAAAAAAATATAGAAAAAACAACAAAAGAGTATTTCTACCCTTTTGCTTGATCTGCCTCTTCCAACATATTTGTAATAAAAATACCATATCCTCTTTTTGGATTATCGACAACGACATGTGTAACGACTGCAATGATTTTATCATCTTGAATGATCGGACTACCACTCATACCTGAGACAACTCCACCAGTTTGTTGTAATAATTTCTGATCTATGATTTCAAACAAGATGTTTTTTGTTTTTTGTGAGAAATCTTTATTGATGTTTACAATATTTACTTCATATTCTTCTATTGTTGTTCCATTTAAAACCGTTAACATCTTAGCGGCACCTAATTTTACTTCAGAAGGTTGTGCGACTTTATATTGTTTTCGTGACTGTATATCGCTTGTATAAGTGCCAAAGATCCCTTGGTTTGAATTTTTAGAAACAGTACCGGTAACTTGATCAGAATACAATTTAGCATTTTTTTCGCCAGGCGTTCCGATCTCGCTTCTTTCGACCCCGGTCACTTCAGATTCAAAGATGTGGCCATCCTTAATTTCTAATATTTGTCCAGTATTTTTTTCTGTAATTTCGTGGCCTAAAGCTCCATATTTCTTCGTGTTAGGATCAATAAAACTAAGTGTTCCGATACCAACAATACTATCCTTGACATATAATCCTGTCTTATACACATTCTGTTCATCTCTGTATAGTTTTAACGTCGTATCTTTTAACTGATTACTTCGCATATAAGTAATTGTTACACTTCCGTTTGATATGTTCATCTTTTTCACCATGTCGTCAATGTTTTGTACTACAACACCATCTACTTTGGTAATCGTATCCCCTACTTTTAATCCTGCATCACTTGCCGGATATATTTCACCTACTTTGTAGACACCGACAATCATAACACCTTTCGTATTTAATTCAATCCCAATAGTTTCTCCACCAGGAATGACATAATCTGAATAAGCGAGTATAGGAATTGGTATACTAAATAATATAAGAAGAATGGCAATAGAAAAATTTTTAAATTTTTTTAAAACCACAATTACATCTCCTTTATGTATTACAGACTACATTATTATTATGGTGAAATCAAAAAAGGTTTATGTGATATAAAATCTGTCAATTTGCCAAATTTTTAAAAATTAAAAAAAGCGTAATAAACGCTTTTTTATTGATCTACTTCGTTTTGTCTAATAAGGTAAACATAACAACGTGTCTCTTTCATAATAGCAAATGTTGTTTGTCCTAATACTTCATCCTGATAACACAAGATAGGAACTCGTAATTCTTGCTCCAAATCAATCATTTCATTAAAGTTTTTAACCATAATCTTTTCTTTATGTTCGAGATCTAGTGGATGAATTACCTCTACAATAATTTCGCCATAATCATTTAATATCTTGCGAACTTCTGTAAAATATTTTGATTTGTGCGTACGCTTTAATAATTCAGACGCTAATACAACAACAAATATAACGGCTACTACAAACATTGCAATTCCAATGATTAGAGAAGTCGTATCCATCTTATTTACTACTTCTGTGTCGATTTGTTTTGCACTGTCAGATATTACATTCTTATCGCGAGTGATTTGTAATACATCTTGATTTAATGGAATGACCATGCTAACTTTATCTGAATTAGAAATAGCTTCTCCACTTGTACTAGTTCCTTCAGTTTCTACTATTAAATCAACCTGTAATTCTGCATCTATTGAAAGAGCTAACTGACGAATAAAAGTAGCTACTTCATTTGCAAAAGCATTGTAATCGATAGTCACCGGAACAACGACATTAAAACTCGATGTGTTTTTGACTACCTTTGTTTCCTCTTCTACTAACGGATATTTTTTACTCCAAACAGGTGCTTCGGAACTCTCAGAATCTGTTTTTTTATAATGAGCAACAATATTCGCTTGTACATAATATCGATACTCAAAACTTCCGGTTTCTTTTCCTTGAAATTGATATTGAAAAGTAGCCGGGATCGACTGAATTAACCGTGCGATGTAAAGTTCATCGGGCATCTGTGGATTCTGTTGAACAAATGTATTTTGAACTAAATTCACCTGATAATTTACATTTTTTCTCGTCTCATATTGATATGAGTTTGAAGATTTTACTTCTTCCCAAGAAAACGCTTTTCGAATGTAAAAAGTCGCTAGTGTGGAGCATATTGCAATCGCAACGATAGAAACAATCATGATAAAATATTGTGACTTCGTCACTTTGCCTATCGTGTCCTTCATCATAAATAACTCTCCTTTTTATTCTATTTATTTCTTTGAAATAACTCATATAACCAAACAGAAGGATAGCCGATCTTTGGTACTGAATATACAACAACACCCTTAATCTGATCCGGAGTCACTTCTCCAACATCCTCCGCGTTATTATTATCTCCTTTTGTAATATAAGCAACTGTACCATCGGATTTTACTTTTTTCTCTTTAATGCGATGGACAACTTCCTTTTCTGTTGTTTGAAAACGAATAATCGTTCCTTCTTTTAAATCTTTCTTTGCTTCATCACTGATTTTTTGTACAATTACAGCGTCACCTCGCGCGAATTTTGGAACCATACTATTAGATATAATAGCAATCGGCTGGTAAGTGAAAAAACCACCGACAAATCCTACAACGAGAAATACAATTACAAATGTAGGAATTAGCTTCAACGGTGATTCTTTACGGATTTGACGCCGTGATAAAAACCGTTCATCCGACATTTCAATATAATTTATATTAAAGTAGACGATTACTGGTAAAATCATTCCAATAATTCCGGTAAAAAACCAGTCCAAATCTGGAAAAATCGGAATTAACAAGTCAAACAACGCAAAAGCAACTTGATAAATAAATAACGATTTTAATCCAGCCTTTCTCGCTAAAAACACTAAAAGAATGTTGCGAAAAACTGATGGTGTGATTGTAGAACAGACAAATTTAAAAGCTTCTTCTAGTGTCTTACATTGAGTCGCTATCGTAGATAAATTCACATCCACAAAAATAAATAATATAACGATCACTGCATACCAAGTTATCTTGCCACGTGCATCTTGCACCAAATGATATCGAGTAAACTCCTCCAATAAAATGACAGGAATAAATTTCCATATATTGGAAATAATTGCCAATAAGTCATGTGAATACGGACTTTTTTGATAGCCAAAAAGCAATCCTGTAAAGAAATACGCCATAAAGTATATGATTAGTATAATCAAAATTGTCTGTATTTTATCAGTTTCTCTACGGATTCTACCCTTTTTAAAGCCGATCACTAAATATATGTAGCCAGCAATAACAATCCAATATAACAAATTTAAAAAAGCTGACCCGATTTCACTGTTAAAAAGATTAATCCATGGAGAGGAAAATAAAATGTAGAACAAAAGAAGCATATAAATAGGCATTATTTTTAAATTGATACTTCTCATGCTTTTATTTCCCCCTTTTAACCATAGATATTATGCAAAAAGGAAGAGGTGCTCTTCCTGTCGTTTGCATGATTATGCACTCGTATCTTGAATATAATCAAGTGTAACTGTTAATGATTTTGTCTTTGTAGTAGGAACCGTTGTATCCGTTCCAACCCATTCAGCCTTTACTGTAACTGTATCTGTTCCAGATGTTGCTGGTAATTTATCGTTTCTTGCAACTCCTGTTACCGTATATTTAATTCCAGATGTTGCTGATTCTGTTGGCGTAATTGTAAGCGCATTTAATACAGCATCCAAACTACCAGTATTCTTAACTACGATATCAAAAGTAACAGAATCACCAGGTGTTTTAAAATCTACAGCGAACGTTGCAGAGTTTGCTGTAAATGAAGGTGAACCAACTACAGTAGCGGTTCCTGTCTTAGCTTTTTCGGTAATACTTGTGATGGCAACATTCCACGTACTAGTGATGTTAGCCGTACCGTTAATAGTAAGCCTCTGTGCTAAAGCAGAATAACCAACAGCCATCAATACTACAGCCGCAAATAACCCACCTAATAAATAATTTCTCTTGTTTTTCATATTTTAATCCTTTCTATGCTTGTACATAATTTAAAATGATTGTTGCTGTATTTGTTTTTACAGTTGGTAATTGACCAGTTCCGTCATCTTCAAAAGTAACTTTTACCTTGACAACTTGATCTTGACCTTGTGTTAGAGGATCTCCTTCTGATACACCAATAACTTCAAATTTTAATTTTGATTCTTCTTCGCTAGGTGTAATTTGAATTGATTCTAACTCAGCATCTAATGTACCACCATTGTGCACTGTTACATCGATTACAGTACTTTCTCCAGGTGTTGTAAATCCTACATTAAATGTAGCAGTTGTTGTAGTGTGATCAATCCCGCTTACAACAGGGTTTCCAACCTTTCCTTCTGAAGATTCTTTTGCATCAGTAATCGCAATATTCCATTCACTTGAAATCGTAGCAGTACCGTTGATTGTCAAACGTTGCGCTAATGCTGCGTATCCGATCGCCATAATTAAAACTGCAGCAAGTAATGTTCCAATTAAGACATTCTTCTGATCCCTTTTTTCTTTTCCGTTTGTCATTTTATAATTCTCCTCTCTTCTAGTAAAACATCCGCCCGGATGATAATTACAATATTATTTTAATACTGTTGGGAAATGTTTGTCAATAACATTGTAATTGTTTTTTTAAAAATTTGAATCGTATGTCAAATATAACTTAAAAATAAAAGTGATATTAGATACTAGTACCCGTCAAGTACTCACTAAATAAAAATATTAATTAAATTGA
>ERZ1643251.4602-NODE-4602-length-11886-cov-53.901783_pt1 | contig 11886 bp, 8 predicted proteins | sample MGYA00579261_ERZ1643251 | MGnify/ENA primary metagenome ERZ1643251 (study PRJEB29033, sample SAMEA4952267) | chicken gut metagenome | biome: Broiler Chicken; feature: Gastrointestinal Tract; material: Caecum | place: Ireland | collected 2018 | study: Broiler... | reverse complement strand
TATCAGGACTTTTAGCAGCAGAATTAGGAGAAAATGTAATGCTTGCTAAAAGAGCGGGACTTTTACATGATATTGGTAAAGCAATAGATTATGAAATGGAAGGAAGTCATATTCAAATAGGAGTTGACCTTGCTAAAAAGTATGGTGAAGATGAAGTTGTTATTAATGCCATTGCTTCTCACCATGGAGATACCCCTGCGACTAGTGTAATTGCAGCGATAGTAGCTATCGCAGATACTATATCAGCATCACGTCCAGGTGCAAGAAATGATTCAACTGAAAACTATTTCCAAAGATTAGAACAATTAGAATCAATTGGAAATTCAACTCCAGGTGTTGATAAAACATATGCAGTACAAGCAGGTCGTGAACTTCGTGTAATGGTTAAACCTGATGAAGTAGATGATTTATCATCTTATCAAATTGCAAGAGAAATAAAAGAGAAAATAGAAGAACAAATGCAATATCCAGGTACTATAAAAGTAACTGTAATAAGAGAAGTAAGAGCTACAGAAGAGGCAAAATAATTACTTCTTTTTTCTTTCTCTAAATTTAATGTTAATAATACTAATAATTGTGGTATAATGAAATATATGAGGAGGTTAGGGTATGGGATTATTTGATAAGTTTAAAACCATTTTTCAAAAAGAACCGGAAAAAGTAACTAAATATGAAGAAGGTTTAGAAAAAACAAGAAAAGAATTTATTTCACAATTAAGTAATTTATCAAATAAATATAAATTTATTAACGATGATTATTTTGAAGAATTAGAAAATATTTTAATTATGGCTGATATTGGTGTTAATACAGTAATGAACTTTGTAGATAAATTAAAATTAAGAGTAAAAACTGAAAAAATAACTGATTCTAAAATGTTAAAAGATGTAATTATTGATGAATTATTTATTATGTATGTAGGTAATGATGTTATAAATAGTAAAATAAATTATAACACTAATGGCCCTACAGTTGTTCTTTTTATTGGAGTTAATGGTGTAGGTAAAACTACTACTATTGGTAAAATTGCTTCTAAACTAAAGAGTGATGGTAAAAAAGTTTTATTAGTAGCTGCTGATACATTTAGAGCGGGTGCTATTGAACAAATAGAAGAATGGTCAGAAAGAGTAGGAGTAAGAGTTATTACTAAAAATGTAAAAGATCCTTCAAGTGTTGTATATGATGGACTTGATATTGCTAAAAAAGAAAACTATGATGTAGTTTTAATAGATACAGCAGGTAGACTTCAAAATAAAGTAAATTTAATGAATGAACTTGCTAAAATAAATAAAGTAATAAAAACACATATAGAAGATGCCCCACATGAAACTCTATTAGTAATAGATGCTACTACTGGTCAAAATGGAATTGCCCAAGCTAAATCATTTAAAGAAATAACAAATATTACAGGAATAGTTCTTACAAAATTAGACGGAACTGCAAAAGGTGGAATAGTTCTTGCCATTAAAGAAGAAGTAGGAATACCCGTTAAATTTGTAGGACTTGGGGAAAAGGTTGAAGATTTAGAACCGTTTGATATAGAAAAATACATATATGGTTTATTTAAAGATTTATAGAAAGGAATTGTAATGTGTATACATATATATTAGTATAAATTTGTGTACATTTATAAAAAAGAGTATGAATAATAATTATAATTTGGATAAAAGGGATTATATAATAATGTTATATGATATGTACAATCCTTTGTTTAGTGACAGACAAAAAGTTTATTTTGAAGAATATTATTTTAATAATTATACATTATCAGAAATAGCTGAAAATTTAAAAGTTAGTAGAACTGCAGTTCATAAAGCTTTAAGGTTGATTGAAAAAAAATTAGCAGAATATGAAGAAAAATTAAAATTATGTGAAAAAAGAATTGCTATGGAAAAAATATTGGCGACTATGATTGAATATGAGAAAGTAGATAAATTAAGAGAAGTGATGTAAATGGATAGAAATATACCTGTTGTTATTGAAGACAGAGAATTGCCTATAGATAGGTATAGAAAAAATAGAAGTAATAGTGGATTTTCGGATATTGTTTTTATTCTTTCGATGGTGAGTACATCAATTATGTGGTTAATAATAATTTATATATGCAGTAGATAGGAGATGAGTTATGACAGAAGATTCAATATTAAATAGATATGCTGACGAATTAACAAAAGTTAATTATATTACAAATCCTGCTATAGCAAGAGAAAATGAAATAAAAAATTTGATTTTAGTATTGTTAACTCCTGAAAAATCTGCAATATTAGTAGGTAAACCAGGTATAGGTAAAACAGCGATTGTAGAAGGTCTAGCTTTTAAAATTCAAATGAATGATGTTCCTAATGTCCTTAAAGGATATAGAATCTTTAGAGTTAATACTACTGCTTTAATAGGAAATTCTGAAAGTGAAAACCGTGTTTTGAAATTGGTTGAGGAGTTAAAACAACAGGAAAAAATAATATTATTTATTGACGAAATACATACATTAATTGGTAATGATGCTCAAGGAGCATTGGATTTAGCTAATATGTTTAAAGAAGGACTTAGTAGAGGTAGTATTAAAATGATTGGAGCTACTACTACTTATGAGTATGAAAAATATATTTTAAGGGATAAAGCTTTTGTGAGAAGATTTGAAAAAATTGACATAGAAGAACCAACTGCAGAAATGTGTGTTGAAATATTACTTAAATCACTTCCAAAATTAGAAAAACAAACTGGTGTTAGTTTACCATATACTGATTTTATAAAAGAAAAAATTATGAAATTTATTGTTAATATGACAAGTGAATATAAAAGAGTATATGAAGTATCTTCTAGATATCCAGATATAGCTTTGATGATTTTAAGACAAGCTTTTTCTAATGCTTTATACTCCAATAGAGCTGTAGTTAATTTTCGTGATATATATGAAGCAATAACAACAACTAAAGCTGTTTATCCTGATGTCATAAAAAAAGAAATTTTAGTATTTAAAGAAGAATTTAAAGACGAATTAATGCTGGAAAATATAGTTATCAATCCATAAATTTAACGTCTTTTTCTTTTGTTTATTTACATATAATATAGTAAATGATATAATAAAAATATAAGAAAGTGGTGATTTTATGTTATTAAGAGCTGTTTTAAAAAATATAGATTATGAGATTGTCAAGGGAAGCGTAGATGTTAGTATAGAAAATATTTTTTATAATTCTAAAAATGTTTGTAAAGATTCTGCTTTTATAGCATTAGTTGGTTATAATCTGGATGGGCACAAATATATAGATGATGCAATTGATAGAGGTGCTAATGTAATTTTTGTAGAACATGATATAGAATTAGATAAAGATGTAACTATTATTAAATTGCCAGATACTAGAAGAGGATTATCATTATTATCTGCTAATTTATTTGGAAATCCTTCTAATAAAATTAAAACAATAGGAGTTACAGGAACAAAAGGAAAAACAACAACAACATGGATGATAAAAAGAATTTTAGAGGAAGACAATAAAACTGTTGGTGTAATTGGAACTATGGGTGTATTTATTAAAGATAAACACTATGATTTAGTAAATACTACTCCTGAATCTTATGATATACATAAATATATGAAAGAAATGGTTGATAATGGTATTGAGTATGTAGTTATGGAAGTTTCATCACAAGCTTTAAAATTAGGAAGAGTTGAAGGAATAACATTTGACTATGGTGTATTCACAAATTTAACACACGATCATATAGGTGATGGAGAACATGCTACAATGGAAGAATACATTGAATGTAAAGCTTTATTGTTTAAGCAATGTAAGCATGGCATTTTCAATATTGATGATAATAATTATGAAAAAATGATTGATAATTGCAGCTGTGATATCCATACTTTTGGATATGATAACAAAGCGACTTTATATTGTAAAGATGTTAAACTGTTAAGAGAAAAAGGACTTATAGGTATTGAATTGATAACAGGTGGATGTATTGAAGAAGTTTTTAAGATTAGTACTCCAGGTACATTTTCAGCTTATAATGCAATGTGCGCAATTTTAACAACATATTTAATTGGATGTACTACAAATTCGATGAAAAAAGCTTTATCATCTATTGCAGTTAAGGGTAGAGTAGAACCTGTAGCTATATCAGATAAATTTGATTTACTTATAGATTATGCACACAATGGAGTTTCTACAGAAAGTATTTTAACAACAATAAGAGAGTATAATCCTAAAAGAATTGTTACTATTTTTGGATGTGGAGGTAATAGAAGTAAAGATAGACGCTACGAAATGGGAGAAGTATCAGGTAAACTTGCTGACTTTTCGATTATTACAGCGGATAATTCTAGATATGAAGATGTAAATGATATTATAAATGATATTTTAGTTGGGATGCATAAAACAACAGGAAAATACATAACGATACCAGATAGAAAAGAAGCAATCAAATATAGTATAGAAAATGCTAAAGAAGGAGATATTATATTGCTTTTAGGTAAAGGACATGAAGATTATCAAGAAATAAATGGTGTAAGAAGACCTTTTGATGAAAGGGTAATTATTAAGGAAATATTAGAAGAATTAAAAAAATAAGATTTAAGGCGGTATTTTATGGATACATATAAGTTAGCAATAATTTATGGAGACAATGGATATAAAAGTGATGATAATTTTGGGAAAATCGATAAATTTGGTGCTATAAATGATGGCTTATTACATTCTGCATGTTTATTGAAGTTTGGTAAAGAAAAATTCCCTAATGTGGAGGTGTTTAATAAATTAACAGTTCACCATGAACCTGATGTAATAAGCTATTTTTTTATAAAATTAGGACATGCAGTATTTATAAATAGCACAAGTAAGGGAATGAAAATGGGAATACTACTACTTCCAGAACAAATATCAGATAATTTTCAAAATGTATTATATAAATTTGCAGAAGGAATAGAAGAATATAGTGTTACGTTAGCGTATGATTTAGAGATAGTAAATGGTTTGTTGGAATCAAAGAGCATACAAAATAGTATAAAAGGGCGGGGCCTTAAAAGTTTATTGGATGTTTACTTTTCGAAACGTTCTAAAAATTTGAAGAAATAAAATGAATATATTTAATAAATTCTAAAACTAATCCATCATATAAAATCGCATGGATAATTCCTGTTTTAGTATTTCCCGTTATAGGTGTTGCGCTTTTCTTATTTTGTCACTTTGAATTGTCTATTAAGTTTGTGTCAAAGAAATTAAGAGAGAGTAGAATTAAAAATAAAAAATATTTACAACAAGATATTTCTTTATTGAAAGAAGTAGAAAAAGATAATAAAAGTTTTAGCAATTTATCAAAATATTTATATGATACCTGTAGTTATCCCGTTTATAAAAGTTCTGAAATAAAATATTTTAAAGATGGAATTAGTAATTTTGAAAGTATGATAAAAGACTTGAAAAACGCTAAAAAATATATATTTTTAGAATATTTTATAATAGAAAAAGAATATATGTGGAATACTATATTGGATATATTAAAAGAAAAGGTAAAAGAAGGAGTCGAAGTAAGAGTAATGTACGATGGTATGTGTTCTTTTGCGTTGCTACCATATAATTATCCTAAAATTTTAGAACAATATGGAATTAAATGTAAAATGTTTTTTCCAATAAAATTAAGATTATCGGTGTATCAAAATAATCGTGATCATAGAAAAATATGCGTAATAGATGGAAATATAGCTTATACTGGAGGAATTAATTTAGGGGATGAATATATTAATAAAAAAGAAAAATATGGATATTGGAAAGATACAGCTATTAGACTAACTGGTAGTGCTGTAAATAGTTTTATAGTAATGTTTCTAGAAATGTGGAATTTAGATTTAAAGAAGGAAGAACTTTATAATAATTATCTGAATGATATAAAATCAAACGATAATGATGGTTATATTATTCCTTATGGTGATAGCCCATTAGATGATTATGAAACAGGTAAAAAGGTTTATATGGATATTTTAAATACTGCAAATGAATATGTAGATATAATAACATCGTATTTAATATTAGATGATGAGTTATTATCAGCTATTATATATGCATCAAATAGAGGTGTTAAAGTAAGAATAATAATGCCACATATACCAGATAAGAAATTAGTTTATTATTTAGGTAGAAGTTATTATAAAGATTTAATTAATAATGGTGTAGAAATATATGAGTTTGAAAAAGGATTTACACATGCTAAAATGTTTATAAGTGATAATACTAAAGCAGTAGTAGGAACGATTAATTTAGATTATAGAAGCTTATATTTACATTTTGAATGTGCATGTTATATATACAAAAATAAAGTTATACAAGATATTCAAAAAGATTACAATAAAACTATTCAAGAATGTATAATGATAAATAAAGAAAATGTAGAAAAATATAATATCTTTAAAAGAATAATAGGAAGAATTCTTCGATTTTTAGCTCCATTAATGTAAATGTATAATAATAAAAAATAAAGAAAAAATATAAAGGAAGGTGATACTATGAATTTAGAAGGAAAGGTAGCAGTAGTAACTGGGGGAGCAAAAGGTAATGGTAGAGGTATAGTAGATGTACTTGTATCTCGTGGTGTAAAAGTAGCGATATTAGATTACTCGGATGAGTTAAGAAATGTAATTAATGATTTAGCTAGTAAAGGACATGATGTTTGTGGATACAAAGTAGATATTCGCGAAAAAGATAAGGTTGATTTTTGTATTAATAAGATAGCAGAAAGATATGGAAAAATAGATATACTAGTTAATAATGCTGGTATATGTTATTTAGAAACTTTTGAAAAAACAACTGATGAAATAAGAGATTATCACTTTGATATAAATATCAAAGGAACATGGAATGTAACAAAAGCAGTTATTCCTTACATGCAAAAAAATAAAAAAGGATCTATTATTAATTTATCAAGTGTAACAGGACCAATGGTAGCAGATACTGGAGAAGTAGCGTATGCTACTACAAAAGCAGCATTAATTGGATTTACTAAATCATTAGCGATGGAATATGTAAATGATAACATAAGAGTAAATGCAATACTTCCTGGATATATTAGAACACCAATGGTAGATAATATGGCCAAACTTACTAATAAAGAAGATCCATTATCAGTAATTCATGAAATAGAACAAGGAATACCAATGAAAAGAATGGGAACTATACATGAACTTGGTAATTTAGCAGCATTTTTAGCGAGCGATGATTCATCTTATATGACAGGTACAGAATTTGTAATTGATGGAGGATCAACATTACCTGAAACAAATACAATGGGAGTATAAAATTTGATTATAATAAAGTTGAAAATTACTTTATTATAATCTTTTTTTTTGGTACAATAATCTTATGGTGGTTTTATGAGTAGTAAATTAGAAAAATTATTTAAACAAATAAATTTAGATAAATATATGGAATATTTTGATAATAGTGAATTAGAAAAAATAATCGTGTATGACAAAACTAAATTGTGGGAATTTGTTATTATAGTAGATAATAATATACCTAGTTATGTATATACTTATTTAAATAATAAATTATCAGAATCATTTAATGTTGATAAAATAGATTTAACTATTATTAGTAAAAATAAAGATAGCGAATATCTTAATGAATATTTTAATTTAATTATTGATAGTTTAATTAAAAGTAGTGGCAAATATAATGTATTTAAAGATAGAAAAATAATAGTTAATGAAGATAACATTGAAATAAAAGTATATAACAAAATAGAAAAAGCTTATTTACTACAAGAATTAGAACGAATTAATGATAGACTTAGAAAATATGGATATGACTATAAGTTAAATATAGTAATGGATAATACAGGGGAAGATGAATTGTTAAAACAAATTGAAGAAGATAAAGTTGTAAATGAAAGTTATGTTTTTGAGGAAAAAAAAGAAGTTAAGAATAATTATCGTGAAAAGAAAAGTGAAGATGTAGTTTTAATAAAAGATATTAAAAATGAAATAGATAATATTAATATTGAAATAAAAGTATTTGGAATAGATATATTTGAATCTAAAAGTGGATACAAAATATTTACTTTAAAAGTTACTGATGGAACAGATAGTATGTATGCTAAAATATTTACTAAAAGTGAAGATGAATTTGCAAGACTTAAAGATTTATTAAAAGAAGGAAAGTACTATAGATTCTATGGAAAAGTAGTAACAGATGAATTTGCAAAAGAATTAGTATTTAATACAAGATTTAAGGATATTACTGCAATTGATGGACAAGAAGAAAATAAAAGAGTAGATGATGCCAAAGAAAAAAGAGTCGAATTACATGCTCATACAATGATGAGCCAAATGGATGGAGTATGTGATGAAGTAAAATTAGTTAAACAGGCAATTAAGTTTGGACATCCTGGTATTGCTATTACTGATCACGATTGTTGTCAAGCATTTCCTCATGTTTTTGGAGAAGTTACTAGTTATAATAAAGGATTAAAAAAAGCAGCAAATGGTAAAATAGAAGAAATTAAAGGTAAAATAGAAACACTTACTAATGAAGGTAAAACAGAAGGATTAGATGAATTAAATATAGAACTTGAAAATGCTATAAAAGAAAAAGATAATTTAAAATATTTTAAAGTGGCATACGGTAGTGAAATAGATATGTGTGAGTCATATTTAAATGTATGTTTTAATCCGAATGATGAATTAATCGAAAATAATACATTCGTAATATTCGATACTGAAACAACAGGATTTAATCCAGGTTTAGGAGACTCAATGATTGAACTTGGTGCTGTTAAATTAAAAAACGGAGAAGTAGTAGATCGTTTTGATGAATTAATTAACCCAGGTCATCACATTGATGAAGAAATAACAAGAGTTACAGATATATCAGATGATGATGTAAAAGATTCTGACAATGAAGAAAATGTTGTAAAAAGATTTAAAGAATGGATTGGTACTTTACCTTTAGTAGCACATAACGCAAGATTTGATAAAAATATGTTAGATATGGCATATTATAAATATGATTTAGGTAAGTTAGAAAATCCAATTATAGATACACTTATGTTATCTAGAGTAATAAATAGAGACTTAAAGAAACATAGTTTAAAAGCGTTAGGTAAATTTTACGGAATAAATACCGGAGAAGCAGATGAAGAAGATGAAGAGTCTACAAGTGGAGTACCATCTGATAGTGTAAAATTAGATAATTATTTACTAAATAAATTAGAAGATATAAAGGTAGATGGTGAATCTATATTAAAAACTACCGAAGAAGGAACTTATTTAAACAAAGTTCGTAAAGCTAGTAAAACAGAAACTTGTCATTTAATAATTAATTTAAAAGATAATAATGTAATAGAAAAGGATATTAATTTACATCCAGCAGAAAATGAAGAAGTAGTAAATATTGATGAATTTAATACCATTAAAATTAAAATATATGTTGGACAACACCATGGTGCAGACGTTGACTCAGAAAATACTGGTTATATATTTGCTAAAATGTTAAAACAAATTGAAGGAATTAATAAAATTAGTGAATTAAATGATTTGAATTTATTAGAAGAAGTTTCATTTAAAAATGATCCTAAAAAATTAGAAAATATATATGATTTATGCAGTTATAAAAATTATGTCGAGCCTTGTACGAATAGTATAGAAGAGGATGAAAAAAGAGGGTATCCATTTATAAGATACAACAATAAGGAATATATATGGAAGTATCCTTGGTGTCATGATAATTATTTACAAATGTATGAGAATATTCCTGGAAAAACGATTACAGAACATATTGCTAATTTATATGATAATACTAAGCATGTTACATTTTTAGCAAAAGATAAAGTAGGACTTAAAAATTTATTTAAAATAATTAGTTATGCAAATACTAACTTTATTGTAAGAAATGCTAAAATACCTAGAAAATTAATCGAAGAAAACAGAGAAGGATTACTTATAGGTTCTGCTTGTCTTAATGGAGAAATTTTCTATTTAGCAGAAACTCGTAATGAAGAAGACTTAATGAAAGCAATGGAGTTTTATGATTATATTGAAGTACAACCAATAGAAAATTATTCTCATTTATTAAAAGGACATGATATAAATAATATAGAACACTTAAAGAAATGTATAAAGAAAATAATTGATTGTGCTAAAAAATGTAATAAATTAATTGTGGCAACTGGGGACGTACATAATATAAATAAAGAAGATGTATTATATAGAGAAATTATTGTAAATCAAAATGTTCCTGGTAAAGGTAGACATCCTCTTGCTAGATATTTGTCAGGTAAGCCAAAAGGTAATGTCAATAATGAAAATATCGAAAATCTAATAGAGTATGTAAAAACTAAGGGAGTAGAGTTAACTTCTATTGATGTAAAGGTACTTAAATATATTTACACTCTGACTAATGTTAAAGATATTCCTATTACTCTTATGAATTTAGTAGAGTTATATCAAATAGATAAAAATAATAAAGAAGAAGAAATATTAAAATCTAAAGAAGAATATAAGAAAAGTAAGATAGAAGATGCTCTTAGAAAGTTTCAATCTTTAAATATTATAGAATTTAGAACTAAAGATGAAAAAATAGTATATTCACTTATTGATGATTTCCGTTATTATGAACCTACTAAATTATCGGTAAGTGGTCATATACCTAATCAATTCTTTAGAACTACTAATGAGATGAAAGAAGAATTTTCTTGGTTAGAAGATGAAGACTTAATTAACGAAATAGTAGTAGTTAATCCTAATAAAATATTAGATATGATTAGTGAAATTGAAGTAGTAGAATATCCTGATAAACCATATTCGCCAATTATTGAACATTCACAGGAGACATGTCGTGATTTAGTTTATACTAAAGCACATAGTATGTATGGTAATCCACTTCCTAGGATGATCGAAGAGAGAATTGCTCAAGAATTTTATGGTGATACTATTTTAGGGCTTGTTAAAGATAAGATAAGTTTAGATAATCCTGATTTAGACGAAACTAAAAAAGATGAAATGTTACCTAGTGTACTTCATGATGTTATTATGAGTGGATACGATGGGGTAGTTAACTTAGTTAAAGAAAAAATGCAAAGAGAAGATAATACTTTAACGGATGAAGCTGCAATAGAAAAAGCTAAAGCATCGCTAGGAGGTATTATTGGTGGTGGCTTTGACGTTATTTACTTAATTGCCCAAAAATTAGTTAAACACTCAAATGATGATGGATACTTAGTAGGATCTCGTGGATCTGTTGGTTCATCTTTAGTTGCTAATATGATGGGAATAACAGAATGTAATGGACTACCAGCACATTATTATTGTCCTAACTGTGGATATAGTATTTTTAATGATGAAGAAGGTAATCCTTTATCTAAAAATTATGCTAGTGGTTTTGATTTACCTGAAAGAATGTGCCCAAAATGTGAATCAAAAATGGTACATGAAGGAAATGATATGCCATTTGCTACCTTTTTAGGATTTAATGCTGATAAAGTTCCTGATATTGACCTTAACTTTAGTGGAGATAACCAAGCATCTGCTCACGAATATACAAAAGTATTGTTTGGAACAGATAATGTATATAGAGCAGGAACTATCGGTACAGTTGCAGATAAAACAGCATATGGTTATGTTTTAGGATTTTATGAAGAACAAGCTCATAATGTTCTTAAAATAGAAGCAAATAGTTATGGATTGTCAGTTCCTAGTAAAGATGATTTAAAGAAGAAAAAGTTACTAAAAGTAAGTGCTCGTGTAGCAGAAGTAGAAAGAGTATCAGTGGGTTGTACAGGGGTTAAAAGAACAACGGGACAACACCCTGGAGGAATAGTAGTAGTTCCAGGATATAAAGATGTTTGGGATTTTACACCATTCCAATATCCTGCCGATGATCCCACAAGTGTGTGGAGAA
>ERZ1643251.4601-NODE-4601-length-11890-cov-16.242079_pt1 | contig 11890 bp, 19 predicted proteins | sample MGYA00579261_ERZ1643251 | MGnify/ENA primary metagenome ERZ1643251 (study PRJEB29033, sample SAMEA4952267) | chicken gut metagenome | biome: Broiler Chicken; feature: Gastrointestinal Tract; material: Caecum | place: Ireland | collected 2018 | study: Broiler... | reverse complement strand
TACCATTACTTCAAGAAAATTTATTTCTGTATTAGAAATAAATGGTATGGAATACTTAACATATCATATTACAGAAGAACATGATGATAAATATATTAGATTGATTATTTACGACATACAGAAAGAAAAAAGATACAAAAATATTATTATTTTAACAAATGATGAAAATAGAATAAAAACAAAAGATTTTACATTTGGAATGAATCAAGTTCTTATCATACATGATACAGAAGAAAACAGAGAAAAATTAAAATATTTACATAGTCTTGACTGGTATAATGTCGTAAGAGAACAATATAAAAGGTTTAATATATATTTATCTGATTATAATTTCTGTGAATACACAGATTATAAAAATAAATATATAAATACCTTTTATTTTTTTGACACAGAAAAGGTAAATAGAATAAACTATTTTTTAAAAGAAAACAAAGATAAAAATGCAGATATAATATGTAGTTCACAAATAAAGGAAGGTTTGATAAAAGAACTTCCAAACTGTAATTATAATATTATAGATTTGGAAAAATATATTGATAAAGCACCTTTCTATTATGATTAAGAAGATATGTTTTTATATATTTTTATTTTTGTTTTTGATTTTAAATATTGTTATTATTGCAAATGTAAAAAAATATATAGAAATACTAAATATATGCTTTAATAAAAATATTATACTAACCAATAAATTATATGCTGCTATTTGCGGTGTAATTGTCCTTATTTCCATTTTAATTATATTAGATATATTACTTGTTGTCTTGAAAAAGAAAAATGAAAATAAAGGCATTAATTTTAAAACGAAAGATGGAACTTATGGTACAGCAAGTTGGATGACCGAAGATGAAATGAAAAGTATTCTTGGGGTTGGTGATGTTCCTGGTATTATCTTAGGAAAATATAATAACGAGATAGTAAAATTACCATTTGAAAGCTATTTTAACAAAAATATATGTGTATTTGGTAGTAGTGGTAGCATGAAAACTACAGCTTTCTTACTTACCAATTTATTAGAACTTTCAAAATATAAAAAATCTATCATAGTAACCGATCCAAAAGCAGAGATATATAGAATAACTTCCAGCTATTTTAAAAGTATCGGATACACAGTAAAAGTATTTAATTTAAAGGATATGCGTCATTCTGACCGTTGGAATCCACTAGCTGAAAATGAAAATATAAATGATGTTCAAACTAGTGCAAATATTATAATATCAAATACACAAAAGAAAAGTGGTAAAGATGAATTTTGGCCTCGTGCTGAAGAAAATTTGTTAAAGGCTTTTATTTTCTATTTTCTACAAATACTTGTCGACCAAAATAATTTAACAAATATTTATAAGAAAATAGCAAGTGGTGATATTGGAGAAATAGATAGTATGTTTAAAGGCCTTCCAAATACACACCCTGCAAAAATGAGCTATAACATATTTGCAAGTGGCTCAGATACTATAAAAGCAAGCGTTATTACTCGGACTTGGAACTAGGTTACAAACTTTTCAAAATGAAGATTTACAAAGGCTAACTTCTGCAAGTGATATAGATTTAACACTTCCAGCAAAAGAACCTTGCATATACTATGTTATTACTGATGATATGAACGGAGCATATGATTTTTTAAGTTCTTTGTTTTATACATTCTTATTTATAAAATTAGTAAGGTATGCAGATTCAAGAGAAAATGGTAAATGTGATGTAGATGTTTTTTGTTTTTTAGACGAATTTGCAAATATTCGGTCAAATTCCCGAATTTAATAAGAAGATTAGCACGGTTAGAAGCAGAGGCCTACGGGCTAATACCAATAACTCAAAATAAAGCTCAAATGGACAGCCGTTATCCTAATAAAATGTCAGATGAAATAATACGGTAATTGTGATATTACACTAGGTTTAGGTACGACAGACACTTTAACTGCTACATTTTTTTGTGATTTAATAGGTGTAGCAACTGCTGAAACAATCTCTATTAAAAAGGAAAATTCTCTTGAAGGAGATATTGAAGAATATGGGCAAAAAAATATTTCAACTTTCCAAAGAAACTTATTGAATAAAGACGAAATTTTAAGATTACCTACAAGCAAGTTACTTGCTATTTTAAGAGGTAATAAGCCACTTTTATTAGATAAAATGAGATATACAGAACACTCACTTGCTAAAAAATTAAAGGATAGTTCTATTTATGATTATATACCTGAGTGGACTAAAAATAATAAAATGACTGAAAATTCAATAAAAAATGTAAGAAAAAATGTAAAAAAAAGGAAAAGAAGCTTTGATAATTTTTAAAAATATGGTATAATTATATCATAATGCTCTAATTGGAGGTTTTTGAAATGCCTTTTAGTATGGAAGAATGGATAAAGAAATTTGGTAATGATGACATATCTTTAATGATAGGAAGATTACAAGAGAAATATCATAATGTTCCTGTTGTTGATATTATGCACGAATTAAGTCAAGAATCTATTGAAATCATAAGAAAACTAGGTATAGAAATAGAAGATAAAATTTATACTGAATATGAATTTGATGTTTTGGATATGAAGGTTGCCGAATATTATATTTATGAAGATATGACAGAAGAAGATAAAAAACACATAAAAAGTCTTGATGGTACAGGTTTAACTCAAGAAGATATACAAAAAGTAGAACATGAATTATTTGAAATATGGAGTAGTCATGATTTTTAAAATCGTAAAAATACTTAGAACTGAAAGTGATGAAATGGTATTAATGAACAATTATCAAGACCTACAAAATATAAAAGAGCAAATGCAAAAAGAGATAAAGAAAGAATAACTTAAAACTATATTATAAGTATAGAAGATATCAGATTAAGGAAAAAATAAAATAGTTGGAGAAATAGACATGAAATATATTCATTATGGAGATAATAAGTTCGATATAAATAAATTTAATAAAGTATTAAATATACCAGAATCAATAAAACCTTTTGGTGGCTTTTGGGGTAGTAGAGAAAATGCAGATTTTGGTTGGAAAGAATGGTGTACTGACACTAATTTTAAGTTTAAAGATTTATCAAAGAATTTACAGTTTTCTCTATCTAATGATGCCAGAATACTTATTATGGATAATGCAAATCTTCTTGATGATTTACCACAAAATAAAGAAAATCATATATTAAATAAATTATATGTTACATTAGACTTTGAAGAACTATCAAAACAATATGATGCAATAGAAATTTTAATAAGTGAAGATGAGCGATTATATGAATTATTATATGGTTGGGACTGTGATAGCATATTAGTAATGAATCCTGATGTCATAATTGCAGAAAAATAAAATATAGCATTTACCTTAAAGGGTAGGTGCTTTTTTAATTGGAGGTGAAAAGTTGGAAGACCTAACAATAAAAGAAATATTAAGAAGCAAAGAAGAAAAACACATTTTGACTGGCAAAATTTCTGGAATAGAAGATGAATATTACAAATTAAAAAATGAAAATATCTCTTGTGCAATAGTGTGGTATGGAGAAATAAAGGTACTTATTCCTAGTACACATTTAGGTATAAAAAAAGTAAATAAATCAGTAATTAGAGGAATGCTTGGAGCAGAAATAGATTTTATTATAATAGAATTAGACACTACTAGCAATATTGCAATAGCAAGCAGAAAAGAAGCAATGGAATTAAGAACAAAGATAGAACTTCCAAAACTAAAAATAAATGATACTGTAAAAGTTAGAATATTGGCAGTAGGGGTAAAGCATATTATTGTTGAGTTATATGGAAAAGAAGTTATTATAAAAGCAGAAAATTTGAAACACACATATATAGTAAATTGTAAAGATCATTATTTTCCAGGTGAATATTTAAAAGTAAGGATTAAAGAAATAGACATCAGCAAAGAAATATTTGTATTATCAGCAAAAGATTTTACAGAAAATCCATTTAAAAATATACGAAAATATATTGTAGAGAAGGGAGAGTACACAGGCAGAGTGATAGCATTTCCAAAGCAAAATAGTGGTATTATAGTGCAATTGGATAATTCAAAGGTGAGCGTTCTTGCAAGAGTTCCACCTCGTTTTAACAACTATCCACACTACATGGATAATGTGTTAATAAGAATCACACAAATAAAAGAAGATAAGAAGTTAATTTACGGTTATCTTATGCGAATAATTTAAAAAAGAAGGTGATTAAAATAAAAGAAAAAGATACAAAAATTATAAACTTTTTACAAGATTTTGGCTCTGCTAAAGTGGAGCATTTACAAAGATTATTTGATGATTATAACAATAATTTTAAGAGTATTTTATCAAATAATATAATAAGTAAAAAGGGAGATATATTTGTTCATAATACACAGAAAATAGATGAAAATATGCTAGTTGCATTAGATATTTTATGCAGATATAAAGGTAGATTTGTAACATTTCATAGAAATAATTTTCCGATATATATTACCTTTTTAACAAAAGACAATTTACTATATCATATAATTGTGGCAGATGAAGGAAATAAAAAGGGAATTATAAAATTAGTAAATTCCTATCCCCTATACCTCCCTAAAGCTGATAGACTAATTTTGGCATTTCCTAGTAGGGAAGAGTTAGAGCAGATAAATTGTGAATTACCATTTTTATATTGTACTTACCCTGATTTAGACGTAGTAAATGATGAAATAACAGAAGATGAAGTAATTTGTTGATTTTTAGGCTTTTTTGTGGTATAAATATCTTACATATATATGGATTCATATATTTATATATTTACTAAATCTTTTAGCAGATGCAGCAATGTGTCTGCTTTTTCTAGTAAAAAAATCATAAATTATCATTTTCAGAAAATTTATGATTTCTGATTTTTAACACTTCATGTTCAAATCAAGTCCTTCTAATTGTAATTTTATTACGATATTATTGATTTGATTTGGGGTAATCCTATTTTTCTTAGATTATTTCTATTCTTTTTTACAAGTTCATATAAGGTACGAATTTTATTACTTTTCTACAATGCTCTTGTATCGGTAGATAACCCCAAAATACTATTTTTATTAGTGTTATTAAAATTTATATAACTTATAAGTAGACACATAAATTTCCCACTAATATTTAACAAACTCGTTAACTTATAAGTAAAATAATGGCGTTGAAGATTATAAAGTGATTCTAAAAAAAATCGTTTGACCTTTTTCGACAAAAATCGACAAATCCTTACTCTCCCAACGAAAATATTAAATTTTATTTGTTAAATTTATTGACATTATTTTACATTTGGTGTATAATTAAGGTACTGTCGATTTGACAGTGTTGTAAAAAAGGATAGTTCTGTCATTCTCATCAAATAGGAGGAAACTTTATGAAGACTATATCTAAACTTTTATCCTTGGCATTAGCTTGCGTTTTGACGTTTGGCTGTGCTACAACTGCTTTTGCAGCTGAAAGCAATCCTGAAGATGTCAACAACAATGAATATACTGTTGTTGAACAGGAAATCCCTGTTGTTTTTGAGGGAACTGGTGATGAAGGAAATGCGTCCATCGTTCCGATGGCCCAGGGGGACCAGGAAGATTTTCGGCTTGGTTCTATCGGCTATCTGTCAAACTGTGGCCGTACACCTAAATTCAAATGCTGGGTAACTGGTGGATCTTCTTCCACCCAGGTCATGTTTAGATTCAAGACTGGCGGTGGAGTAAATTACGGACCATTTGGACCTGTTAATGCTGATGGTTCTGAGGCTCTTTACAAGTCGTTCATTGTTTTTGACAGTGATGATGCTTGGGAATTTACAGCATTTGTTTCCAGCGGTCCTAACAACGGCAATTTAGTTTGCCATGTTCAGCAGTATTAATTTGACTTGCTAAAAATCAAATTGTAACTGATTAACATTTGACAGAACTATTCCTTTCTACTACGAGTGTGTTACAACTCGTAGTAGTTTTTTTATAAAAAATAAGGGGAAATCCCCTTACTTGAAATATATTTCTATAAATAATGTATCTTTTATATATTTAGCTCTTATTTTTCCATTATTTAATTCTACTAGTTGTTTAGCAATCGATAATCCTATCCCTGTTGATTCTTTCGCATTTTCTACTGAAAAATAACGTTCAAAAATTTTTTGAACTGTTGTTGCATCAAGTGAATTTGCTTTATTAGAGAATGAAATTGTTCCATTTTCATTCATTGTAACCTTAAAATCTCCTGTACTGTATTTTGATACATTAGATAAAATATTTTCAAATATTCTTATAATTGAGATTCTATTGACTAATTTATAAATTTTTTTATTACAAATAGAAACTTTTGGGACAATATTTTTTTCTTTGAAAATATTATAATAACTTACTAATGTTTCTTCTAAAATTTCATTGATGCAACAATTTTCCTTTTTTAATTCTATATCACTATCCATTAATTTAGAAAACTCAAATAATTGTTTTGTGAGTTCCGTTAATTCATTAGATTTTTTTTCAACTACTTTTAAATATTGTTTTTGTTTGTTAGATAAACTTTCTTGCTGTATCAAATCAATATATCCTTTAATTGCTGTTAAAGGTGTTCTTAAATCATGTGAAATATTAGTTATTATTCTCTTTAATTCTTGATTTCCACTTTTATATTGTAGCATTTGTTTTCTTAAATCTGTCAAGTTATCATTTATATTTATCGTTAAACTTTTAATGACCTTATCCGATGAGGATATAGTTATTATATTATTAGTATCTGATTTTAATATATAAGTAAAAGATTTTTCGATTTCTTTAATTGAATGCTTTATTAAACATAATTTTAAAATTAAAAATATACATATACAAAATAATATAATGGTTAGCAATAATATACTAATATTCACTTTTTCCTCCTATTCCTCCTATTTTAGTTCTTTTTTAGAAAAAATATATATTCCTAATATATTTATAGCACATATTAGAGTAATGGAATAAATCGGCATTTGTTTCAAAAACTCTGAATTGTTACTTCCAATTTCCATAGCCTGTCCTTGTGGAATTGAAAGATAAATCATTCTTGCTTGTTTAACTTTTTCATCTCCTGGATAGTTTGGATCAAGTTCTTGACTTATAATATGAGAAACACCATTTTCATCTGTATATGTATGAGTTATATACTCATCAGTATTTGCAGTTAAAGAAAATGAACCTTGTGCTATAAACATTGTTATAAAAAGAATTATACATATTGTTGTTGATACTGTTATTTCGGAACATATCATAGATATAAAGTTAAAAATAGAGCAAAATGATATGATGACTAAAACAGTATTTAATAGTATCATTGCAAATTGAGATAATGACATTTGTAGTTGTCCAAATAAAGGAATACCAATTAAAAATACTAATACTAAATACACAATCTCGCATAAAATAGATGCTATTATACTAATAATGAGATTTGCTAAAAAAATTGAAATCCTACTATGTCCTACTATAATTTTATTTCTTATAATTCCTTGTGAATGTTCTTTCCCAACAAAAATACTTACAAATATTGCTATAAAAAGTCCTATATACATTATAAATTCATTCACGATTTTATCTAAATGTACCCCTTCATTAGATGTATATCTAAACAATGTAAATCCTGCTATTCCAATGGTTAAAAACACAAATAACCAAAATATAATATCTTTTTTTAATCTAAAAAAACCTGCTTTTAATAGTTTAATCATTATTTGCACCTCCTATTAAATTCAAATAATAGTTCTCTAATGATTCTCCTTTTTCTTGAAAATCATTTACTATACAATTTCTTTTAGAAAGTGCAATAACAAGTTCTGACACATTTACTTTCTCATATATATCAATCTTTTCATTAGAAATAACTTTATAATGTAAATTTTCTTCTTCTAAATATTTAACACATTCTTTTAAGTTAGTTACATGAATTTGTGTTCTAATTTTAAAATTTTGTTCTAATTCATCTTTATCAATTTCTTTTATAATTCTTCCTTTGTCTATAATACCGTAACATGTTGCAATTTTAGACAATTCATCTAAATAATGACTAGAAATCAAAAAAGTAATACCTTTTTCTCTATTTAATCTTAAAATTAATTCTCTTATTTCTATTATTCCCTCGGGATCTAATCCATTTATAGGTTCATCTAAAATCAACAGATCCGGATTACCAACTAAACTAATTGCGATTCCTAGTCTTTGTTTCATTCCCAAAGAAAAATGTTTAGCAGTTTTTTTACCTGTATTTTCTAATCCTACAAGTTTAAGTATTTCATTTAACTTGCTGAATGAGGGTAACCCTATAATTTTATACTGTTCTTTAAGATTATCTATTGCTGTCATATCTGAGCAAATTGAGGGCGTTTCGATAATACCACCTATTCTTTTTCTTGCTTCTGCAATTTTTCTACTATTATTAGAAATACCATAAATAGTATATTCTCCTGATGTAACTTTTTGTAAACCACAAAGTAATCTTATTAAAGTAGTTTTTCCAGCTCCATTTTTCCCTATTAATCCATATATAGATCCTTTTGGAATATGCACATTGATATTATTTAAAGCATTAAAATGACCGTATCTCTTTTTTATATTTTTTGTTTCTAAAATATAATCCATTTTTATCCTCCTTCCTATATGATAAGTTTATCATATATTAGTTAAGAAAATGGTTAAATAATAGTTAAGAATTAGTTAAGATTTCATTCATATAGCTTAAATCCAATTCCCCATACAGATTCTATATATTCATTGCTACTAATATTTCTTATTTTTTTTCTGATGTTACTTATATGAACCTTTAAAGAATTTTCGTCATATTTTTGAGTACAACTCAAAAAGTTATTGTCATTAGTTTTATTTAATAATTGAATTAATTTTGTTTTAGTTATAATTTCCTTAGGATTTAATAGTAATTGTTCTAAAATTATGTATTCTATTTTTGTTAAATATATTTTTTCCTTTTTAATATATAATATATGACTTTTTCTATCTAGTATCATATCTTTATATGATAAAGTTTCAGTCTTATTATTTTTATTGATTCTTAGTTGAACTTTTATTCTTGCCAATAATTCATTTGTATCAAAAGGTTTAGTAATGTAGTCATTTGCTCCATTCGATAAAACAGTTACTTTATCTTCAGATGATATTTTAGCACTTATTACTATAATTGGTATATCTTTTATTTTACCTATAAGCTCTTCGCCTGATATTCCAGGTAACATTAAGTCTAATAATATTAAATCTATATTATTTTTTTCTATTAACAGTATTGCTTCTGTTCCAGAATATGCGCTTATTACATCATATCTTTCCTTTTTCAATATATCTTTAATCAGATTATGGATATCTATATCATCTTCAACAATTAATATTTTTTTCATGAAACATCCTACCACCTTTATTATTCAAGTTGATTATATCACATAAAATCAAAAAAATATAGTCTATCCTTCAAAAGAATAGACTATACATGAATTTTACGCAACGTTTTTTAATGTATCATTTACATTAAAAGTTTCATCAAAAAAATCTAAGTTAAAGATATCGTTATAATTAGAAATACATTTACAATCTATGTTATACCCTAATGGCACTAAATCACGAAAAATACGATTTATAACGTAATCTAAATTATTATTACAATTAGGTGTTCTTATAATAAAAGTAATGTTCCTTATATTAGTATTTTGTATTTCTTTTAAAACCAGATATGAATTAGATATATTTTGAAAACTAATAACAGGTAAATTTAAGCTGTCTCTTATAAGATGACCAAGTATAAAGCTATCTGTTAATATGACATTTGTTGTACGATCAGATATATTACTTCGCATGATATAATTTTTAGTAGCTGTTCCATTTATTTTATTGTTACTTGAAAACCAAATATCTTTGGAATTATTAAATGGTTTATCTAAATGAATTGATAACCCTTGTATATATCCATTTTTGTCATATACAGGTACAAAAAAGCCATCATATCTGTTAAAGAGCCAATTAAAATCATCCTCTTGAAAAAATCCTGGTATACCGAGCTAAATCATATTTCTTAGATAGATTATGTGCTATTATTCTTCTTTTAATATAATTTTTAGGAACTGTACGATAAAGGTTATCCTGAATAGAACTATCTAGCAAACCTATTCTCCTTAAATAGCTTTTATGTTGACCTTCCAATTTTAACATATCTAGTAAATCTCTATATACTCTATCTCTTAACTGTATACCTGCTAATAAATTTATAGGACTAATTTCAACTTGAACTTTATTTTGAGAATAGCATTCTCTTTCAAGTAATTCTTCATATGCTTTTTGTTTACTAATTCCTCTAACTTTTGCATATAATTCTGTTCCATAACCTCCAGCACCACATCTTACACAATGGTATTTATTATTTGCAGAATTTAACGATAGTGTGGGAATTTTACTATTTTTATTGTAGCCGACAAAACGGACATATAGCTCTATTTTCATATCCATTTGTTTCAACTATTTCTAAGCAAAGATGATATGCTATATTTAAAATATTTATATGTTTTTCGACTTCCTTATAATCTGATAAATCCATAACTTTGTTCCTTTCTTACTTATTTTCTTTTCCAATAATAAAATGTTTCATTATTGCACTTTACAACAAACTCTTTTCGATTGATAAAGTTCTTGTTATATTTTTTTATAATTTCTACAAAACTAACTAGGTCCTCCCAATAAGGAGCAACTAACAATAGTTTCCCATTTTTGTATAATTTAAACATAGCTAAATAACCTCCTATATGCTGATTTCGTACATTCTTTTAGTTGCATATACATTTAGCAAATATTCCTGTCTTTTACGGTAATTTATTCTTGCAGAGCAATGGTTGCATAATATTTTATTATTTTTGGTTGGCCTTTTACCACAACTAGTACATATCCCTTGCTCTTTTAATTTATAATACCTCTCTTTAGACCTAACACGACTTTTTTCTTGTAATTCTTTTTTATGCTTTTTAACATATAATTGCGAACTTTCTCTTGATTTCATGATACATTCAAGACACATTGTATGATTTCTTTCTGCATCTTCTTGGCCACACCTCACGCAGATTTTGTGGCTTTTATAATATTCATAATTATTTACACTACACATAATTTTCCTCCCATTTTTAAGTATTGTTATTATCTAATATTTCTACGATAGCATCTTCTAAATCATAATAATCACTACCATATATACAAGCTTCATCTTGCTCTCCTTCTCTGTCATCATTTGGTATTGTAATATTCTTTTCTTCTAATAACTCTTCAAATTTATCTAATATTTTTATAGCAATTTTACGATTTTTTTCCATTTTAAATGATTCTCTTTTTTCAATTATCTTCTCTTTAATGGTACTAACGAAAAAAATCAAAGCGAAAATTACTAATATAACAATGACAATTATTAGCTCGACTAATTTTGTAATATCAAAAACAAACATATATATTCCTCCTTTTAAGCAGCAAGCTGTTCTTCTTGTTGAACTTCAAATTCTTCAAGTTCATTTATAAAATCAGTTGCACATTTTTTTATTTTTTTGCCCAAGTCAATTAAAATCTTAGGATCACCATTTGCATATTGCACAATGTAATTAAAAGTACACATTGAATTGTCTAGTCCGAAAATAACTTGCCACCATATAGGCAACAGATTCAACAAAAACCTCTGATAAGTTTCTATCAGTCTTGTAATCAAAATCGTCATATAAGCCATGTGTCAGTTCATGTAATAACACAGCTGTTTTAGCATCAATAGACAATCTCTTTTCGATTGATATTTCCTTATATTTAGGACTGTAATACCCTTTTACACCTTGTTCAAGTTCTTTTTCATATATTGGGAATTTGCTAAATTGTTTTAATTTTTCAAAAAAAGAACCCATATTTTCACTAGATAGCATTTTAACTTCTAGTGGTATTG
>ERZ1643251.4599-NODE-4599-length-11895-cov-8.968412_pt1 | contig 11895 bp, 12 predicted proteins | sample MGYA00579261_ERZ1643251 | MGnify/ENA primary metagenome ERZ1643251 (study PRJEB29033, sample SAMEA4952267) | chicken gut metagenome | biome: Broiler Chicken; feature: Gastrointestinal Tract; material: Caecum | place: Ireland | collected 2018 | study: Broiler... | reverse complement strand
TCCATAGCCTTAACTCATAAGTCTTTTGGTCTCCTTCACTTCCTGTTGGAGCAAGTGTCCCACTAGTAAGTTTAAATGACCTATCGGCATTAGGAAGCGTTGGTTCTACTTCTTGAAAATTCTTTAAATTTTGAGGAGTCCCTCCATCCAACGATGCTTTAATATATTGATAACTTAATCTCTTTTCTATATCAGAAGAATAAATATCTTCCAAGTTCACTTCATAATGAGCATAAGTATCACACGTATTTGTAATGGTAAACGTGTATGGCGTTAGCTCCATTCCTTCTTCATCAGTTATAGGACTTGCATTTTCAAATTGAATATCATTTTCTTCATTAGTTAACGTCACTTCAAAGCAACTAACTCCCAAAGTATTAAAATCTCTTTGTTGATGAGTTATTTTCCAGTATGCATAACTCACACCCAAAATAATACTTCCTAATAAGATTACGCCTAACAAACTTAATATAATCTTCCTCTTTTGTATCAAATTCTTCTGATAATGCCAAACTCCACTATTTTTCATAAAATCTTCCTTATCCTAACAAAAATTTTACTATATTCTATCCCTGATTACAACCAAAACATGTAATTTTAGCCAAAAAGAAAAAAGGCCCTTAACAGCCTTCATTACACATTCCTACATTCATACTATCAATTAATTCACTATAAATATCTTTTAATTCTTCTTTTTCTTCATCTGTTAAAGTATCATATCCACTCTCTTGCGTAGATACACTACCTACATGTATGCCAGTCACTTCACCATTACTCACCGCGATAACAGTTGGAGCATAAATTCTCTTTTCTCCAGTACTAACTTCTTCACCATCTTTACCAGTCAAAATATATTCATCCAAATACTCATCTAACACATCTAACAACTTATAATAATTAGCAGTTCCTTCACGAGTGGTAACAACTTTATTATTTTCATCCAGTTCTAAAACACTACGAATATCTTCAATATCTAAATATTTTATCTCATTAACATTTTTTTCTTTGGCAACACTTTCTAATACTGGTAACACACTACGACACCAAGGACAACCAGCATATCCAAAATATAAAAGTGCCGTTTTATTTTTGAGTGTATCAATAGCTTCCTCTTCTGTAACATACACAAAAGGATTATCATCACTTAAATTCACAGTAGGATAAGTTCGATTATTATTCTCATTCACTTGTTCATTGTAAGTAGCGTATTCCTCTTGGATTTTTACTGCATCCGTAAGTTCCACATGTTCTACTTCCTCTTCTTGAAAAGCAAAATATCCACAAGTAATCGCAATACAAACAATAACAAAAATCAAAGCAATAAAAACAATGTTTTCTTTCTTCACAACATACACTTCTTTCCTCTAACATTATAACAAATTCCAAAGAAAAGGCAAGATTTGCTAAAAAAATGATGTAAAGAAAAAATCACAAACTTTTCTAGTTCATGACCTAACCTTTTTATCCTGCTTTCATTAAATTCTTAATATTTTTTATAACTTTCTTCTCTATTCTCGAAATATAAGACTGACTAATACCTAGTAAATCAGCTACTTCCTTCTGTGTAAAACTATCGGTATTATTAAGTCCATACCTTAAAATCATAATTTGTTTTTCACGATTTCCTAATTTATTAATTTCCTTTGAAATAAAATTTCTTTCGACACTTTTTTCATATTCATTACTGACCAAATCTATTTCCGTACCCAAAACATCTTCCAAATGAAGTTCATTTCCTTCATTATCATAATTTAAACTATCTTCCAAAGAAATCTCTTTCTTCCGTTTCTTATTCTTTCTTAAAAACATCAAAATTTCATTAGCAATACACCGCGAAGCATAAGTAGCTAGCTTAATATTCTTATCTAATTTATAAGTATTAATTCCTTTAATTAACCCAATCGAACCAATACTGACCAAGTCTTCCATATCATATCCCGTATTTTCATACTTCTTTGCTAAAAATACAACTAATCTCAAATTATGTTCAATAAGTTTATTCTTTGCTTCCATATCCCCTTGCTGAGATTTCAAAATACATTCTCTTTCCTCTTCACTGCTTAAAGGAGGTGGAAGCTTATCACTACTTCCAATAAAAAAACATTCATTATACTTTTGTTTAAGCCACTTAATAATTTTTTGTATCATAGCATCTCCTCCGCACAAAAAAAATTCAAAATACAGTCAACACCATCTCTTAATAGTTCCCCTTCACTAATACCTACCAAATAGTTTTTGCTCATTTTCCCATTGATTTCTAAAGAATCGATTTTAAAACATTTCATAAGTCCATGATAATTTAAAGTATTATATGGCACATAGATAATTTGCTTTCGTACATTTTTAGGAATTTTTTTCTCATTCACAATTACTATTTTCTTTTTAGTAACGGGATCTATCAATTTATTTCCTGTATCCAAATATGAATTTACTTCGATACTACCTCCATTCAAAAAATGAATGACCGCCCTATAATACTGTCCATAACAAACTACACTCTTCCGTTGTTTCACATAAATATATAACATAACGGGTGAAAATATGACTAAAAATAGATAATTCACAGAAATACTTTCATAAGAAAATACGAGCCCATAATGACTTTCTGCAAAAGTTAAATTTAAAAAATAAAGAAATCCTCCCAACACAGTACTAGTCATATAAAAATAGCTAAGATTTTGAATAACATACTTTTTGTCCTTTATCCCAAAGCTAATCGTACACATAAGGATACTTAATACTATTTTAAAAAGAAAAAGAAGAATACTAGAAATAGATAGAAATAAAGTGAATATAGTAATACTTCCAACAAAGGCTCCTAAAAGAATACGTTTTAACGATGCATTTCTTTTTAATGTATTATTGACTGTAAGAAGCAAAAGAAAATCAAAAAACAAATTCAGAAAAAACACTAAATCTACATAGACTGTCATATTTTCACCAACATCATTATATAAAAAAAACGACTCCTTTTTTGTCGTTTCTAGTCACCCTGAAAAGTAATAGAATATTTACTTGGCCCCTTAATACATTTTCCAGTAATATCAAACTTTGATGCATGACAAGGACACTCCCAAGTTTTTTCTATAGGATTAAATAACAACGTACACCCCATATGAGGACACCGTCTTAAAATGGTATATGTTTTCTTACCATCATGATAAACAGCAACTTCTTTTCCATCAATTTTCAAAAACTCCATATTAGGAAAATCATGATGATACAATTTACTTCGAATAAAACTATATGTATTATCAAACGTATTCTCTAAATAAGGAAGTATTTTAGCCCCAAAGTTTTTTCGATGCAAAGAAAATAAAGAAGCATAAGAATTTTTCTGTTTTAAAATCAAATCACTAATAATATGTGCACTTAAAGTACCATTTGTCATTCCCCATGTATTATAACCAGTAGCTAAATACATTTGAGGTTGCAAAACTCCAGAAAGTGGCATCATATCAAAAGTCATCACATCTTCATTACTCCATAAAAAGTCTGGCTGATTTCTTGCTAAATAACTAAAATTCTGCATAATATCCCAAGACTTACGAATTCTATGACTTCCCATCAAAGTAATTTGATAAATTTTTTCATCTTCTAAAAAACGCTCAGAAATGATATTAGGTGTTGTCGTAATAAATGTAGTATGCGGATTAATTTTCACCTGATTCGCTGCAACATAAGACTTTTCCAAATACGTTTTTAAAGAAAACAAATAAGGAAGCAAAAAATACGGATAATGACAAGCAAGTACAACATGAGTTGCTTTAATAGAAAAACCATTTTCTGTCCCCGCAAAATATCCATTCCCTTCTTTGATAAGATTGACAATATTAGTTCCTTCATAAAATTCTACACCAGAACGCTTACATACACTCACTAATTGTTGTAAATACTTTAAAGGATGAAACACATACGTATCAAAAACTTTTAACTCTGCACCATGAACTTGAAGCTCAAAATTTGCTTTTACATCACATCGTTTTAAAAATTCATATTCCCTTTTTAATTCTTCTACTTGATTTGTAGTAATAACGCTTGATGTAACCTTCTCCAAATCACAATCAATATGTTCTTCTTGAATAATCGACAGAAGTTTTCGAATTGCTTCATGTTGACTTTCTAAATACTTTCTTGCTACAGAAAAAGAATACATCTTTTCTAATTTCGAATAAACAATCCCTTGTAAATAATTAATTTTTCCCGTTGTTTTAGAAGTAACACCATGCATCAATTGATTTCTCTCAGCAACTAAAACTTGAAGCCCTTTATCTTTTAAAAAATAAGCAGTAGAAATTCCAGTAATCCCACCACCTACAATTAACACATCAACCGTTTTATTTCCGCGTAATTTTTTTTCTTTTACAAAATCCATATTTTCTAACCAAAGACTATACTTCTTCATAAGACTCACCCAAAAATAGTATGGTTCCTTTCAAAAAAGAAATACATGAATTCAAGTATAATCAGACATGAAGCAAAAAAAACAAGAATACTGAAAATTTATTAGATTATTTAATAAAAAACTTAAACTAAATAAAAAGACGGATATAAAATTACACCGTCTCTAAATCATCAGCTAAAGAAGATAAAAATTCTTCATAGGCATCTATAAATCGTATATAATCATCTATATCAACTTGTCCAATTTTAAATTGAATATTTTTTTCTGGAATTTGGTAAATTTGATCACATTTTACTATACTATCTTTTTTTAAATTATTCTTATCATTTTTATTCAACGGTTCATTATATTTAAACCCAGAAATTTTTTTTGCTTTCTCTCTATGAGATGAAACAATCAATCCAAAATATTCTATAGGAACTAATTGATTATCATCATCAATTATAACAAACAAATGATTTTGTCCTTTTGTGCCGTTATCATAATTATACTTAGACACAAAAACGATATCACCAATTTCATACTTTTTACTACCACTCACATATCTCAACTCCTATCTTAATGCTTTATAAGAACTTATCTTACCACGATGGTTTTCTTGTGTAACAGGAGTCTCTGCAAATGATGCTACATGCGATTTTATCAAGTCATTCTTTTGTGATTTCGCAATTAAAGTTTTGACTCTTTTTTTCAAACTTTGATTTTCGAAAAATGACTTTTTCAATTTTTTATCATTGTTCATTTCAGTCTCTCCTCCTATTCTAATTAAACTATATCACATTTTATTAAATTTTACAAAATGATAAAATAATAAATTCATAAAATAGTGTACATACACTATCACAATTTCTTTCAAAAGTAAAGCTCTACTGCAAAAGAAAAAGAAAATTTTTAAAATTTAAACTAATATTTCTTATGCCTTGAATGGATATCTAATTGATATCGTCTAAAAATAGTATATTTTAAAACAGAAATACATGAATTCAAGTATAATTTTAGAAACAAAAGAAAGTAAAATTTTAACACATTCCTATAAAGATAACGTATAAGGATTTTCCATAGTCCCATCTCCTGAAACAGTAACATCGCCGCGAATATTAATGACAGGTCTTAAACCATAGCTATTATAACCTGGATAATCATCATCAATAATTCCCAAATTACCTATATTAAAAAGCATAGCATTCCAATATTCTGCACCGAAAAAGTTATATCCTCCAGCTGGTGTCATTGTCCAAAAAGAATATCCTGTAACTAAATAGCTATTTGATGATGATTTTGTATAATTATCTCCACCATTAAATATTCCCCCAGAACTGCCAGATAACATTACTTCATCTACTGTGATTAATCCTATTGGATAGGTTAATGCTTTATTTCCTTTGTTTGAAGAGGCAGGTGAATAATAATCACTAGAATTCTCACATATTAAGGAAGGAGAGTTTGTTGCCACTCTTAAATATCCTTTATTGTATGTAGTAACTGTTCCTGTTCCTACTCCACTTTGTGTATTTAAAGTACTTCTATCGCCACAAAATCCCGAATTTGCATCAATGATTGATGCATAATTAGATAGGTTACCAGAATAAAAACTATCGTTTGTTTGTTTAATGAGAGATGATGTACTTAAACCATGAGCATCTCCATTTGTATACATATAGCCTAAATACATGTTATCATCATATGCAGGATTAAAAGTACTTGTTCCAACTTGTCTATCCGTACTTGACTCACCATTTGCATGTGGACTTGTCCCATCATATATCATACGGATACTTCCATTTCCATTAATTCTAATAATTCGCCAATAAAAGCCTGCAAAAGATACGTAATTATTCTCGACACTACCTCGGTAGTAATAAGAGACACCATCCTCATCCGTTGTTTCAAATATTCCTTTTTCATGAGACTCGCAGGCTTCATCATCACATGCTGACTTTGTAAAATCTGGAGTATAAGTGTATACATCTATTTCTCCTAATGCTGTATTTACAGTCTTTGTTCCAGTCTTAAAATATAAGTTACATTTCGTTCTTGTATAATCAGTCGCATTATAACCTGAGTAATCTGCTATAAATTTCCAAGTAGAATTATCGAATGTTGGAACAACCCCATTCGTACAATTGGAACTCTCTTCATCAAAAATATAACCTGTATTTTGTTTTGGAAGATCTCTTGTAATTTGTCCATCTACATAATAAGCAAAATAAATATCTCCTGGATCTTGATATTGCCCATTAATTACATTAAACTCTTTTTCTTCTGTAAACACCGCAAAACTGTTATAGAGTAAGACTCCAGCAAGCAATAAAATACAACACACAATAAATATTACAATAAATCTTCTTTTATTATCTTTCTCTTTAAATCTTTCTAGTTTCATAGTACACACCCATTCTAATATCATTGTACTATGAATAACCCCCCCCCCGTCAAGATTTTGACACGAAAAAAAAGTAGCACATTTGCTACCTTAATAATTATCTTTACTTCTTAAAAATGCTGGAATATCAAATTCTGTTGTATCATCTTCATCTGGTGTTCTCTTTGGTAAAACATCATCATGACTATCATCTTCATCTTTACCATCAAAACCAGTTGCAATAACCGTTACGATAACCTCATCTGTTAAATTAGAATTTGGAATAGCACCGAAAATAATATTAATATCACTATTTGCAGCTTCTCTAACTGTTTCTACAGCATCTTCAATTTCAAATAAAGTTAAACTGTCACCACCAGTAATATTGATTATCGCGTCAGTAGCCCCATCAATGGTTGTCTCAAGTAAAGCACTAGAAACAGCTTGACGTGCAGCTTCCACAGCTCTATTCTCACCAATACCCATACCGATACCAATTAATGCCGTACCACTCTTTTCCATAACTGTCTTAATATCAGCAAAGTCTAGGTTAACAATACCAGTAACAGCAATCAAATCAGAAATAGATTGAACACCACGGTGTAATACATTATCTACTTCTTTAAATGCATCTTGGAACGTTGTTGTTTTATCAATGATATCACGAAGTCTATCATTTGGAATAATAATCAATGTATCAACATGTTTCTTTAATTCTTCTAACCCAACTAAAGCATGTTCCATTCTTCTTTTACCTTCAAAACGGAATGGCTTTGTTACAATACCAACTGTTAAAGCACCAGACTCTTGAGCAATCTCGGCAATAATTGGAGCAGCACCTGTACCAGTACCTCCACCAAGACCACAAGCTACAAAGACCATATCAGCACCCTTAACAGCCTCTTCGATTTCTTTCTTAGACTCTAATGCAGCTTCTCTACCAACCTCAGGGTTTGAACCAGCTCCACGTCCTCCTGTAATAGAAGCACCGATTTGAATTTTATTTTGAGCTTTACTAGCATTAAGTACTTGTAAGTCAGTATTGACCACATAGAATTCAACACCTTGTACGCCTTCTTCAATCATTCGGTTGACCGCATTATTCCCGCCGCCTCCGACACCAAAGACTTTTATTTTCGCAATTGGATCTATTTTTAAATTTCCATCCATTGTACACCCTCCTTAATTATCAAAAAAGTAGCCAAATAATTTTCCTAAAACCGAATTTTCTCCAAAACTAAGTTTCTTAGGTACACTACTAAGCTCTTCTATTTCACTCTCTGAAAAAATGGAAAATTCTTGATTTCTTAACTTCAATTTTTCTTCATAATACTTAATAAAACCTACACAAGCAGAGTAGATATTGCTTCGCACTCCAATTTCATTTGTTTGTCCTATTTTCGCGTTATGGCCAAAAACTTCTTCTAACAAGATACTAAAATTAGCCATTTCGCTTACTCCGCCTGTTATCATTATATAATGAATTTCCTTTTTTGTTAAGAGATTTATTTGTTTTTTTGCCAATTTTAATATTTCTTCTAACCTAGAAGACACTACTTCGGTCGCTTCATACTCACTAATAGAAATCTCTTCTCCTGTTTTTGTCGTATATTTTTTCTTAATACTAGCACTTACTCCTCTTTTATGTGCAGAAGCAAGTGTCATTTTCACATCTTTTGCTTCCCGCAACGGAATTTTAAAAATATAAGCTAAATCTGTTTCCATATGGTAAGAACCTACATCAAGAGTTTCTGTATTCGTAAGAAGCCCTTTATTAAAAATAGATACGGTTGTCGTCTGATATCCGATATTAATAATACACCCGACCGTTTCCTTCATCATTCCTTTTTGAAATTCCGAATAATCTCCAATAGAAGAAAGAGAAAAATCAATGACTTGTACCCCTATCTTCTCTAAACATTTTACCAAAGTATAAACATTTTTACGTGGAATAGTCACAACCAAAGATTTTACGGTAAGTTTCACTGCTTCAATTCCCACCGGATTATCCACAGTTCTCTCATCATCAATAATATAACTAGTCGGCTTAATACTAACAATCTCCCGATCATCACTAATTCGATTATAAGTACATCCTTGCATCGCATGAATGAGGTCAGATTGTCTTATCATATGTTCGTCATTTGTAATCGTCGTTGACCCTTCTCCTAAGAAAAACTCACTATTCTCACTCGGTACAACAGCAAGAACCTTATCAATCTTCAAGCCAATAATATTCTCACATTTTAAAAATACTTCTTGCAACTTAGGAAGCAAGGCCTCAGGATTAACAATAAAGCCTTTTTTCACTCCAAGAGACTCCACATGTGCCGAAGCCAAAATGTTCATTCGATTATTATGAGTGACTTCAGCTACCACAAGCTTAATTAAATCAGACCCAACATCGATACTTGCAAATATCTTTCTCATTTAGTATCACCCTAATTTCATAAAATGATTATACCGAAAATTAAAAAAAAATACAATATTAAGCCAAAAAGTTCCAAAAAAAAGAAAGGTTTCTCCCCTTTCTCAAATCACTCGATGACTTCCAATATTTCTTTTTAAGATTTCTAATGCGTTTTCATGCCGTTCACTACCCCACATACATGCCGTATAATCTTTTAAAACATAAACATCATAATCTTGTTCAAAGAAATCAAAAGCTGTTTTTAATACACAACATTCCGTATCAATACCACATAAATAAATTTTATCAATCTGATTTTCTTTCACAAAATTTTGAAATTCCAAATTATAACAAGTATAAATCTCTTTATCAAACACTTTATGTTCTCCACTAGGTAAAACCAATTCTTTATCTTCCCAAATAGCCCCTCTAAAATCAAGTTCTCTAACAAACTTACTATTCTCTGTATTAAGAAACCGAGTAAAAGCCACTATATCATAAAGAGATGCATCTATCAAACTCTGAATTTTAGAAACAACAAATTCCGTATTCTCATTAATAAAAGTTTTTTGAACATCAATCACTAATAATAATGTTTTCATATACCTTTAACCACCTTTTTTCTGACATCAAATCGATAAATTGCCACGACTGTCATCACAAGTTCAATCACGGTTGAAATAAGTCCTGTAATTGCAAACACACAGATGTTATAAATAATATACAAAAAGCAAGAAAAAGTTTCAACAATTCTTACAACTTTTAAATTACCAATCCATAAAGCAATACTATATGATATAACAGCAATAACTGGTAATAAACTAATCCAACCTTGATATGAAAAATAAGAAAGAAACAGCATAACTCCAACCACAATAAATAGATAATAAACTGGCGGACGCCTACTTTCATAACGTCGAAAAATAAAATTTCTAAAAACGCATGCAACATTCATAAAACAACCACTAAAAGCATTTAAAAATAAATATTGCAAAGCATAAAACAAACTAGATAAAATTTGATATTTTAATAATATCTTCTTATTATTTTGCTGAAAACTAAAACACAAAAGAATTAAAGCAACTCCTCCAAAAATTTGTGCTATCCAAAACCACATAATAAAACACCTTTCCTTTTTAAATGCTAATTTGAAAATGATCTTCCGGAATAATCAAATTAGAAATAGAATGCTCTTTTGCATAAGCCCTAGTACTATCTCTCATATGCGTAGCAACAATTTTTTTATCAGGATATTTTTCACAAAAATACTTAATATCCAAAAATCCCATATGGGATGCATCCCCTTTTCCAAGAATACTCATATCCAAAATAGCAATATCAGAATTTCTTACCAAAAAATCAACCGCTTCACAATAAGAAGTATCTCCTGAAAAAGCTATTCTTTTACCATTTTTTTGCATAAGATATCCAAAAGAATAAGGCAAAGTACCATGAGAAACAAATTTCATATTCACATCAAATCCATCTATTGAAAAAGATCTTTCATAATCAAATTCTATAAACTTAACCGAAATAATTTTCATAATTTTCTCAAAATCACCCGGAAAGCCAACATCAAAAAGAAGTTTTACTTTTTCTAAAGTGCCTTTTGGACAAAAGATTTGTAAAAGCTTTGTATCCTTTGCATAATACTTTCCAAATAACAAAAATGGTAAATCAAAAAAATGGTCTCCATGTAAATGCGTAATAAAAACTGTATCAATGTCCAAAACAGAAAATCCTAAATGTTTCATATATTTTACAATCCCGTTTGGCACATCAATAAGAATATGTCCATCAATCATAGTACATGCACTCATATTTTTAGCGCCAATCGAACCACTTCCTAAAATATCTATTTTCATTTCTATTCCTCTTCTCTATACTCTACTTTTTACCATTATACAAAGTAACATAAAAATTAACAAGCTTTTCAAATATTATGATAAAATAAACGAAAAGGTGATGAACAATGAAAGAAAAAATAGATTTACATATACATACATGTTGCTCAGATGGAGAAAAAAATCCAAAAAGTATTATTGATGAAGCAGTAAAAAACAAAGTATCTGTCATTTCAATTACCGACCACGATACTACCGCAGCTTACACCGAAGAATTACTAGCCTATGCAAAAAAGAACAACATAACATTAATTCCTGGAGTAGAAATTTCAACCGTAACCAAAAAAGCAGGTATTCATATTCTAGGATATTTCATAGACATCCATAACTGGGAATTACAAAACACATTAAAAAAATTAGAAAATGTTCGTCATGATTATCTTCATAATGTTTCTGATGCTTTAAAAAAGTTAGGATATCACATCCATACCGAAGAACTAGACCAAATAAAAACAGTATCAAAATCACATATTGCCAATGACATTGTGACCAATCCATTAAACGAACAACAATTATTACACGATTTTAAGCATATCCCTTCAAAAGGAGAATTTATTGAAACAATGATGAATGAAGGTTGCCCAGCATACGTAAAGAAAAATACAATCTCTCCTTTAGAAGCTGCCAAGATAATACGAAAATCCGGAGGAAAAGTAGTCCTTGCTCATCCTGTTGCTTATAAATACGAAGACAATTTCACAGAACAAGAAATATTACAAATTATTCAAGATATAAACGCCGACGGAATAGAAGCCTACTATATTTATATCAATCGCAATCAAGATAAAATAGATGAAACAAAACTTTGGAATGA
>ERZ1643251.4597-NODE-4597-length-11900-cov-6.116674_pt1 | contig 11900 bp, 14 predicted proteins | sample MGYA00579261_ERZ1643251 | MGnify/ENA primary metagenome ERZ1643251 (study PRJEB29033, sample SAMEA4952267) | chicken gut metagenome | biome: Broiler Chicken; feature: Gastrointestinal Tract; material: Caecum | place: Ireland | collected 2018 | study: Broiler... | reverse complement strand
GACATGAAGGACAAGGCCGCGCCGGAAAAGCTGCAGGGCTACTGGATACTGGAGCTGGGCGAGCTGGCGGGGCTGAAGAAGGTGGATGTGGAGACGGTGAAGGCGTTCATCACCCGTCAGGACGACAAGTTCCGCCACTCCTACGGCTACAGCGTGGAGGACCACCCGCGCCAGTGCATCATCGTGGGCAGCACGAACAACGGCGACGGCTTTCTGCGGGACATCACGGGCAACCGCCGCTTCTGGCCGGTGACCTGCACCACGTCGGGAAAGCACCGCCCGTGGGAGGTGGCGGAGGTGGTGGATCAGCTCTGGGCGGAGGCGTACAGGCTGTTTCAGCAAGGGGAGACGCTGTATCTGCCGCCGGAGATCGAGCGGATGGCGGAGGCGGAGCAGACGGAGGCGCTGGAGAGCGATGTGCGCGAGGGCATGATCGCAGAATATCTGGAGAAGCTGCTGCCGGAGGACTGGGACAGGATGGACCTGTCCGAGCGGCGCGGGTTTTTGCGCGGCGACCCGTTTACGGGCGGAAGCCGCACGGGCACGGTGCGGCGCACAGTGGTCAGCGCGGTGGAGATCTGGGCGGAGTGCTTCGGCAAGGAACCCACGGCCATCCGGCGCAGCGATACCTACGACATCTTCGGCATGCTCATGAAGATCGGCGGGTGGGAAAAGTACAGCGGGAACAGGAGCGCATCCATGAAGCGCGCGTTCTACGGCATCCAGCGGTGCTTCGTGCGCAGGTAGGGAATTGGACGCAGCAGGCGGATCGCATTGCCTCCGCGCTTGCGGTCGGTTTGCCATGTGCGATGGCAAGCCGAAAAGATACGGCGGACGCTTGCCAATGACGATGGCAAACCAGGGCAATCGGGGAAGGCAAACGCAGGCATATATAGGAAGAAAACTCCTGTGTTTGCCATTTGCCATCTTTTCTATAGAGGTTTTGAAAAAGAGAAGAAAAAAGCAAAAAAAGCGCGCATATGTGCCCGTATGCACCTGCGCGCGAGGCAATGTACGTTGCGCCTGTTTCGCTCAAAACAGGGCTGCCGATTCCGCGGCAACTTCTCACGATATGCCGTCGCTCCCTTATGTGGCTGCAAGGCATGGCATGCGCCAAACCTTGCTACCGCATAGGGGAGCTGCTTATACCACACTACGAATGGAGCTGATATCCTATGAACGCACATAGACCCCGCGATGCGCGGCCGCTTGCGGAGCGCGACCTGCATGACTACCAGCGCTTCTGCGTGGAGTTCATCGAAGCGCATCCGCAATGCGGCGTGTTTCTCGACATGGGGCTGGGCAAGACGGCCATTGCCCTGACCGCCGTGGCCCATTTACTCTATGACAGCTTCGAGGTGAGCCGCGTTCTGATTATCGCGCCGTTGCGCGTGGCGCGGGATACCTGGATTGCCGAGCTTGACAAGTGGGAGCATCTCGGCGGCCTGAAGCTGGAGCGCGTGCTCGGCACGCCCAAGGAGCGCATCGCCGCGCTGAGCCGGAGGGCCGATCTGTACGTCATCAACCGCGAGAACGTGGAATGGCTGGTCCGGCACTACGCCGGGCGCAAGCTGCCCTTCGACATGCTGGTGATCGACGAGTTGTCATCCTTCAAGAACAGTCGCGCCAAGCGTTTTCTGGCGCTCAAGAAAGTGCTGCCCCAGTTTTCCCGCGTCGTTGGGCTGACCGGCACGCCCGCGCCCAACGGGCTGGAGGACCTCTGGCCCCAGATCTATCTGCTGGACCGGGGCACGCGGCTGGGCAGGACGATGCGCAGCTATCTGGATCTGTACTTTGACACCCCCAACAGCTGGACGCCCTACAGGCGCGAGCCCAGGCCCGGTGCGGAAGAGGCCATCTACCGGCGCATCGGCGACATCTGTGTGTCCATGCGGGCGACGGATCACCTCAGGATGCCGGAGCGGGTGGACAACGTGGTGGAGATCCGGTTGTCCGCAAGAGAGGAAAAGCTGTACCGCCGGATGGAGAGGGACATGCTCTTGCCCTATGCGGACGGAGACGTCCTTGCCCTCAACGCCGCGTCGCTGGCCGGAAAGCTGCTCCAGCTTGCTAACGGCGCGGTCTATGATGAGTTCCACAACGTCCGCGTGATCCACGACCGCAAGCTGGACGCACTGGAAGACCTGATAGAAGCAGCCAACGGCAAGCCCGTGCTGGTGATGGTCAACTACCGGCACGACCTGGCGCGCATCCGGCAGCGGCTTGGGACTTACAGCCCGGAGAATCCGGGCGGCGTGCGGGAGCTGAAAACGGCGCAGGACATGGCGGACTGGAACGCCGGCAGGATTCCCGTCGCCGCGACCCAGCCCGCCTCCACCGGCCACGGACTCAATCTCCAGCACGGCGGCAGTACCATCGTGTGGTTCGGGCTGAACTGGTCGCTGGAGCTCTACGAGCAGGCGAACGCCCGGCTCTGGCGGCAGGGCCAGAAAAATACGGTGGTCGTGCACCATCTGGTGGTGAAGGGCACGATGGACGAACAGGTGATGCGGGCGCTCCGGGACAAGGCCGCAGACCAGAACGCGCTCATGGCGGCGGTGAAGGCAAAGATTCAGGCCGTGAAAGAACGGGATACCCTGTCGGGGGGTGAAAGACTTGCCTGAGAAGGACATCGTTGCGGCCATCAGGCGGTATCTGGCCACGCTGGGCGAGGATGTGTTCTTCTGGAAGGAGCACGGAGGCGCGTATGGAACGTCCGGCATCCCGGATATCATCTGCTGCTACAGGGGACGGTTCCTGGGGCTGGAAGTGAAGCAGCCGGGCGGCAGGCTGACGCCGCTGCAGGAGCGGACCCTCGCAAGGATCAACGCCGCCGGCGGCATCGCCCGCCGGGTGGAGAGTGTGGAAGACGTGAAGACCATCATTCGTCAGGCGGATGGGGGAGAGGAGAATGCAAATGACGGCAAAGGAATATCTGTCCCAGGCGTTTCACATCGACCAGAGGATAAGCAGCAAGCTGTCGCAGGTGATGCGGCTGCGGGAGGCGGCGACGAGCTGCACGGAAACGCTGTCGGATATGCCCCGGCCGGACAGTCCGAGCCGGCAGCAAATGGCTGACACCATCTGCAAGATCGTGGATCTGGAACGGGAGATCAACGAGGACATCGACCGGCTGGTGGATTTGAAGGCGGAAGCCCGTCGGGCGATCAACGCCGTTTCCGACCCGGACCAGCAACTGATTCTGGAGCTGCGGTATCTGTGCTATAAGCCGTGGAATGAGATCATGACGGAGCTTGGCTACAGCGAGCCGACCATCTACCGCCTGCACGGCGAGGCTTTGAAAAAAATTCTTGTGCCCGGCGAAAAATGATAGCTTTTGATATGGTTTGAGAGTCGCGATCTGTGCTATCATTACACTCGTCGGAAAAGGACACGCACCGCCCTTCGGAGATGAGCAATGCTCCGGAGGGCAGTTTTTATTCCGCTGTGCCTGATGACAGAGAATATCCGGAAACCGCTTGACTTTTCATCGGTTCAGAGCGTATATGTCACTACCCGAAACGAACGGAGGGATTAACATGACGCTACAAACGAACCCCGCGGAACGCCGGGAGGTGGTCCGGGCGATTTCGGAGAGGCTCGGCAGCCCGGCGGTCTACCTGCGCATGCCGACCTGCGCCTACCGGATCGGCGGCCTGACGGTTGAGCGGGACGGAAGCATCGTAAGCGACGACGGGGCGCTGCTGGACGGGCTCAGGCCGATGCTGATGGAACGGGGCTGGCTGACGGACGCGGCAGCGGATTCCGAAGCGGATGCGCCCGCGGCAGAGACGGAGCTGAGCTTCCCGGTGGAGGACTGGACGGTTCCGCAGCTGACCAACCTTCTGGGCATCCTGTACAGCCATCAGCACATCCTCCGCCGGATGATGCGAAGCGACGCCCTGTACATTGACCGGCAGCTGGTGGAGCGGCTGAAGGAAGCGCAGATCCCGGCCGATTTCGAAGCCCGGCTTGCGGAGGGCCTTGCGGCAGAAATGCTGAAGGGCTGCCGCCTCCGGGAGGGCAAGCTCGCCTTCGAGGCGGCCCCGGACGACCTCGACCCGGCCCGCCGGCAGGCATACGGGGCGCTTCTGGGCGCGATGCTTCGGCAGGCGAAGGCCGCCAAGCGCGTGTTTCTCAAGGAGGACGCGGATTCCGAAAACGAGAAGTACCGCGCCAACAGCCTGCTGACGCGGCTGGGCTTTAGCGGACCGGAGCATAAGGAGCTGCGCCGCATGCTCATGGGTCACCTTAGCGGCTATGCCGCATTCAAAAACGAAGCGGGCATGCGGGCGCACCGGGAGAAGTACGCGCGACTTCGCCGGGAACGGCAGGCAGCGAAGGAAGGGACGGAGCCATGAGCGCGTGGATGGACTGGATTCGGGATGTCGCACTCAACCGCATCGACACGGTGGAGCGGGATTTGAGAGCGCACCCCGAGCGCAGCCCCCTGTTTGACAAGGCGGTGCGCGAACTGCACGCGGCGCTGGACGAAACCGAAGCGCACCCCAACGCGGAGTTGAGCGCGCGGGACAATCTGTGGATGGGGTACACCGCTGCGCTGGCGCTGGAAATGTATCTGGCCGGAGCGCGGGACGGCGGGCGCGTGTATCACGCCTTTGTCACCGGAGAGCTGCCGGGCGGGGCGATTCAGGAACGGAAGGGAGAGGATCACCATGCTCGGACCGACCCCTGAGAAGCTGGCATGGATGCGGGAACACTACAGGCCCGGCGCGCGGGTAAAGCTACTTCGCATGAACGACCCCTACCGGCCCGATTTGAAAGCGGGCGCGCTTGGCACCGTGATCGCCGTGGACGACATCGGCACGATCCACGTCGCGTGGGACGGCGGCGCTTCGCTGGGTGTGGCCTACGGTGCGGACGAGTGCGCGGTGGTGGATTTGGAAGGAGGAGAAGCCCTTGACGGAACGGATGGAACGTAAGCTGCTGGATTTGAAAGCCAGGCAGCAGATGGGGGAGCGCATGCCCTGCCCGCGCTGCGGAGAGGACCGCATGAAGGAGCCGGTACACACCAACGCCTTGAGCCGTGTGGCGGACGTGTACGTCTGCGATGCCTGCGGCACGGCGGAAGCACTGCTGGCCTTCATGAAGCAGCAGTATCCGCTGACCTGCTGGGCGGCGTTTCAGCCCGAAAGGCCGCCTGCCGATTTCAAAGCGCGTCCGGCAGCGAGGTCATGGAAACGGTACTGCGCACGCAGAGTGAGGACTTGCAGCGAATCTTCCTTCTTTGCCGGGATGATCCCGACAACGCCGAGTGGTACAGGCTTGAGGCATTGGAAAGCTGCCCCGGCCTGACCGAGCTGTGGCCACAGCCCTTTCAGGCAAAGTTCGCTGCGGCGGACGGCGCGGTGCTCATCCGATTCCGAAGCGGCCCGGACGGCGGCGTTCAGGTGGCGGCAGACGTCGTCGATTCGTAAGACAATCGCATGGAAAAGCGTCAGGCAAACGCCCGGCGCTTTTCGCCTTGTCACGCGGCCCACGTGGGCGCACGTTTCGCCCGAAGCCTCCGCCCCGGGCATGCGCCCCGCCCCGCAGCCCCGGCCCGACAAAAGCCAAACAGGCCCGCGCCTCGCAAGGAGGGCGGGCCTGCCGCATGGATGGGACCTGGCGGATTTAAAAGCCGCTGCGCTTCCGGCTGCGGCAAAGGGCGGGCTCCAGCACCCGCGCGATTTCGTCGCGGAAGCCGAGCTGTCTGTACGCGTCGCGGATTGCGCGGTAGTATTCCGCCGTCGGGGGCTGCCGCCGGATGAGAATCATGACATACACCATGCCCTCGATTTCGGAGCCGTCGGAAAGGACCACCCGCCGCCTGAGCTTGACGTAGTAGTTCGGAAACCCCTCGTAGCGGTCGAGGCGCTGCTCATCCGCCTCGTCGATTTCCCAGACGGCCACCGGCACGCGGGCGTCCCGGGCACGGCTTCGCTCCACGGTGGCGTGGAGGTAAAACGCCAGGCGGTGATTTGGAAGATACCCCGTGCCGATCAGCCTGGCCCCCGGGCAGCGGTAAGCCATCTGTTCTTTGACCATGTTGGAACCGTAAGCGATGTACTTCATGTGCGTCCTCCTTTTCGTGTCCGTCGGTCTTCAGGCCGCGCGACCGGGCCGATTTGAAAGCGCCAGAGCGCGGCCTCTCGTGTGTGTTCCATGTCGGTGCCTCCCTGATTTGAAAGTGTGCGGCTTCCCGCGACCGGCTCTCGCCGGTTTCGGCCCGGAGCCGCCGGGCCATCGTCAGGCGGGCCATTCAAAAGCCGTACCTTTCTCCCAGCGTCAGCCGGGCGAGGAGGCGCTCGCTGCCCTCCTCCCAGTTGCGCTCGATCAGCTCGATTTCGGAGTAAAGGTCGGCGCTGTCCGGCTCGGCGAAGAGCCGGAAGGCGTTCCACGCCTCCGCGAGGCTGAGGTGCTCCTGTTCCTCGCAGGGAATCCCGCCGCGGGGATTGCGGTGAATGAATCGAATCGTGTAGGTGATGCCGGGCATGGGTGTACCTCCTTCTCGATTTGGGAACCGTGCGGCTTCCCGCGACCGGCTGTGCCGGTTTCGGCCGATTGCCAACCGGCGCTCGTCAGGCGGGGGTGCGCCGGGCTTTTTGAAAGCGGCGGTGCTCGATTTGGATTCGTTCGGTGATGCGCCGCTCAAATTCGGCCTCGCCCGCGGCGGTCAGCACACTGTGGCCGTATCCGTACTCGAGGCTGTATCGCGTCATGTCCGGGCGGCTCCGCGCCCAGCCGGGCAGGTCGCCGTCGTTGTAGTAGCGGTGGTAGCTGTGGAACAGCGCCCCGGTGGCCTTGGTGTATTTGAAAGCCGCCGCCTGCATCTCGTCGTAGAGGGCCTGTGCTTCGCCGTTGGAATTCCAGTAGCTGCGTTCGTTCATGGTGTGTGCCTCCTTTTCGATTTGAAAGCCGCGCGGCTTCCCGCGGGCGGGTGTGTCAGGATGCCTGCCGCCAGGCGGCGTTACCGGGCAGGCGCTTGGTCAGGTGCAGGCGCGCGGTCTCGAATTCATCCCCGATGAATCCCAGGCGCAGGAGCCAGCAGCGGAAGGTGTACTTGGGGTTGTCCGTTTCCGGCCGCGCCGGGCTGGCGGCCTTGGCGGTCAGCGCCTGATGGCTGATGGCCAGGCACAGCTGGATGTAGCTTTTGATCTCGCCCGCGTGGAGTGTGCCGTTGAAGGCGCGGAACTCGATGGTGTGCGCGGGCCGCTCGGTGGAAAAGGCCGCGTGCAGGTTGAGCAGGTGGTAGCGGCTTTTGTCGTAGTGGGAAGCGGCGTGCCGCCGCCAGTCCGTGTACCGGACGCCGTTGTTGGTTTGGTACCAGAGCTGTGCCAGCGCCTCCATGGTGTCGGGCTTGCGGCGGTTGAGCTCGTTGAGAAACTCCGGGTTCACCGGCCGGCACCAGCGGGCGCGCCGCCCGGGCGAGATGCCCAGTGCCTGTGTCAGCAGGTCCTCCTTGGCGTTGACCAGATTGACCAGCCGCCGCAGGCTTGCCGGGGTGTGCTGCCCCAGCCCCACGTGGATGTGGATGCCGCAGGTGGCGTCGGCCTTCGCGCCGGCCCGGCGCAGGGCGCGGACCACCTCCTGGACCATCCCGATATCCTCCCAGCGGCACACCGGGCTGACCACCTCGGCGCAGGGGTCGGTGACCGACCCATCGCGCTCCACCGTCCAGTGGCGCCCGTCGGGCATGGGCACATGCCAGTCGTCCAGATGCCGCCCCACGTACAGGGGCGTGGTGCCGAAGTGTGCCGCGATGGCCCGTGCCGCCCGTTCGCGGCCGAGACCGGTGGTTTCGATCTCGATACCGAAGGTTTGGGTTTTCACGGGGTTCCCTCCCTTTTGCCCGGCGGTTTTTCCGCCCGCGGCGGCGGCTTTTGGTTTTTGCCTTTTTTCCGGCCGCGACATATTCATCACTCCGCCCGGCCGAAAAAGCAACCCGATGAAAAGCACAAGGTTTTCGGGAAAAATCAGCTCTGATCCGACAAAAAAAGCGGGCGAAAAAACCCCGCTTCCTTATTAAGCGAAAACGAGGTTTTTTCGCCCGCCGCCAAAAAAAAACGGCGCGCCGAAAAAAACGCCGCCGCGCCCCACGCGCCCGGCGGATTTGCCCCCTGCGCCCGGCCCGCCGCGCCCCGCCGCCGCCCGGCGGATTTGGCCCCGTGTGCCCCCGCGCCGCGCCGCCCGCCCCGCCGCCGGGCAACCGCCCGCCCGGCGCGCCCGCGCCCGCCGCAGGCCCCCTGTGCCTGCACAGGCGCCGCCCCGGTTTTGCCGCGCCGCCGCCCGGCCCCGCCCGCCTTCCCCCGACAGGAACTCGCCGCCGCGCCCCGCGCCCGGCGCGCCCCCCGAAGGCCCGCCGCCGCCCCGCCCGCGCGCAAAAAAAGCGCGCCGCCCGCGCCGCGCCCCCGGCCGTCCCCGCGCCCCGGCCTCCGGCCGAACGGCCCGCGCCCCCAAGGGGGGATCGAATTCCCGGGCGCGGTTTGCAGGAGACCGTGGCCCCCTCTCGCGTGAATTTCCGCGAAATTCGGGACCCGGGGTATCGCCCCAAAAATCAAAAAACGCCAGAAAAAATCCGGCGAAAAAAAGAAAAGCAGCTGCCCATGCGGACAGATGCCTCAAATGGCTAGATAAACTTCCTCATCACGCGGAGGTAGTCTTTTTTCGAATTGAATATGGCCAATACGCTGACGATCTTCTGCGCTTCATCAATGCTGTAGAAGATCAAATAATCCTTATGCAGGATGTAGCGAAAGTCAAAGCTGCGCAGAATGTGGTCTTTCGCTAACGCTCCGCCCTGGGGAAAGTCCATCAGGCGATTGCATTGATCTCTCAGTTCCATAATGAAGCGCTTTGCAATATCGTTGTCCATGGAATGCCCGGCGATGTAGAAGGCAATCTCGCGGAGATCCTGCTTTGCGGTTTCCGTGATTCTGACCTGATAACTCATGGACGCACCTCGTCGAGCTCACCGAGAATATCGTCAAAGGCTTCATCCATGGCCTGTGTTCTGCCAAGTTTCACATCGTCCAACGCTTGCGCGAGATGCGCATAAACCGCAAGGCGGGCTTCGAGTTCACGAATGTACTGCTGCTGGTCAACGAAATCCTCATGGGACAGGACGACAGTATCCTCTTTGCCATTGACAGTGATCGCAACAGGGTTGCTTCTGGACAGCGCGGAGATCTGATTATAGTTGTTCCTCAGTTCCTTTGACGGACGAATTGAAATGCTCGGATTCATAAGGACACCTCCTTGGAGTAGTCATATTGTAGCACGATTTGACTACCACGTCAAGAAAGCCGAAGAAAGTGCTATCTGTTGCTTTTGTTACCGAATGATGGGAAGAAACACACCCGGAAAGGATGATGAAATGAACACTCAGATGAATCTGCGGCGAATCAGCGTCGAGAAGCTGAAGCCCGCTAAATACAACCCCCGCAAGGACCTTAGGCCCGGCGATCCCGCCTACGAAAAAATCAAGCGCAGCCTGCACGACTTCGGCTACGTCGACCCCGTCATCTGGAATGAGGTCACGGGTAACATTGTGGGCGGGCACCAGCGCTACAAGGTGCTGCTGGCCGAGGGCGTGACGGAGATCGACTGCGTGGTCGTGCATATCGAGGATGCGCAGGCGGAAAAGGCGCTCAACATCGCCCTCAACAAGGCGGTGGGCGAATGGGAGCCGAAGGCGCTGGCCGATTTGCTGACCGACCTTCAGCTCTCCGGGTACGACCTGGGCGCGACGGGCTTTGACGCGGCGGAGATCGACGACCTGTTTTCCCAGGTGCATGACAAGGACATAAGGGACGACGATTGCGAGCTGGACGCGGAGGAGGTGACGCCCTTTGTCAGGCCGGGCGACCTGTGGACGCTCGGCCGTCATCGGATGCTGTGCGGCGACGCGACCAGCGCCGACGACGTGGCCCGGCTCATGGACGGCCTCCACGCCAACCTCGTCGTCACCGACCCGCCCTACAACGTCGCCTACGAATCGGCGGACGGCAAGAAGATCCAGAACGACAGCATGGCCGATGAAACGTTCTACGCGTTTTTGCTGGCGGCGTTTCGCAACATGGCGGCGCATCTGGCCGAGGGCGGCAGCGCCTACGTCTTCCACGCGGACACGGAGGGGCTGAACTTCCGAAGGGCCTTCAGGGAGGCGGGCTTTCACATCAGCGGCGTGTGCGTCTGGGTGAAGAACAGCCTCGTGCTGGGGCGCTCTCCCTACCAGTGGCAGCATGAGCCGGTGCTCTACGGCTGGCTGCCCAACGGCAAGCACAAGTGGTTTTCCGACCGCAAGCAGTCCACGGTCTGGAAGTTCGACAAGCCCCGGCGCAGCAAGGACCATCCCACCATGAAGCCCGTCCCGCTGCTGGCCTATCCCATCAAGAACAGCTCCGCGCCCAACGGCGTGGTCATGGACCTGTTCGGCGGCAGTGGCTCGACGCTCATCGCCTGCGAGGAAACCGACCGGGTCTGCCGCACCTCCGAGCTTGACCCCAGGTATGCCTCGGTCATCGTGGAGCGGTTTCTGCTTCACGAAAACGGCGATGCGTCGCGCATCCGCTGCCTGCGGGACGGCAGGGAACTGACCTACGGGGAAGCCCTCAGGGCGGCGAAGCCGGACGGCCCGCCGGGTACATGAGGAACGCGCCCTCCTCTGTGCGGGTGAGGACAGCGCGTCCGTTGCCTATTCCGGGGCAACCTCGTGGAACAGCGACCACAGCCAGGCATTGTCTTCCTCGCTGATCTGGTAGCAGAAGCCCGTGCCAAAGAGCATCGTCGGGCAGGAATCGGCGGCCTTCTGGAGGGTCAGGGCGGAGCCGTCCGCCATGGTCAGCGCCAGCACGCCCGTCCAGGGACAGCTGGTGCGCTGGATGCGCTCCGCGCCGCGAAGGACGGCTTCGAGCCGGGTCAGGTCCGCCGGGCTTGCGACCGTCTGCGTCCGGGCTTCGCCTGCCTGCGTGACCGTCATGGCCGCGGATACGATCTCGCCGATGTCGGCGGGCGACTGGGCCTCAAACCCCGCGTACTCGGCGGCAAGCTCCGCGTACAGGGACGGCACCAGGCCATAGCTGCCTTCGGGATTGTCCGCCGTGCAGACCTCGATGAGGTCCGCCACGTCCACATCCGCGGTTTCACGCGCCGCCTGCGCCGCTTCCTCGTCCGTGAGGGCGATATACCCGCTCACGGTTTCCCCGTTGACATAGTGCGTGACGCGCAGGTAGGGCAGCGCGGGCGCCTCTGCGGTGAATCCGCGCTCGGGCGGCGTGTCCGTCGGTTCGGACGGAACCAGAGAAGCCGGCACCCCGGTCACGGCAGCCGTCGGAACAGCCGCCGGTTCCTGCGCGCAGCCTGACAGGACGCACAGCAGCACGGGCAGCAGGAAACCCCATGCGATTCTTTTCATGGACATGCCCCCTTTCGCTGGCTTCATTGTACCGAAAAACAGCCGCAAGGACAAGAGATTCACGCAACGCGTTTCCCCACGCTCAAAACCGGAAAGGGCGCGCATGATCGGAGGTGATTCCCATGGCGACACGGGGCCGAAAGCCCAAGCCCACAGCGCTCAAGCTGCTGGAGGGCAACCCCGGCAAGCGCCCGCTCAACGACAGGGAGCCCGTCCCGCCCAAGGCCACGCTCAAATGTCCGGCGTGGCTTCTGCCGGAAGCCAAAAAGGAATGGAAGCGGCTCGCTCCCGCGCTGGAAGCCATGGGCGTGCTGACCATGGCCGACCTCACGGCGTTTGAGGGCTACTGCCAGGCCTATGCCCGGTGGAAGGAAGCCGAGGCATTCATCACCCAGCACGGCTCCATCTTTCAGACGCCCAGCGGCTATGTGCAGCAGGTGCCGCAGGTGTCCATCGCCCAGCAGAACCTCAAGATCATGCAGTC
>ERZ1643251.4593-NODE-4593-length-11906-cov-3.889208_pt1 | contig 11906 bp, 9 predicted proteins | sample MGYA00579261_ERZ1643251 | MGnify/ENA primary metagenome ERZ1643251 (study PRJEB29033, sample SAMEA4952267) | chicken gut metagenome | biome: Broiler Chicken; feature: Gastrointestinal Tract; material: Caecum | place: Ireland | collected 2018 | study: Broiler... | reverse complement strand
CTGAACGGTTATACCGTGAAAGTACAGCATAACGACAGTCTGGTAACGAGCTATTCTTCGCTCAACGAACCCACCGTGGCGGTAGGACAGACCGTAGCTAAAGGGGACGTTCTGGGGACTATGGGCGTGACCGCCGCTAACGAATATCTGGACGGAGCACACGTACACTTCAGTCTTTACGAAGACGGAAAAATAGCAAATCCTTACACTTACCTTACTTTGGGAGATAAATAAAAAAATCCGCTCAAAGCCTTGAAAATAACCTATATAAGGTATATACTATAGAAAAAACCACACGGAGGTAAGTATATATGTTCAATAAAGATATGCTTTTGATAGAAGCGTTCCAGACGGAAGGCGTCAATATAGAAGCTATGGCAGAGGTTTTGAGCAGTTTCGGAATGCATTGTTTAGGGTGTGCGCTGAGCCACGGCGAAACTATAGCCGAAGCCGCGGCGGTACACGGTATCGATCCCGACGTAATGCTGAACGCCTTGAACGAAGCGGCAAAAGCCGAGTAAAAAATCATTATTAAGAAAAAAGCGGTTATCTATTAACCGCTTTTTTTATGCAAAAAAATCAAAGTATCAATAGTACGAGAGGGATGGTAGCCATAGAGAAAAGGGTACTTGTAAGTACGATGTTGGCGGCGATTTCCTGACCTTTGCCGTATATTTCCGAAAGATTGAGGACCACGCTTGCGGTAGGACAGCAACACAATATCACCATTGCTGCCTTAATAGGATAATCTATGGGAAGCCAGTTGGTGAGAAGAAATCCTATAAGAGGCATACAGACGAGTTTTACTGCGGCGGTAAAGTAGATCCGCCAGTCGGTAAACAGGGCTTTCGGGTCGGCGGTGGCAAACCGCATACCGGCTATAAGCATACACAAAGGAGTAGTCATTTTGCCGAGGAGTTCCACCGCGTTGAATAAAACCGTCGGTAAAGCGGTTTTCGTAAAGAACAGCGGTAACGATACTATTAAGGACAAAACCTGAGGATTGATAAAAACTTTTTTAACGCTTACGTGACGACGGTCTCCCGTCAGAATAAAACTTGCCACGGTCCAGCTTAAAATATTCATGGTAACGATAAATACCGCGCTGTAAGCTATGGTCTCGGGATATTCTGGGAGCAACGCTTCCAGAAGAGGTACGCCGAGGAAGCCTACGTTGCCGAGGGCGGTCGCCACGGTGCAGACTCTGTAGCGGTTGTCTTCGTATTTTTTGCGGAAAGCAAGGTAAACTACCAGCAAAATAAAAAGCATAAGACCGAGATTAAGTCCCACGAATATGCCCATATTTTTGATGAGTTCGGCAGAGTAAACTACTTTTTGAAAGGAATATACCGACAGACAGGGTTGACAGATATATAAAAGCACTTTGGCAAAAGACGCGATGCTTTCGCTTTTTATTGCTTTGGATTTAACGAGAATATAACCCGGTATGGCGTAAAGGAGTAAAATAAGAACGTTTACCGAAGTAGTGGAAAATTGCATAGATTACAACACTCCGTAAAGCGTAAGCACTTGGCGTAGTTCCTTTTCGAACTCGCTCTTTATTCCGAACAGACGGAGAGTATTGGAAAGTCCGCAGAAGGCGTTTTTGGCAAGAAGCGAGTCCTTGAAAGAAAGGGAATAGACCATTCCGTTAGTCCGCTCTGTAAGTTCCACGACTTTGTCGGCAGGAACGGAAGTGGATTTCAAATCATTGCAGAACCGTTCGCAAAGTGCCTTGACGTCCTCGTTCATTTTATCGAAAAACGAGGTATTAGGTTCCTTGACTTCCTCGATAGGTTCCCCTACAAGGAGATTGACGAAACACTCCGCATAGGGCATCACGTAATCTGAAAGGAAGGATTTGTAGGCGTCGCCTTTATCGAGGGAAGGATATATGTAATTCAATAGTTCCGCCAGCGGGACAAATCCCGTATCTATGCGGTAAAGAAGATTGGTAATTAAAGAAACTACTTTTCCGTTCTGTTTCGGAAGAGGATTTTTCCTGACGAAAACTCTTTCGAATTCCGTTTCGAAACGGCAGTTTTCGTGGGCGGCGCGGAGGACGGATTTCAGTTCTTCGTCGGAAGACAGCAACATCAGAAATTCGGTAATATCTTTTCCCGCCGTGAGAAAATTGCTGGAAAGGAGATTTTTTATTCCGTTGATGAAAAGTTCCGTAGCTTTCATATAGTCCTCCTCGGTATATAAAGAGATTATAACATTTTCGAGTGAAAAATACAACGTTTTGCTTTTACAAACAGTATCCCTTGACAAAAGTTCCACGGTAAGCTAAAATAATTCCGTAGCCGTCGCTACAAAAAGGAAGAAACGGAATGAAACTGATAAAACAAATCAAGAAGTGTCCTCTGTTCGAGGGCTTTTCCGACGCCGAAGTCAATAAAATGTTCGACTGTCTGAAAGCCCGCATCGTGAAGTATTCTCGGGGACAGCTGGTAGCCAAAGACAATACGGAAATCAAAGAAATATGCGTACTTCTGGAAGGGAACCTGGTGGAATTCGCCACACGCAACAACGGCAAGAGGGAAGTTATACGTTCGCTGGTGGACGGAGAGTATTTCGGGTTGTCGCAAGCCTTTAATCCGCCCAATATTCTGGGCTATTCGGTGGTGGCGGCGTTGGACAGTTCGGTGCTGTACATTGTCGCAGACAGCGTGAACGCACTTTGCAACAAGGTATGTCCGCACCACGTCAAACTGGTAGGCAACGTATTGAGGGAGTTGAGCGTGAGAATAGCCGAACTGGAAAACAACAACGGTTACATCACCATCAAGGGTATGCGTAAAAAGATAGCTAAACTCATTTACGACAAATATCTCGCTCAGGAAAGTCTGACCGTCGATTTAGGAATGAACCGTAACGAAATGGCCCGTTATCTCAACGTCAGCCGTCCCAGTATGTCCAGAGAAATGATGCGAATGAGAGACAACGACGGGATATTCGACTTCCGCAAGGAAATAATCAATATAAAAAACCTGGAAAAACTCAAAAAAATAGCCGAAGAGGCGGAATAATCGTTCAAGGCGGTAACAACCGCCTTTTTTAATACATTGACAGTTAAGGAGTCCCTGAGGTATATAAGGAACTCCGATTATATAAGATTTATATTATAGAAAAGGAGGTAGAACGCTATGAAGAAAAAAATAATGCTTTTAATTCTTGCCATAGCCGCGCTTGTGTTGATTCTGGTAGGCTGCGGAGAGAAGAATTACGAAGTCTCCAAGAAAAGCTACGACAACGTGACGGAAGCCAACGTGAACGGAACGTTTATCGCAAGCGACGAGGGGAAACTTTATCTTTTCAAAATGAACGGGAAAAAAGTGTTCAAAACAGGCTATGACGAACTTTCTTTCCTCGAAAACGGTTATCTTCTGGCTCGCAACGCGTCCGACGTCGGATACACTTTGCTCGACTGGAGCGGGAACGTATTGCTTTCCTCTTCCGTCGAAACGATAATTACGGGAGCCACGGTCAATTCCGTTGACGAAACGACTTATTTGTCCGACGGGACGACGGGGTATTCGGGTAGTTATTTTACTTACGTAACGGTTAACGCCGTCAACGCCCAGGGTGACGCGTTGGTTGCCTATTACGGGGTAAATACGGCTCTTATGCAGAATTTTACCGAAGTAGATAAAATCGAAATTATAGACGCCGTTACCGAAGAAACCTATGCCGACGGCAGCAATCTCGTGGCAAACGAAGTTTATCAAGGGTCGGCTATACTCGTTTACGGGGACAGCACTACCGCCGTTAAGATTTTCGACGGAAACAAAAATTGCTATTACGAAAAATCCTTGACCGACGTTACCGTAAGTTCGTTATACGGGCGGTTTTTCATTCAGGACGGTGTGGCAAATACCGTAAGTTTGGTTAAAAAGGACGGCAGCTTACTCGACGTGACCGACGCCGGAGATTTTATCGGCGAGGAAAAGGCATATTTTTATACCGTAGACGCGTCGGGCGTCAACGTCGTCAATTTAGCCGACGACTCCTCCGTTACCCTGGCGGGTACAGACGCGAGCGTAAAGGGCGATTATCTCGTCGTGACCGACTCCGAATGGAAATACGTTTATTACGACGATACTTTGACACAGAAAGCCGTAATCGGCGCAAATTTCAGGGCAGTGTATAATTCCGCTTACGGGATTTACTATTATACCGACGGCGCTACCGTGATTTGCGACGGAGAACTTCGCCCCTACGCGACGGGATTTACTACCGTCCGTTACTATGGCGAAAGCGACGGGAAGATTTACGCAGTGGTGGAAAACGACTCCGATTATAACGTTTATTGCGACGGAGAACTGAAACAGATTTTCTCAAAGAGCGCATATTCTTATAATTCCTTCGTAAACGACGGGGTGTTCGCTTTCACCGATTCGGCGACTTCTCTTAAGACATATTACAGCGCAGTGGACGGACAAACCGTATATACCGAAAGCGAAGGCGTGAGTTTTTCCAATATCGATTCCTTCCCGGTATCCTACGGGACAGACGGCACCGATTTCGTGATAATGAGCGAAGGCAAAGTTTTCACTTATGAATTTAACGCCAACGAAATTTCCACTCTATTATCTAATACCAAGGTAGGAGAAAGTTACGCTTACTTTAAGTTCACCGTTACCGAAACTTATTATCTCGATTCTTTCGTGGAAGGAGAACCTTATTTCGGCGAAACCCGTACGGAAACCTCTTACCTGGTATTCCTGTATTCTCCCGGAAGCGGATTGACGGAAATTTATAGTGGATATAATTCCGTTATCGTAAGCCACAACACGAATTACCTGATAGTAAGCACCGAAAGCAGTTTCTTTAAGAATTACGATTCGGCGGTAATGGGTAAATTGTCCGACAAGACCGACGTTTATGCTTTACGCTACTCTTACGTGGATAACGAAAAAGTCGTTTCTTACGAAAAACTGTATTCGCACGCTTTCTCCGACGTGACTAAAATTACGGAAGAGTATATGTTGGCGAGAAAGCCTTATTCCGACAAACAGGCAATCTATGCCGTGAACGGAAAAATGCTTGTGGACGCTAAGTATTATATTAAGAATATCGCAGGAGACAGAGCTATCGTCAGCCTTTCCGGCGTTCCCGGTTCATACGGCGTTATACAGCTTACTTCCAAAGGATATAAGGTAAAAGAAGATCTGAATAAATATAGTATAAAATTTATCGGCGACTTCTATTGCTACTCCGAAATCAAGAACGGAATAGAAGTTTACACCTATAAGACGTTGGACGGCGACAAAGTTATAAACAAAGTCATCGCAACGGCGGACGTCGGGAAAGTTTGCGGAGCATTTTCGGTAAACGACGGAAAAGCCTACGGATTTATTTTACTGGACAACGGAAAAGACGGTTGGAAAGTTCTGTTTGTGAAGACGAGGATTTAATTATATGATTTACGATAATCTGACCGAACTTATCGGCGGAACGCCCCTCATACGGCTGGGGGCGTTCTGCCGAAACAGAAATCTTAAAGGGAACATTCTTGCCAAAGTCGAGTTTTTTAACCCTGCGTCGTCGGTCAAAGACAGGGCGGCGTACTTTATGATAAAGGACGCCGAGGAAAAGGGACTCATAAAAGAAGGCGGAGTTTTGGTGGAGCCTACCAGCGGAAATACCGGCATAGGACTTGCCTGGATAAGTGCGATACGAGGGTATAAACTTATTTTGACGATGCCCGAAACGGCAAGCGAAGAGAGGATTAAACTCGCCCGTTTTTTCGGAGCCGAGGTCGTGCTGACCCCGGCGGCGGAAGGGATGGGCGGCGCGGTAAGGAAAGCGGCGGAAATAGCCAAAGAAAAGGGAGGGTTTATTCCCGACCAGTTCGCTAATCCCGCCAACGCCCACGCTCATTATCGCACTACCGCCGAGGAGATACTCTCCGATACCGAAGGGAAAGTCGATTATTTCGTCAGCGCGTTCGGAAGCGGCGGAACGTTGACGGGGACGGGAAAGAGGTTGAAGGAAGTTTTGCCCGACGTGAAAGTAATCGCCGTGGAGCCAGCCCGTTCGCCTCTTCTTTCCGAAGGGAAGAGCGGTCCGCACAAGATACAGGGGATAGGAGCGAATTTTCTTCCCGAAGTCCTGGACAGAACTCTTGCAGACGAGGTAGTCGTTTGCTCGGATGAAGACGCTTTCGCTTACGCCTCGGCTTTAGCCAAAGAAGAAGGTTTGCTTTGCGGAATAAGTTCGGGGGCGGCGTTGTTTGCGGCGGCAAAGATAGCTTCGAGAGAGGAAGCCGCAGGCAAAAATATAGTCGTTATTCTGCCCGATACCGGGGAGAGATATCTTTCTACGGATCTTTTCAAAATTTGAGTTTCAGACAAAAGAAAACCCCTGTCCGCAACGGACGGGGCGTTTGACTTTATTTAATTGTTTTTAATAATTGAATTTAGAAGCGAGATAAGCGTCGAGGTCATCGATTTTTATTCTTTCCTGCGCCATTGTGTCTCTGTCGCGTACCGTAACAGCTCCGTCTTCCAGGGTGTCGAAGTCCGCTGTAAGACAATAGGGCGTACCGACTTCGTCCTGACGGCGGTAGCGTTTACCGATACTACCCGTTTCGTCGTAGGAACAAGCGTAAGTTTTGCTGAGTTTGCGGTAAAGTTCCATAGCCTTTTCCGAAAGTTTTTTCTGTAAGGGGAGGACGGCTACTTTTATGGGGGCGAGTGCGGGGTGGAAATGCATTACCACTCTGGTGTCGCCGCCTTCGAGAGTCTGTTCCTCGTAAGCGTCGCAAAGAAAGGCAAGCGTTACTCTGTCCGCGCCGAGACTCGGTTCTATGACGTAAGGAACGTATTTTTCGTTGGTAACGGGATCGGTATAATCGAGAGGCTTTCCGCTCTTTTTGATATGGGCGTTGAGGTCGTAGTCCGTTCTGTCGGCTATTCCCCAAAGTTCTCCCCAGCCGAAGGGAAAGAGATACTCGAAGTCGGTAGTCGCGCGGGAGTAGAAACAAAGTTCTTCGGGCGAGTGGTCTCTTAAACGGAGTTTTGCCGGATCGATATTGAGTCCGAGTAACCAGTTCTTGCAGAACTCTTTCCAGTAAGCGAACCATTCGAGGTCTGTACCCGGTTTGCAGAAAAATTCCAGTTCCATCTGTTCGAATTCCCTTATACGGAAAATGAAGTTACCGGGGGTGATTTCGTTACGGAAACTCTTACCTATCTGAGCTATTCCGAAAGGTACTCTCGCTCTCATGCTTCTTTGAACGTTCAAGAAGTTAACGAAGATACCTTGTGCCGTTTCCGGGCGAAGGTAAATAGCGTTGGCGCTGTCCTCGGTAACGCCCTGGAAGGTGCGGAACATCAGATTGAATTGTCTTACGCCGGTAAAATTACTGTTGCCGCAGACGGGGCATTTGATTTTTTTGTCGGCGATGTATTTTTCCATTTCTTCGTTCGTCCAGCCGTTTACGTTGACGGAAATATTGTTTTTCGCGGCGTAATCTTCGATAAGCTGGTCGGCTCTGTGACGGGATTTACATTCCTTGCAGTCCATAAGCGGATCGGAAAATCCTCCCACGTGACCGCTCGCTTCCCAAACGAGGGGATTCATCAGTATCGCGCAATCCACTCCGACGTTGTATTCGCTTTCCTGAACGAATTTTTTCCACCAGGCTTTTTTGATGTTGTTTTTCAACTCGACTCCCAGAGGACCGTAGTCCCAGGAATTGGCGAGTCCGCCGTAAATTTCGCTCCCGCGGAAAATAAACCCGCGGTTTTTACATAACGATACAAGTTTATCCATAGTCAGTTCTGCCATAACAACTCCTGTTTCCGTACGCACGGTAGGTATTTAATTTAATTCCAGTTAATGATATTAAAAAACCCGACCAAAGTCAACCGTTCATAATCCGTTTATATAAAGAATACATTTTTATTATGAAAAAATATAACGTTTTCGTTCATATCGTCAGTAATTGCGTTATCGTGGCCTTGTTGTTCGGATTATATTTAGCCTGCGTTCCTTCTCCCGACACTCCTGCTTATGCGCCTATTTACAAAGGCGACGGGAATTCGGGGAAAGTCGCGCTTATGTTCAACGTTTATCAAGGCTCCGAATACGTAGAGGGAATAATGGAAGTTATGGAAAAGTACGACGCGACCTGTACCTTTTTCGTGGGAGGTTGCTGGGCGGAAAAAAATATGACCCTCCTTAAATCGATGAGCGAAAAATACGAGATAGGCAACCACGGGTACCTTCACTTAGACCACGCCGCCATCTCCGAGCAATCCAACAGAGAAGAAATAGGTTTGTGCGGAACGCTGATTGAAAAGGTAACGGGGAAAACGCCTACGCTTTTCGCACCCCCTTCGGGCAGCATAGGAAACGCTATGACCAAGGTATGCGCAGAACTCGGTTACAAGATAATAATGTGGAGTAAGGACACCATCGACTGGCGAGATAAAGATTACGAATTGGTATATAAAAGAGCGACTTCGGATATCCAAAGCGGCGATTTAGTGCTTATGCACCCCACCGCTCACACGCTGAAGGCGTTGCCGACGATATTGGATTATTACGCGGCGAACGGGCTTTCGACGGCAACGGTAAGCGAGATTCTTACCGAGGAAGGCAGTTATTGACGTCAGGTTTTTTCGGTGCCCTCCGACGGTTTAGCGGTCTTAAAAATCCTTTACAAAAGTATTGTTTTTCATTATAATAATTTTAATACTTTTTATATTGGAGAAACAATGCGGTTAAAAAGACTGGAAGCGTACGGGTTCAAGTCCTTTGCGGATAAACTGGTGCTGAATTTCAACGAAGGCGTTACCTGCATAGTCGGACCTAACGGTTGCGGCAAGAGTAATATAAGCGACGCCATAAGATGGGTGCTCGGAGAACAAAGCCCGAAAAAACTTCGCGGCAAAAATATGCAGGAAGTCATTTTCAACGGAACAGAGAGCCGCAGAGCTTTAGGCTACTGCGAGGTTACCCTTATTTTCGATAACGAGGAAAGGACGTACGACGTCGACGCCGACGAAGTCATCATCAAACGTAAACTTTTCCGCAGCGGCGACAGCGAGTATTATATAAACAACAAGCAGGTCCGTCTTCTCGACGTGACCGACCTTTTCCGAGACACGGGTATAGGAAAGGACGGCTATTCGGTAGTCGGGCAGGGCAAGATAGACTCTCTTTTAAGCGCAAAACCCGAAGAAAGGCGGCAGGTTTTCGAAGAAGCCGCCGGGATTAGCAAATATAAAGCCAAACGTCAGATAAGTCAGAACAAGCTTCTCAAAACCAACGACAACCTTATGCGTATCAAGGATAAACTGGACGTTTACGAAAGTCGTATGGCTCCGCTTATCAAGCAGTCGGAAGAAGCGTTAAAGGCGAGGGAGCTGAAAGGCAGACTGAAAAATTGCGAAGTCAATCATTACATTTACCTTACCGAACACAACGCCGAGGAAAAGAAAACCGTCACCAATCGTCTCGCGTCCTTGAAAGGGATATATTGGCTAACGAAGACGCCGAAGTACAGGAAAAAGTAAGGACTATGGACGAAGAGTACCGCCGTCTTACCGACGAAAAACTGGAAATAAGTATTCGATTAAGTCAGAAAACGGGGCAAAACAATCTGAAACTTCAGCAACTGGAAACGGTAAGGGAAGGGATAACCCGTCTTAAGGGAGAGGTTAAAGAAAAGACTTCGGCGATAAACGATCACAGCGCCGCCGCGGAAGCGTACAAAAAGGAGCAACAGGAAGTTATAGCCAAAATCGTTTCCACCAAGCAAGAGGAGCAGCAAGCGGAAGAAAGGTTGAAAAAAGCCGACGAGGAAGTGGACAGACAGAGGGAGCAGATAGACGTCACCAACTCTATGCTGTTGAGTTCCGCCGACGCCTGGGGACAGATTAACGGCGGTTTGAGTCAGCTCAAGACGGAAATTGTTTTGTTGGAAAAGAGCCGCGAAGAAAACAAACGTTTACTGGAAGAAAAAACGCTTGAACTTAAGGAAGCCGGCAAAATTCTTGCGGACGTGGAAGCGGAAATAGCGTCGAAGAGCTCCGACAGGGAAGAAAAGAGGAGTTTCCGTAAAGACATAGACAAAGAGTATTCGGAAAAACTTGCCGAAAGCGACGAAGCGCAGGATCAGTATAACGAAATAAGAGGCACGATAGCCAAACTTACCAGTAAAATAGAATACCTCGAAGCGGGTAAAAACAGTTATTCCAGTTATGATGCAGCGGTAAGATTTTTAATGAACGCCGAACCCGCCGTTAAGAGTAAAGTTCTCGGAGTGGTGGGAAGCGTTATTTCCACGCCGTCGCAGTTTGCCACGGCGATAGAAGTGGCTTTGGGCGGCAACATCAACAATATGATTACCGCAGATCAGCGAGATACCAGTTATCTCATAGATTATCTGAACGCCAACAGAGGAGGCAGAGGAACTTTTCTTCCGTTGGAAGCGATGAGGCCGAGACCTCTTGAAGACGCATATATGGACGCTCTCGACGAAGAGGGCTGTTTCGGACTTGCGGCGGATTTGGTTAAATACGACCGTCGTTTCCGTCCGGCTATAGAGACCCTTCTCGGAAGAGTGGTGGTGGTGGATACCAAAGATACCGCGGTCAGAATGGTTCGGACTTACCGCAACGCGTTCCGTATAGTTACTTTAGACGGGGCGCATTACGCCGTCAACGGAGCCGTCAGCGGAGGAAGAAAGGAAGGTGCGGATACCCGTATGCTCAAAGTGGAAGCGGATCTCAGCGAATCCAAAAAAATGTTGGACAATCAGAACCGTATGCTTTCCGCTCTCGGGACCGAACTTACCGAACTCAGGGCAAAACTCAAAGAGATGGAGACTGCGTCCAGAGTTTTGGACGGTATTATCGCAAAACTCGATAAGGATATCGGAGTTTGCGAACAGAAAAAGAATTCGGTGGAAAGCGAGGTGTCCCGTTTACAGAAGGAAAGTGCGTTATTGAAAGAAACCATTTCTGCAACCGGGAAGGAAATCGAAACGAAGAAAGCTTTGTTCGCCGCGGAAAACGCAAAGATAGATTCCACGAGCAGCGAAAGGGTGGACGCCAACGAACTTCTGGAAAAACTGGCTGTTCAGCTTAAGGAAAAGGAACGCGAAAGGGAAAAAATTTCTTCCGAACGCACCGAAATCATTTTGCTTGCCAAGCAGTTGGAAAGTAAACTGTCCGAAATAGAAAAATCCATTGTAATATCCACGAGAACGGTGGAGAGGTTACATAGGGAAATAGCCGATGCCGACGTGCAGATCAGAATGGCGGAAAACGAAGAAAAAGTCATCACCGCAGAACTGGAAAAGCTTGCCGCCGAACTCAGCGGAAACGACGAACTGGTGGCGGTACAGGAAAAAATCGATTTGATGGACAAGGATAAGGTAACCTTTGCCGAAAGGTTGGAAATACTCCGTCGTAAGGAACAGAAAAACAGCGAAACCCTGGCAACGCTTTCCGCGGCAAAGGCAAAAGCCGAATCGGCGTTGGAACGCATAGACAGCGAAATCAAAGCCGCCGGGGAAAGAGTTATGGAGGAGTACGGGCTGAATTACGAAGCCGCGTGTGAATTAAAGGACTTCGACTACGACGACGAAAAAGGCTTGCAGGAAGCAAAGGTTTTGAGAAGAGAGCTTGCAAAACTCGGAGACATAAACGAAAAAGCCGTGGAAGATCTTGCGACGATGAACGCCGAGTATGCCGATTTGAAATTGCATTTCGACGACATTACCGAAGCGAAAGCCTCTCTCGAGGACACCATTAAAGACCTCACGGCAAAAATGGAAAGGAATTTTGCCGAGAGTTTCGAAAAGATAAAAGTCAATTTCGCCGAAGTTTTCAAGGAATTGTTCGGAGGCGGAAAGGGGATGTTGGACCTCGATATGGACAGGGACA
>ERZ1643251.4592-NODE-4592-length-11906-cov-19.804489_pt1 | contig 11906 bp, 14 predicted proteins | sample MGYA00579261_ERZ1643251 | MGnify/ENA primary metagenome ERZ1643251 (study PRJEB29033, sample SAMEA4952267) | chicken gut metagenome | biome: Broiler Chicken; feature: Gastrointestinal Tract; material: Caecum | place: Ireland | collected 2018 | study: Broiler... | reverse complement strand
CTCAACAGGTTCGGAACCGGCGCGCTGAAAGCATGGTCGTCCAGATCCGCACAGAACTTTGCCAGCTTCCCGAATGCTACCGCAAGGCTGTCATTGCTCTGGATGTTTGCCCGTTGAACGGCCATCTCAAACGTAACGGTCTTTCCAGATATGTCTCCTAATACATAGCTTTCCGCTGCCTCTGCGGCATCGTTCGCCCGGTCTGCAGCCGTATTTGCGCTTTGCGTTGCCTGAGTTGCCTTCTGAATTGTTGAATTTGCTTCCGCTGTCGCTTCCCTTACCTCTTGTGTTAGTCTTTCCTGTACCTCCTCTGTTGCTCTGTCTATATTTTCGACCATATCATCGTATGTTGCCATACGTTTCACATTGCCAGCGGCGAAGCACATATAGACTGATTTCCCGTCTGCTGAATTTGGGTCTCCCGACGTGGTAATCCCCCATTCGCCCTGTAGCATCTTGTCCGGGTCGAAATTTGCGTATTCGCCACGCCTATTCTTGATTGCCATCTTCTTTTTCCTCCTGAATTGTTTCTGCATACAATTCGCACATACGGTATTCTTTCACGGAAACTAATATGTCCTGCAATATCATCTCGACGATAAAGTTAGGTACTTGATTCTCCCTCTGGAAATCTGATATTGCGCTCTGAATTGCAAGCTTTCCTTTTTGAATAATGCTATTTGTTTTCATCCTCTTTCACCTCCTTTGCTTTTATTTTCCGGTATTCTTCCCAAGGGATATATTCTCCATCTCCCCAACATACCACACCCGACTCTTGTTCGCTGAATCCAACATCAACCCTATGCGTAGTCCCATCCTGTGATATATCCATTTTTAACATAAAACTTACTCCTTTTTGGCTCTATACTTGTGACATATCCTGAGCTTGTAGTGTATGCAATACCATAAACTAAATTAATAGTCCCTGACCATGTACCAATAACCCAAGGCGGTGTGTCGGGGGTTTTAGAATCGAATGAAAGAAAGTTTAATATATTTGCGCTTGGATTTTCAGATTCTGTTGAGTACCCTAAATTAAATGTATCGCCGTTATCACACCACATTGCGATACCCAAACGGTCGGAATTTGTTCTTTTGATAGAACCAAGCGAACCCACGTAATTGCCCGCCTTGTTCCATGCGTAGAAATTAATCATCGTCCGATTTATCTCAATTCCTTTGTTGTTGTCTCTATATCCTGTTATTTTCCCAGAAAGTACACGGAGTTCCCCAGCTAGTGTCATAAAACTATCCCCGGAATAATATGTTAGGAACTCCCCGCCCGCGCCTAATCCAACCCCATTTTTATTTGCAACAAACGAAATTTCATTTGTATCAGAATCGCTGTTTGTGATTTCAATACTTCCACCTTTAATCGATGTTCCCGATATTGTACCACCGGTGATGGTATTTCCGGTGATAGTGGAGCCTTTTATTGTCATTCCGGTTATAGTCCCGGCCTTAATCCATTCTGCATTGATTCCTTTCGCGGACAAGACATTAACTACAGCGTCTCCCTGTGCGTCAATTCCGGCGTTCCATGTTTTCCCACCGTTCGTTGACACGACAAATCCGGCTTCTGATTTTTTCCAAACAATGTCGGAATCTTTTAATAAGGGCTTATTGTGTTGGTATACGATTTGTCCACCGTTCTCCGTATTTTCGATTGTCTGGAACATCCCCATACTATTCGCCATGATTGAAGTCATTTGCTGAACAGCAAGGTCGTAATCAGATAATTGTTCCTCAGTGTTTTTCCTCGCTTCTACTACAGCCTTGGAAATGTTGGAATAATATTTACTGCTATTTCTTATCGTATTTTCTGCGCTATTAGATATCGTAGTCCAGCCTAATACTGTAAAATCGACATCCGTAATGATCGTTTGGTAGGCATTCTGTTTCCTGTCTACAATCAGCGCAAGGTCGTATGCTTCTATCGTCGGGTCTGACACATGGTCTCCAGAGAACTTTCGCAGTCTCAACCCGACAAGGCGGCTCCCCAGATAGTCCACCATTGTTTTCTCAATCCCCTTAAACAGCGGATTCTCCACGGCGAACATATACCCTTCTTTGCCAGAGATATAGCTTTCTTTTTCCTTCTTGCCGTTAGTTTCCTTTTCAATTTCTATCTGTACACCTGTTACAACGACATCATCCGTGTCAATCATGAGGTTCTTAAAGGAGTATAGCAAATGAACGTTCTTTCTATCGCCATATACACCACCATCGTATTCATCGCCAGTATTCCAAGGATTGAATGTGCCGCCGTCTGCGGAATCGCCGGATGAGTATGGATCGTTCTCGTCAAACCATCCACCGTCCAACCCGTCAACCGTCTCAAATGCGGAAAAATCATACGGTATGATATTGAGATATCCATTGATATCTATACGTGCATTTCCCGCAGCGAACATAGCACAATGCCCTATAATCTGTCTGTATGTCGTTTCCTCTTCCGGACGGCTTGCTACTTGCTTTGTGGAGTTCGCAAACGTCGTTGTCAGCAGACTGATTCCACACTTGGAACAAGCGTCCCGCAATATCTCGCCTACAGTTGCAGGGTATGTGATGGAGCTGTCATAGGTCTTGTCTGCCTTGTACATATCGTCGACTGCAGTAATGCTTATGACCGTCCCATATGTCTCCGGCGTGACTACCGTATATGTCCCTTTGTTGACCGTCTCCACTGTTTTCGACAGTTGGAATTTCAGGAACAGTTTTATCTTTGCCCCGACAAAATCATACTCCGAGTACTGATCTTTGTCGTTCATGATTTCAATCTGTATGCTTTTTTCTACCGCTTCCCCAAGTGGAAGAGCAGACGCTCCCGCGCCGTCCACAATGGACTGATTGGAGAGCGTGAAGTCTTTTGGCTCAAGGTTCAGCACCGTATTATTGGAGAGCGTGATGGTGGCGTACTCCTTAAAGTCCCGCCTTGTCTGCATAATCTGCCTGAATTCGCTTGATACATTTATCATATTGGATTCACTCCTATAATACTGAATGACAGACTGTCAATGTATTTGTAATTTTCTTCCAGTGTCAGAGGTGTCATTTCAAAGTTGGAGGCATAGAAATATGCGTTCTTCCATGAATCTGTAAACAGGTCATAGTAATGTACCTTGAACTGCGATTTGTTCAGAACGAGTTGCAATATCTTAGACGCTTCGCTTGTTTTTATGTACTCCCATCTCATTTCATAGCTTCCGATCGTCCCAATCGGTGTATTGTGCATGACTAAATCCTGCGTCCTGTCAGAATCGTCCGTAGATGTTGTGGCAAACGATACGCTGTAAGTCGTAGGCTGTTCTATGTTCGTGTCCTCAATCGTAAATACATCCGTCATGATTCACCTCTTTATGCAAATTCCAGTGGATTTTTCCCTGTCCTCATTTGCTGTAACTGTGCTTCTTTGATAAATTCCTCAAACAGCGTCCGTCGGTTCAGCTGTGCCGTGAATGAATAACTTCCACCGCCGCTTGTCTGCATTTTCGACAATTCTTCCCGCATAATCTTCCGCAGCAACGCCTCTGGTGTCTCGATGTTTGTACCGTGCTTCTGATCTCCTAATACTGCCATAAACTCTTTATTTGGTGGGATGACTGCGCCGGAAGCAAGATATGGTATTTTTGATATAGTTGGTATATTAACGAATGGAAGCTTGTTTGCTCCGCGAATCAGTACATTCAATCCGCCTATCGCTCCATTCAGTAAACCGATGATTGCATTAATCGGAGCTTTCACAATAGATTTTAATCCATTAAACACGCCGGAGAATATTTGCTTCACGCCTTCCCATGCCTGCCGCCAGTTCCCAGTAAATACACCTTTTACAAACGTTATAATGCCGGAGAATATCTGCTTGATTGAGTTCCATATATTTTTTACGTTTGCAAAAAGTCCATTTAAGACATCGCCAAGTATCCCGAAATTTTTCGACCAGTCCGTTGCGAATATACCACTCAAAAAATCATCAAATTCTTGAAATTTTTGCTTAACAAAGTCCCAGACTTTTTTCGCTTTTGCGGATATTTCATCCCAGTTTTTTGCAAGCAGTACACCTATCGCTATCAATGAACCTATAATTGCAATCGCTATTGTCACGGGGGACGTCAGAAATGCCACAGCTGCGCCAAATCCTGTAGTCACGGCTGTCGCTACAACTCCTATTGCGTTCCATATCGTTATAGCTGCATTGACAAGCGCCCATGCAGTGGCGAAACTTCCTACTATTATTGCAAAGTTCTGCACCGCTTCTTGATGCTCAGATATCCAGCCTCCCAATTTTGTGAGCAAATCCGTTAAAGTAGTTAATGCTGAAATAATTAAATCGCCCGTCCATTCTGCGAGTGGCTGTAAAAAATTGTCCCACAACCACGTGAAAAGCGGCTGTAATGCGACAATAATCTCATTTAATGTACTTAATGCCGCTGATAATAAGTCCAAAAATGTAGGAACCGCTTCTTGTATTGTCCATCCTGCAATAGGCAAAAGCACATTATTCCAAAACCATTCTAGTCCTGCGCCTATATTCTCCGTCAAAGGTTGCAACGCAAGAAGCAGGGTATTGATTGAGGTGAGCAAAGGCGTGAAGTCTAAAGTTGCCGCCCATTCTGCCGTAGCACCGGTAATTCTTTCTATCACTCCGAGTACGATATTCAGCAAATTAAATATGTTCTGTATAATCTGCGTTCCTATATTGTTCGTTTCCCATGCTTCTTGGAATTTTGTCGCTATGTTTCCGATTACGTAAAGAATGTTTTGCGCAATCTGGAGTATCAATGTCAGAGTTTGTGTTCCTGTGCCGTTTGTCCATACCTCGTAGAAACTTTTCCCGACACTTTGCGCCAATTCTCCAAGGCTTGAAAAAGCATACTTTGCCGCCTCTACAGTATTTTTCCCCTCTGCTTCCCATGCTTGCTTGAATGGTTTAAACAGTCCTTGCAAGATGTCCTTCACTTTTTCAAGTATAGGGATGTCTGTAATTTCTACTTCCTCAAACATCGGCGCAGAACCGCCTCCACCTGCCCCACCAACGCCACCAGAACCGCCGCCGGACTGAGACATATCTTTCTTGTCCATCTTGTTAATCTCATCTAGGGGTGAGAGATAACCCTCTGCCGCTTCTGCCGCTTTATCCGTTGCGTCCGCCGCCTCGCTTGCTCCTGCCGCCGTATCTGCAAGACTCGCCGCATAATCCTTTTGTACAGCCACAGCACGGGTATATGTGCTTTTCCCAGACAGAAAAGCGAAGAACATGCTGACATAGCTTGCCGCCGTAGACAGCATGTCTATAAACTTGCTTAAAATCGGTGCGACTACATCAAGGATAGGTGCGAACGCAGTAGCAAGGCTGTTTTTCAAACGCTCCAGACTGCTCCACAGCATTGATATGCTGTTGTTGGTTGTTCCCGAATACTGCGCAAGGTTTGTGAATCCCTCTTTCATGGCGTTCATAACGCCGGAAATCGCCTGAAATACAAAACTGAATAAAAGGGATGTTCCGAGCATTTTCCCAAGTCCAAAATTTACAGATTTAGCGGACTTTCCAGTATCTTTCAGGGATTTCGTCAGCTTGTTCCCAGACGCGCTTGCTTTCTTCTGCGCGGCGTCAGTTTTCAACAGGGAATTTTTATAGTCATTTACCTGTCCTTTGATCGAAGAATAAGAAGTTCCCAGACGATTGTTCATACTGGACAGTTTACGCTCTGCTGCCGACAGCTTTTCCATATCTGCCGCCGCTTGTTTCGCCTGACTGCCGAAAGTAAAGGCTTTCCCGGTGTTTTCTAAATCTCTCAGTTCTCCCTCTGCATATTTGATCGTATTTGCCAGCTCGTCAATATCGTACTGCATCTTTTTATATGCACTACTTCCACTTTTCCCGCCTATATTCAGATAGCGTTCCTGTGACGCGATGAGCTGATTCATCTTTTTTGTTGCCTGATCTATCTGTGCCTGTATTTCCCGATATTCATCAGTCGGAATCTTCTGACTGCCATACTCAGCGACTTTCTTCTTGAGATCATCTACTTTTTTCTTTTGAGTGGCAAATTCGCTATTCAATTTTACAAACGAGTCAACTTGCTTATTAAGCGCAGCTTTTGCCTTAGTTCCCAAATCATCAACAGAACTTGCCATACGGCGCACTGCCGCTTCCACTTCTTTGCTTCCGGCTTTCATGCCGTCAGCGTCTATCTCTGTATCTATTAAAATTGTGCCGTCAGCCTGCGCCATGATTTCACCTCTTTCATAGCACTGCGTCTTGCGTCCGGCACTATTTTTTCAATCCGAAAAGCTCTCTGAGTTCTTCTTTTTCCTGTTCGCTTCGTTCTTCTTTTTTGATTTTGAGATTTACAAGAGCCTTGTTGTTCCTGTAGAATTCCTGTTCCCACTTTTCAAGTTTTTTTCCTTTCCGGCGCTTCTCCCGGATGGAAACTATCGTATTAAATACGCCCTCTCCAATCCCCATATAATAACCAAAAAATTCCCACCAGTGTGTCTCTCCAATTCGGATATCTCTGCCGGCAACCTTACTGACTTCCGGTGCTATAATAGGAGCATCCTGTTCCCAGTCCATCGTCCGTGGTTTCGGCTTATCATCCCCTTTTATACCACAGTCGATAAAGTCACAGGCTTTCTTAGCGGCCTCCTGCCAATTTTCAGGGGGCATGATATCAAAGTCTATGTAAAGAATTTGGAGCATTGTCATTACCTGTTCCGCTTTCTTCTCATCTTCTGTCATACCCGGTTCAAATATTTCAGGGTCATTCATAGCGGCCAGAATATCCAATATTACTCTATAGTCCGTCCTGATTTCGTATTCCCTGCCGTCCACTTCTAATGATGTAGGCAGATCCCAAGCATACATTATTTATGGTACTTGGCAACATACTTGTTCATGCGCCGCTGTACCTTTTCTGTGCTCATCTTAAATTCTTTGTCTATTACTTTCCCAATATTGTAAAGGACATCTTCTACATACAGATATCCGCTTGGAAGAGGAGTAAGTGCTCCAAGTATCTTGAAAAATGCGTCATCTGCGTCTGCATTGATAAGATACGAAATTTTCCTTACGAGCTGCTCCTGAATAATCTCCGATACATCTTCCTTTTCTGCGTCTTCCGGAACTTCATAGTGATTAAAAAAGTCAACTACTTCTTCATATCTGGTAACGATATTGCTATCTGTTGGAGCGAATGTAAACTTACCTTTTAGTTCCCCACGCTGGTTCCTGATTTCATAGATTTTTGTACCATCGTTAATAGTAATAACATTGTTCTGTTGCTGCGGTTTTACTAATTTATTGCTCATACTACCCTCCTGTTATGAAAGAGATTCCTCTGCAGGAATAGCACCTTCTGTAAATTCTGGATCTCCGGAAGCCAGAGAAGCTGCCGTGACATATCCTTTTGTCCTCTTACCGTCTTCGGATACCTGGAATGGGATATTAAATCCACCGGTATCACCGCCATAACTCTGCGGCTTAACAATAACCTCCTGTACATATGCCAGATGATTTGTTGCACCCGTGTCTTCTACAATGACTTCCAACATAAGAGTTTTACATTCATCGCCTTTCTTGCGGTCAAGAGCAATATCGCGAATCTTAGGATAGAGCTTCTTTTCCGGGTCTGCATAGAAGGGATCAGCGTCCATAGTCGGCTCATATCCATTGTCTTTCGTCTTTGTCTGGCCCAAGATATTCTTAAGCGTTTCCATATCTGGATTCAGTTCATTAGACATTTCCTCAATATCGTCACCGATAATCTCCCATGTCGCTGAAGAAATTATCCTTTTAAAACTGTAATCAAGATAATGTGCTAATGCTTCACGATTTAATTTCATAGCTTATCTTCCTTTCATTTATTTCTGTAAAATATATTTCTGTATCTCAGTGCAAGGCTAATCACCCAGTCCTGCACATTTCCTTCTGATGTGTTATCCAGATATGCCGGTGTCTGCCGGGAAATCTCTGTGATCTCTCTCCCTTCCGTCAATTCTGGATATGCAGATAATTTCTGCTGCTGTCCATCTATCATGACAGGCTGTTTTTCCAACCATTTTCCTAGCTTGTCCAGAAACTCTTTAATATCAATTTTTGAGTTCTGGGAATCAGCTGCCGTCCGATAAACTACATAAAACGGATAATTGCAGACCTGATTCACTTTCCCGGTAATAGACGTTGTTTCCGTAGCGATAACCGCCCCGGAAATCGGATAAAACGATATGCCGGAATCTTCTTCCAAAGTAGAAAACTTAATGCTCTCACCTTTCAAAAGCCCAGGGAATGAGTTTAAAAGGTCTTTCAGTGCATTTGTCGCAATATCGTAACCGTCAACATCATATTTGACTGTTTTATTTCTTGCCGCCTCCGGCAATTCGCTTCACTCCCTTCACCCACGCTTTACCATGTGCTTCTTTTGCTGTATCGAACCAGTGCGGTGTAGCTTTAGGATTGCTGTACGTCAACGGGCGTTCCGTGACAACCTTTTTCGCTCCCTTTCTCGCCCACGGGGAACCTGTCACCGGGTCAATCATCACTTTTCCTTCGTATAGGAAACGGCCTTGCGGTGGCGCACCGGCAACAACCTTACCAGTTCCTTGTAATGCCGCACTTCTCATTCTTGTGAGATTTACAAATGCCCCATCTCTATGTGGCATATACGGAACCATATCGGTCATAACCTGCCCGTCAAGCCAGAACTGCGCTTCGTGGAACTGTTTTTCAAACCGATTCAGGCTTACATCTGCCTTTATATCTCCACTCACAATAGAGAATCCGGGGAAATGAAATGTTCTACTTGCCATATCATGCACCACCAATCTCAAAGTGAGGAATCAGAGTATACGGGCCGCCGACATTAGTTATCAGAAATACATAATCATGCCGCTTGTTGATGTAATCGTAGAATCCGCCATTTACCCGGTCTGTATAGTCAGAATCCTTTATCGGGTCTGTGGGATATTCACCTTCCATGAAGAAATCCCCGGAATCAAAGGTAATGCTTTCTGACAATTCATCATTAGGCTGCTGTTCCCATTCTTTAGGCGGTAGCCACGGAAGATTTCCAACCATTTTTTTGCCATCAGCAATATGGTATTTGATATGTAGCTTCGCCGTATCTGCACTGTCAAGTCCGGTCTTTGCGATATTGGCAGCCTTATCTACAATCAGGTCAACACCGGATAAAGCGTGAGGATACCAGTATATTTCACCGGTCTGGTCTTCGTATTTGTTAAATATCGTGACGACCTTGTTATACATGGTATCCTCCTTTACATACCTGCATATAGCAAGCATATTCCTTTGTTATCTGTCACGCCGGACAGATATTCCGTTGCAACCTGATACAGCAATACGCTTTCGACTTTCTTATCAACTGCCGCCTGTCCGTAAATACTTTCTGATCCGCCAGAGCTTCCAGTAGCAAAAGAAATACTTTCAGAACCGGAAGATACAGACGAAACAGCTTTGCTTACCACTGTGCCGTCTTCTCTGATTACAGTGCCAACAGATTCCATAGACGCTTTCTTGATCTGGTCTATCTGGTACAATGCGTCAGCTACCGCACATACAGATTTTTTTACCTTTGTAACGGCTCTTTCTTCTTCTGGGAATCCATTTACAAGCCTATCAAAAGTAATAGCGTCTATGCGGTCACTGGCGCATTCAGCGTACTTATCAAAGTCGGATTCCGGCACGGTATCGCCGTAATATGTAGTTGTGTAAAACTGATAGTCAGCATATGCCATGCCGGTAATCTCCTTTCATTATTAGGAAGCTGATGTTACATCATCATTTCCTGCTTTAAGCGCTTTATAAGTGTTGTCACACTCTACGACCGTGATCTTATGTCCCGTGGTTGCTTTAATGTCAGATTTTCCGTCCCACGCAGTCCAGTTTCTCACGCTCTGTCCATACTCTACTGTTGGCGCTGTAGATTCTGCTGTTTTGTATTTGTAAAGATGTCCAGTCTCAAGAGCAGGTTCTACGGTCACTTTTGTATTGCCGCTTCCGGTTCCTGCCGCAGATGTTACAGTCAGGGTTCCGAGGGTGGTATCGTCAGTGATATCCACAACAGCGATAGCGTCAATGTACTCTGCAAACAAGGTCAGGCCCATAATTGCAAAAGCTTCAGAAACAGCGTGTTTGTAATCGCCCTGCGTATGGAATCCGATCAGGTTCGTTTCTCCGGATACGGTATAGACCAGACCAGCACGGACAAAGTCGCTCTCATTCGGGTCAACGTAGTACAGCACGATATTTTCAACCGGTGTAGCAATCACACGGCCTCTGGGAATTTCTGTCTCTGCCAGAAGGAAGATCGTGTTGAATCCCATGAAATCCTTAATATACTGGAAACCGAACTGATTCTGAATCGTAATATTCGCTGCCCCCAGATATTCATATACATCCATGATGTTCACAAACCCAACGGTTCCGGTGGCTGTCCGGTGCATAGTTTTAAACTTGTTCTCTACAAGTCCTTTCGCCATTGCCAGAGCCATCTGGAATGTGGTCTCTGTAGCTGTCAGAGTACCGGTGTTCAGATAATCATAGAATCTTCCTGTTACGTCACTCTGGAGCTGGAACAGAAATTCGTCATCTGTCATCTGAACAGCGTTTTCATAGCCGTGGTCTTTAATTGCTTCGATGGAAACGGCCTTTGCATATTTCTCAATGGTCATTTCCGCATATTCTTTTTCTTTTACAACAAATTTGCTGTAAGGAATTTCCTCGCCTTCGCCAACATTACCGCTTTCAAGGGTTCCCTCTGCATATTTGCTTTTCAGGATAGCACCCGGCTGCTTTTTAATCGGGCGCATGATACCCAGAATCTCCCGCAGGTGTTCCCAATTCCGCTCAAACCGGGTGACAAAATCCAGTTCACGAGCGGTTACCTGAATATCAGTAATCTTAATCAAATTGTTCTTTGCCGCCATTTTATTCTCCTTTACCGAATAAGCCTAAATTCTCTGCAATCGCAGCCTGACGCTCTGTCGGGTCTTTGATAGACATAATGTCTTTCTTTGTAGTGGTTCCGCTTCCTCCGGTACTCTTTCCGGTTCCCGGAACGGTAAACCGTGCTGCCTGCTGCTTTGCCTTTTCCTGTTCCTCATCAACGAACGCCGAAGCATCTCTTTCTTTGATCTGTCCAATCAGATCAGACAGTCCGAGAATCTTTCCATCTTTCAGCTTAAGGCCGGATTCTTTAATCTCTGACATAACCGCCCGTTTTGCTGCGTCACTGGAAAACTTTACAGATTCCAGTTCGGTTTTAAGTACGTCAGAAAAATCTCTTTCATAGATTTTGGCGCTGTAATCTTTTTCAGCGTCTTCCGCCTTTTTCTTCCAGTCAGCAAGTTCCGTCTGCATGGTTTCCAAATCCACGCCGTCAAACTTTTTCAGCGTTTCTTCTGCTGTTTCCGCCTGTCCTTTCCATTTATCACGGTCTGTTTCCAGTTTTTCATAGTCCTTTACCGTCTTGTAGTTCTCATGGAAAGTCTTGCGAAACTCTTCCGCCTGTTCTTTCGGAATCTCAAGTCCGAACTGTTTCAAGATTGCTTCAATGTTCTGCATAATATCCTCCTAAACGTGATTATTAACCGCCCGTCAGCGGTAATGGATTTAGCCGGGTAAACCTCCGGCGGGGTAATCGGATATGAAGGATTCGAACCTTCACATAATGCGTACGTCATTATTTTTGGTATTCCCCATGACTAGTATTTAGGTTTATTTCCAAAACGTCCCATTTTCCTGGACTGCTCTCACCATTTAAGCTAATATCCGAAACAGAGCCGGAAGGAGTCGAACCTTCCGTACTATTCCTCTCTCTGTGGGTTTGTTTTGCATCTACTGTTATCCCTTCGGATGGTTCTTTGCATTTTTCAGCACCGGGCAGAAC
>ERZ1643251.4588-NODE-4588-length-11918-cov-31.284245_pt1 | contig 11918 bp, 9 predicted proteins | sample MGYA00579261_ERZ1643251 | MGnify/ENA primary metagenome ERZ1643251 (study PRJEB29033, sample SAMEA4952267) | chicken gut metagenome | biome: Broiler Chicken; feature: Gastrointestinal Tract; material: Caecum | place: Ireland | collected 2018 | study: Broiler... | reverse complement strand
TTTTTACTAATTATTTGATGTTAAAAAACATGACATTTTTACTAATTATTCACAACGTTTTATATATTTTTTTAAAATAATTGACATAAAAATATATTTAATTTAAAATATCTATGTGTGGTGGTAGTATGAATTTTGACTATGATATAAAAAGATATGTAAGAAATGAAGATTATTTGAAAGGAAGAAGATTCCCTTCTTATTATATTAGAGCACAAAAAAAACAAATACTTGATAATAAAGTAATACATATATATAAAGTTGAATCTGAAAGAACTTATAACCAATATGATGTAGTAGTGGCATCTTCTAATCATGAACTAACAGGCCACAGTTGTACTTGCCCAAGATATAAAGAAGCCCATAGTTGTAAACACGTTGCAGCAGTTTTAATTAATCATTATAAAGATATAATTAGATTTACTCCAGAAGAATTACTTAAAGATTTATCTAACAATATAATTAATTCATTTGAAGAAGTAGATAGTAAAGGCACAATAAAAGAAGAAGTAGGACTAAGTGTTGAATTTAATCCTAATACATACTCTAATAATGTAGTAATTAGAATAGGAACAAATAAAAAATATATTTTAAAAAATAAAGTTCATAATTTTTTAGAAGTTTACAATGAACAATCAGGAACAGTAGAGTTTGGTAAAAACTTCATATATGATCCTAAAAAACATTATTTTAGCCCAGAAAATGAAAGAATAATTAAGTTTTTAAATGAATACTTTCAATATAATAATTATTTTCGATTTGAAGATGCTGATATAAAAATATTATTAAATTTAATTAAAGACAGACCTTTTTCTATTGAAGGAGTAGGTACTATATATGAAATAAAAGAAGAAAATCCATTTGAAAGTAAAATAACTAAAAACAATAATTTATATGAACTAAGTGTTAATTATGAAGGAATTATTCCTTTTACTAGTGATTTTGAATACATAATAAAAGATGATGATTTATATAAAGTAGATAGGAAAATGCGAAACTTAATAATGAAGATGTTACAAACTGGTATAGATTCCTTGTATTTTGATAAAAATAGTTTAAATAGTTTTTCAAAAAGAGTATTACCAATAGTAAAAGAAAATGTTACTGTTGATGAAAAGATTGATGATATTATAATAGTAAAGAAGCCTGAATGTAAATTGTATATTGATTTAAATTATAATGATATAGTGTGCAATATTAAATTTAATTATGCTGGCGTAGAAATAGATTATTTTGATAATAGTAGCAATGTACTAATAGATATTGAATATGAAAATGAAGTAATAACAGATTTAAGAAAAGTAGGATTTTATCTAGATAAAAATAAAATAAAATTAGATGATATAGATTTGATTGGTAAATTTTTAGAAGAAGATATTAACTATTTAACAGAAAAATATAATGTATTTACTTCTGAAAAGCTAAAAGAAATAGGTGTTGTAAAAACAAGTGCTATTACTAGTACATTTTCAATTGGTAAAGATAATATAATGAGGTATAGTTTTGATTTAGGAGATATTTCTTCAGATGAATTAGATTCATTATTTAAAAACTTAAAAGCAAAGAAGAAATACTTTAAATTAAAAAATGGTAATTATTTAAATTTAGATAATGACAATATAAAAGAGTTAAAAAATTTAGTTGATGATATTAATTTGTCTAGTAAAGATATTAAAAATGGAAATGGTATTATCCCTAAATATAGAGCAATATATTTAGATAGTTTAAAAGATAAATATAATATTATTAAAACAAATAGTTTATTTAATGATTTTATAAATACATTTTTAAAATATAAAGATATTAATTTATATCTTACTAAAAAAGATAAGGAAGTACTTAGAGATTATCAAGAGGTAGGAGTTAAATGGCTATATAATATTTATAAATGTGGTTTGGGAGGAATACTTGCAGATGAGATGGGACTTGGTAAAAGTATTCAAATAATATATTTAATTAAAAAACTATTAAAAGAGAATAAAGATAGTAAGTATTTAATTGTATCTCCAACTTCATTAGTATATAACTGGGAAAATGAATTTAATAAGTTTGCTCCTGATATTAAATATGAAACTTTTGGGGATATAAAAAATATAAGACATGAAAAATTAAAAAAAGATAATCCTAGTGTATATATTACTTCTTATGGATTATTAAGGGAAGATTATAATTATTATAAGAATATTAATTTTGATGTGTGCATAATAGATGAAGCACAAAATATAAAGAATCCTAATGCAGGAATTACTAAAACTGTAAAAAGTATAAATGCTAATACTAAGTTTGCATTAACAGGAACCCCAATTGAAAACTCAGCAGTAGAATTATGGAGTATATTTGACTATTCAATGGATGGATTCCTAGGAGACCAACAAGAGTTTGGGAGAAAATACAAGGTAGAAGAATTTGATGAAGATACTAATAAAAAATTACAAAACCTAAATAAATTAATATCTCCATTTGTTCTAAGAAGAAGAAAAGTAGATGTGTTAAAAGATTTGCCAGAAAAGCTTGAAAATAATATTTATATAGACTTATCTGATAGTCAAAAGAAATTATATGCAAAAGAAGTAGAAAGAGTAAATAAAGAGTTTGATAATATATTACATACTGAAGGTATATCAAAAGCAAGATTCTTAATTTTACAATTATTAGTTAAAATAAGACAGATCTGTATAGATCCAAGAATTGTATATGAAGATTATAAGGATGGCTCTAACAAAATAGATACACTTATAAATGTTGTTAAAGAATATATTAGTAATGGACATAAGATACTTTTATTTACATCTTTTAGAACAGCACTTGATTTAGTAAGAAAAGAATTTAATAAGAATAATATATCATCTTATACTATAGATGGATCAGTTAGTAGTAAAAAGAGAATGGAACTGGTTGATAAATTTAATAATGATGATACTAACGTATTTTTAATTATGTTAAAGTCTGGGGGAACAGGACTTAATTTAACTAGTGCAGATGTTGTAATTCACTTAGATTTATGGTGGAATCCGCAAGCTGAAAGTCAAGCTACTGATAGAGCACATAGAATAGGTCAAAAGAATAATGTTGAAGTAATAAAATTAGTATCTAAGGGTACAATAGAAGAGAAGATACTAGAACTTCAACAAAAGAAGAAAAAACTTAGTGATAAAGTCATTGAAGGAGAAGATATTGACAAGAATGTTATATCTAAATTAACAGAAAAGGAATTAAAAGAATTACTATCATATGAACAAAATTAATGATGACTTTTAGCTATAAATGTGTTATAATAAGGACTCGGGGTGAAATAGAAGTATGAAAAAAACAAAAATAATTTGTAGTATTGGACCTGCTAGTTGTAATGTTGAAGTTATGACTAAAATGGTAGAAGCAGGAATGAATGTTGCTAGAATTAATTTTTCACATGCGACAGATGAAGAAAAAGTAAATGTTGTAAAAACAGTAAAAGAAGTAAGAAAGAATACTGGTAAATATATTGGTATATTATACGATACTAAAGGACCAGAATTTAGAAATGGAATGTTAGAAAATGATGAAATAACATTAGTTCCAGGAAAAACAATTAGAATGGTTAAAGAAAATGTTTTAGGAAATGATGAAAGATTTTCTGTAAATCATCCTAGTGCTATTGATAGCTTAAATGTTGGAAATGTTGTTTTATTAGAAAATGGACTTATGAAAATAGAAGTTATATCTAAAGAAGAAGATGGAGTAACTTGTAAAATAATTAATGGTGGGGTACTTGGGAATAAAAAAAGTTTAAGTGTTCCTGGTGTTCGTTTAGATATTCCATTTATAAGTGAAGTTGATTATAATGATATTGTATATGCTTGTGAGCATGATGGAAATTATTTAGCATTATCTTTTGTATCATGTAAAGAAGATGTTTTAGAAGTAAGAAAGATTTTAAAAGAAAAAAATAGAGAAGACTTAAAAATAATTTCAAAAATAGAAAGTACAACAGGAGTAGAAAATTTAAAATCAATTATTGAAGTAAGTGACGGAATTATGGTAGCAAGAGGAGATTTGGGAGTAGAAGTTCCTATGGAAGAATTACCTATAATTCAAAATGAAATAATTTTAAATTGTCGTGCAAATGGTAAGATTGCTGTTGTTGCTACTGAAATGTTAGAATCAATGAAGAAAAATGCAAGACCTACTAGAGCCGAAGTAAGTGATATTGCTTATGCAGTATTATCAGGAACTGATGCAGTTATGTTAAGTGGTGAAACAACAACAGGTAAATATCCAGTAGAAGCAGTTAGTTATATGGCAAGTATTTGTGAAGCAAATGAAAAATATTTTGATTATGAAGAAAAAATAGAAGCTCACTATCCTAAAGATATTCCTTCTACTGTTGCAGCTTCAATAGATGAAGCAACAAATGCTTTGGATGTAAAAGTAGTAGTAGCAGCTACTTTAAGTGGATATACAGCTAGAAAAATTAGTAATTTAAGACCAAATTCTATCATATTAGCGGCTTGTCCGAATGAAGAAGTTGCAAATAGTTTAGCACTTAATTTTGGAGTATATCCAACAATAATTCCTATAGAGAAAACAACAGATAAATTACTTAGCGATTGTGTTAACAAAGCTAAAGAAATGTTTTCTTTAAATAAAGGTGATATTGTAATATTATCTGGAGGAATTCCAATAGAGGATAAGGTAACACCAACTAATTTTATGAAAATAGAGGAAATTAGATAAAAACTCTTGTCAAAACATAAAATATAATGTATTATTAAATTGTACCTAATTCTTGGTGTTGCGTACTCCTTACGTAATACTATGATTATAGGAGTCAAATATTAAAAGGAGGTAATTAATATGGCTTTAAGTAAAGCAGAAAAAGCAAAAATTATTAAAGAATTTGCTAGAGATGAAAAAGACACAGGTTCTTCTGAAGTACAAATTGCAATTTTAACACATGAAATTAATGCTTTAACAGAACATTTAAAAAATCACAAACAAGACAAGCATTCTAAACGTGGACTTTTAATGAAAGTTGGAAAAAGAAGAAGTTTACTTAACTACTTAATTGAAACAGATGTTAAGAAATATCGTGAAGTAGTAGCTAAGTTAGGACTTAGAAAATAAATTTAAAATGATAGGCACTCTTTTTTGAGTGTCTTTATTTTTAGAAAAGAGGTAAATATGGAATCAGAGAAAAAAATATTTAAGTTGAATTTTAGAGGTAGAGAAATAATTGTTGAAACAGGACAACTTGCTAAGCAAGCGTCAGGTTCTGTTCTTGTAAGATATGGTGATACAGCTGTGCTTTCTGCTAGCGTAATGAGCAAAAATGCTAGTAGTGCTGATTTCTTTCCACTTACAATTAACTATCAAGAAAAATTATATTCTGTAGGTAAAATACCAGGAGGATTTATTAAAAGAGAAGGTAAACCTACTGATCAAGCGACATTAGCTTCTCGTCTTATTGATAGACCAATTAGACCTTTATTTGCAGAAGGCTTTAGAAATGAAGTACAAGTAATTAGTACAGTATTATCAGTAGATCAAGACAATACACCTGAAATGACTGCACTTTTAGGATCATCACTTGCATTATGTATAAGTGAAATACCTTTTGATGGACCAGTTGCAGGAGTTATAGTAGGTAGACTTAATGGAGAATTTATTATAAATCCTAAAGCCGAAGAAAATGAACTTTGTGATATTATTTTAAATGTTGCAGGTACTAAAGATGCAATCAACATGGTAGAATCAGGAAGTAAAGAAGTAAGTGAAGAAGACATGGTTGATGCTATCATGTTTGGGCACGTTGCAATTAAAGAATTAATTAGTTTTGAAGAAGAAATAATTAAAAGTGTAGGTAAAGAAAAAATCGAAGTAGAACTTGTTAAACTTGATGAAAATTTAGTTAAAGAAGTAGAAGAATTTGCTACTTCTAAAATGTTAGAAGCTATTCAAATTAAAGATAAGATTGAAAAATATGCTGCAATTGATAAAGTAAAAGAAGATAGTATAGAAGAATTTACTAATAGATATGAGAATGATGAGAATTTGGAAAGTATACTAAAAGATGTTAGTAAAATAGTAGATAATATTGAAGCGTCCGTTGTAAGAAGATTAATAACAGAAGAAAAAATTAGACCTGATGGAAGAGCAATGGATGAGATAAGACCACTTTCTGCTGAAGTAGATTTACTTGCAAGAACTCATGGCTCAGCTTTATTTACAAGAGGACAAACTCAAGTGTTATCAGTAACTACATTAGGAGCTTTAGGAGAACATCAAATATTAGATGGACTTGGAATAGAAGATGAGAAAAGATTTATGCATCACTATAACTTTCCAGCATTTTCAGTAGGAGAAACAGGAAGATATGGAGCTCCAGGAAGAAGAGAAATTGGACATGGTGCCTTAGGAGAAAGAGCATTATCACAAGTAATTCCATCTGAAGAAGAATTCCCTTATACAATAAGAGTAGTATCAGAAGTACTAGAAAGCAATGGATCATCATCTCAAGCAAGTATTTGTGCCGGATGTATGTCTTTAATGGCAGCAGGTGTTCCAATTAAAGCACCAGTTGCAGGTATTGCAATGGGACTTATCACTAAAGATGATAAATATACAATTTTAACAGATATTCAAGGACTGGAAGATCACATGGGAGATATGGATTTTAAAGTAGCAGGTACAAGACAAGGTATTTGTGCAATGCAAATGGATATCAAAATTAAAGGTGTAACTAAACAAATTTTAAGTGAAGCTTTAGCACAAGCTAAAAAAGCAAGAATGCAAATATTAGATGTTATGGAAGGTGCAATTAAAGAACCTAGAAAAGAATTAAGTAAATATGCTCCAAAAATAGCACAAATTCATATTAATCCAGATAAAATTAAAGATGTAATTGGTCGTGGAGGAGATATGATTACTAAAATTATTTTAGACTGTTCTAATGTTAAATCAGTAAATGATAAAGATGCTGTTAAAGTAGATATTGAAGATGATGGAAGAGTAATCGTATATCATTCAGATCAAGAAATAATTGATAAAACAATAAAAATGATTGAAGACGTTGCACGAGAAGTTGAAATAGGTAAAATTTATACTTGTAAAGTAGTAGATATTCATGACTTTGGAGCTTTCGTTGAATTATGGCCAGGATGTGAAGGGTTAATTCACGTATCTCAACTTGACGATAAGAGAGTAGATAAACCATCAGATGTTGTAAAAGTAGGAGACGAAATAATCGCTGTAGCAACTGGATATGATAAAAAAGGTAAATTAAATTTATCTAGAAAAGAATTGTTAAAAAAAGATAAAACAGAATCTTCTAATAAATAATAAAACATTAAGAGGTAATTATGTATAAAAATAATATTAATCTAAATTTATATAAAACATTTTATGATGTTGCTAAATGCGGTAGTATATCTAAAGCATCTAATATTTTATATATATCACAACCTGCAATTAGTAAATCAATTAAAAAATTAGAAGAAGAACTAAATGTTCAATTATTTCATCGTGGATTAAATGGTGTAGAACTTACTGATAAAGGGGAAAGACTATTATATTTTGTTGAAAAGTCATTTAATAATCTTGTAATTGCTGAAAGAGACATGCTTGAAACAGAAAATTTACAATGTGGTAAATTGTCGATAGGTATGCCTTCTAATATTGGTTCTTTCTTTTTATTTGATAAAATTATTGAGTTTCATAAAAGATTCCCTAACATTGAAATTACAATTATAACAGGTTCGACAAGTAAATTATTAAGTTTATTAGATAGTTACAGTGTTGACTTTGTAATAGATACTTCTCCAACTAAATTAAATGATAATAACATTATAGTTAAAGAATTAAAGGAAGTTAATTATTGTTTTGTTGTTCATAAAAATACAACAATATTTGATTACACTCAAATTACAACTATTAAAGATTTAGAAAAGTATCCTTTAATTTTGCCTATACCAGGAACTGCTAATCGAAATGATTTAGATGAATTGTTAGTTGAAAATAATGTTAATATAGATAATGTTATAAATATTCATACAAGTGAAATGATTATATCTGGTGTAAAAAAGGATTTGGGAATTGGATATGTTATTTATGATTTAGTGGAAAAAGAGGTAAACGATGGAGAATTGGCTGTTTTAAATATAAAGGAATCTTTACCTACAGTTATGATTAATCTTTTATATGATAAAAGTTATTTAACTCCATCTTCTAAAAGGTTTATTAATGATTATATTGATAGCAATTTAGAGTTATAGGTACTATAAATATAGGTTATAGTCATAATTAATATTTATAGTGGATTTAAAAAATAGATATTTGTCAAAAATATTTATTTTTTTTATACTTATATTGGGAGGGAAAAATATGATAAAAAAATTAGGAGTTTTTAAAGACTATTCAGATAATTCTTTAAAATCAGTATTTGCTAAAGATGATAATAAAATAATAGAGATGACTTTATTATTCAATAAAGAAGGGATGGACGTTGTTTGTGCTCCAACACACCATTTTTGTAATTTAGGGTGTAAGATGTGTCATTTAACTAATAAGGGATTGAATAAACAAATGATTCCAATAACGATTGATGATTTTATTTATGCGCTAAAAGAAACGGTAAATAAAAATATAAATGGTAATTTAGAAAGAAGAACGGATAAGAAGAAATTACTTATATCATTTATGGGAGTAGGAGAACCTTTATTAAATCTTAAACTTATAAATGATATATATCAAAAGGAATCTTTATTAAAAGAAAGTTTAGGATACGATAAAATAGGATATGCTATTTCGACAATGATGCCTAATAATAATCTTTTAAAACTTACCGAAATGGTAAATGAACTAAGCATTCCTTTAAAAGTACACTTTTCTTTACATACACCAATAGACAAGGATAGATTAGATCTAATTCCAAGTACGAAAGTTACTATACAAGAAGCTTTAGAATATTTGCAATTTTATCGAAACACAATGCAAAATAATAAAAAATTCATAGAAAAATATATTGAATTTCATAGAACTAATGATCCTGTAGAAATACATTACACACTAATAAAAGATGTAAATGATGGGGAGTTAGAGTTAAATGAAGTATGTAATTTATTATCTAGGTATAGAATACCGATAAAGTTTATTAGGTTTAATCCAACTAACGCATTAGAGAAAAGTGTCAAAGAAGAAGAATGGATAAATGTAATTTCTACAAAAGTTCCTAATCTTAGAATAAAGACTTATAGTCCACCAGGAAGAGAAATAGGAAGTTCATGTGGAGAATTTACTAAGCATTATTATCATGAAGAGATAGAAACTGATAAAGAAAAAAGAGAATTTGAAGAATGGAAAAAGAAACACGAAATATTTGAATAATGATTATAAAAATATTACTAAAACATATATTTAACTAGGTGATACAATGAAGGATATAGTTAAAACTATTGGACTTATTACCTTAATATGTTTTAGTTTTTTTTATACAGAACAAGTAATAACTGTAGTTAATGAACAAGATCCTATTATGATAAAAATAAAAGAAGAACAAGATAAATATAAAGTAGATGTAATTGAAGCAAATATAAAAGACAATTCTATAATCCCTGGAATAAATGGTAAAGTAGTGGATATAGAAAAAAGTTATAATAATATGAAAGAATTAGGAATGTTTAAAGATAGCTATTTAATATACAAAGAAGTACCTCCTAGCAACAGTTTAAGTAATGTATATGACAAATATATAGTTAGGGGTAATCCTTATAAAAAAGCAGTATCTGTAGTTTTTACAGTAACAAATGATAATGAACTTAATAACATATTAAACAATATCGATAAAAGTTATGATATTAATATATTTATTGATTATAAAACTTTATCTAATAATATGGATAAAATAAAAAAAACAAAATACAATATATATCCTTATGGTGAATATACCAATGATAATTTAACATTACTAAATAATTTAATAAAAAATAATTTTAATGATTCGTTATTTTGCTTAACAAATAACAACGCAGTAATAGAAGAATGTTCAAATAATAAAATGCATACTATTAAACCAACAAATGTATTGTCTAATGCATATAGTGAAATTAATAAAAATTTAAGTTCTGGGAATATAATTCTTATAGAAAATAATAATAAAAATACCAAAGAATTTATATATGTGTATAATAATATATATAAAAAGGGATTAAAAATTGTAAATTTAGAAGAATTATTAAAAGAAACTTATTAATAATTCTTTTTTTTTATTAACTTAAGTGTTATAATTAATTTGTTGTGTGGAAGTGGTAGTATGAGCGAAATAGAGTATAAGTTTGATTTGCTAAGTAGAATTATTGAAGCTAGCCAAAATATATATATATTAAAAGAACAGATGAGAAAATTAGATAAGAACAGTCAAGATTATTATTTATTATTAAAACAATATGAAGCGATGTTAGAAGTAGAAGATAATGTATATGAAGAATTTAATGGGAATGAAGGATTAATATTTGATATTATAAATTATTTGAAACAAAGATATGACGTCAAAAGTTTTAATTTTAAATTAGATTATTTTTCTAAATTGGAAAATAATATTGTATATAAAAGAATAATAAATAAATTGGATGAAAGTATTATAGAATATTTGTTTGATAATATTATAAATCAAAAAAATGATTATGAAGAAGAATTTGAGGAATATGAAGAAGATGACGATGGCTACGTTGAAGAAGAAGAAGACTATTATTCTGATATTGATGATATTATAGATAGTTATTTTGTAAAAGATTTTGTTTTGTTACTAATTTCTTCCTTGGAACAATTAAAAAAAGAAAATAGTAATAATTTAGATTATATAAATAAACTTCAATCAGATTTGATTTTTGCTTTTGGTAGTATAGGTAATGAAAGAGATTTAGAAGATTCTAGTAATATGTCTTTGGTGTATTTAAACTCTAAATTAATTTCTGATATTTTAGAAGTTGATGATACAAGATATAATATACTAAAAAATTCTTTGGTCAAATTTATTATAAGTGAAAATGGAAATGACGCTTTGGACGAAAATAAAGAGTTAATTTTATATTCGATGTTTATATCTTGCTTTACTTTATTGGGAACTGATCTTTATAATCAAGTTATGAAAAAAACAAAAAATAACAGTTTAGCAAGAGATAATAATCAAATGAAAACCATTTTAAATAAAATAGAAAGAAAAATTGATAAATGTCGTGAAAATTGTATGTATGTTTCTCTTAAAAAAATAAAACAATTGTAAAAAAGATTTATAAATAAAAAAAATTATGATAGAATTATATTTATAAAAGGAGAGTTATATGGAAAATATTTTAGAAGAAGTAGAATTGAAAATGAATATGGCAATTGAATCTTTAGAAAAAAGATTTATTAATGTAAGAGCAGGAAGGGCTAATCCTTCAATGCTAGATGGTGTTATGGTTGAATATTATGGAGTTCCAACTCCAATTAGACAACTAGCTAATATTTCTGTTCCAGAAGCTAGACAATTATCAATAAAACCATTTGATAAGAGTGCATTAAATGCAATAGAGAAAGCAATATTTGAAGCTAATTTAGGGGTTACTCCTAATAATAATGGTGAATGTGTGTTTATTGTAATTCCAGCACTTACAGAAGATAGAAGAAAAGAACTTGTAAAACAAGTAAAGGCAATGGCAGAAGAAGGTAAAATTGCTCTTAGAAATATAAGGCAAGAAGGAAATGCTGATATAAAGAAGTTAGAACTTCCTGAAGATGAAGAAAAAAGAGGTAATGAAAGAGTTCAAGAGTTAATTAATAAATATAATAAAATAGTAGATGAAAAATTAAAAGAAAAAGAAGAAGAATTAATGACTATTTAATTTATAACAAAGGGGGAACATGGTGAAAAGAAATAATGATATATATATTCCCACTAATAAAGA
>ERZ1643251.4583-NODE-4583-length-11926-cov-6.830511_pt1 | contig 11926 bp, 12 predicted proteins | sample MGYA00579261_ERZ1643251 | MGnify/ENA primary metagenome ERZ1643251 (study PRJEB29033, sample SAMEA4952267) | chicken gut metagenome | biome: Broiler Chicken; feature: Gastrointestinal Tract; material: Caecum | place: Ireland | collected 2018 | study: Broiler... | reverse complement strand
TTATACCACGAGTTCTTTCTTTTTTTGTGCATTCCGATAAATTTGGACTCTGTCAGTATGTGATAATTGTTTACAAAGTAAACAATTTGTGGTACACTAAACTAGTATTAAATGAAGGAATCTTCATATAATAATATTAATCTACATAATTGTAGATGTTCTCGCTTGTAGATGGTTGCGAGTAATAAATTATTCTACATGTAAATAAAAGAGTATCTTATGGTACTCTTTTTTGATATAATGGTGGTGGAGGAGGTGGGTTCAATGAAAATTGAGGAAGGGTATTTATATCATATATCACCGGATTTTTTGAATTAGTCAACGATCCTAATTTGCAAATTAATCATTCTGGTGTTCATAGTAGGCCATCCTATTTTTTAGTTAAAATAAAGAAAATGCAATATTAATTCAAAATGCATTTCCAACATTACCTAAGTTTCTTTCACATCCACATACTGTTAATGGAAAATCATATAGAGTTCCTAGTGGTATTCAAAAAGAAATTGAATTTAATTTTAAAGAATTAATTAATTTGAAATCAAGAGGTATTAATCTTTTTTTTACAAATATTGATAAAATAGAAGATATGATGCATAAAATATTAGACGAAGAAAACACAAGATAATTTTTCTTTTTACCGTTTAGTTAACATAATATATATTATTCTTAAAGTTCGATAGTTTTAAAATTGGTTGTTTTTACTGATTTTGTTGTCCTTTTTCGTATTGCCTTTACTTTATATGAAATATTATATTTGTGTTACACTATTTGAAACATTAATTAGAAAAAATAAAAAATAATAATAAATAAAAATATTTGTGTGATTTTAAAATTAATATTTAAAATTTAATTTTTTATATTTATAACCTTATTATAAATATATATAAGGTTATAATACGCGCGTAATCATATTATTTATATAAATATAAGGTTATATATCCCCTATTATTTATTTTTTAGGAAAGTAGGGGACTTTATACTTAAAAGAGTAGTAATAATAAACTATTGCTAGTAAAAGTAGTGATGCTGTAATGCCACCAATTATATCACTGAAGTAGTGTACTCCTAAATAAATTCTGCTAAGCATTACTAATAAAGCAATTATTGTTAAAACGGTTGTTATAATAATTTTTTTATTACGACTCCCCTTTTTATTATTCCATAAATAAAATATAAATAATCCGACCATTGTTGTAATAATCATTGTGTGGCCACTTGGAAAACTATAAGATGTTTCAATTACCAATGGATTTATATTAGGGCGTTCTCTTCCAACAATTAGTTTTAATCCTTGATTAAATAAAGTAGATAAAAATAGAATAAAAACAAACCCTACTCCACTACTCTTCTTTTTAAATATAAATAGGACTAATAAACATAAAATTATAATAAATATCTCTGATCCTAGGAAGGAAAAAGCCTTGAATATTGAAGTATTAATAGGATTGGTAAGATTACTTACATGAGTATAAATAAAACTATCTATTTGGGAAAAACAATTAGTTTTTACTAATATAATTTCTATAATAAGCAATAATGTAAGGGTTATAATAATTATAATATTAGTTCTTTTTTTCATTTTTAAAACCTACATTTCTAAATATAAGGAATATTATGATAGTTAAGATTATATCTACTAATACTTTACTTAATAACAGGTTAATATTTAATAAATTGTAACATATGTAAATAAAGAATCCTGCTATAAATATTTTGAGAACCTTTTTTAAAATATATACTAAGTTATTTCCTAAACTATTATGTTTATATATATTACGATAATTCATAATAATGTTTGTTACAATATTAATAATACCTGCAATAATATTAGCTATTATAATGGCTTTTAAATCGTTATTTGAGTTCATAAAATAAAATACTATTAGAAATACTAATAAACTTATTAAATACGGTATAAATAGCTTTAAATAGTAATTTATAAATTCTTTGTAAATGATAAAAGAGTCTTTTACAGGATTGAATCTTGATTCTTTATTATTTTCAATATAAATTGTTTTAATTGGAACCTCAATAATTGGAATATTTTCTTCACAACAAGTAATTAAACATTTAAGTTCATAATTATAACGACTTCCAGATACTGCTAGAAGTTTATCTACAATAGTAGGACTAATTGCTCTAAGTCCAGTTTGGGTATCAGTTATATCCTTATTAAATAGCCACTTAAACATTAACCTAGTTATTTTATTACCGGTTTTACTTTTAAATGGAACGGTATCTAAAGAAAAATCTCTAACTCCAATAACTAAACTGTCTGAGTGTTCGATAGCTGCTTTACAACAATTAATCATGTCTTCTATATCGTGTTGATTGTCACAATCAATTACAACATATGCTAAAACATCTTTATAATTGTCATAAGCAAATCTATAAGCAGTTTTTATGGCTTCTCCTTTACCTAAGTTATATTCATGCTTTAAAACATGATACTTTCTTTCTAATTTTTTAAAAAAAACGTTAAAAGATTCATCTGACCCATCATTAACAATTAAAACATGTTTAAAGGCTCCTTCAAGTTTAGTTAAAAGAGATTCAAATAATTTAATCGGTGGGTTATACGCTGGTATTATTATTAAAATTTCATTATTCATCTCATCATTCCCCTATTCCATTATTGAATTTTAAATATGGCTTTCAGAATTAGTTTCTTCTTCATCACTTACTAAAAATAAAGAAATTATTTGATATAGTGGACTATCTGGAATACTACTAATAAATGTATTTAAGTTATTACTTATTAAGTTATAATCATCTTCAGTTAAATCATCTACTGATTTAGCGTTCTCATATAATTTGATTGGAACGTCGATGCCCATATTAATAGAAGCATCATATTCTAAGCCAATATTTGTACCATCCATATCTAGAATTATATTCCCATTATAAGTTATATTTTCAGTAGATATTGTAGATGCATTATTGAATGTTATACTAACTCCATCAGATTCCATAACAAGATTAAATTTAGAAGTAGAATCTTCTTCTGCTAAAGATAATTCTAGCTTGTATTCAGCATCAATATATTTTATTGTTATAACATTATCGTTACATTCAATATTTATTTGTTCAGTTGTTGTTCCATTACTATTTAAAGTGATATTTAATCTATTTTTATATGTATCTATATCTAAATATTCTCCGGAATTATCTGTAATTCTGAATTTATTATCATTTATTACTTCACCGTTATAAGTGTTATCTTTTGTTGTTACATTAAAGGTAACAATCTTACCAGTTATAACATTTACTTCGAATGATATATTCATATTAGAAAGAGTATTGCTATTTTGCCAATCCTCTCCGATGTTATTTTTCATATATGCCGATAAAAGAGGATCTTCTGCCACTAAAGAGTTTAATTTGGTATTTACATTCTCTTTGTTACTATCATTTATAACATACTCATATAAAACAGTTAACCCTTTATTGGTAGTAGTTATTTCCGATTCTTTTAAAGCCGTAGCAACGAAATTTATATATTTGGTAGCAATATCAAAGTATGATTGGAAATTCATGACCATTCCGATGTATTCTTCAGAATTTTGCATATCTAAAAATGGATCTTCTGCCATTGTAGAATAAATTGCTGATGGATAAATCGAAGGTATATTAAAATACCCAATTGTTTTATCAATGTATATTTCACCATTAAATATTGAAGTTTCATTATTTAATATATCTAGTGTTAAATACTCTAAAGATTTATTTATGTTGGAATATGCGTTAAAGTTAAAATCTAAATTAGCAAATTCTTCATACGTTGCAACATTAGAAGTAAATCCTATATTCCCTTTAAGCTGCCAAGAATCTTTTGCCAAATCAAATTCAAAAACATCTGATTCCGAGTTGCTAATTGTAAATGTTTCCGTTAGCCAATTATTAAAATTTTGGACGGAATTATCTAAAAATCGCTCGGCAGTAAAATAAAATTTTACATAAGCATATGATCCTAAACCTCCGATTCCTAATATTACTAAAATTATAATCAAAAATGTAAAAATATGATTTTTAGATTTTTTTCTTATTTTCTTCTTTTTTTCATCTGCTAGTATATCATAATATTCTTCTGTATTATCGTTTATTTTGGTATATTTATCAATATCTAATCCACCATTAATTGGGATTATAATATCTTGCTTAGTATAACCATATAAGTTTTTTGAATCTTTTTTCATAACTTCTACTACCTCTTATTTATATATTTAATTGTACCAGATTTCTAATAAAATGTCTTTAGTTTTGAATAAATAATATTGAAAAAGATTTTGATTAAAAAACTAATGCTTTTACATTAGTCATTTATTTTGATTGAATTAATAATTTGATTGCTATATGGCATACAAGTTTCTGTTCCTTGGTAGTCATACATTAAGATATCATCTTTATAAGTAGTAAGATATATATCATGAAATAAAGTTGATTCATATTTTAAATTATACCAATTAATATTATTTATATTAACCAATTTATAGTCGGTATCATGATAATTTGCCATTCCTTTAGCTAAATCTTCGGTTCCTTCATAATTTCCTATTAATTGAACATTTACATCACATGTAATGGTAAAACCATTTTCGTCCTTACTTTGATAATCGCCATTTATATTTACTTTTTTACTGTGATCTTTAAACACACTAGGTAAAGTATAAGATATATTATTTAATCTAGTAGATGTAATAATATTGACCATTTTGTTTATCTTCACTAGCAAAATTAAAAATACTTCTTATATTATTTATTTGAGTAAAAACTAAAATTAGAATTATAACAATAATAACTATACCTAAATTTCCTCTTTCTTCTTTTTCATATACACTCCTTTAAAATTATTCTGGTATACTACTTACCCAGTAATATGAATCTCCATTTTTTTTAAATGTATGTTTATATAATGTACCATATTTTTTTAAGAAATTATAAGTCATATCTTCGTCTTCATTGTAATTTTCGCTGCACGTGTCATTAGTTTTATCTCCAGTGAATGAAGTAAAGCATTCATTATTTACTATTTTTAAGAAATAGTCATAAATAATTAATTCATCACCTTTTTCCGTAACATTTTTGATTGACCTATATGTATGTGGTTCTCCACCAATTGTAGTAGTATAGCTTTCAGCTAACCCACAATAATAAAATCCATCTTCATAATAACAAATTGTCGTATCGTTATATTGGAATTGTTCGTATGTTTCAATACTTTTTCCATACATTTCTTTATATTTGTTATTTACTTCATCGCTAGAAATTTTAGTAACTGTACAGACATCGTCTTCATAATTATCAGTTGCAAATGTTATATTTTCTCCAATACTACAAGTATTATTTTTTTGAGTTTTATCTATTTTTAACATTGATGTTTCATCAAGTTCTAATTGGCTATAAGCATTACATATCCGCATGGCATTCTCTAAATCGTCATATTCTACTGCTTCATCGGCATATGTTGCTAAACCAGCACAAACTTCCAAATCATTATTGCCAATATAATTGTAAACTTCCGTTACTAATTCGCTATCAGTATCAAGTGACTTTCCCCTTGCAAAAATAAAAACTACAACTAAAATGATAACAATTACTAAAACAATTAAACCAATGATAATATTTTTTTTATTTATTTTTTTAGTATCACTATTACGCTTTTTCATACTACTCCTTTTTAAACTTTTCTTGATTGTATTTCAGCAATTTTTTCAAAAACTTCTGATGCATTATTAGCATTGATATCACTATATCCAAGCTCTCTTAATGCTTGAATTTTAACGGTATTTAATTGTTGAGTTCTACTAAGCTTTTCTTCATTTTTTTGTTCTATTTCTTGAATAAACCGTTTATGACTTTCAGCTAACTTGCTCTTACTTGCTCCCCCATTATTATAAAGAGTTAATGCTGAATAAAGAATTCCTTCAAAAATAAATTGCCGATCTTCATCAAAAGCAAATTCATCTGGTTTAATAAAGCCATTTGATTTAGCCATATAACCTAAAATGTATTTTATTTCTGGAATATTATCCATTGATTGAAGCATGTAATATAAATATCTTACTGCAGCGCCTTGGCTAGAATCTTCATCTTCTAGTTTTTCTTTAAGCAAAAAGACAAAATCATTTAATAAAGTTTTATTTTCTTTTGTAAGTCCACTAAAGTCAATGCAAGAGTCAATTGTATTTGTTGATTTTATAGCAGAGTTAAGTCTTTTTTCAACTCCCATTAAATATTCAGTGTCAACTACTATTTTGTTTATTGATTCATTGCTACTATCTTTAATGTCTAGTAATTGAAGTAATAATACTTTCTTTTCTTTTGGCCATTTATCTAGACTATCTAAAACTAGATAGTTATAAACCATTTGACGAGATACTCCTAAATACTTGGCTAATTTAACTTTTGATAATCCCAATTCTTGTAATAATTCATTTAGTCTATCCATATACTTCACTTTCCTTTATTAATTTACACATCTATTATACATAACTTAACACTTAAAATCAATACTAGTTTTGTAAATACCATAAATTAGTATTGTCTTTCTTAACACTTTTAATAAAACCGCAACCTAAACATTCTTCACCAAGATACAAAACACAAGCCTGACCAGGAGTTACTGCCTTAGCACCACCTGGATATTTAATTTTGATATTACCGTTTTCTAAATATTCTAATTCTACCGCATGGTCTAAATCACGATAACGAAACTTGGCGGTACAAAAAGTCGGCCTTAATCCAGAGATAAAATTGACATTTTCGATTTCACATTCATCAGACATAAGATATTTATTGTCACTACCAAAAGCCACGTATAAAATATTATTCTTTACATCTTTACCACATACATAATGTCTTTCATGATTACCACTAATTCCAACGTTTCTTCTTTGGCCAACTGTATAATTCATTAATCCGGTATGTCTGCCGATTACTTCCTTAGTTTCAACATCAACGATATCTCCTGGATTAGGTTTTAGATAGTTTTCAATAAATTTTTGATAGTTTCTTTCTCCGATAAAACAAATTCCTGTCGAATCTTTTTTATGTGCAACATTTAAGTTATTTTCTTCGGCAATCTTTCTAATTTCTGTTTTAGTATAATCGCCGATAGGAAATAAAACATTTCGAAAATTTTGGGGAGGAACATCTGCTAGAAAGTAAGTCTGATCTTTATTTAAATCAACTGAGCGAAGTAATTTTCCATCTTTAATACGTGCGTAATGACCAGTTGCAATATAATCAGCCCCCAATTTTTTGGCTTCTTTTATAAATAAATCAAATTTTATAAATTTATTGCATAATAAATCAGGATTTGGTGTTCTTCCTTTTTTTAATTCTTCTAAAAAATAAGTAAACACATAATCCCAGTATTCTTTAATAAAATCAACACGGTGAAGTTTAATTCCTAATTCATTACATAATTCTAATGCATCATTATAATCTTGTTCTTGAGGACAAATATCAGCAATATTATTAGGGTTACCTAATATATCATTATTAATATTAGAGTCCCAATTACGCATGAATAAGCCTTCTACTTCATAGCCATCTTTTTTAAGAAGCAATGCTGCAACTGCAGAATCAACTCCACCACTTATACCAACTATAACTTTTTCCATAACAATCACATAATAAGTATACATTAATTAGGGAACAAAAGTCAAAATTTATTTTGATTAACATTATTATAATAGAAAATTAAAGATGGTAATTAATTTTGCTCCTCCCAAATATAAAATAATGTCACTTATAAGTATTGCAGCAATACAGATAAATATTCTTTTTAATAATAAACTTAAATTATCTTTACTAATTCTTTCTCCAGAAAATATTCTTTTGATAAATAGATTAGCAATTTTAATTAAAGACATAATAAATATACTTAAGAAAAACAAATAAATACCTTTAGTAATTAGGACATACATAATTCCATATAGTAACCCTTTAATGCCAAATATATTAATTAGGGATGTAATCATAAACCCAATACTAAAACCATTATAGAATACAAAAAATAAAACAAAAGGTATTCCTATTATAAATAAACTTAGAATAAATAAAGATGACAATATAACTATATGTGGAATTATATTGTTAATATGACTACTTTCAATACTTTGGAGCCATTCATTAATATTTAAAAGAATAAGTTCTTTGCTGGATTCATCTAAATATATTAAAAATATCACTCCTAAGATGATACCAATAGTAAAAATAATACCTAAAAACAGATATAATTTCTTATTAATGCTTGTCCACATATTATCACCACTTAATTATATTGAAATAATATAAAAAATATGATAAATTATTGGTATATGATTTAAGGAGTGATATACATGAATAAAAAGGCTCAAAAGATTGCTGCATGGATAATGTTATTATTGATGGTAGGAAGCGTTGTTGCTGGAATATTAGTTTATTTAATATAAACTTAAAATGGAAATAAAAAATCTAGAAGTAATAAAAATTTATCATAATGATAAAAAACTATAAATAATGAACCCGCAAGGAAAGGTCCGTAAGGAAATTCATTATTTTTTTTTATTTCTAGGGATGCTAAAGCATATGGAAGAGCAACAAAAGTTGATAAAACTAAGGCAGTTAATCCAAGATTAAAATTTAAAACTAGGCCAATTATAAAAGATAGTTTGATGTCTCCTCCACCTAAAGCTTCTTTTTTAAATAAAAGTTTACCAATTTCGAACATTAAAAGCATAACAAAAAATAAAGCTATACCAGAAATGATGCTAATTACAGTGGTTTTAACTCCAAAAAATATTAATTTTAAAATAATTATTGTAATTCCAGATATTATAAGGGGGGAATCTAAAATTATCATGTATTTAAAATCACTTACAAAAATGATAACTAAAAGTGAGCTAATAATTAGACCTACATAAAAATTATACCCAATTGGAAAATAATAATAAGTTAATAAAAATAAAGCTCCTGTTGCTATTTCTGTCCAAAAATGTTCACTAGCAATTTTTTGATGACAAAAGCTACATTTGCCTCTTTGAAATATATAAGAAAAAATTGGTATTAGATTATACCATTTTAATTCATGTCCACATGAATCACATCTACTTCGCGAAAACAAGACGTCCTCACCTTTAGGAAGTCTTGTTCCAACTACTAAATAAAATGATCCTAATATAGCACCGATAAAAAATATTAATACAGCCATAAAATCCCCTACTCTATGATATTTGATCGTACATATCAAACATTGGTACAATAACAGCTATTATTATCAAACCAACTATGATAGCAAGCATCGATATCATGATTGGTTCAATAAATGATTTCAAATTATTAATAATATTTTTATGTAATAATTGATAATATTCACTTACTTTTTGCATCATGTTAGCTAGGTCACCAGTTGATTCTCCAGTAACTATCATATAATATGCAACATCAGGGATTGCCCAATGATCTTTAAAAGCTTCTGATATTTTTTCCCCTTTGATAATATTATTAATTGTTCTATAAAGAATTGCTTTATATACTTCATTATTTGTTATTCGACTTAATATATCCATACTATCAGTAATGAATACATTATTACGGAGCAAAGATGCAAAGGTTTTAGAAAATATTGTGAGTTCATTATAAATAATTACATTTTTAACTACTGGTACATGCATTAAAAATATTTGCATAGATGTTTTAAACGCCTTAACTGTTTTATACAGTACTACAATAGTAACAACTACTGCTGCGATAATACCAATTATTAATAAATAATCCCGTTTTAAAAAGTCACTTACATCAATAACTATCTTAGTTATACCTGTAATTTCGGCATCGTTTGTTTCATATATTTCAGTAAATTGAGGAACAACATATAGCAAAATAAATACGATAACACCCATAGCAAAAAGGGTTATGATTGTGGGATACGTCATGGCGCTGACCATTTGCTTATGTGTTTCATTTATTTCAGTGTAATAATTAGACATATCATCAAGTGTTTCAACAAGGGTACCACTCGCTTCAGCTGCTTTAATCATATTGATTAACAAAGCTGGGAACATGTTTCCTTGTTTTTCTAGGGCGCTAGAGAAAGATTCACCTAAAGTTAGTTCATAGGAAATAGCTTTAAAGGCTGTTACTCTTGCTTTATTTCCTTTCATTTGTGTAGTTAATATTTTAATAGATTCATTTAATGTTAAACCTGCTTTAATATATGTTGATAATTGAGTTAGCCAAAAAATAAGGTCTTTAGTAGACATTTTTTTGCCACCAAAAAATGTTGAATCTTTATAGACAAAGTCAATGAAAGGAGAAGTTTTTATACTAAAAATTTCATATCCTTCATTAATTAAATAGGAATTTATATCTAGTTTACTTAGTCCGTTCATAGTACCAGTTATAATACGACCACTAGATTCCCTAACTTTATATAAATAAACATGGGGAGTTTTACTTCTTGTTGCTCCAGCACTTTGTAAATCTACTTGCAATTCTCTTTTTTCTTCTTCGAGCTTGGCAAGGTACTTAGCACTATATTTATAAACCTTTTCCTTCTTAGGCTTCTTTTTCGTCATTTCATAAATTTTATCTTCTTCTTCCATGAATTGTTGTTTTGTATGACGATATGTTTTATCTACTTGGTAGCTAGCACCATTATATAAATTTACCCAGAAGTCAAAGAATACTGCTTTAATTCCTACTCCAGCATATGCAATTATATTGTATAAAACTATAAATGGAGTTTTCAAAATTTCCAAAACATTATTTGATTTAGGAGTCTCATTTAAAGTTTCTTGCATTTTGCTACCTTCCTTTACTATATAATTTAGTATACCAAAAAATTAAAGATAATACAATTGTTTATAGATAAGAAAAAACAGAAAAATTTTTTGGTTTCTTGTTTCTTGCACTTTTACCTCACATTATTTGGGGTATGATTAATGCTAATCTGCTGTTGCTGTAAATGTCAATATCAAAATTTATAAAAATTCATAATTACTCAAATAAAAACTGATAAAATTTTATCAGTTCTATATTCACATTATTCGTATTGTCCGCGGGAAATATCACAAGATTACCCACAAGTCATAAGCACATAAACCCAAGAAAGGAAATTGGGTCGTGCCTATCACTCCTGCACATGGCGCAGCAGCGGCAGAATCAAATGCATCATTTCAACCTCTCAATCTCATATTTGAATGGCATAATTTTTACCCCGCTTGCTTCGCACCGTAAAGGCCCGAAGACAAGTATTTTGCATCGTCCTAAGCTATCATGTAAGGGTCAGCGGACGAGCCACTTCCCCCACTTAGTACTACACTAGATTCAAGACTAAAGGATGGTCGAACCCCACCGTAGCTGCCCACGTAGTAGCTGCCCACAACACCAACGCCACCCACACCGAACGCAAGGTACGTGTCGCCCGAATGGCGGGAAATTGTCCATTCGTATACTCCCATAAACATCCAGTTATTATTTATATTTGTATCATTACCATAATTATATAATGCCGTGTTCCAGTTTTCTGGGCTTGCTGCATATCCATATTCACTTACATACATTAATCCTATTTTTGCACTATATGTTGTACTACTCGAACTACTTCCTAATTCCGTCGTATAGTATTGTTTTGCTGTGTTAGTATTACTCGATGACATTCCTCCGACTTTCCAGCTTGTCGTTGCTATCAAACTACTCCACTTACTTCCCAGAGTATTCAAATATGTTCCATTTAGTATGTCTGTATTTAATGTACTACTACTCCATGTATTACTATCGTTTGAGCTTGACCCACTCCAATAGTAATATGGTATACTACTTAAACTTCCTTTATAGTAACTAGAACTTGGTGTTACATTACTTGCTGGCGCTGTTCCGAGTGTAATTTCTCCTGCATAGTCATATTTTATTAGTTTTACTTGTTCATCAAACACTCCTA
>ERZ1643251.4580-NODE-4580-length-11928-cov-6.291081_pt1 | contig 11928 bp, 7 predicted proteins | sample MGYA00579261_ERZ1643251 | MGnify/ENA primary metagenome ERZ1643251 (study PRJEB29033, sample SAMEA4952267) | chicken gut metagenome | biome: Broiler Chicken; feature: Gastrointestinal Tract; material: Caecum | place: Ireland | collected 2018 | study: Broiler... | reverse complement strand
TTTTTTGTCACCAGTTTTATAATAAGATATTTTTATGCTAACGACAATTATTCCACTTTCCAATAACTTTAAAAAAACATTAAACCCTTTTAACTTATAAAAGGTAATATCTTCATATTTAAAATAAGCAGTTTTATTAATCCAATCATAATATCTTTTAACATTTATATAAGCTAAATAAGTTAATTTAGTTTCTAATCGTAGCTTTAAATGTTTAAATGACCAGGATAAAGGTTCTTTTATTAAAGAATTATTATAATGATCATAAACTTTTAACTCAACAACTTCATTATCATAATTAACGTGTAGTTTATAAGAAAATCTTCTTGAACACCTTTCAAATTTATTATTAACCCTAACATAAAGTACTTTAAAACTTGGATTTTCTTTGCTATGCCATCCACATGTATCATATAAATATTTCATTCTTAACGGCCTGTTATCCAGTGCCATTGAAAATAGTCCAACAAATGGCTCACTATTAATTTGTCTAGTTTTCAATTCTATACCATTATAATCAGGCAAAATATCTCTATCAATAGCCTTATGAAGTAGTAACTCTAAAGTTTGTCCAGCGCTACCGTAGCCATTTGACTGATTTGTAATCCAATTCATAGCTTGAATTCGATAAAATTGTTTTAACAATAATTGCATTTTTTTAATAATCTCTTCGTTCATGGTTTCTTATTATAAATAAAAAAAGCAAAATAATTGTCGAACAAAATACTTTTTATAAATTTTACCACATTTTTTTTAAATTACCGTCATTTTTATAATAATCATCCATTAAAACAACGTGAGTAAAAGTTTGATTAATCGTCGATTTCTTATATTGTCTTGTTACAACTCCGCCAAAATTTTGAAGTGATTCAGCAACATAAATATAATTATCATCAATGCCTACTATTATTGCAATGTGTCCCCAATAATTTAATAAATCACCAACCTTAAGGTTGTCAGAATAAATTAAAGAAGTAGTTAAAGGTGTATAATTTCCTAAATCAGTTAATTGATAAGGATATTCCGTTTCGCCAGCTCCAATATCTCCAGGATCAAATCCAGCGTTATACAATACCCAAGAGACAAATCCTGAACAATCTAAGCCGTTAGCTCTTTTAACGCCAGGGTAATAACCATAAGTTTCATTTAATTCCCAATTTGTTAATGGACATCCCCAAATTGCTGGACCACTAAAAGAAGCTTTTATATCACTTTTTTTAGAATCATGTAAATATAATCCTTTCTTATAATATCTTCCTTCGCCATCAGCGTAATTTACACCAGATTCATGAACACGACCATTTTCGTAGAAATATGGGATTCGATAAGGAAATTCTAAAGTCAGAAAGCGAGCAGCCGCGACTGCACCAGCCCTAGTTTTATATCCTGCCTTATTAATTTTAAATTCTAATATTTTATCTAATAAATTAGCTTCATCTAAAGAATATTTATTGCAAGGTAAATGAATTTTATAATTTTTTTGATATGCAGGCAAACTAATTAAGTCTGTTACAATAACTTCTAATCCTTTCTTTGTAATTGTGTTAGATATAGTAGTCTTTCCACTTTTATTAGCGTATATATAGCCATCTTTAATGGTAGCGATTTCCTCATTATTTGATTTAAAATTAAAACTATCATCTGGAGAAACTAATTTCAATGAATAATCCAATTTATATTTTTCACCAACTGTCAAATAAACAATCTCATCATTAAAATTAAATTCTAAAATATTACTGATATAGTTGGAAGGATTAACTTTTTTACTTTCTTTATTACCATTTTTTATATAAATTTCAAAATTTTCATTAATAGGCAAAGTTAAAACACATTTTCCATTACTAAAATTATTACTAAAAATCTCTTTAGATTCAGCGTAACAGCTAAAATCTTTGCTAAATAAATTATCTATAACACCATTTTTTTTATAAATTGCAATTGTGTATGAATTATTTTCACTATTAAAATTTTCTAATAAAATATCTTTAACTGCGATTTCCGAGTTAATATCAATAATTAAAATAATTACTAAACTATTTAGCAAAATTAAAAGAAATAGTGTACTGATTTTTTTGATTAATTTTTTCATACTATCCTCGTTTGTTAATCATAGTATAACATAAAGTTTTATAAAAATGAAATAAGCATGAACTAAAATAAGGAAAAAATATAGCAATATTAATAAAAACATTATATAATGAAATCAAATGTGAGGTGGCAAAGTTGAATAAATTAAAAAAAATAATATATTACATAAAAAGAATTTTTAAAATGGATTTTAAAGAAATGTTTAAAACTATTAATAAGATTCACAAAAGAAGTGGTAAAAGTCGATTATTTATTTTTTGTGATATGATCTATTGTTCATTTAAATATTTAGCGGGTTATACAGATTATTTTCTTTTTTATTTTGAAGATTTGACTAATGAACAAAGAAAAACTTATATAACAAGAGGCGTAAATAATGGTTATTTAAAAACTTTAAACAACAGCGAATATTATCACTTTTTTCGTAACAAGGTAGAGTTTAATAAAAAGTTTAAAGAGTTTATTAAAAGAGATTTTTTGGATTTAAGAAAAGCTAATATTAATAAATTTACTAAATTTGTTAAAAGACATTCAATTATTATGGTTAAACCAGTTGATCAATCTGGAGGAGCCGATGTAGCTAAAATAGTTATTGATAAAAATACTAATATTGAAAAATTATATGAAGTTTTATTAAGTACCAAACAATACCTAGTTGAAGAATATGTTCGCCAACATAAAGAAATGAATAAATTATGCAAAGCTTCAGTTAATACTTTAAGAATTGTTACCGTTCGTAAAAATCATCAAACAACTGTTATGTTAAGGGCAATAAGAATTGGTAACGGAATTAGAGATGTTGATAATTTTCATAGCGGAGGAATGTATACATTATTTGATGAATCAGGCGTTATAACTAAACCAGCTATGGATAGAGAAGGAAAATTGTATGAAATTCATCCTGTTTCAAAAGTCCATATAAAAGGATTTAAAATTCCATATTATAAAGAAGCAATAAATATGGCTATTTTGGCAAGTCAAAAAATTGAACAAGTTGGTTTAGTAGGCTGGGATATAGCGATTACAAACAACGGTCCAGTTTTAATTGAAGGTAATGAATTGCCTGGATATGATATATATCAATCAAAAATTCATTTATCGGAAGATAAAAAAGGTTTAAAACCATTTTTTGATAAAGTTATTTATGGTGATAAAAATGAAGAAGATTAAATATAGAATGGCCGTAATGGCTGGAAAACTTAGTTCGTTTATTTTAAAAATGCTAAAAAGAAATATTCCTTATTATCCAGGATATATAGCATTAAAAGTTTGTCCAGATTTTTTAAAATATGTTCCTAAACCTAAATTAATAATTGCCATAACCGGAACAAATGGTAAATCAACAATATGTGGTTTATTAAAAGATTGTTTAGAAAATTTAGGATTAAATGTTATTAATAATAATGGATTTAATATTAATACTGGAATAGCAGCAATGTTTTTAAAACAAAAAAAAGTTGCTGACGTAGCTATATTAGAAATTGATGAAAAAACATCAGGAGAAATTTTTAAAGAAATTAAACCAGACTATTTATTATGTACTAATTTATTTCGTGATTCAATGAAAACAAATAGTACTATTGATTATGTGCTATCTAAAATTCAAAATGGTATTCCTAAAAATACTAAATTAATATTAAATGCTGACGATTTAATTACATCTGAATTGGCTAAGAATCATAATGCTGTCTACTTTGGTATTAAAGAAAATTTTGGCAAAAAAAACATAGAGCATCGTTTTTGTGATTTAATTTATTGTCCAAATTGTGGTAGTAAATTAAATTATATAGATAGCAAATATTATCATATAGGTAATGTTTTGTGCCCTAAATGCGGCTTAACTAATCCAACCCGTGATTATGTAGCGGCAGTGGATTTTTACAAGAAAAAATTAGTTATAAATGGTAATCCATTTCCTTTAAAAGTAACAAGCATTTTTAATATTTATAATTATATTGCTGTCATAAGTATTTTATTAGAACTAGGATATAAATCAGAAAATATTTGTAATTGTTTAGAAAAAGTTTCAATAGTCGATTCAAGATTTAGCGAAGAGGAAGTGGGAAAAACAATTCTAATAAATCATATGGCTAAAGGTCAAAATCCAGTAGCATGTTCCAGTGTTTTAGAATATGTAAAAAATGAACATGGGCAAAAATGTATTATGTTAATGCTTGATGATGTGACTGATAATCGTTATTCATCTGAAACTGTTTCATGGTATTACGATACAGACTTTGAATTGCTAAATGATGAAAACATAACATCTATCATAGTTGGTGGCAAAAGAAACAAAGATCTTTATGTAAGATTATTGCTAGCAGGAATTAATAAGGAAATTATTTCTTTAGTTGATGATGAATTAAATATGGCCAGTGCTTTAAAAAATAAAAATTTTGACAAGATTTTTATTCTCCATGATTTAACTTCTTATGAACAGTCTTTAATCTTAAAAGAAAAAATAAAAAAGGAGCTTAACAAATGAAAATAGAAATATTATTTCCTGAAATTTGTGATTTATATGGTGATAGTGGCAACGTATTATATTTAGAAAAAAATTTTCCTAAAGATACTGTTATCAAAACTTCATTTTTAGAAACACCATATTTTGTTAACAATAATGTTGGCTTAATTTATTTAGGACCGATGAGTGAAAACAATTTTATTAAAGTTTTAAATAAACTTAAACCATACAAAAAAAGAATAAAAGAATTAATTAGTCAAAATGTTGTTTTTCTTTTTACAGGTAATGCTTGTGAAATAATGGGGAAAACTATTCAAATAGATAATAAAGATATTTTAAAAGGCTTAAATTTAATAAATGTTGAAACTATTTTTAATAAAGATAATCGTTATAATAGCTTGTTTTTAGGTGATTTTTCGGACGAAGATCATCCTATAGTAGGTTATAAAAGTCAAAATGACATTTTAATTGTTAATGATGCTCCTTTATTTAAAGTTACAAAGGAAAAAAATAATGCTCAATTTGAAGGTGTAAGAAAAAATAATTTTTTTGGAACAAATTTATTGGGGCCAATTTTAATATTAAATCCATACTTTACAAAATATCTTTTTTCATTATTAGGATTTAACGAACCTATTTATTTGGAAGAAGAACTAATCAGTGCCTATAATAGAAGATTAAAAGAGTATCAAATTGAAAATATTAAATTATGAGGATTACTAAAAAGTAATTCTTTTTTTTGCAATTTTAATTTCTTTATTGTATACTATTTTTAGAATAGAGGGAACTAGTATGAAAAAGAATGTTTTAACCGAAAAAGAATTAAAAGCTATAGATGGCTATTTTAGGGCGGCAAATTATGTATCAGCTGCATCTTTATATTTAAAAGATAATGTTTTACTAAAAAGACCATTAGAATTTAAAGATATTAAAAGTAAGTTAGTTGGTCACTGGGGTAGTGCACCTGGTCAAAATTTTGCTTATGCCCATTGTAATCGTGTTATTAAAAAATATGATTTGGATATGATGTGGATAGCAGGACCTGGTCATGCTGGACAAGCAACCATGACCAACACATATTTTGAAGGCTCATATACCAAAATTTATAAAGACTTTACCCAAGATGAATTAGGATTAACAAAATTTATGAAACATTTTAGTTTTCCAGGTGGGACATCAAGTCACGTTGCCCCAGAGGTTCCCGGAAGCATAAATGAAGGCGGCGAATTAGGTTATAGTCTTTCTCATGCATTTGGAGCTGTATTAGATAATCCTAATTTAATAGCTACAGTAATCGTAGGCGATGGCGAAGCTGAGACAGGCCCTTTAGCGACAAGTTGGCATTGCAATAAATTTATTAGTCCTAAAAATGATGGAGCAGTTTTACCAATATTACATTTAAATGGTTATAAAATTGCTAACCCAACAATATTAGCAAGAATAAGTCAAGATGAATTAGATTCTTTATTTAGAGGGTATGGGTGGATTCCTTATTATGTAGAAGGTACTAATGAGTTAGAATTACATGAAAAAATGGCAGAAGTTATGGATGAAGTTATAACTAGAATTAAAAATATTTGGCAAATGGCTCGTGTCAAAAACGTTACAGAACGTCCTTTATGGCCAATGATAATTCTTAAAACATTAAAAGGATGGACTGGACCAGAAGAAATTGATGGTAAAAAAATTGAAGGTACTTTCCGTTCTCATCAAGTACCAATAGAAGTTGATGAAAATCATCCTGAAAGTTTAGAAAAATTAGAGTCTTGGCTAAAATCATATCATCCAGAAGAGTTGTTTGATAATACTGGTTGTTTAAAAGATGAATATCGTTTATTTATTCCAGAATTATCTAAAACTATGGGAAGTAATTTACATGCTAATGGAGGATTGTTATTAAAAGATTTAAAAATTCCAGATTTTAAACAATATGGATTAAATATTAGTTATCCTGGTGTTGTTGAAAGTGAAGATATGCGTAATTTAGGAAAATTTATTCGTGATATTATTAAAAAAAATCCAAATAATTTTCGCATTTTTGGACCAGACGAAACATTATCAAATCGTTTAAATGCAATTTTTGAAGTTACAAACAGGCAATGGGATAATAAAACTATTGATGGTGACGAATATTTATCAATGGAAGGTAGAGTAATAGATTCATTTTTATCAGAACATGTTTGTGAAGGAATGCTAGAAGGTTACTTGTTAACTGGTCGTCATGGTTTTTTTCATAGCTATGAATCATTTATAAGAACAGTCGATTCTATGATTAGTCAACATGCCAAATGGTTAAAAGTATGTCAAGAATTGGAATGGCGTGCCCCAATATCTTCGTTAAATTTAGTAGTAACAAGTCACTGCTGGCAACAAGATCATAATGGCTACACTCACCAAGATCCCGGAATTATTAATCACGTTTTAACTAAAAAAGCCGAAATAGCTAGAGTATATTTGCCATGTGATACCAACACCTTATTATGTGTCATGCAACATGTATTAAGTACTAAAAATCAAATAAATGTTATTGTTGCTAGTAAACATCCAAGACCTCAATGGCTAAGTGTCGAAGAAGCAGAAAGACATTGTAAAAATGGATTGGGTATATGGGCATTTGCTAGTAATGATTGGGATAATAAGCCTGATATAGTCTTAGCTTGTGCTGGTGATACCCCAACGTTAGAAATAATGGCTGCAACAAGTATTTTAAGAAAATATATTCCAAATTTAAAAATACGTGTAGTTAATGTCGTGGATTTAATGCGATTGGAGCCAGAAAGTGCTCATCCGCATGGCTTAAATGATCAATTATATGATTATATTTTCACTAAAAATAAGCCAATTATTTTTGCTTTTCATGGCTATCCAAATGTAATTCATGAATTAACTTATAAAAGAGCAAATCAAAATATTCATGTTCGTGGTTACATTGAAGAAGGAACAATTACAACACCATTTGATATGCGTGTTCAAAATAAGTTAGATCGGTTTCATTTAGTATTATTAGCAATTAAATATTTACCCAATTTTGATACCGAAGAAGTAAAAGAATATTGTATTGAAATGTTAAAAAAACATCAAAAATACATAGTTGAAAATGGAATTGATATGGAAGAGATTATAAATTGGAAATGGGATTTATAATCTTTTTTTAATTGTTATAAAAACTAGCTTAATTGACTTCTTTTTTTATTTATCATATAATGTTTTAGTCATTATAAATGACTAAGGAGGAATTTTGTGAAAGAAATTTTAAAAATTTTAAAGCATTTTACTCTTCCAATAATAATATGTATTTGCTTATTAGTAACCCAAGCAAGTATCGATTTAAGATTACCTGATTATACAGCAAATATTATTAATGTTGGAATACAAGAAAATGGTATAAAATATGCTTATCCTGAAGTTGTTAGAAAAGATGTTTTTGAAACTATTTTAGAAATATCATCTAATAAGGATTATTTAAGTAAACAATATGTTCTTAAATCACTAAATGATTTTGCAAACGATGATAAAGAAAAAATATTAGAAGAGTATCCTCTTTTAAAAACAGAATCATTGTACTTTGTTAAAGATTTAAATAGTGATGAAAAAAGTGAATTAGAAAAAAATATTGCCACAAGTTTTATGTTTGTTGAATTGTTAAAAAGTAGTGGCAATGAATTAGCTAGCGAAATGAATATAAAATTACAAGAAGGCATGGACTTTTATTCATTTTTTACTAAAATGCCAACTGAAAAAAAATTAGAACTTTATAATCAATTTGCTGAAAAAATAAACAACTATGATTTTTCAATGATCAATCAAATGGCTACCGAATATGTTAAAGAAGAATATAATAGCATTGGCATTGACTTAGCTAAAATTCAAAGGACATATATTATAAATAATGGAATTGTCATGTTAGCTCTTTCATTAGCTATGATGATTGTAGCAATTGGTGTTGGTTTTTTTGCTAGTCGCATCGCTACTAAATTTAGTTATTTATTACGAAATAAAGTAGTAGCAAAGATCATGAGTTTTTCATCCAAAGAATTTGATCAATTTTCTGCTGCAAGTTTAATTACTAGAAGTACGAATGATATTCAACAAATTCAAATGTTATTTGTATTATTCTTAAGAATTTTAATCTATGCTCCAATTTTAGGCATAGGCGCTTTATTTAAAGTTTTAGGAAATTCAATGAATTGGGTTTTAGCATTAGGAATTGGTGCAATTTTTGCTATAATGTTAATCTTATTTATTTTTGCAATGCCAAAATTCAAAATGATTCAAAAATTAGTAGACCGATTAAATCTTGTAGCTAGAGAAAGACTAACAGGTGTACCAGTAATTAGAGCTTTTGGAACGGCTAAACATGAAGAAGAAAGATTTGATAAAGCCAACAATGATTTAGCTAAAGTTACTCAATTTTGTGATCGAACAATGGGTATACTTATGCCAACCATTATGTTTATTATGAATGGTATATCAATTTTAATAATTTGGGTTGGTGCAAGTCAAATTGACATGGGAACATTACAAGTTGGAACTCTTATGGCTTTTATAACTTACGCCATTCAAGTAATAATGTCTTTCTTAATGATTTCAATGGTTTCCATTATGTTACCAAGAGCATGGGTCAGTGTTAAAAGAATTGCCGAAATTTTAAACACTCATAATTCAATAGAAGAATTAGATAAACCAGAAAGCTTTGACGATACTAAAGGAATTATTGAATTTAAAGATGTTTCATTCAAATATCCTGATGCGGATGAAGAAGTATTACATCATATAAGTTTTACAACAAAGCCAGGCACAACAACAGCCTTTATCGGTTCAACTGGAAGTGGCAAAAGTACGCTTATTAATTTGATACCAAGATTTTTTGATGTAACTGATGGGCAAATTTTAGTTGATGGTAAAGACATAAAAAATGTAAAAATTAAAGATTTAAGAGATAAAATTGGTTATGTTCCTCAAAAAGGAAATCTATTTTCTGGAACAATTGCCAGTAATGTTTTATTTGGCTTAGAAAAACAAGATGAAGGCATTATGAAAAAAGCTTGTGAAGTAGCTCAAGCAACTGAATTTATTGAAGACTTGCCAAAAAAATACCATTCTGAAATAAGTCAAGGTGGAACTAATGTATCAGGAGGCCAAAGACAACGTTTGTCTATAGCTAGAGCAATAGCTAAAGATCCTGAATTCTATATTTTTGATGATAGTTTCTCAGCACTAGATTTCAAAACGGATTCTAATTTAAGAAAAGCACTACGTAAGTATACAAAAGAAGCAACTATTTTTATAGTTGCCCAACGTATTAGTTCAATTTTAAACGCTGATCAAATTATTGTTTTAGATAATGGTAAAATGGTTGGTAAAGGAACGCATCAAGAATTAATGAAAAATTGTGAAATTTATAAAGAGATAGCTCTATCTCAATTAAAGGAGAGTGAGTTGAATGGCTAATCGTGGACCAGGTGGAAATGTTTCATTAGAAAAAGCTAAAGATATACGTGGAACATTAAAAAAATTAATTAAATATATTTCTAAATTTAAAATATCATTAATTATTGTTTTTATAGTTGCAATTTTAAGTACGGTATTTTCAATTGTTGGACCTAAAATACTAGGTAATGCAACTCAAGAATTATATGTTGGTTTAGTTAGTAAAATAAACGGAACAGGCGGAATAAATTTTGAAGCAATTGGCCAAATATTATTATTTTTATTAGGATTATACATTTTATCAGCTATTTTTTCTTATATAGAAAGCTGGGTAATGGCTGGAATTAGTAAAAAAGTAACTTATGGCTTACGTAAACAAATGAGTGAAAAAATAAAAAGATTACCAATGAACTATTTTGATCGTGTTACAACAGGTGAAACATTATCAATTATTTCTAATGATGTTGATACATTAGGTTTAAGTCTAAATCAAAGTGCTGTTACTGTAGTAACTTCTATTGTCACAGTAATTGGTATATTTGTAATGATGTGCTCTATAAATGTAACTTTGGCAATTTTAACAGCTTTAGTTTTACCGGTAGCTAGTATTTTTGTAATGTTTGTAGTTGGGAAAAGTCAAAAGTATTTTGCTAGTCAACAAACATATCTAGGCCATGTAAATGGTGAAGTAGAAGAAATACTGGGTGGATATACAGTAATTAAGGCTTTTAACGCTGAAGATAAAATGATGAAAAAATTTAATTATGATAACAAAAAACTTTATGAATGTGCTTGGAAAAGTCAATTTTTATCTGGCTTAATGCACCCAATTATGAATTTTGTTGGTAATTTAAATTATGCCATTATTGCTATAGTAGGAGCCTATTATGTTGTTGAAGGAAAAATTACAGTAGGTAATATTCAATCTTTTATTCAATATTCTAAAAGCTTTACTCAACCAATCGCTCAACTTGCACAAGTAACTAATCAATTGCAAACAATGCTTGCTGCTGCTGAAAGAATTTTTCACTTTTTAGAAGAAGATGAAGAAGAAGAAAAAATTGGCAACATTGCTAATATTAAAGAATTAAGTGGTAATGTTACATTTGATCATGTAAAGTTTGGCTATAATAAAGATAATATTATAATCAAAGATTTTAGCTTAAAAGTTAAAGAAGGACAAAAAATCGCTATTGTTGGTCCAACCGGAGCAGGTAAAACTACAATTGTAAAATTATTAATGCGTTTTTATCCTTTAACAGATGGCGCAATCTATTTAGATAAATATAATATAAATGATTTTAATCAAGGAGATTACCGTCATGCATTTGGTATGGTTTTACAAGATACATGGTTATTTTCTGGAACAGTAATGGATAATTTACGTTATGGTAAATTAGACGCAACTGATGAAGAAGTTAAAGAGGCTGCTAAAGCTGCTTATGTTGATCATTTTATTAAAACTTTACCAGGTGGCTATAATATGGAATTAAATGAAGAAACTAGTAACATTAGTAGTGGTCAAAAACAATTGCTTACAATTGCCAGAGCTATTTTAGCTAATCCTAAAGTTATGATTTTAGATGAAGCAACAAGTAATGTTGATACGAGAACTGAAGTTTTAATTCAAAAAGCAATGGATAAGTTAATGAAAGGAAGAACATCATTTATAATTGCTCATCGTCTTTCTACTATTCAAAATGCTGATTTAATATTAGTTTTAAATCATGGAGACATTGTTGAAGTAGGAACTCATGAAGAATTATTAAATAAAAATGGTTTCTATGCTGATTTATATAATAGTCAGTTTGACAGTGTTTCTTAATTATAATTAAAAAATTTGAGTCAATAAAAACTCAAATTTTTATTGTGTAACGAAAACCCCCAGTTCTACTGGGGGTTCAAAAGAGCTTTAGCGTTGCAAAGAAAAACCTCCTTTGATAAAA
>ERZ1643251.4579-NODE-4579-length-11932-cov-5.568241_pt1 | contig 11932 bp, 13 predicted proteins | sample MGYA00579261_ERZ1643251 | MGnify/ENA primary metagenome ERZ1643251 (study PRJEB29033, sample SAMEA4952267) | chicken gut metagenome | biome: Broiler Chicken; feature: Gastrointestinal Tract; material: Caecum | place: Ireland | collected 2018 | study: Broiler... | reverse complement strand
CCCAGGCCGGGCTTGCCCAGCCGGTAGGTGAACAGCAGCTCCCCGCGCTCCAGCTTCGCCCACTTCTCGCAGATCAGGAACTCCTGTCCCCGGAACACGGTGTACCACCCCAGGTCGCACATCTGGCTGCTGGGCACATCGTAGTAAAAGAAGTCCGCCCGCCGGTTGCCCGCCGCTGGGCCGCCCAGCTCATAGTACCGCTGGCTGATGCCGCTGGTGTAGCAGTCCTCCGGGAAGGTGCAGGTGAACGCCCGGTCCGGGAACCCGAACCAGATGCGGGGATAGGCGTAGTGGGTCTCCGGCACCACCACACCCCCGCACCAGCTCGCCATGCGCTTCAAAAACTCCCAGTCCGTCTCCCGGTACTGGATCACCGGCACCTCCAAGGGCTTGTCCAGGCCGACAGTGGGGATCACCGCCCCGTCCTCATACCCGGACGCCACCCGCTGGGCCACCTGGCTGTAGGTCTGGGCCACGTCCTGGAAGCTCCGGCTCCGCTTCACCTGATCCATCTGGATGGTCCCGGACTGGAGCTCGATGCGGAAGCGGTTGTAGCCGCCGTAGGTGATGAGGCCGGCGGAGCGGATCACACCGGCGAACAGGGGCTGCTCCGCGCCGGTTTCATCCCGCACCATGATGACCTGCTCCCGGCCGGCCACAGCGCCCTGGAGCTGCTCCAGGGCGTTCTCCCCCGCCTCGCCCTCCACCACGGCCCAGCCGTGCTCATTCACGCCCACATGGAGCTCCAGGGCCGTCAGGCGGTTGATGCACAGCGCCCCCGTCAGGCGCAGGCCGGTGTAGTCAATTGTAACCAAAATTCTCCCCCCTGTCTACTCGTCGCTGTCCTCCTGACCGCTGCGGATGATCTCAATCAGGCCGCCATATGAGCACACCAAAAAGGACCGGGTCGTAAGGGCCTCCTCCCCCTCTTTTCCAATATGCGTTTCGCTGTGCGTATCATCCCACACTTCTATAATGTCCGGGATACAGGGGGTTCCTGTAACCGTTCCGCTTGCCGCCTCGCCTGTAAAGCTGCCATCCGGATTTCTGGGGGCCTCCTTTTCCAAGCATACACTGCCGCCGGTCGGATTCCCCGGGCAGGAGCAAACACCAAAGGTTGGAATGTTAATATCCGCCCCTTCAGTTCCACCCTTGCAGTCCCTTTTGAACACAATAGGCTTTTGCAATGTGTAGACGCCATGACAGCGGGGAAGATTCAGCCTTCTGCAATGGGAGCCGTACTGGCAGTGAAGCAGTGCGCCGCGGACTACATAAGCTTCTGTTGGCTGGAAATGCTCCGCCTGATAAGCCGCCATCTGCTCCATAATTTCCGCGTCCTTTTCACTCGGCTCCGGCGGATGATCCGAAGTCTGTTCCTCGACTGTTTGGGCGATTTCTTCCGCTGTGACGTCCATCCCCTCACTTTGCATCTGAGCCGCCATAGCCTGGTACATCTGCTGCTCAGCTTCGTGCTCAGATTGCGTATTCGTCATATCAGCCATCGACAGCTCCTCCTTCAATCGTGCTTGTCCGCATGGGGGTGATCTTAACGCTGTGTGCCCCGCGCTTGAGCATACTCTCCAGCACATCCAAACGAATGACTGTATAAAAACGGGACAGGCCAGCAATGTGGAATATCCCTTCTGAGCCGATCCGCGCCAGATCCAAAACCCCTTCTCTCAGTTCGCTGCCATCCGGAGATAAGACGCTTCCCTCAGATAGGCAGTCCAAGTGAGGAAGGATAGGGAGATAATAGGTCTGCTTGTTACGGTTCTCTGTGTCCAACAATATGATCTGCTTTGATATAATCTGCGGCTCATATAGTTTTACAACGTCCATACACACTTTGGAAAGAAGCAGAAATGGAAAATCCACAATATCCGTAAAGGTTGTATGGGCATTGGGGTAAATATTGAGGATTATCCGTGCTGGAAGCTGATGGGAAAGCCCCGGTTTGATTTTAGTCCGGTCAATCTTCCCGTTCCAGTCTTGGAGCACCGGTGCATCTACATAGAGAGGATCGGTTTCTATCAAAAAATAGTTCATTCATCCGACCTCCAAATATAAATAGGCTGCTGCTGCTCCATATAAGGCCCAACTGTAAACTGAACTTCTGGGGATAACTCCACCGCCCCCCGTCTGACTTGCTCAACACTGAACGGCAAGGCCGCCCTCAGCACCTCTATTGCAAGCGCGAAGTAATTCACCCTGTAAGCTCGCTCTAATTCTCTTAATTCATAGTCCTGCACCCGTATCATGGTTTCCCGTACCTTTCTCGCAACGGCATCCATATCAGGCCCGTTGCAAGACACCAATGTGCGAAAGTCCCATTCCGATGACGCCTCGCTGTCATCGAGCATAAATCGTTCATCCCAGGCATCGACCCGAAAGGCAAGGCGATCCAGCAGCAGATAACTCTGTAAAAAGGAGAAGCTGATGTAGGATACAGTCCCTTTTTCTCCGGCGATTTGGCGATGCTCCGCCTCTCGCAGTGCTTCTCCAACTGCGGAAGCAATTTCAGACGCGATCTGCTGGTTTTTCTGTTCCAGGGAAGACATGATTTCCTTTACATCTTTTACTAATTCTTCGCGCAATATATCTATTGCAAGGGACGCCATTTGTTCCATACGTTCCATATTGGCAAACTCCTCTGTTACTCCATATGGACCTGAGCCCCGTCCAAATGAATATCATCTTTCATGGTAAGGGTCGTGTCACCCTGCTTCAATGCGATGGATTCCGGCGCAACAACCTCAACTGACTGCTCCAGGCTGGCGATCTGAACGCCTTCTTTCGCCTCAATCGTAACCGCTTTATCACTACTGATGGTAATTCCATCCTCATCCGAAATTTCCACAGACATACCGTTGTTGTTTGTGAGACGGAGTAGGGAGGGGGTGAAGAGTACCTCCTTCCCATATTTGCTTTTCAGCGACTTGTTATCCGGTGTGCTGCGGGCCTCGCCATCCGCCGGAACATGGACGGCGCTGATGATGTACCCATCCTTTTCCTTCTCATTTGGTAGATAGAGACGGACCGAGTCCCCCTCTTCCGGCATACAGTACCAGCCGGTCCCATCCGGGGAGGAGTAGACGGTAGAGTAGAGGAACCACTTCCGGTTGCTCTGAATCCCATCCGCCGCAATATTTACCTGGACGGTATCTTTCGAGACTCCGGAGATATTGGCTTCCAATGAGGCGCCGATCATGCGCTCATTAAACTGCTTGATGGTCTGGAGCGCTGCCTTGGAGCGCAGCTTGTAGTGGTGGACCAGCTCGCGTCCGTCCAGCACACTCTCGATCTCATAGATGTAATAGGTCTGTCCCTGGAAGGGGAAACTGTCGCCGATCTCGTACACGTCCCGGCTCTCCACCTCCAGGCAGAGCGCATCCGCTTCGATCAGGGAGAGCACTTGGTTTTTCGTTTTGGTCAGATAATCCCCGGCATCCTTTCGGATGGTATAGGTGTGTTTGGATAGCTCGATATTCTGCTTTCCATCCGGGAAACCAAAATAGTAATGGATTCCCTTGGTACGGTATGCGGGCACCACCACGCTGTTGAAGTGGCTGGCCATCCGGCGGGCAAACTCCCAATCCGTTTCACGATACTGCACCACCAGGTCGCCAATCGTGCTGCCGTTGCCGATCATCATGGAGTGTCCGGCATCCTGATAGTTTTTCTCATTGTGCTTCAACACGGCGTCGTAGGTAGAGCTGCTGTCTTGGAACACCCGAACATACTTCACCAAATCCTCGTAGTATGTACCGCTCACCGCCTCGACGGAAAGCCGCCGCAGGTCGCCCTCCCGCTGGATCTGAATGTCCCGCGCAACGCCGCAGCAGAGAAGATACTCCGAGCCGTCCTCCCCTACCATCGACAGCTCAACCGCGATATCCTCCATGCCTGTATTCAAAAAGTTTTCCTCGTCCTCCGGCTGAATCAACCCGCAGAACTCAAAGCGCATATGATCATTCACGCATTTTTTGATGTGGCACGACAGCGTATCCAGGGTATGGAACGGCGATAATCTCAGGCTATAGTCGCGCATATCGTTCACCTCTCTCTGTAGTTTAATTGTCCTGATCCGACGTATCTTGGATGGAGCGGATCACCTGGAAAACGGCCTCCCGCCACGTCTCCATATCCGCGATGGCGCAGTTAAAAATCCCGTGCATCAGTTTTCCGCCAATCGAGGTCAAAAACATGATGTAGTAGATTTGCGTGTCGATCCCATGGCCCTTGAACTCAAACCAGCTCAGCATGGTTTTCCCCAGCGGTTCAGTTCCGTCTTCATAAAAGACATTGGCAGGATTGACCTTCTTCAAAATCAACTTCATACCGTCGGCAGCGGATTTCATCTGCGCCGGCTGGATCGCCTTGTCAAAGAGATTGAAGGCGAAGTTGGTGCTGCCCAGCAGATCGGTCTTGATGATCTGGGGACGCTGCTCGGAGGGATATTTCAGCCTTGCGATTTTCTGCGGCATATCCACAAAGGAAGCCGGAAGCAGGATCAACATTTTCTCCTGGAACAGCGGAGTATCCTGAAACTCGATTTTCTCCCCCTTGACAATAAGCCCATCCTTGCGGATATCCAGCTCTTTCTGGGCCTCTCTTCGACGTGCTTCTATAATTTTTTCATCTAGAAAGTCCATGCTGTCATCTCCTTGCATAAAATATTACCGGCCTTATTCAATCCTTTTATAGCACATGGTTTCAACTGTTTGCCCCAGTATAAAAAATTCTGGAATATTTAACGGGGCAAGGCATATGGGCGTTTTTTTCTCTAGCTTCAAGTACTGCTCCCGCAATTCCATCAAAAGCCTGCCAAGCGCATTTACCCCTATATAGGTTGAACCTTTCTTTTCGGCCCCCCAGAAAATATCTCGACTGGAATCCTCAACGATGATTTTCGTTCCGGTGCTTTTAAGCAACTCTCCAAATTTGTCCCAGTTGCACAGTAATTTTGCTCGCAGGGACCATCTCATAACTTTCACACGAACATCTTCCCAGTCTGGCCTGGTCAAACGCTGATACCGCCGGCTCAAGTCTTTTGCGTACATAGGGCTGTGCTGGGCAATAATGTCATGTTGCAGGGCAGGATACCCTGGAAAGCGACACGCCTGGTAAAGCGCCTCAGCGGTCAAGATTTTTGTGCCAGAAATTTCAATTGGAAACCCAGGCGCCATATTGGATAGCCCGCCAAACATCTCATTCGTTTTCCGAAATGCGATACAGTTTTCGGCATTATACGATCGCATCTGTTTTTCATTCACCATGCGCAGGGCTCCACATTCTCGTGAGCTCTTCTTGGCAGCAGGGGATACCATTTGCTAAAGGGATGCCAGTCTCCGGCACCCGCATCTCCCCACCAGTAGGCCAGCGGACAATTATTAGACATATTCATAAATGTAGCGAAAAACGCTCCAAAACCAAAGGTGATTCGATTATCAAACCCCATTGGACGCATATATTGTGTTCTGTTTTGAGAGAGATTATATATTTTAAGCCCTGCTTCCATCAATTCTTGTTCCAATACCTCCCTCCCTTTTTCTGAGCCAAATACATTGCTTTTAGGGTGTAATCTATTTCGGAAGGTAAAAATTTTTTTGTCAGGATTTTCTGTTTTCTCCCTGTTCATCAAGCAAATATATTCATCAAGCAAGTCACTCTCATACTGTTTTGGGCGCAGACAATCAAATGAATAGTCTGTTCCGCTGGAGTTATTTAATTTTATATAGGGTATTATCATAAATTTGATTCCATTTTCTTGAAAGGTATTATTGAGTCTGCGATGTGACCACCAATCTCCAAAACTATAGTCTATGATAAAAATTGCGCATACTGTAGACCCACTGTGAATATGGGGCAAAAGTGCCTCCATGTCCCGTATCAATGTTCTACCAGAAAATAAGCCATCGTCGAGGTAAATATACGTCGCCGGACCATCTATAGGCACTGCTGTTCTTTTAATATCAAAATCATATGTATTCAAAACGACTTCTTCCATCATATCCAACAGATGATTTTGACTTTTCCCCTCTGTCTGACAGTCCAAAAAGTATGCAGTCCCCATAGCTTCTTCAGGATCTTCCCACAATTCTTCACTCTCGGCTACTAATTCCAAAAAACTATACACGTTGTCTTCCGAGAAGTAATAGCGGCTTAATAGCTTTTTGGTCTTGTGCAAAATAATATCTTGATTTTGGGGGAATTGCTCAATCCATCGTTCCACATGATCCCTGTTGATTTCTATTTTTAGTAAGCCGTTTTTCCGGTCATGCAACCGGTAATCGGCTATAATTTCGGCAATATCTTTACAGTCTGACATATCTAACTACTCCATCCAACCATTTTATATTCCTTGCCCTGCTGCTGACTGCAACCAAAATTTTTGATTGCAGAAGGCCCATCCATGCTGACGGCATAGATGGGCCCTGACGTTTTTTTATGCCGGATAGTGCATAGGCATTTTAACTTTTATACTTGACTTGACTCCTCGATGATTCTATACGAATTGGAACAGGTTATCTTCATTGCAAAATCAATCAGCTTGTCCTGTATGTAGCTGGCAACATCATTGATTTTCAGAATAATTCTTCCGATTGCTGAACCAAAGGAAGCCGCATTTACCATTTCGCGTGCACTGCCGAATAGCGCCCCCGACGTAATCAGCATCACGAGGGCCATAATTGCCTTAACCGCCACCGCAAAAAAGATGGCCCAAAGTTCCATGATCCGAATGACGATGGCATAGCTTGCAAGAGAAAGGAGCGCCACTTTCCGGCTGATCATGATTTTTGGCACATAGGCATCCTTTGGCACACCCTGGATCAGCAGCCTCTCGCCGTTCCGCTGCAAGCGATCTTCCAGGGCCAGAGACACCACGGCACTCCTCGCACTAACAGGCATATAGTACGGAATCTTGCTGTCCGCATAGTAGAGCGAGGGTGCGCGTTGGTTTTTCAGCTCATGATTCAACAAATATCGGAGATAGCGCTGCAGGCTAGGAGCAATCAGCGCATTGGAAGGGACCTCCTTTGCATGGAGGATAAACAGGACCACAATAAAGTCCCCCACAATATTCCAGGACAGCAGCGCAAGGAGCAGTACCGCAATCCCGCAATAGCAAATACCGACGATCGGGTCCCATGTCGCAAAAAGCGGAAGACTCGACACTAGAATATTTACGGCGGCTACTGCATAATTCTTCCACACCATCGTATCTCCCCTTTCCCACCACAGCGGGGTTCGTTCATCCTCCGCCCACTCTGACTGTGTGAAATTCTGGCTTCATTTAGAGAACAGCACCTGCCTGTGGATGCGGCTGCCATCCATAGCCAATTTTTTGTTTGCGGTTCCAACCTCTTTTACACGCCCAGCAGTGCCAGCAACCCGCCGCTGGCGAGGCTGGACAAAAGCGAGGAGGAAAAATCGGTGGTCAGCTGCCGGACAATATCCCGGATTTTAGGCTGGTTGCTCTCCCGAATCGCTTGTTCCAGCGCGGCAAGCTGGCTGGACAATTCTTCTGCGGACGCCAATTTCTCTCGGATAGCCCGCAATTCATTCAGGATTTCTTCCTCCTGGCCCTGGCGCACATTGTTTTCGTTGATCGATCCGATCAGCTGTGAGTGATTGCTGACCGAGCTGTTATTGGCCGTGATATTGATATTCATATGTATCCTCCTAGCCGCTCTCCCCAGTCTTACTGACGGGGCTCCGTTTTGTTGACGTTGATGGCCCCGATCACAGTGCCGCCTTGATCGGCCGAACTGTTGGATACCTCAACATTCAAATTGGAGCGGTCCTCCACATGGCAGTTTTGGATGTCAATACGAATATCTCTGTTTTTGGCCTGGCTGTCTTCATCCTCAAAAATGTTAGCGAACACATCGAGAACCTGATTCAAAAACTCCTTATTCTCAAATAGCAGCGAAAACATGCGTCCAGAGTTCAGCTGGATGTTTAGATACTTATATTTTTTCGTCTTTTGATTCTCGGTGTACCAGGCCCAGATCACAAATATGCCCAGCGCCAGGCACAGAAGCCCTGCCCACCAGATAAACGGCAGCAGAATGACGCCGATCACGCTCATAACGATCGCCCACACCGGCAGCGCCGTCTGCTGAAAATTGGATGTACTGATCAACGAGATGTTGCTGATCTGTATGACCACATCCTCCCACCTCAGCAGGTGTCCTACGATGGAAAGGCGCTGCGTCTTGACCTGCTTTTCCTTATTGTTTGCCCCCAGACTGTTTTGAAGTAATGTACCAAACTGATTTTGCTCCATTTCTGTCACCCTCTCTTTTCTCTTTCAAGTGGATACGACTTTCTGTGACTGCCCACAGCGGGAAAACCAGCCTTTGAAGCACTGCTCCCTATAGCCGTCATGCGCTCAAAAACAGGATTCCGTCCTGGGGCACATTGCTCAAGAGCCGCGCATTTGCGGCGCCGGTCTCAATGATCATATAGCTCCCATCAGGGTTCTTGACCAGGATATGCTTGTCATCCAGACGGTAGAGGCCGTCCTTGATAGCCTGGGTGACTCCAGCCAGTTTCGTGGCGGCCTGGGACAGGCTGGGGTCGATCTGGGCTTTCAGATTTTGCAAAGCATCGATTGCCTCGTTCAGCTCCTTGCGCTCGATGGCCCCGGTGATCGCGCTAGCAACCAAGTCCGTGATAATGAAAGCCGCACCGCCTAGAATAGTACCCGCAATTGCACCGCTGTACATCGCCAGCAGGCTAGTGGCGGTGCCAGTAATGGCGGTGATCAGGCTCCTCACCACCGTAACGCCAGTAAATATGTAATAGCCAACAAAGGCCGCGGCAGCGGAGGACGCCAGGCCGGAGACGATTTGCCCGATCTTTCGGACGTTTTCCGCTCCAATCTGGTCAATGGTGCAGCCCTTATCCTTCCAATCTGTGGGAAGAAGCTCGGACAGGCCAATGTCCTCCACCAGCTTGTCCAGCTTGGTCTTGGTATCCGAGATCACATCGTTGATCTCGTTGATGCAGTCTCCCACTGTATCGGATTCAATGTTCTTTTGCAGGGTGAGGAGCGTCATGCCAGCGTAAGTCGGGTTCTGTACCTGGGCAAAGATACCGTTGAGCAGATTGGCGTTGTCGTTCCAGGCCGTCTTATAGTTCCTGAAAATCGCAATGATTTCTCCTCTGAGATTGGCGACCTCCTGCCGCCGTCCGGGGTTTCCGGGATAGAACAGATCGTCAAAAATCATAATGTTCTCCTCCTATAAATTTTCGTAATATCATGCAATAGGCACCGTATGCCCGTTTGCATCGTAGTTGTTGTCCGGGAGCACCTGCCCCTCCGGGCTGAGCACGGTGAGCACGCGCCCCTGGGCGTCATAGGTGAACTGGAAGCCCTCGCCCCCGTCTGTCTGGGCATCGTACTCGTTGGGTCGGATCAGCCGCACTACCTGGCCGTTGCGGTCATAGATGGTGCGCTGCACGCCGCCGTCCCGTTCGATGCGCCGGATCTCCCGGTTCATCAGGTCGTAGGCAATGCGGGTCTTGCGCCCCTGATTGTCCGTGATCTCGGTCAGATTGCCCGCCGCATCGTAGCCGAACTCCGTCCGGTTGTCAATGCCGCTGGCCGCCTCCCGGTGGGTCTCCGCAATCAGGCGGTTGGCCGTAGGGCATCTTCTGTTATTAAGTTGAAACTCCCGTATCTATCCATTTGAAAAGCCTTTCTATTTCTCTTATGTCTTTAAAAAATTCGTAAAGAGAATTTGAAAACTTGAACGCTTTTGATAAATAGTCCTCGCTTCCCTTCTCAACTACATAGTAACCAACCCCATCTTTTCCTTCCCCATAATAATACAGCATATCTCCCAAATCGTCGCCAATTCCAATTCCCTTAGGAACATTCGCCGAAAATTTTGAAGTTATGGACCAATCTTTTATCTTTTCAACATCCCAAAATGATACTATCAATGCATCTTCATAAATCAAAGAGATTGATCCGACATTTTCAATGAATTCTAAATAGTCGCTTGGTAGTACAATAGGAGATAGATTATTCACATACTGGATATCTTGTTTGGAAAATATATGTTGGTCATCCTCATACAGATCAAAATAATCAAATAAAAGATCTTTAATTTCCATTTTAATCATATCCTTTCCGCCCTATATCAGGCGTTCTCCCCAGCATTTCTTCAATAGCCTCACGAGAATACTCTAGCCGCTCTAGTGCTCCACTATTTATCGCGGCTTCATTTTTCCAGTTCAAATAATCGATCATCTTATAGTTATCTTCCAACGCCTCTAAAACTACCGAACGATCGATACCGGCGTCTAATAGCTGTTGTGCACCTAAAATCAGTCTATCTTGTAGTGTTCCAGAATATGTATCTATTGCATTCTGCATATTTGTTATTTGATTGTGCGGCAACAGAGTTGGAGCCTTCCATACAACCCCGTCATTCGTTTCCAGTGTAATGGTTGGTGCTTTATAATAGCTATATCCATATTCTCTCAATTTGACTTTAGCCCATTCACCCTGTAGTAAGTGGTGAGCTTGAAGTACGCCACGATACTGAATAGGTGTACCTATATCTACCACATTTGTTTTAATTCCTTTGGAATAAGTCTTATTCAAAACATAGGCATTACCATTAGAATCATGTTTCAGGTGCTCAAGAATAGTTTCCCGTGACACATTGCCGCTAAAATCTATATAATACACAGGGTTATTTCTACAGTACGCATACAGGTTAAGCCCGTCGCCCCGGTAGGTGTCCTCCTGGGTAAACCGGCCAAGGACCGGGTTATAGAACCGGGCACGGAGATAATACTGCTGGGTGATGGGGTCAATCTGCTGGCCGTAGTAGGTGAAGCGGTTGGGGACGACCTCCTCCTTGACCTCGATTTTTCCCCAGGCGTCGTAGGCGTAGCGGTTCTGGACATTGCCGTTTTCATCAACGATGTGGGTGGTTGACCCCATCTCGTCGCTGGCATAGTGGTAGTACGTCCGGGCGCTCTCGCTGTCGCTGCTGCGGGCAATCAGCTCCGAGCCGCGGATCAGGCGGATCACGTTGCTGTTCTCCTCCTGCTCCGCCACGGCCTCCCCCTTGTGGAAGATAAAGCGTACCAGCCGCCCATTTTCCTCCATCTCGTGCCGCAGGCCCTCGGCATCATAGCGGTTCACCTGTACGTTACCGTCAAAGGTCTCCACCTTCACCGTCCTGTTGAAGGCGTCGTAGCTGTACTGCGCCTTATCGTCCCGGAGCAGGTTGCCCGCCCTGTCGTACTGGAAGGGGGTGGTCACGCCGCCCCGGGTCAGGGCCATCAGGCGGTTGCGGGGGTCGTACTGATACAGCTCCTCCTCGCCATCCAGAAGCCGCCGGGAGCGGTTGCCCGCCTTGTCGTAGAACAGCTCCTCGGAATAGGCCGGGTAGTCCACCCGCTGGAGCTGGTTCAGGGCGTCGTACTGGTACAGGGTGGTCCCATCCAGGGCCTGCTTGCGGGTCCGGTTGCCGTTGCCGTCGTAGGCATAGCTGGTCTGGGCCAGCAGCGTGTCCCCGGAGCGGACGGTCAGCCCCGTCAGGTTCTTGTCCAGGTCGTAGGCATACTCCTGCCGGATGGGGCCATGGGTCACAGCCCTGGGGGTGCCGTCCGGGTTATACGTATAGGCCGCCAGCTCCTGGCCGTCATCGGTGAGCCGCAGGAGCTGCCCCTGCCGGTCGTACTCGAAGCCCGTCACCTTGCCCGTCACGTCGGTCTGACGCACCTTGTTCCCGTTCCGGTCGTACTCCAGGGCCAGCAGGGTCCGCCCGCTGGCGCTCTTGCGGATCATGCGGCCCATCTCGTCGTAGTCGTAGGCGTACCGCATTCCGGCGGAAATGGCGCACTTGAGCAAGCCCTCCCGGGTGTATTCGTAAAAATCGCCCAGAGCGCCGTCTTTTTCTCT
>ERZ1643251.4576-NODE-4576-length-11939-cov-10.305705_pt1 | contig 11939 bp, 9 predicted proteins | sample MGYA00579261_ERZ1643251 | MGnify/ENA primary metagenome ERZ1643251 (study PRJEB29033, sample SAMEA4952267) | chicken gut metagenome | biome: Broiler Chicken; feature: Gastrointestinal Tract; material: Caecum | place: Ireland | collected 2018 | study: Broiler... | reverse complement strand
AAATAAGATTGGATAGTTTTCGTCGCCAATTCGATTTGATTTGTACTTCCCGAACATTTTGCCTCTATATCCGTTTGGATAACAGGCGACTTCAAAAATAAATAAATATATTTGCTGTCAATGTGTTCCAAAGGACGCACGACTGTTACATGCGAATCCGCGACAAATTTAGGATATTCTTTGAAGAGCGTATCATCAACATATCCTGTTCGCCCAACAGTTCCTGTGCCCGTTGAGTTTATTATGATATCGCCGACACAAAGGTATTGTTCCTCGGTGTATTTTTTAATGGTCGCGCAGTCAGCAAACAGACATTTTTGCGTTTGGATCCCTGACCATTGATTGCATTTTTGAGCGATTATAGGCAGGATTTTCTCTGTGCCATATGTCGGCGACTTACCGCGATGAATATATGAACAGATCATTTGCAAGCGACACCACGCCCAATTTTCAGGCAAGTCAAAAGGTATTTCATCGCTGATATTAGTGACAGTTTCGCCGACCTTCTCATAATAACAGTTATCATCACCTTTATAGATGCAACTGTCGACATATTTCTTGCCGAGTTTGGCTTTCTTTTCGGCGCGGATACGCTCTAAAAGCACGCTGGCGGGCTCGTCGTTCGGATCTTGCGGAACGAGTTTCCCCTGAATGGCATATTGCAAGATTGACTTCTTGAGTTTATCGTAAATCTCGCCGTCCAACCTGGTTGCCTGCTGTTCGAGCTTGTCGTACTCGGCAATCAAAGGCTCAAACTTTTCTATCTCTGATACAATGCGGACTTGTTCTGCAAGCGGAGGCATGGGGAAGAACATCTTTGATAAGTCATCTTTATTAAATCCAGCTTGTGCACTTCGCGCATTGCCCATTATTGTTTCTTGATAAATAGATGACTTATAGTAATAATATAGGTAGTTCTTATTAATTAATGCTATATCGAAAAGAGGAATAACCCTCGCCATGGCTACATTATATGCTCCGTCTTCAGCCCAAAAAACTTTACCGAGCGACGCGCCATAACGAGCAAGAAGTATATCTCCTTTTTTACTAATCTTACTTGCCATATTTTCAGGTATATATATTGGTTGCGGATTAGAACCATAGTCTCTTATTTGATACAGTCGTACATATCCAGTCTTGGGTTGTGATATAAATTTTGATTTAGGTGGTTGTGAGCCTCCAGAAATTTCAAAAATCTCGTTATGTCGTACCCACACCCAACTATCTGGTATCTCAAAGGGTAAATTGTCGGTAATATCTTTGACTTCCGAGCCCACCTTCTCATAATGGCGATTATCACCTATAAGGGGACCATGTATTCAAAAACATATCAATCAAAATTATGTCCATAAAAACATTCTTCACTGTAGTATTGGTTCATGCCTTCGAGCAAACTTTCCAGCAGGATGCCTTCGGGCGTCTCCGGAATATTCTCCATCGCGGAGAGGATCTTAACGCCGTTGTCTTTCAGGTGTTTGCGGTGGATCGCCATCTCGTACTTGTTACGGGAGAAGCGGTCTAATTTGTAAACGAGAACATAATCGAAGGATCTTTTGTCGCTGTCTTTGAGCATACGTTGAAAATCTTCGCGGTTGTCGTTGGTACCGGTCATGGCGCGGTCGATGTAAGTGCCGACGATGACCAGATCGTTTCGTTTAGCATAATCGTTGCAGACGTGGAGCTGACCTTCGATGGATTGCTCGGTCTGCCGCTCGGAACTGTACCTCGCGTAGATGACTGCAGTCTTCATAAATTTGCCTCCTGATGGTTTTTGGAAGGATTGTAGAAGTCAAACCTGCAACTTTCTTTCAGGTTTGAGAAAAAAGGATAGATGAAATCTGAAACTTCCACAGTTTTTCTCCTTTGCGTGAACTTTGTCTTTCGACGCCAAGGAGACCATCGGAAAAGGAGGGAGCAGTCAAGGACAGGCGAAAAGAGAGGAGATTGAAAATAAGCCGCCGCAGAAAAAATTATTGCGTTGAGTGCAGAAAGAAAGCCGAGAGAAGACTCTCGGCTTAAAAATTTTCAGCGATAATTTTTTCCCTTGACAGAAACCGAATTTTCCGATACCCGCAAAAACGAAAGACAAAGGATATGCGGAGAGCATACGGAAAATGTACGGAGGATATGCGCAGGAATGACGGTCGGCATACTCACGGTCTGTAAGCCTTTTGCTGTACAATGGAAGCAGGAGGCAAAAAAATGCGAAAGAAAGAGAGAAATTACGAAGTGAAGATCAACGGCATTCCGCAACTCAATGATGTGCCGAAAGATCTGCTGGAATTATTATGCGCGGCGCTACTTGACAGTATATTGTCGGACAAAGAGGATGTAACGGCATATATGGAAAATACAAAAGTTACGGACCAGAGTGAAATTGTAAGGCAGGTCAAAAGATGAAGTACATAGATTGGCTTATACAGTGGCAGGAAAATTATATACGTCCGTCCGTAAAGGTGCGGACTTACGAGCGGTACAGGCTCATCATAGAACAACATATCAAAGACAAAATCGGTAGCATGGAGCTGAACGATCTGTCTCCGCTTGTCTTACAACGGTTCATTACAGAGCTCTTGCAAAGCGGCAATAAAAAGACAGGCAAGGGCTTATCGGCAAACAGCGTCAATGCGATTATCTCCGTCATTCAGAGTTCGCTCAAAACGGCGCACCTGTTGGGACTGACGAAAGAATATACGGCGGATAAACTCAAACGTCCGAAACTCACGGAAAAGCCGGTGGAGTGCTTTACTCTTGTCGAACAGAAACAAATCGAGCAAGCAATTCTGAACGGCAAGAAAGATAAGTACGAAACTTTTACTGCTTATTTGTTTTAATTCGTCTTTCGACGGAAACCGAGAGATCCGAAAACGGCTTTGTGAGAATTTTAACATTTTAGACAAAACAAATCCGTCAAGGAGAAAGTAGAAAATATTACGCGAGAGGAATACGAAATACATATTTTCCGTAATATTTTCTACCCTTGACGGCAAAGGCGTTTTCGGACACAACCACCTGTCGAAAGACGAATTTTTGCTATGGGTTTGTCCCTTGATGTGACTTTATGTTACATTCGGATAACCTTACGTTACTAACTTGTACTTTATCGTACGTTTATGTGACCGCAAAAAGAAAACCTCTGTGCTATACTAAGTAGCAAGAGGTGAGAGAACATGAAAAAGCAACAAGAAGAGTACAAAGTAAACTTGATAGGCGAGCAAGATTTAAGAAAATTGACGAAAGAGGAGTTGGAATTATTGGTTGCGGCGTTTGTGAAGGCTATGTCTATCGAAAAATGTAATCATGATAAAGATAAATGACTGCGCGGTATTGGCAATTTAGGCAATTTACTGTATAATAAAATTGCCACATATCATGAATAGACTGCAAAAAGGGACATACTACGTCTGTAGTGTGCGCTCTCAATTCCCTTTTTGCGGAATCGTGATATGTGGCAATATCCGAGAGGCGCATTTATGGGAATGTCACTCTCGATAAGGGGTGGCATTTTTATAAAAAATACAGTTGCATAAACAACGAATTATATCGGCTAATACAACAAATCGAATTGTAGCGCCCGCGTTTTTTGTTTACAATGAAAGGAGAAAACAAAAAGGCGGTACGGTATGCGGGTAAATGTTTTGGGAAGCGGGGCAGGCGAAGGAATCCCCGCGATATTTTGCGAATGTGCGTTATGCAAAGAGGCGCGGGAAAAAAGGATCTTTCGTACGCGCAGTCAAATTTTGATCGACGGCGAGTTGCTGATCGATTTTCCGCCCGACACGCGGTACAGAGCACTATGTACGGGGATAGATCTAAGTAAGGTGAATAACATTTTGATTACGCACAGCCATTCCGATCACTGTTACGTCGCGGATCTTCAAATGCAATATGCGCGCCGCGGGGACGGCGAACCGCAAACGCCGATACACGTGCACGCCAATCGAACGGTGTGTGCGCTTATAGACGACAGGCAACCGCGCGACAGCAATTTGACTGTACACATGCACAAAGCGTATGAAACGTTTTCGGCGGGCGCTTTTACCGTTACGGCGTTACTGGCTACGCATATGCCGAACGAGGAATGTCTGATTTGGTTGATAGAAAAGCAAGGCAAAACGGTTTTATACGCTACCGACACGGGGTATTTGCAAGAAGAAATTTTGAGCCGCTTAACGGAACGCGGTATTCGGCTCGACGCATTGATCGCGGACGGTACGTACGGCACATCCGATTTTCGTGACGGCGGGCATATGAATTTCGGCGAGAATGAAAAGTTGCGCGAGCAGTTCTTGCTACGCGGTATTGCGGATACAAACACGCGCTTTTTCATTACGCATATCTTCCACGGCGCGGCTCCCGACTTGGCTTCGCTCGAAAAAGCCGTTCCCGAGGGGTACGAGCTGCTGCGCGACGGCTACGTTTTCGAAATATAGGCATGCCTAGCTCGATACAACAAATTATTATCCGCAAAACAACAAATAATATTGCTCAAACCGTAATAAGTGGTAAACTGTATATAAGATACTTCTCAAAATAGTCGAAATAGGAGAAAATGATCATGAAAAAAGGTTTCAAGGTGTTCACGACGATAGCGCTTGTTTGTATGCTTGCGCTCTCTGTCGGATGTCTTGTGGCTTGCCATGACGAGCCGCAACCGGAAAAAGTCACGGTGACGCTGGCCGAAAAAGAGATTACGATGTCGGAGTGGTCGAGTAAAGATATCGTAGCCAGAGCATCCGACGCTTCGGCAGTCAAGCTGTCGGTGAGCGATACGACCGTGCTGTATTTAAGCGGCACGGTGATAACCGCGCTCAAACCCGGCACGGCAACCGTGACGGCAACGCTCAAAAGCGACGAAACCGTCAAGGAAACGGCAACCGTTACCGTTACCGCGGACGCCGCTTCCAAGCCCGCCGTGCGCATAACGGGCGAAAACGCCGTTGCGGTCGGCGATACGGCTATGTATTCGGCGACGCTTTTGCGCGCGCCCGCAGGCGAGTACAGTATAGAATATGAAGTTTCCAACACCACGGTCGCGGACATAGACGGCGACGGTATTCTGACGGCAAAAGCGATAGGCTCGGTGCGCATTACGGCAACAGCAACGTATCGCACGGTCAAATTCGAAGAAGAATTCGAAGTCGACGTCAAGCCGCTTTCGGTCGCGTTCAAAGAAGAAAGCATTTCTATGAACGAATGGGAGAGCAAGAGAATAGAGGTCGACACATTCGGCTCGGCGGCAACGCTGTCGGTGAGCGATACGACCGTGCTGTATTTAAGCGGCAACACGGTCACGGCTATCGGCGCGGGCACTGCTACGATCACGGCAACGCTCGATAAAGACCCTGCCGTCGAGGCAACCGTGGACGTCATCGTGATCGAAAACAAAGAAAACGAACCGAGGCTGACCATAGACGGCGATCAATTTGTAGCGGTAGGGGATAAATTGACATATGCGGCTACGCTCTCGAATGCCGCTCCCGGCGAATATAACGTTGTGTTTACTGCCGACGACGGTGGCGCCGTCGCGGACGTAACCACCGCAGGCGCGTTTAACGCCAAAGCAGCGGGAGACATAACGTTAACGGCAACTGCTACATACCGTTCGGTAAAGTTCACGGCGACAAAATCGGTCAAGACGGTAAACGTGACCGACGTCACGTTCCTCAAAGGCGAAGACAATAAAACGCTGAACGTCAACAGCGCGTTCAATCTGTCGCCGACAGTCGGAGAAGGCAAAACGGTAAAGATAGGAGAAGAGAATTATACGACGGCCTCCGGCGGGACGATCACGCTTGCAAGAACCGTTTATGCAAACGCGAACGGCGAAATAAAAGAAGTTACCGTAGACAGTGTCGCAACAAAGTATTACGTGCGTACGTATATAAGCACGACGGATGGCAGCGCGTTTTCCGATAAACCCGGTTTCGCGGCATCGTCGGGTAAGTATACTGTGAATGCGCAAACCGCGTTTACGGACGAGTTCGGTCTGCCTTGGATAACGTTCGACGCGTCTAAAGCAAAATTACAAAACAAGTATAAATATCTGCGCGTTAAGGTAAAATTCAATGCGTTTGCCGATGAAATGCTTACCGCGAGCGAAGTTGTGTCCGCACACCAGTGCAACGGAGATGAGATGTGGGGGTACAGTTTCGGATATAAATACGGCAATACGTACGTGTATTTCGACAGAACGTACAATAACGATACCGTTATGTTCGGCGGTACGGTCAATTTAAGCACGGGTTGGGCTTACGATTCGGGCAAACCCGTATTAAACATCTACGACGGCGAGGGCAATCGTTTGATGCAGTGGGAAAACACCCAGTGGTCGCCGTATATTTCGCCGCTCGAAACGGGTAAGGAATACATTTTTGAATTCCCCGTAGAAAGCACGGGCGATATTACGGCAAACTTCGGTTTTGACGCCGAAGTTTCCGAGATAGTGTGGAGCATATGGGATCTGCACGCCGAAGAACAAGCGGCAGGCGCAGATACCGTAGCCGGCGAAATTTATGCGGGTGAGACAAAACTTGACGCACAGGACGACGGTAGTTACACGTTGACCGCACCGAGCGACGAAATTTATTGGGTGAATTTCGGCAACGACGCGACGAAATTGCGTGAGTATAAATATTTGCGCGTAACCGTGAAGATTTCCGAGTTTATGAACGTAACGCCGAATGGCACAAACGGTCTACCGACATATGAGAGCGGTAACTACGCATTCGATTTCGGGTTTATGTATCAGGATCGGTTATTCGTGAGTTATACCGCTACAGCAGGCTGGGGTTTCCATGGATATTTGGAAAGCGGGTACGGCGCAGGCTATATCGGGTTTGTTATTTACGCAAACGACGGCAGCAAGGTTGCCTATTGGAATGGTGACGCCCCGGATTATCCGTGGACGGGTGCGGCAATGCAAATATCTGCCAATACCGAATATATATTCGAATTCCCCGTGTATGAAACGGGTGCAATCACCGCAAACTTCGGTAAGAGCGCTACCGTGAAAAACGTAACTTGGTCTAAAAAGTCGCTCGCCGAGGAGCTTGCCGATGCGGCGCTCGGTTCGCCCGCAACAACCGACGGCAAGGTCTACGCGGGGGGTACCCCTCTTGAAAAAACCGGCGAGGGTTACGCGATAAACAGCACTTCGGTTACGCCCGACACGCACGGTATATCTTGGGTCACGTTCGACGATGCCGCGGCTAAGCAAGCGCTCGGCTACAACTATTTGCGCGTTACAGTGAACATTGCCCAGTTTAACGGAAAGAAAGTTTCGGATATAGGAGTTCCCGCAGCTTCTTCCTTTGGAAATTACAATTTCAATTATGGTTTTACGTATGGCGAATGTTTTGTTATTTGTGACGCACAATGGGGCTTCCACGGTTATATGGAATCAGGCGACGGCGCGGGAACTACCGAATTTAATATTTATCAAGACGGAACGACAGTCAGAAAGCCTTATGACGCGCCTTGGCTTGAGTTTGATACGGTTTCCGTAAACACCGACTATATTTTCGAATTCCCCATATACGAAACGGGCGATATCACCGCCAACTTCGGCGCAAGCGCCACGATCAAAGAAATCACTTGGGCAAAAACGTCGCTCGGTGCAGCGGCATAAACCGATCGGAGGATCAATGAAAATAACTTTTTTGGGCAGCGGAGCGGCGGAAGGCATACCCGCACTGTTTTGCGAATGTAAGTTGTGCCGACAGGCGCGCGAGCGGAAAATCTACCGTACGCGCAGCCAACTGCTTGTCAACCACGATCTTTTGATTGAGTTTCCGCCCGACAGCTACTATCGCGCGCTCAATTTGGGTGTGAATCTTGCCAAAATAGAAAACGTGCTCATTACGCACAGCCATACCAACAGTTTTTACTGCGAAGATTTTTTCATGCGCGGCTTGCTCTCATCGTTCGGACTGACTTCGCCCACGGTGGTGCTGCACGGAAACAGCGTGGTTTGCGATATATTGGAACGCAACGACTGCGCCAAACAAAAGGGCGCGTACGAGCGCAAAGTACAGGGGCGCTTTAACGGGTACGATATCTTCGGGCAAAGCAGCGAATACGTTTTGCGTAGAGCATACGAAACATTTACCGCCGGCAAATATACGGTAACGGCATTGCCTACCGAGCACATGCGCGACGAGGAATGTTTTGTTTATCTCGTGTCGGACGGAGAGAAAACGATTTTGTACGCCGCCGATTCCGCTTATTTCCCTTCCGAACTCATCGAATATCTGACCGAAAAACATGTGATCTTAGACGCATTGGTGCTGGACGGAACATACGGCTTGGTGGACAACGACAACGCACATATGAACTTTTTCGAAAACGACAAACTGCGTAAGGAACTGATGCGTTTGGGCATAGTGCGCGACAAAACGAAATGTTTCGTTACGCACGTGTTCCACGGCGCCGCCAAAGACTTGGACGCACTCGATAAAGCCGTGCCCGACGGGTTTACTTTGCCCATAGACGGCGACGCGTATGAACTGTGAGAGGAAGGGGATAGGAGAAACACTTGAAAGATAACGGCGTTTTTCTTATAAAAAAGGAGATCGGAGGGATCGACGTCAATCTTCACGCCGTAAGGATAGCGCACGGGTACGCTTCGCCCGAAACAGCGGAACTTACCGACGTGAGCGACTGCGTGTATTTTGCGGTAAAGGGAAGATGCAACGTAGCTTTGTATGAAAAGAATTTTACCGTAAACAAGGGAACAGCTTTTTTTGCGGCAAGGAACACGAAAGCGCGTTGCCGGCAAATCGGCGACGAACCGTTCGAATACTATTCGATCGCGTTCGATTCTCTCGACTGCCGAACCGTTTTCGCCCGCATGAATTTATCGAAAACGCAGCCGATCTCGCGCTTCGACGATTCTATCGCGGGATCGCTTGCGCGGCTGTACGAAACCGCCAAAACGGGCACGGTAGCAAGCGCGTACGCGGGCATATCGCAACTGTACGCCATTCTGTCGGCTTTGGCGGAGCGGTACTTGTCGCAAGAGTCGGACGATATAGAGAACGAATATGTGAAAAAAGCCATTGCGTTTATGAGTGCGAAGTATTACGACGATATCAACGTGAACGCCATTGCCGACGCGCTCAAGATAAACCGGTCGTATTTCAGCGTGCTGTTCAAAAAAGCAATGGGCGTTTCGCCGATACAGTATCTTACCGAACTGCGCATTTCGCAGGCGTGTAAACTTTTGGCTATGGGCAAAACGGTCGTAGATACGGCGATTCTTACCGGCTACAACACGCCCGCAAACTTCGGATATAATTTTAAGCGGATCATGAAGATGTCGCCGATCGAGTATAAAAAAGAATACTGCAAGCAAGAGCAAAAAGGCGGCAACGAGAAACCATGACCGGTGCGAAAAAACATAGTAAGCAACTGCCCAAAGGTGCGAGCGCCGTGCTTGTCGTCATTTGCATAGTGCTTTACGGGCTTTCGTATTTTGCGCGCGTTTCGTACAACGTCACGCTTACCGAACTTTCGGGCGTTATTCCTTTCGACACGGTGGGACTGATCGGTACGGTATACTTTTTGTGTTATGCCGTAGGGCAACTTTTGAACGGACTCGTCATAACCAAAGTTTCGCCCTTTGTATATTTGCCCGCCGGCATGTTCGTATCCGCCGCTTGCAATCTTTTTATGGCGTTTGCACAGTCTCCCGTGCTCATGACGGCGGTGTGGGGCATAAACGGTTTTGCGCAGTCGATGCTGTGGGCGCCGATCCTGATCATCTTCACCGAAACGATCGCGCCCGCGCTGAAAGATAAAGCGCTTTTGTGGCTGTCGGTCGCCGCGCCCGTAGGCACGCTGCTGTGCTATCTTTTGGGCGGCGTACTGATAGATTTCGGATATGCGTACGTGTTTATATGCGCCGCGGCGTTATTGCTTGCGGGCATAACGGTATTTTTCCTGTTCTGCTTTTCGGCGCGCAAAAAGTTCGTAATCGCACAAACCGAAGCAGACGGGGCGGCTGCGTTGGACCTTAGCGCGGATAAGAAGAAAGCAACTATTTTTACGTGCATGGGGATCGTTTCACTCGGTATGCTGTTTCTGTCGGTCACGGTGCAGGGTATGCTCAAAGACGGCATGACCGCTTGGGTGCCCACCATGCTGAAAGATAAGTTCACGCTGTCGTCGTCGCTGTCGGTTTTTCTTACCATGCTGCTGCCGGTGATCAACGTGTTCGGCGCGTTCGCGGCTACGCTGTTATACCGCAAAACGCGCGGCAAAAAGGAGTTCGCGATCTGTGCGGTGTTTATGACGCTTGCCGTCATGCTGACGGCGGTTATGATGATCCCCAATATCAACGAATACGGATTCGCCGTTTTGCTGTCGGTGATCACCACCGCCATGTTCGGGTTTAATCAGGTGTCTATCGTGCTCATACCGCTAAGGTTCGAGGCGGTAAACAAAGTCGCCGCGGTTTCGGGCGCGTTGAACGCGTTTACCTATCTCGGGTCGGCGATCGCGTCGTATGCCATAGGTCTTATACGGGATCGTTATTCTTGGACGGCGGTCATTCTGTTCATTTTCGCGGTCGCGATCTTGGGCGCGGTAACGTCGATCGTCGGTCAGCTTGCGGACTCGGCGGGGCGGAAGCGGCGTTTGTAGCCGATATACAGCAAATTATAGTATGCAGAACAACAAATCATATTGCACAAAATTCCCAATGTGATAAACTGATATTGTTATTATAAGCAGTGTACGCTTACGTACCTGTAGGGGATATTAAAAAGCAAAAAGGAGAAAATGAGCATGAAGAAAGGTTTGAAAGCAGTCATAGCCATACTGCTCGCGTTGACGCTCACGGTTCCGCTCGCCGCCTGTAAAGGCAACCCGGAGCCGGTCGCGAAAGAAAGCTATAACGTAACGTTTCACTTAAACTACGGCGACGCCGAGACATATGTCGTAAAAGTCAAGGCGGGAACGCGCACGTCCTCTTACAAGGCTTCGCGCGCGGGCTATACGCTGAAAGGCTGGTACAAAGAGCCGGATTGCCAAAACGCTTTCGCTTTTACCGACTATATCAACGCCGACGTCGATCTGTACGCGCTGTGGGAGAGAGACGCAGATAAAGTTACGGTGACGTTCGACTTCAATTACACCGGTGCGCGCGAACCTGCGGTCATATCCGTAGACAGCGGAAAGCCGATCGCCTCCGCCGATATTCCGTTTTGCCCGCGTTTGGGTATGCGGTTCGACGGGTGGTATAAAGACGCGGCGTGCACGAGCGCGTGGGATATGAGCGCGGATAAAGTTGCGGGACACACCACGTTGTATGCCAAATATGCGCCCGACGAAACGGTACAGCGCGACGAAGAAGATAACATCATATACGAGAACGTTACCGTCGGCGTTTATGCCTCCGATTTGGGTTATGTGAACGATCTCGCCAAACTGGCAAGCGCGTTCAATAAAGAACACGAGGGCGAAATCGAAATCCAAGTTTCGTCGACGGCGGCATCCGAAAATTATGCGACCATGCGTTTTACGCAAACGCCCGGCGCGAACAAAGAGTATGCCTCGCTTGTTCCCGCCGAGGACGTGTATGCGTTTGCCGGTATAGAATATTCCGCCGACGACTGGTATAAAGACGCGACGCGAGACGCTTATATCGACGGCGTGCTTTACACCGTGCCGGTGATTGCGGCTGTACCGTGTTTGATTTATAACAAGCAGCTTATGGACGTATACAACGGCGACAAGGCGTTGCCTTCGACTTTTACCGAGTATAAAACGCTTTTGGATACGGTGTATGCCGCCGAAGTCGAGAATAATGCGGACTTTATCAAAATGGTCACCGCAACCAACTGGTCGTTTATGGAAACGACGAGTTACGCGACGTTCTTCCAAAACGGCGCAGACTACTACACGTACAATAACGGCAATTATGTAAACAAATGGGG
>ERZ1643251.4575-NODE-4575-length-11942-cov-6.585345_pt1 | contig 11942 bp, 9 predicted proteins | sample MGYA00579261_ERZ1643251 | MGnify/ENA primary metagenome ERZ1643251 (study PRJEB29033, sample SAMEA4952267) | chicken gut metagenome | biome: Broiler Chicken; feature: Gastrointestinal Tract; material: Caecum | place: Ireland | collected 2018 | study: Broiler... | reverse complement strand
CAACGAGGAGGCTATTGAGCATATTCTGCGGATGGCGGAGCTGAAAAAGGCGGGGCAGCTGAAGAAGATCCTGGTTACCGGCTGTATGACAGAGCGTTATCAGGGAGAGGTCCTGGCGGAGCTGCCCGAGGTAGACGGCATTCTGGGCACCGGCAGCTACAAGGATATCGTCTCTGCCGTGGAGACAGTGATGGCCGGGGGCCATCCCAGCCTCTTCGGGGACATCAGCGCCCCGGTGGACGAGCTGGACCGGGTGATCACCACCCCCGCTCACTATGCCTATCTCCGTATTGCCGAGGGCTGCGACAACTGGTGCGCTTTCTGCATCATTCCCAAGCTCCGGGGCAAGTACCGCAGCCGCCCCATGGATAACGTCCTGGCGGAGGCCCGCTCCCTGGCGGAGCGGGGGGTGCAGGAGCTGCTGGTCATTGCCCAGGATATTACCCGCTACGGTACCGACTGGGATGGGCAGCACCACCTGGCGGATCTCCTGGAGGAGCTGGTGAAGCTGCCCTTCCACTGGATCCGGCTCCACTACCTCTACCCTGACCAGATGGATGACCGCCTCATCGATGTCATTGCCCGGGAGCCCAAGATCGTCAAGTATCTGGACATTCCCCTCCAACACTGCAACGACGGCATTCTCCGCCGGATGAACCGCCGGGGAGACAAGGCCTATGTGGAAGCCCTGCTGGCAAAGCTGAAAGAGCGGATCCCCGGCCTGGTGATTCGCACCAGCCTTATTACCGGCCTTCCCGGCGAGGGGGAGGCGGAGTTCGAGGAGCTGTGCCAGTTCCTGTGGGACCAGCGTATGCTCCGGGCCGGTGTATTCCCCTACTCCCCGGAGGAGGGAACTCCGGCGGCCAAAATGGAGCGGGTGGACACCGAGGAGGCTGTCCGCCGGGCGGAACTGGTGGTGGATATCCAGTCCCGGATCATGGACGAGTGGAACGAGGCCATGCAGGGAGAGGTGTTGGAGATCCTCTGCGACGGCTGGGACAGCCAGGCCATGTGCTATGCGGGCCGCAGCTATGCTGAGAGCCCCGAGGTGGACGGGAAAATCTATTTTACCGCAGAGAAGGAGATCCCGGCCGGCACCTTTGTCCCCGTGCGTATTACCGGCGTCATGGACGGTGAGCTCACCGGAGAGGCTGTGGAGGAATGAGCGGAGAGAAGCTGGTATATCACTGCTCTCCCACGACCGGGATCCAGGTACTGGAGCCCAGCGTGACGAAATACTTCGGGAAGCCCCGGCAGGTGTGCCTGACGGCCTCCTTGCCTATGGCCCTGTTCTATGGAATATGGCACTTTGAATATACCTACGGCTACACCCGGGAGGGCGTCATCTACTATATGGAGTATTTTCCCGATGCTCTGGAGAAGCTCTACCGGGGCAAGTCCGCCAGTCTGTATCGCTGTGTTCGGCGGCCGGACATGGAGGAGACCGCTATCCCCAATGAGCTGGTAACGGCCCTGCCGGTGCCGGTGGCGGAGGAGATCCATGTGCCGGACTTGTGGGAAGCGCTGCTGGATCAGGAGCGGTCGGGAGCCCTGCGGATCATCCGCTGGCCGGAAGTGAACGGGGAGAACAGAGATTGGATCCTCCGGGCGGAGCGGGACACCATCTTGGAGCACGGCCTTCTCCGCGGGGACACTCCCTTTGCCCGCTATATGCAGGAGACTTATCCGGAGAGCTGGGCCCTTGCGGCCAGGGAGGAGCAGCCATGACAGAACGAATTAAAAAGACGGAGGCTTTCCTCCGGGAAAAGCTGAAGGAGAGCCCTTATTTTGCGGAGCATCCTGAGGCGGGGGCCTACCGGCTGGAGCACACCTTCCGTGTGGCACGGATCGGCGCGTCCATTGCCCGGGCAGAGGGGATGGATGAGGAGGCCATGACCATTGCCTGCCTTCTCCATGACGTGAGCTACTGCCATGTTATGCCGGATCAGGACTCCTGGCGGGAGCACGGCCGGGTATCGGCCCGGATCGCCCGGCCCTTTCTGGAGAATCTGGGCTTTGCCCCGGAGACGATACAGGAGATCTGCTACGGTATCGCCATCCATGTGGACGACCAGGCGGACTTCCCCGGGGAGGCCACTGTGTTTGCCCGCACGGTAGGGGACGCGGACAACATTGACCGTTTTGACGCTTACCGGCTCTATGAGACTTTGGAGAATATGGCCTTCAGCAAGCTGTCTCTGGGCGAGAAGCGCGCCCATGTGGAGAAGACCCTGGCGCGGCTGTCGGAGTACCGGGAGCTGTCCTTTGCCACCGCCGCTGCCACAGCGCTGTGGCGGAAGCGGATAGGTTTTTACCTGGACTTTTACAGGCGGCTGGCGGATCAGCTTGCTGCCAGCACAGGATTCACGGAGAAGGAAGGGGCGACGCCTGAGGATTGCCCCCAGCCGGATGGCCGCCTTCTGGGCCTGGCCGGCCGATTCTGAGAGAGAAATATAAGGAGAACAGACGCTATGAACCTGCCCAATAAGCTGACCCTGCTGCGGATCATCATGATCCTGCCCTTCCTGCTGGTGCTGTACCTGGATGTGCCTGGCGCGGCCTATATTGCTCTGGCCATCTTCATTCTGGCCAGTCTGACGGATATGCTGGACGGGAAGATCGCACGGAAGTATAACCTGATCACCGACTTTGGCAAATTTGCTGACCCCCTGGCGGATAAGATGCTGGTGACGGCGGCTATGATCTGGTTTGTGGAGAACGGCCAGATGCCCGGCTGGGCCCTGCTGATCGTGATCCTCCGGGAATTTGCCGTCAGCGGCCTGAGAATGGTGGCCAGTGACAAGGGCAGGGTCATTGCTGCCGGCTGGTCCGGTAAGGTAAAGACCGCCTCCACCATGGTGTGCATCGTTATCATGTTTCTGCCCATCCCCGTGCCTCTCAACTGGGCCTGCATCGCGGTGATCGTAGTCACCACTATCTGGTCCGGTGTGGAGTATTTTGTGAAGAACCGGGACTGCCTGAGGGATATGTAATTGTCTGTAATTGCCGGGAGAGAGCGGCCTGGGCCGCTGCCGGGCAAAATAAGAGGAGGCGCCGGGAGCCATTGTGGCTCCGGCGCCTCCTCTTTGCATTGCCGTGCAATTTGGGTTCTGATACGCCTCGGTTGGTGCCCGCGGGAACGATGCCTCGCGGCAGCTGCCGATTCCGCCGATTATAAACCGCCCACTTTGCAGTAGAATTTGTTTACAGCACTTTGGTGTACAGCATTTCCGGGGCGCTGTAATCGGCTTTTCTGCCTCCGGTGGGGGTAAAGCCCAGTTTTTCATAAAAGCGCCTGGCGCGGATGTTGGCTTCGAACACCCACAGCGCTGCGGTGGAAAAGCCGGCTTCTTTCATCTCGGAGAGCACATGGGCCATCATTCCAGAGCCGTATCCCTGGCGCCACAGGGCGGGAAGGCAGTGAATGCAGATCAGCTCCGCTGTCTGAGGGGCGTTTGCACCACGGAAGGCACCCCACGCAGCCAGACAGCAGGGACTGCCATCTGCGGAGCCAATGGCGATGTGCAGCTCAGGCCGGGAAAGAACGGCCCCGTACATGTTTTGGATCCTGGCGGCATCGGTGTGGCCCGCCAGCTCCTCAGGAGAGAGAATGGGAGCAAAAGCCTGCTGCCAGGCCTGGCTTTGAATATGAGCCAGGGCAGCCTCGTCTCCGGGCTGGGCCCGGCGGATCTTCAATTCCTTCATAATGGGATCCCTCCTGACAAAGGATAGGGTATTTTCAAGTTATTTGCGGTATTGCGGGCGGATAGAGTATTTTCCCGGGAAGCGTGCCGGGAGCGGCGGAAGGAAAACGTGCAGGGCGGCGGGAAAAAGGAAAAAGCAGCGGCAGGCGATCGCCTGCCGCTGCTTGGTGCGGTACAAGCATCAGATATGCGGATCAGGAACAGAAGCCTGAGGTTCAGCGGCGGGTGGTAAATTCTTGGCATAATCCGGGGCCCGGACCTCAAGCTTGCCGCTGCGAACCAGCTCCACGAACACGGGCACCAGATTGGGGTCGAACTGCCGTCCCGCCTCCCGCCAGAGGATCTCCACCGCCCGGTCTACTGCCATGGCCCGCTTGTAGCTGCGCTCAGATACCATGGCGTCGAAAGAGTCGGCGATGCACAGGATCCGTCCCATAACGGGGATGTCCTCGCCGGAGAGCTTTCGGGGATATCCCTGGCCGTCATAGCGCTCGTGGTGGGAGATAACGGCGGGGATGACGTAGTCCAGGGAGGGCAGGTACCGGATGATGCCGATGGAGTTTTCCACATGGCTTTTCATGATTTCGTACTCATCCGGAGTCAGCCGCCCGGGCTTGTTGAGGATCTCCTCATTGATGCCGATTTTGCCGATGTCATGGAGGAGTCCTGCCTCCTTGACGATTTCCACATAGTCCTGGTTCATGCCGCAGGCTCTGGCCAGCTCCGAGGCGTAATAAGCTACGTTCTGGGAGTGGTTGAAGGTGTAGTGATCCTTGGTGTCGATAGTGGCGGTGAGGGCGTAGATGGTAGAGGCGTACTCATTGTAGCTGCTGCGGTGCTTTTCCGCCCCTTCGCTGCTGCGCTTTTCAATGTCCTCGGAGTACATGATAACAGCGTTCTTGCCGGTACGCTTTACCCGGTACACCGCCATATCCGCGTTCTCTACCAGTTCCTTAGGGGAGGAGGCCATATAGGGGGCGGCGCAGACGCCGCCGCTCATGGTGACCATCTTGAGGCTGTAATTCTCCTGGGAGCGGTTGATCTCCTTCACCTGGCTGAGGATGCTCTCGGCCAGGACCTTGGCGGAGTAGATGTCGTAGCCCGGCAGGATGATGCCGAACTCCTTGCCGCTGATCCGGGCGCCGTAGCCCCGGTCGGCGATCATGGCTCTGATGATCTCAGCAACGCGCTGGAGGACCACATCCCCCTCCTTGTTGCCGTAGAGCTGATTATAGAGCTTGAAATCGTCCACATTGAGAATGGCCAGGGCCAGAGAGGTGCCTCCCGACTGGTCAAATTCCCGCTGGAGAATCTCGTAGAAATATTTGCGGTTAATGAGGCCGGTCAGCTCATCCTTCCGGGCCTCCTCATAGGCCTGCTGGTAGAGCCGGGCGTTTTTCACCGCCATGGCGCACACGGAGCTCACCGACTGAATGAAATTGATATCTTCGTTGGTAAAGGGTTTATGCTGGGGCTTGCTGGAGAACATAACCAAGCCGATGAGGTCGTGCTCTGCCTTGAAGGCGGACAGACATTCCACTTCCCAGATCCGCAGCTGCCGCTTCTCCCCCTCCCACATGGCTTTGTAGGCGGTGGTGCGGCGAAAGTCCTCCATCATCAGGCAGCCGTCCACTCCCCGGATGTAGGTCAGCAGGGGGTGGGAGGCGTCCAGCTGGAAGTCCTTTTCGTCCAGGGGGCTGCCGGTGTGCTCAATCTGGTAGATCCCCTGGTCGTTCTTGATGCAGAAAAACATGTGCTGGATGCCGATGCTCCGGCGGATCACGTCCGCCATCTCCTGGAGGATGTCGTCCATATCCAGGGTCCGGGACACCGCCTCGCTGAACTCCCGGAGCCGGTCGTCCAGCATGGCCTCTTCCTTGATAAACAGCTCATCCATGAACCGTTTCATAGCCAGATACAGAAGGTAGGTGGCCAGCATCATGCCGATGGAGATGACGATGATGGAGGTGGATTCGGAGATATGGACAGCCCGGGAGAGAAACTCCTGGATGGGGATGATGCACCGGGAGAACGCAACAATGCTGATGAGCAGGGCCACAGCATAGCAGTTCCAGCGGGAGACCAGGAGGGTCATGCGGAACAGCCGCTTTTTATAGAGGGCGTAGAAGAGGATGAAGGCGTTGATTACGCCGGAGATGATATCCAGGGGGAAGCCTTTAAAAATGGAAAAGGCGGAAAGAATGTGGCAGGCCACCATGATGGCCGCACCGATGATCACCGGCAGCAGCTGTTGGCCGGTAGTGGTGTCTCCCCGGCAGTAGCGTACGAAGAGAAAAATACTTTCCAGCAGTACCAGACCACCCAATGCCAGAGGAATAGCCACCAGCCAGTTGTAGTCGTAGAGGAATTGGACGCTTGTGCCGACAGATACTACCCGGGGATCTGGGATAAAAATACCGGTGAAGAAGTTGATGACGTAGCAGATGAGCATCAGCACCAGCCACACGTTGCGGCCGTAGTGCTTTTTCTCCTCCAGAAAATCAATGACAAAGCAGAAGTAGGCGTAGGGAAGGAACATGATTCCTGCCAGGGACACCTGATTCCATACCCGGGTAGAGGGCCAGAACTGGCTGCGCATGGCAAAGGAGCCGCCAACCCACAAAATCATGATAAAGAGGAAGAACATGAAGGTGCGGATCACCTTTTTGGTTTTAGAGGCGGCCAGGAAGGTAATGAACAGCAGGAGGTAGCAGGCCAGGGCAATCACGGAGATCCAGCTAAACCCGCTCATACAGATCCCTCCTCCCGGTGATGTAGTCGTCAGAGCGCAGGAGATCCGTCAGATCCTGACTGCTGGGGTTCATCCGCCGGATAGGCCGGCCAAACCGCTGGGCAAAGGCGTCAAAGGTGCCGCAGCGGAGGATCGTGACCTCCAGGGGATCCATTCCCAGGATCTTTTTGAGATCCTTATAGTCCTGATCCAGATATTTGAAATACACGCTCAGATGCTCTTTCAGAATGTGCTCGCTGACGGCACAGCTGGTGAGCGCCGAGCGATCCAGCTCCACGTAGAGGTGGAAGAGGGGCCGCTTGTTGGAGGTGTACTCCTTTTTGGCGGTCCAGCCGGCAATCTTCAGGCCGGAAAGCTCGATAGCGTGGGCAATGGAATTTTCCGTAATCCGGGTAAAGCCGGCAATATCAATCACTGAGGGTACCCGGTCCACATAAGCGAAGCGGGGCAGCCGGGTCTGATCCTGTTTGTTTTCAAGGCCCATGCAGCGGTAAAGATCTCCCACCCGATAGCGGGCAAAAGCGCCGCCCTTAAGGACAGTAATGACAATCTCATAGAGGTGCCCTGCCTGGACCTCATCCATAAGGACCGTACGGGGGGTATAGGAGGGATCCTCCATGTTCCGGTCCATTTCCTCCTGAGGAATGAACTCATAGAAACAGGCGTCAGGGAAGAAGTACATGCCGTCCCGGTTCCAGGTTTCCGTACCGATGCAGGTGGGCTCGGTGCCGGCAAAAATCTCCATGGGCCGCAGACCCCACAGCTCCTCCAGGTCGTCCTTGTAATAGTCGTTGTCCGTGCCGGCGCACATGAAGCCCTTTAGCTGAAAGAGATCCTTGGGCATCAGCTCCCGGTTTTCTTTTTTGCAGCGGCGCTTGGCCCGCAGCAACCGGGCGATCATGGCGGGGGAGGCGTCGGCCAGCTTGTCCTTCAGGGAGCCGCCGCTGCTCTGCATGGAGGAGAGGCTTTTGCTGACGTAGTAGGTGACGCTGCCCAGGCCGAAGAAGTACTCGATGCCCTTGCGCAGGCCCAGCTTGAAGCCCCGGACGTTGCGCTCCTTGAAGGTCATGGCTTCCGCCTCCTTAACGGAGGGGAGGAACTCGATATCGATTTCGTCATGGAGCAGCAAAGGCAGTATCCCTGTGGCATAGGGCAGGGGAGCCAGGGCATAGAGCATATGGTCAGTAACGGAAATATCAAAATCTCCCCGGCGGCTGCTGGTGGCCAGCATAAAGCAGGCCATCATGTTGTGCTTATAGGTGTCCAGCATGCTCTTGGTATAGGGAGCCACCTTCAAAGGGTGAAGTCCGCCCTCCCAGGTGGTCTGGATCCAGAGAATGGGTTCCGCGGGCAGACTCTCCTTGTGCTTGCCCATAAGGATGGGAGCATAGTCGTCGTAGGTGGTAAGGGGCACCATCTCACGGAATTCCTCCACGGTGCTAGGCTGGCGTCCCCGCATAATCTGACGGCCCAGGCTGCATTTGCCGAAAAGCTGGATCTGTTCCAGCAGCAGCCGCTTCTGGATGTACATGAATTCCTCAACGGAGATATCCAGGAAACCGCAATACTCGTTCCAGATCTCTTCCTTACTGTATTCTCTTATCTTTTCCTGAAATCTCATAGGGACCTCCGGGGCGCCCGGCCTGTTTCCACGGCCCGGCGAAGGCTGGCGGGAGTAGGAAGCAAAAAGGGCGTTTTCAATTGATACTGCCGGTAGTCGCAAAAAGTCCTGGGGAAAGTCCACAGGTCCTGGAAAACCGCGTACAGAAAATTGCAGAGGCTATAAAAAAGGCCATGATACAGTAGCGGGGACGGCGTCATTGCCAGCCCCAGCAGAAGGTAAAGGAAAAAGAACCACAGGATGCCGGGATGGCGGCAGAGGGCGTACATCCCACGGTCGCAGACATGACGTTCTTCGTCCTGACTCTGTCGGTAGGTTTCGTCGAAAGGAAGGGCGAAAAAAAGGGTATAGACCAGCAGGGCCAGGCACATTGCGGCGGCAGCCAGACACATGAGCCGTACCGGGTGCAAAAGGCCGCTGCCCGGCCAGGCGATCCAAAGGTCTCCGGCGGTGGCGGCCAGCAGCAGAAGGCAGCCCAGTGTGAAGCTCCCGTGCAGCAGCCGGTTCTTCCACAGGACACTATTGAGATCATACAGGAAAAAAAGCGCAAAGGCAGCGCCGCCCACACACACAGCATACATGGTACTCACCATTTTTCTTCCCCCACGCAAGGGGGAAGGGAAATTATCCCAATATATCTGCATCCTACCACAATTGCAAAAAACAATCAACAAAATTTACATAAAAATCCCATAATTCGACTGTGTAAATATTTACCATAACACAAAGCCAAATGGACGGCGGCCAATAGAAAGAGGACAGTCGGGGAAGGCTGTGCCGCCTGGGCGGAAGGCGGACAGAAGGTCGGCGGGAGGAGAAATAGAAATTTGTCAATTTTTGTCCAAAACAACGGTTGAAAGCCGGACAAATTCTTGGCATAATAAAGCATAAGAGCACCCAGTGCGTAAAACTGATCTCACCATGAACGAATGAGAGGATGTGACGATACGATGCAGCAGCTGAAGGACCGTATTCGTAGAGAGGGCAAGGTATTGCCCGGCAATATTATCAAGGTGGATGGCTTTTTGAATCACCGGGTGGATACCCGCCTGATGGGGGATATTGCTGACGAATTTGCCAAATACTTTGATATCGACAATATCACCATGGTCCTTACCGCCGAGGCCAGCGGCATTGCCCTGGCCACCATCTGTGCCCAGAAGTACAATGTTCCCATGGTTTTCGCCAAGAAGGCCAAGAGTGACAATATCGAGGGCGGACTGTACCAGAGCGAGATCTTCTCTTATACATACAAGAAAAAAGTGACTCAGATCCTCAGCAAGGAGTGGCTCACCTCCAATGATAAAGTGCTGATTATTGATGACTTTATGGCTAACGGCGAGGCGATCCGGGGCCTGTGCGACCTGGTAAACCAGGCCGGCGCGGAGCTGATGGGCATCGGCGTGGCAGTGGAGAAGGGCTTCCAGGGCGGCGGTGACCGTCTGCGGGAGGCTGGGTTCAACTATCACGCTCTGGCAGTGATTGAAAAAGCCGACGAGGACGGCATTATCTTCCGGGACGACGAGTAAACAGAAAGCGTCCCCCATTCAAACGATACCAATTGTGAAGGAGTGACCCTGTTTGCCCCGTCAATCTGTTCTTGTGCTGGATTTCGGCGGCCAGTATAATCAGCTGATCGCCCGCCGGGTCCGGGAGTGCCATGTCTATTGTGAGGTAAAGCCGTATACCGTTTCTCTGGAGGAGATCCGGGCCTTTGATCCCATGGGGATTATTTTTACCGGCGGCCCCAACAGTGTTTATGATGAAAAGGCCCCCCATGTGGATCCTGAGATCTTCCGTCTGGGAGTGCCTATTCTGGGGATTTGCTACGGCTGTCAGCTGATGGCCCACACCCTGGGAGGCCAGGTTACTGCCGCCCAGGATGATTCCGCCCGGGAGTACGGCAAGACCGAGACGTTCTACGACACCGCCTGCCGCCTGTTCAAAGGCCTGCCGGAGAAGGGAATCTCCTGGATGAGCCACGGGGACTATATGGCCAAGGTGCCGGAGGGCTTTGCCCTGGTGGCCCACAGTGCCGCCTGCCCCAATGTGGCCATTGCCGACGAGAGCCGGGGCTTCTATGGGGTGCAGTACCATCCTGAGGTCAACCACACAGAGCACGGGGTGGATATGATCCGCAACTTCCTCTATGAGGTCTGCGGGGCCAAGGGCCAGTGGACCATGGGGGATTACAAGAATACCGCTATTGCTGCCATCCGGGAGAAGGTAGGCAGCGGAAAGGTGCTGCTGGCCCTTTCCGGCGGTGTGGATTCCTCTGTGTGCGCGGCTCTGCTGGCGGAGGCTGTGGGTAATCAGCTCACCTGCGTGTTCGTGGACCACGGCCTCATGCGCAAAAACGAGGGGGACGAGGTGGAGGCTGCCTTCCGCCCCTGGGATATCAACTTTGTCCGGGTGGACGCGGAGGCCCGTTTCCTTTTGAAGCTGGCCGGTGAAGCGGAGCCGGAGCGGAAGCGCAAGATCATCGGTGAGGAGTTTATCCGGGTCTTTGAGGAAGAGGCCAAGAAGATCGGTACGGTGGATTTCCTGGCCCAGGGCACCATCTATCCCGATGTCATCGAGTCCGGTGCGGGGGACGCCGCTGTCATTAAGAGCCACCACAATGTGGGCGGCCTTCCCGACTATGTGGATTTCAAGGAGATCATCGAGCCCCTGCGGCTGCTGTTCAAGGATGAGGTGCGGGAGCTGGGCCGGGAGCTGGGCCTCCCCGAGTATCTGGTGAGCCGCCAGCCCTTCCCTGGTCCTGGCCTTGCCATCCGGGTTATCGGGGACCTCACCAAGGAAAAGCTGGACATTCTCCGGGAGGCAGATGCCATCTACCGGGAGGAGATTGCCGCCGCCGGGGAGGATAAGAACATCAACCAGTATTTCGCTGTGCTGACCAATACCCGCAGCGTGGGCGTCATGGGCGATGGACGTACCTACGACTATACTCTGGCTCTGCGTGCGGTGACCACCAGCGATTTCATGACTGCCGACTGGGCCCGTATCCCCTACGATGTGCTGGACAAGGTTTCCACCCGCATCGTCAACGAGGTCAAGGGCATCAACCGCATCGTCTACGACATCACGAGTAAGCCCCCGGCAACCATCGAGTGGGAATAAGCAAAAAGTGGATATGAGGGTCCCAAAACCCTTGAAAACACTGACTTTTTGATTTTCAGATTCCCTATTTGATAGCAGATTGATAGCACTCGTCAAATCCCGATTTATTGAGTTTAAAAAGAAAAATCGGGTGGCTTGCGAGTAGCCTAAAAATCCTCATCTTTTTATTCATAAGTAAAAGGTCTAACTGATTTTTGCTGATCAGTTAGACCTTTTTTATTTTGCTCTCATTTATCTGAATTTTCTGATTTTGTGCAACAAATGGCCTTTCCCGTGGCCTACAAGTGAGAGAGTCAGATCTGGCCCTCCGGCGGTACCTTAGCGCGGATCTGGTTGCTGTCGTACTCTGGGTAGTGGTAACGCCAGCGGTCATAGTCCTCCTGAGAAATCTCACCGGCTTCCAATTTTGCCGCCTGTTCCCGCCAGGCCCAGAGCATTTCATGCAGCCGGGCAGCATCCTTGTTTTTGCGGAAATCTACCTGCAAGGCAAGCTCACCATCCTGCTCCGTGATCTTCAGACCGTAGTTGTCCTCCAGGGTAAACAGGGTGTGCATGAGCCCCACATAGGAGTCTATGTCCGGGACAGAAAGGGCGTGGGGCGAGACATCCAGTACCTGTGCCAGGGCAGCAGTCAGGTCCGCCTTAGGGGTTCTTGATCCTGTTTCGTACTGTGCCAGGCGCACATCTGCGGACTTCTCCGGGAAGCCCAGCGCCATACCGAGATATTTCTGTGTCATCCCCC
>ERZ1643251.4573-NODE-4573-length-11946-cov-6.712892_pt1 | contig 11946 bp, 10 predicted proteins | sample MGYA00579261_ERZ1643251 | MGnify/ENA primary metagenome ERZ1643251 (study PRJEB29033, sample SAMEA4952267) | chicken gut metagenome | biome: Broiler Chicken; feature: Gastrointestinal Tract; material: Caecum | place: Ireland | collected 2018 | study: Broiler... | reverse complement strand
ACCCCCGTCACACGATTTCCAATCGTGCTCCTTAAACCACTCAGACATCTCTGCACGGAACAAATGGTATTTTACAACAATTCCGCAAAAAAAGCAAGTTCTTTTCATGCGCTTTCATCACTTTTCCGATTCGGAATTGAAAAATATTTTTCGTGTCTCCCCCCTTGCCTGATCTTTCCGCATTAAGACAAACGAATTGCAGAAGTCCTTCCGTACATTCGGAAACGTCATCCCCTTATGTCAGCTCTCCCCCAACAAAGATCTCCGAGCCGACGCAAACCATTGCAGTGCAAAACAAAGATCTTCTGAACGGTTTGCATATTGATTTCCTGTCGTATCTTTTTTCATGAATGAAAAAAGCCATCGGCTGTGTCCGATGGCTTTTTCTTGCCGATGTTTTTATTTTGTTGCGGGCGGGACGTCTTTGGACTCCGCAGGAGCACTTTCCTTGCTCTCCGCCGCCTGTTCCGCCGTCGTCTGTGCCGCTGCCACAGCTGCTGCCGATGCCGCGGCGACTGCGGCCTTTTCCGCTTTGCGCTTTTCCGCGGCTTCCTCCATCGCTTTCTTGGCTTCGGCGCGCATCTTGCTCACCCGCATCACCGCTTTTATGATGAGGAACAGCACGAGCGCCGTCAGCAGGAAATTGATGATCGCATTGATACAGGTACCCCAGTCAATATAGATGGAATTGGCAAGATCGATGACCTGTGCGCCCGTCTCATCCGTCATGTACGCCGTTTTGAGAAAGGTAAAGAGCTCGTTGAGCGAATCCGCTCCGAGGATGCTTGCAAGAATCCAGTTGATGAACGGCTTTAAGATATTGTTGCAGAGAGCATTGACGATCGCCGTGAACGCGCCGCCGATGATAATGCCGACGGCCATGTCGAGCACATTCCCGCGCGCAATAAACTCTTTGAACTCCTTCCAGAAGCCCTTCTTTTCCTCTGCCATGATTTCATAGCCTCCTGTATTTTTTGATCCAACGCCTGAGGCGGCGCATGGGCGCCCCCGCAGGCAGTTTGTCCAGACGGAACTGCCAGTTCCCTCCGTTGGTGCCAGGATAATTCATGCGAGCTTCGTTGTCCAGCCCAAGAATGTCCTGAACGGGCAGCACGGCGAGTTTTGCCCTGGAAGCGAGCGCCATCCGACAAAAGGCGTCGGCAAAGTCCTCGGGGGCCTCTTTGAGACGGACAAAGATATTCTCTTCCTGCAACACCTTCGCGACGCGCGAACGGAAGAGCAGAAATTCCTCCGTGGAGAGCGTCTTGACGTAGCCCGCGACCGTATCGTTATCGTGCGTTCCCGTATAGCACACGCTCTCCGCTCCGATGTTTTTGGGAAGAAATTCGTTGTCCTCGTTGCCGTCAAAGGCGAAGAGCAACACCTTCATGCCGGGGAATCCGAGCGATTCACGCAGCTTCTCGACTCCCTCGTCCATGATGCCGAGGTCTTCCGCTATAATGCGGTCTTTCCCCGCCACATGCGCGAAGAGCTTCTCTTTCGGGCCGTCCTGCCATTCCCCTCGAACCGCAGTCTCGGAAAAGGCAGGGATCTCATAATAGCGGTCAATGCCGCGGAAATGATCGATACGGACGATGTCATAGGTGGCGAGCGCATCGTTCAGACGGTGCGTCCACCAGGCATAGTCCTCCTTTTCGTGCGCCTCCCAGTCGTAGATCGGGTTGCCCCACAGCTGGCCTGTCTCCGAAAAGTAGTCGGGCGGAACCCCCGCCACCTTGGTGGGCCGAAGTTCGCGATCCAGCTTGAACAGCTCGGGATGCGCCCAGACGTCGGCACTGTCCGCCGCCACGTAGAGCGGAATGTCGCCGATGATCCGGATTCCGAGGCGGTTGCAATATTCCTTGAGCGCCTTCCATTGTCTGCGGAACTGAAATTGCAGGAACTGCCAGAACAGGTACTCCTCGTGGAAGTCGGTGCGCAGCTTTTCGAGCGCTTCGGGATCGCGGTATTTGAGCGGTTCCTCCCAATAGAGGAAATTTTCTCCGTACACGCGCTTTGCCGTCATGAACATGGCATAGTCCTCGGCAACCCCGCTCTTGACAAAAGCGCGGAAGTCCGCTCCGTCAAAATTAAAACGGGAAAACGCCTTGCGCAGCGTCACGAAACGCTCGTTATAGAGCGATCCGTATGTGACGGCACCCGGCTCATGCCGCGCCGCCGACAGCTCCGCCTGCGTCAAAAGGCCCTCTTTTGCAAGCTGATCGAGATCGATGAAGTAAGGATTGCCCGACGAACAGGACACCAAACTGTAGGGGGAATCGCCGTAGCCCGTCTGCACGAGCGGCAGAACCTGCCAATAGCGGACCCCGCATTTTTTCAGCGTCTTTGCGAACCGATACGCTTCTTTTCCGAACGAACCGATGCCGTACTTCCCCGGAAGGGAGGAGATATGGCACAGGACGCCCGCCCCTCTGCACATTTCCATATCGCCGCCTCAAACGTTATTTTTTCAAAAGCGCGCGGATGCGATCGCAGGCGCGCCGCGTATTCTCCTCCGTTCCGAATGCCGTCAGACGGAAAAATCCCTCGCCGTTCGCGCCGAACCCGCTGCCGGGCGTTCCGACGACCTGCGCATTCTCCAGAAGATAGTCGAAAAATTCCCAGCTCTTCATGTCGTTCGGGCATTTCAGCCAGATATAGGGCGAATTTTTGCCCCCCGTGTACCAGATCCCCAGCTCGTCAAGACAGTCGGAGATGATCTTCGCGTTATTGCGATAGTAATCGATGTTGGTGCGGATCTCGCGTTCGCCCTCCTCGGTGAAGACCGCCGCCGCGCCCATCTGCGTAATGTAGGACACGCCGTTGAACTTGGTGGACTGACGGCGCGCCCACAGCCGATTGAGCGGCGTTCCGCCCCGCACGAGCGCATTCGGCACGATCGTGTACCCGCAGCGCACGCCCGTGAATCCCGCCGTCTTGGAATAGGAACACAGCTCGATGGCGCACTCCTTGGCGCCCTCGACTTCGTAAATGCTGCGCGCACAGCGCTCGTCCGTGACAAAATATTCATACGCCGCATCGTAGAGAATGACGGCGTCCATCTTCCGCGCATAGTCCACCCATACCTTGAGCTGCTCGCGCGTGTACGCCGCGCCCGTCGGGTTATTGGGGGAACACAGATAGATGATGTCCGCATGCACGCTCGCATCGGGCATGGGAAGAAAGCCGTTTTCCTCGTTTGCGTCCGCAAAGAGGATGGGCCGCCCCGCCATCACGTTGGTATCGAGATAGACGGGATAGACGGGATCGGGCACGAGCACGGTGTTGTCCGTCGAGAAGATGTCGAGAATGTTGCCGCAGTCCGACTTGGCGCCGTCCGAGACAAACACCTCTCCCTTCTCCAGCGAAACGCCCTTTTGGGCATAGCTCGCAAGAATGGTGTCGAGCAATGCGTCATAGGCATAGCAGTACTGGTCGGGGCCGTATCCCTTGAACGTCTCGGCGCGCGACATCTCGTCCACCGCCTTGTGCATGGCGGAAATGACCGCCGGCACGAGCGGACGGGTCACGTCGCCGATGGAAAGACGGATGACCTCCTTGTCGGGGTGCGCCTTCTTGTACTCCGTGGTCTTTCTGCCCACGGTCGCAAAGAGGTAACTGTCCTTGAGCTTGAGAAAATTTTCGTTGATCTTCATTGCTTTGCCTGTTTCTTCTCCGAATAGAGCACCGCATGGCGGATAAATTCACGGAACAGCGGGTGCGCGTTGTTGGGACGGGACTTGAATTCGGGATGGAACTGCACCCCCACGAAGAAATCGTTCGCAGGGATCTCAACCGCCTCGCACAGGCGCCCGTCGGGAGACGTTCCGGCGATCTTCATGCCGTTTGCTTCAAACTGCTCGCGGTAGTCGTTGTTGAACTCGAACCGATGACGATGGCGCTCATAGATGAGATCGGTCTTGTAGGCCTCCTTCATCCGATCACCCAGAACAAGGCAGGGATATGCCCCGAGACGCATCGTCCCGCCCATCTTCACGCCGTACTGATCGGGCATGAGATCGATGACGGAGTTCTTGCCCTCGGGATAGAACTCGGAGGAGTTTGCATCGGAAATCCCGAGCACGTCCCGCGCAAATTCGATCACGGCGACCTGCATTCCGAGGCAGATCCCCAGATACGGGATGTTGTGCTCGCGCGCATAGCGGCACGCCGCGATCTTGCCCTCGATTCCGCGCACGCCGAAGCCGCCCGGAATGAGAATGCCGTCCACGTCTTTGAGCACCTTGTCAACGTTCTTGTCGTTGAGTGTCTCGGTGTCCACCCATTCGATCTCCACCTTGGCGTCCGCCTCGTAGCCGCCGTGCGCGAGCGCCTCGGCAACCGAGAGGTAGGCGTCGTGCAGCTGCACATACTTGCCGCACAGCGCGATTTTGACCGTCTTCTTGCGGGCATGGATGCGCGAGAGCATCTCCATCCACTCGGTCATGTCGATGGTGCGCGGGTCAAGGTTGAGGATCTTGCAGACAATGGTGGAAAGATTGCTCTTTTCCAGCATTACGGGCGCTTCGTAGAGAACGGGTACCGTCATGTTCTCGATACAGCACTCGGGCCGCACGTTGCAGAACATCGCGATCTTCTCGCGAATGCTCTCCGGCATGGGAGAATCGACGCGCGCCACGATGATGTCGGGGAAAATGCCCATGCCCTGCAGTTCCTTGACGGAGTGCTGGGTGGGCTTGCTCTTGAATTCGCAGGAGCCGGAAATATAGGGAACGAGCGTGACGTGAATAAAGCAGCAGTTGTCCCTGCCCACCTCGCGCGCGACCTGACGGATCGCCTCGATGAAGGGCTGCGACTCGATGTCGCCCGTCGTCCCGCCGATCTCGGCGATGACGATGTCCGCGTTCGTCGTCTTGCCGACCTGATAGATGAAGGACTTGATCTCGTTGGTGATGTGCGGAATGACCTGCACCGTCTGTCCGAGATACTCGCCCGCACGCTCCTTGTTCAGGACGTTCCAGTACACTTTGCCCGTGGTGAGGTTGGAGAATTTGTTGAGATCTTCGTCGATGAAGCGCTCGTAGTGACCGAGGTCAAGGTCGGTCTCCGCACCGTCCTCGGTGACAAACACCTCGCCGTGCTGATAGGGACTCATCGTGCCGGGGTCGATGTTGATGTAGGGATCGAGTTTCTGCGACGCCACCTTGTACCCGCGCATTTTGAGAAGCCGTCCCAGCGATGCCGCCGTGATTCCCTTTCCCAGTCCCGAGACAACGCCGCCCGTGACAAAGACGTATTTTGCCATATTGTATTCCTTCCTCCTTGGCAGAGACCGCCTCCGATGTCGTTGTGCGGCCCGTTCGTTTCAATCGTAATATTTCTAAGGATATGGCTTACCGACCGATCGGACAGCGCCCGCGGTCGTTCCACAATCGGCTGTGCGCACCAAAATGACGCGAACGTTCGCGTCATTTCATGCTCAGCCGTCTGCTTTTTTGATCAAAGTTCGACGTCGCCCTCAAAGGCAAACGCCGCAGGCCCCGTCATAAAGACGGTCTGCTCGGTATAGCGGACGGTGAGATCTCCGCCGCGCAGGTGGACGACGACGTCCTCCCCCATGCCGCAGAATCCGTTGAGCACGCCCGCGACCGCCGCCGCACAGGCACCCGTCCCGCAGGCCCACGTCTCTCCGCTGCCGCGTTCCCAGACGCGCATGGTGAGCTCGTTCCGCGCGTCCACGCGCACAAATTCGGCGTTGACGCGCGCGGGAAATGCCGCGTGATGTTCAAACTGCGGGCCGAGTTTTTCCAGATCGACGGTATAGGGATCGCTCACAAAGGTCACGCAATGGGGATTGCCCATGGACACGCAGGTGACGCGGTAGCGCTCTCCGCCCACCGTGAGCGGAACGCTGATCGCGCGCTCGCCCGCAAAGTTCGCGGGGATCTGCGCGGGGCGCAGTTCGGGCGCGCCCATGTCCACGCGCACCTGACACACGACGCCCTTTTCTGCCTCGAGCGCAAGCGTCTTGATGCCGCTCTCCGTCTCGATCCGCAGTTCTTTTTTGTGTATCCCCTTGACTTCGTATAAAAATTTTCCGATACAGCGGATGGCGTTGCCGCACATCTTCCCCTCGCTGCCGTCCGCGTTGAACATCCGCATCCTGCCGTCCGCCTTCCCGCTGCGGCAGATATAGACGACGCCGTCTCCGCCGATAGAAAAATGCCTGTCGGACAGCTTTACGGCGAGCGCGGAGGGATCGGTCGGGAACCAGTCGAAACAGTCGAAGTAGATGTAGTCGTTCCCGATGCCGTGCATTTTCCAGAAGTGTTTTTTCATGGCGCAGTGCTCCGCCCGAACCTTACCGACGAATGATCGCGTCGCGCTCGGCGCCGACCGAGATATAGGCGATCTTGCACTCGCAGAGCTTTTCCAGGAGTTCCACATAGTCGCGGGCCTCCTTGGGAAGATCTTCATACTTGCGGCACGCCGAAATATCGCAGTTCCAGCCCTTCACCTTTTCAAAGACGGGCTTGCAGCGATCGAGCGCATCGGGGAACGGGAATTCGGTGATGCGCTTTCCGTCCAGTTCGTATGCCGCGCAGATCTCCAGCTCGTCGTGTCCGGAGAGAATGTCGAGCTTGGTGAGCGCGATCTCGTCCGCGCCCTGGCAGCGGATGCCGTAGCGCGACGCCACCACGTCGAAGGGGCCGACTCTTCTCGGACGCCCCGTCGCGGCGCCGTATTCCCCGCCCGCCTGACGCAGTTTTTCCGCTTTTTCGCCGAAATATTCCGCCGTGAAGGGGCCCTCGCCCACGCAGGTCGAGTATGCCTTCATGATTCCGATGGACTTGTCGAGCTTGAGATTGGGAACGCCCGCCCCGATGGGCGCATACGCCGCAATCGTCGAAGAGGACGACGTATAGGGATAGATGCCGAAATCGATGTCGCGGAGCGCGCCGAGCTGCGCCTCGAACATGATGTTCTTTCCCGCCTTGTTCGCCTCATGCAAATAGAGACCGACGTCGCAGATATAGTCCTTCAGCGGCTTGCCGTACGTTTCAAAATAGTCCACGATCTCGTCCACCGTGATGGGCGCGTGACCGTATCCCTTCTCCACCGTGAGATTCTTCCACTCGACGATGTCCTTGATGCGGGCATACATCTTGTCGGGGTGCAGCAGTTCCCCCATGCGGAATGCCTTTTTCATGTATTTATCCGCATAGACGGGCGCAATGCCGCGGCGGGTGGAGCCGAACTTCTTATCCGCGAGACGCTCCTCTTCCAGGCAGTCCATCAGGACGTGATAGGGCATGGTGATGACCGCCTTGTCGCTGATCTTGAGGTTCTCGGGCGTAATGGAAATCCCCTTCGCGCGGAGCCGGTCGGACTCCTCGATGAGATGGCGGATGTCCACCACCATGCCGTTGCCCAGCACATTCACGACGCCTTCGCGCAGAATGCCGGAAGGAAGCAGATTGAGGACAAACTTCCCCCTCTCGTTGATGACCGTGTGGCCCGCGTTGTTTCCGCCCTGATACCGGCAGACAATGTCGTAATCCTGAGAGAGAAGATCGACCATACGGCCCTTTCCTTCATCGCCCCAGTTGATCCCGCAGATCGAAGCAAGCATAAATTCCTCCTTCCGGACACCGCATATCCTTCTTTGCGGCGCCATTGAACAATCGCCGTTATTATACTATATTATAGCCGTTCTTGTCAAGCGGTAACCCCAAAAAAGCATACGCAAAGTTGACCGCGTCCGACACATTTCCGCTTCCTCCGCACGCGTTGCCTGCGATCGGTTTTTGACAGAAATTTACAGTTTTTTCACGCCAAAGAGTTGACATTCTCCCCTTTCCGTCGTAAAATAGTCTTTGAAAAGTTTTTGAGGTGCGAATATGTATTGCAGAGATTGCGGCGCAAAACTCACCCTGCGCTTCCTGGAAAACGAAGGCCTTATCCCCTACTGCGAACAGTGCGGCGCATTCAAGTTCCCGCTCTTTCCCGTCGCCGTCTCCATGACGGTCGTCAACCGCGCGGAAAACAAGATCCTGCTCGCCCGCCATACGGGAGAAACGGACTACAAACTGTTTGCCGGCTACATCAAAAAAGGCGAGAGCGCCGAAAAAGCCATTCCGCGCGAGCTGCGCGAAGAAACCCGCCTCACCGCCATCAAATGGCGCTACCACGCCTCCCGCTATCATGAGGCACGCGACGTCCTCATGCTCAACTTCATCGTGACCGCGGACGAGGGCGACATCTCCCTCAACGAGGAGATCGAAGAAGTGCATTGGTTCACCCCCGACGAGGCAAAAGAACACGTCATCAAAGGCTCCACGGCGGAATACTTCCTGCTGGGCGCCCTCAACGAACTGGGCCGCAAAAAATAATATTCCCCGCGCCGCACCTTCTGCGGCGCGGTTTTCATTGGAAATATAGCCAACCCGAACGGCACGCGCCTTCCCCCGAAGCCCGGACAGCGGCAATGGCACGGCAATAAAATAAATAATCCCCCGGCGCGGGCATGAAAATCATGCCCGCGCCGGGGGGTTCTTTCTCTTTTTTCCTTCGGCGCCTGCTCGGTTTTGAAGAGTGCAGGCAGGTCAGCCGCGGATCTGTCCGTTCCCGCGGATGATGAACTTATAGGAAGTCAGCTCGCGCAATCCCATGGGGCCGCGCGCGTGGAGCTTTTGCGTCGAGATCCCCATTTCCGCGCCGAAACCGAACTCGAATCCGTCCGTAAAGCGGGTGGACGCGTTCCAGTACACGCACGCCGAATCGATCTCTTTCAGGAATTTTTCCGCCGTGCGCTTGTCCTCGCTGACGATCGCCTCGCTGTGGTGCGTGGAGTGCTCGTTGATCCACGCGATCGCCTCGTCCGCGTCCGCTACGATCTTGACCGAAATCTTTTTGGCGAGGTATTCCTTATAGAAGTCCTCTTCGGTCGCTTCGCCGACGGCGGGCATATATTCGCGCGCCTTCTTATCCCCGACAACTTCCACATCCCGCTCAAACAGGGGCAGCAGGAGCTGATCGAGTTTTTCGCGCGCAAATTCGTCGTCCACGACAAGGCTCTCGCATGCATTGCATACGCTGGTGCGCTGTGTCTTTGCGTTGACGAGCAGGTTGCGCGCCATGTCGAGGTCGGCCGTCTTTTCCACATAGATATGACAGTTCCCCGTTCCCGTTTCGATGACGGGGACGGTCGCATTCTCCACCACCGAACGAATGAGTTCCGCCCCGCCGCGCGGAATGAGCACGTCGATGACGCCCTTCTGCCGCATGAACGTACGCGCGCCCTCGTGCGAGACGTCCTCGATGAGCTGAATAAATTCGGGGTCGAATCCGCCCGCCCGAATGGCGTCCTTCATGACGCGGACAATGGCGGCATTGGACGCATAGGCGTCCTTGCTTCCGCGCAGGACAACGGCGTTTCCGCTCTTCAGGCACAGCGCGACGGCATCCGCCGTAACGTTGGGACGCGCTTCATAGATGATCCCCACGACGCCGAAGGGAACGCGGACACGGGAGATGTCCAGCCCGCCCGCCGTGGTGTGATGTTCGATAACCTCGCCTACGGGACAGGCAAGGCGCACAAGCTGGCGAAGCCCCTCCGCAATGTTTGCGATGCGCGTCTCGTTGAGCATGAGACGGTCGCAGAACTGCTCCCCGCGCGTACACGCCGCGACGTCCTTCTGATTCGCCTCGATGATCTCCGCAGCATGGGCGACAAGCGCCTCCGCGGCAAGCGTGAGCATTTTATTTTTCTCCGCCTCCGAAGAATACGCCGCCGCACCCGCGTGTTTCTTGGCAAGCTGACAGGTTTCGGAAACCGTCATAGAGCTCCCTCCCGTTTTCCATAAATTCCATCACGAATTATACCACGAAATACCGCGGCTGTCAACAAGATCGGATTTGCTTGCTTTTGCCCCCCCCCTTTCCGCCCCGTTTTTCTCCCGTGCCGCGTCAAAAAACCGTAAAAATGTGCGGAAAGCTTTCTTCTGCACCGAAGGAGTTCCGCTCTCCCGCACCGTCTGTTTTGACGTTCCCGCTGTCCGACAAGGAAGCGGCCTCGCGCGGAAGGCTCTTCCGCGCGAGGCCGCAAGATGTTCCGCGTTCTGCGCCCGCGTCCCTTCAGGACGGGTCAGTTACACGACAAAACGCAAGAAAAAACCCGACCTGCGTCGGGTTTTCATTTCTTTACTCCTCTTCCTCTTCTTCGGGAAGCTCGACGTTGTGCCAGACGGTCTGCACGTCGTCGTTTTCCTCGAGCTTGTCCAGCATCTTCTGGAACGTCTCGAGCTTGTCCTCGGGAAGGGTGATCTTGCTCTGCGGAATCATGGAGAGTTCCGCCGAGAGGAAGTTGAGTCCCTTTCCCTCCAGGAACTTACGCACTTCCGAGAAGGCAGGGACGGACGTGTAGATCTCGTAGACGTCCTCCTGCGTGACAACGTCATCCGCGCCCGCTTCGATGGCGTAGTCGGTGACGGTGTCCTCGTCGAGATCGGGCGTGCGCTCCACGACGATCAGTCCCTTGTTGTCGAACATATAGGAGACGCTGCCCGTCGTGCCGAGCGATCCGCCGTGCTTGGACATGATCGCGCGGATATCGCCCGCCGTGCGGTTGTTGTTGTCCGTCAGCGTGGAGATGATGACCGCGGCGCCGCCGACGCCGTATCCCTCGTAGGTGAGTTCCTTATAGTCCTTGTCCCCCAGCTCGCCCGCGGCGCGCTTGATGGAGCGCTCGATGTTGTCGTTGGGCATGTTCGCCGCCTTCGCCTTGGCGATGATGTCCGCGAGTTTGGAGTTGGTGGCAGGATTGGGGTTGCTGCGCGCCGCAACGGCGATCTCGCGCCCGAGTTTGGTGAAGATCCTGCCGCGGGCAGCGTCCGCCTTGCCCTTCTTTGCCTGAATATTGTGCCACTTGCTGTGACCTGACATATGATTACCTCCGTTGATATGTTCCCGCCCGTAAGGCGTACATCAGGATCCCCGCCGAGACCGCCGCGTTGAGGCTCTCCGTACGCGCATCCATCGGAATGCGTACGGTACTGTCTGCCCGCGCACGCACGGCCTGCGAGAGCCCGCGGCCCTCGCTGCCTACGGCGAGACAGAACCGCGCGGGCGGGAGAAAGGAAAACACGTCCTCCCCGTCCATATCCGCCGCCAGCAACGGCACGTTGACGGCGGAGAGCAGTTCCTCCCTGCTCCCCTGCATGATGCGGGCAAAAAACACGCCGCTCATACTTGCACGGACGCTCTTGGGGGAAAAGGGATCGGCGCACTGTGCAAGGTAGAGTTCTTCATACCCTGCGGCGACCGCCGTGCGCACGATCGCGCCCACATTGGCGGGATCCTGCAGCCCGTCCAGAAACAGACAGTTTCCCTCGGGCGGCCGGACGCCGCAGACGGGTAGCGCGACCTCCGCGGCAATGCCCTGCGGCGTCCTTTCGTCCGAAAGGGCGGCAAAGGCATCCCTGCCCAGCACGGCGGCAGGCGGAAGGAAGGTCTCCCCTGCGTAGTCCTCGCTCACGACGACGCGCATGACGCGCATTCCGGCGAAAAACGCTTCCCGCACCATTTTAATCCCTTCGACCAGGAACGTTCCCCTCGCGCGCCTGCCCTTTTTCTCCTTGAGGGAGGAAAGCTCTTTGACGAGCGGGTTTTGTCTGGAAACGATGACCATAAATGTACGCGAAAAAAGCCTTTTTGCAAAGGCTTTTTCTTGCTCAGATGGCGGCTTTCGCCTTGTTGCAGATGTCCGCGAATGCCGCGGCATCCGTCACGGCAAGATCGGCAAGCACCTTGCGGTTGAGCTCGATCCCCGCGACCTTCAGCCCGTGCATCAGCTTGGAATAGGAAAGTCCGTTCTCCCTGGCGCCTGCGTTGATGCGGGCGATCCAGAGCGCGCGCATATCGCGCTTGCGGCGCTTTCTGCCGATGTAGGCATAGTTCAAAGACTTCATCACCGCTTCGCGGGCG